>Ga0307515_10000694_pt1 | contig 77618 bp, 69 predicted proteins | sample 17_EM_MG_FD_194513 | JGI IMG/M metagenome (GOLD analysis project Ga0307515, IMG submission 194513) | Populus trichocarpa ectomycorrhiza microbial communities from riparian zone in the Pacific Northwest, United States - 17_EM | ecosystem: Host-associated > Plants > Roots > Unclassified | place...
GGTGCAGCAGTTGACGATCTTCGCGGTGGCCGAGGCGGTCACCAGGTCGAGGTGGAGCACGGCGGTGAGCGCGAGGACCAGGAACGTACCCGTGCCGGGGCCGACGAGCCCGTCGTAGAAACCGATGCCCAGGCCCGCGAGGCCGATCGCCGCGAGGATCTGGCGGCGGGTGGCCGGGCCGGGGGTGGGTGCCGTGCCGAAGGCCGGGCGGAGGATGACGAAGGTGGCGACCGCGAGCAGCACGACCATGATCACCGGCTTGAGTACGTCGGTGGTCATGCCGGCCGCGAAGAAGGCGCCGGCGGAGCTGCCCGCCAGCGCCGCGAGGCCGATGCGTACGGCGAGGCCGACGTTCACGGGCGCCTTGCGGGCGTACGTCACCGCCGCGCCGGACGTTCCGACGATCGCTACGGCCTTGTTGGTGCCGAGTGCGGTGGCGGCCGGGGTGCCGGCGGGCAGGCCGAGCAGGAGTACCGGGAGCAGGAGGAGTCCGCCGCCGCCCACCACGGCGTCGATCCAACCGGCCGCGAGGGCGGTGAGACAGAGGACGGCGACCATGGTCAGCGGTATGTCGGGCATGATCATGACCTTATGGACGGGGTGCGTGTGCCGTCCATGTATTTGAGGGGGTGGTGAGCTTCAACGGCCGGTTTCGAGGGTTCGGTTCGGTTGACCCCACCGACCCGGGGTCGTCCCGGCCTCACACCCCTCCCCCGGCGCGCACCCCGAACCCTCACACCCCCCGCGCGCTCCCGCTGAGGGCAGCGTTCCTCGCGGGAAACAGGTGGGATGCGGTCGGGTAACACCGGCGTCGCAGGCTCCTGGGCATGACCTCGAATCCGCGTGGGGTGCCCACCGTGCCCACCATCGTGCTCGTCGGCCACGGCATGGTCGGTCAGCGCTTCCTCGAAGCGCTCGCCGAGCGCGGCCTGACCGCCACGCACCGTGTGGTCGTGCTGTGCGAGGAACCGCGTCCGGCCTACGACCGCGTCCAGCTCACCTCGTACTTCTCGGGCCGCACACCCGAGGAACTCTCGCTCACGGACGCGGAGTTCATCAGCGACCACGGGATCGAGCTGTACGTCGGCGATCCGGCCGAGACCATCGATCGCGCGGCGAGGACCGTAACCGCCCGCTCCGGTCTGACCGTTGAGTACGACACGCTCGTCCTCGCCACCGGCTCGTATCCGTTCGTGCCGCCCGTTCCGGGCAAGGACTCCGACGGCTGTTTCGTCTACCGCACGATCGAGGACCTGCTCGCGATCGAGGCGTACGCCAGGTCGCGGGCGACGACGGGTGCCGTGGTCGGTGGTGGGCTGCTCGGTCTTGAGGCCGCCGGTGCGCTCAAGGGGCTCGGACTGGCCACGCACATCGTGGAGTTCGCGCCTCGGTTGATGCCGGTGCAGGTCGACGAGGGCGGGGGCGCGGCCCTGCTGCGCACCATCGAGGGCATGGGCCTGACCGTCCACACGGGCACCGGTACGCAGGAGATCCTCGCCGACGCGGACGGCGCCGTCACCGGCATGAAGCTGTCCGACGGTTCCCAACTCGCCACGGACATCGTGGTGTTCAGCGCCGGTGTCCGCCCCCGCGACCAACTCGCCCGCGACTGCGGTCTGTCGGTCGGTGAGCGCGGTGGCATCGCGGTCGACGAGCAGTGCCGTACGGTCGCCGACCCGCACGTGTTCGCGATCGGCGAGTGCGCGCTGGCTGCGGACGGCCGGGTGTACGGGTTGGTGGCGCCCGGTTACGAGCAGGCGGAGACCGCCGCCGCGACCATCGCGCGGGACGAATCCGCCTTCACCGGCGCCGACTTGTCGACCAAGCTGAAGCTGCTCGGCGTGGACGTGGCGTCCTTCGGCGACGCGCACGGCGCGACCGCGGACTGTCTCGACGTCGTCTACTCCGACGCGCGGGCGGGGACGTACAAGAAGCTGGTGATCGGGCGGGGCGGCGAGTTGCTCGGCGGGATCCTGGTCGGTGACGCGGACGCGTACGGCACGCTGCGCGCGTTCACCGGGTCCGTACCGCCCGTCTCCCCCGAGCAGTTGGTGCTCCCGGCCGGTTCCGGGGGCGCCGTCCAGCTCGGGCCGTCCGCGCTGCCCGACGCCGCGGTCATCTGCTCGTGCCACAACGTCAGCAAGGGCGCGATCCGCGGTGCGGTCACCGACCACTCCTGCACCAGCGTGCCCGAGGTGAAGAAGTGCACCAAGGCCGGTACGGGCTGCGGGAGTTGCGTCAAGGTGCTCGGCCAGCTGGTCACCGCCGAGCTGGAGGCGAACGGCGTCGAGGTCGACAAGGGCCTGTGCGGCTGCTTCGCGCAGACCCGCGAGGAGTTGTACGAGATCGCCCTCGCGCTGCGGATCAACTCCTACCAGGAGATGCTGGATCGCTACGGCCGTGCGGGTGCCCGGGGCAGCGACGGCTGCGAGATCTGCAAGCCGACGGTCGCCTCGATCATCGCGTCCCTCGCCCCGACGATCGGCGCGAGCGGCTATGTCCTCGACGGCGAACAGGCGGCGCTCCAGGACAGCAACGACCACTTCCTCGCCAACTTGCAGAAGAACGGCTCCTATTCGGTCGTACCGCGCATCCCCGGCGGCGAGATCACCCCCGAGAAACTCATCGTGATCGGCGAGGTGGCCCGGGACTTCGGCCTCTACACGAAGATCACCGGCGGCCAGCGCATCGACCTCTTCGGCGCCCGCGTGGAACAACTCCCGCTGATCTGGGCCCGGTTGGTGGACGCCGGATTCGAGTCCGGGCACGCGTACGGAAAGGCCCTGCGCACCGTCAAGTCCTGCGTGGGGCAGACCTGGTGCCGCTACGGCGTCCAGGACTCGGTCCGGATGGCGATCGACCTGGAGCTGCGCTACCGGGGGCTCAGGTCGCCGCACAAGCTCAAGTCGGCGGTGTCCGGCTGCGCCCGCGAATGCGCCGAGGCCCAGTCGAAGGACTTCGGGATCATCGCCACCGCCGGCGGCTGGAACCTCTACGTCGGCGGCAACGGCGGCGCGACCCCACGCCACGCGGACCTGCTCGCGAAGGACCTCTCCGATGCCGAACTGGTGCGCCTCATCGACCGGTTCCTCATGTTCTACATCCGTACGGCCGACCGGCTGGAGCGCACGAGCGTGTGGCTGGAGCGGATTCCGGGCGGCCTGGACCACGTGCGGGACGTGGTCGTGGCGGACTCGCTCGGTATCTGCGGGGAGCTGGAGTCGCTGATGGCCGCGCATGTCGCCGGGTACCGCGACGAGTGGGCCACGACCATCAACGACCCTGAAAAACTCGCCCGGTTCGTGTCCTTCGTGAACGCCCCCGACACCCCGGACCCGGTGGTCGGCTTCGTCCCCGAGCGCGATCAGATCAAGCCCGACCTGCCGCTGCTGACCATCGGAATGCGGCCGCAGCAGCCCGCAGACGTCCTGGAAGGAAGCGCCCAGCGATGACCCTGGCTCCCGAGACGACCGACCTGAAGGTCCAACTCCGGCTCACCGACGGCTGGTTCACGGTCTGCGACCTCGACCGGCTCACCCCCGGCCGCGGAGTGGCGGCCCTGCTGCCCGACGGCAGCCAGGTCGCCCTCTTCCGCGACCGCTCCGGCACCCTCTACGGCATCGACAACCGCGACCCGTTCAGCGGCGCCGCGGTCCTCTCCCGCGGCCTGACCGGCACCCACCAGGGCCGCCCGTTCGTCGCGTCGCCGCTGCTCAAGCAGCGGTTCGACCTGGTCTCCGGGGAGTGCCTGGACGACGCGTCGGTGCGGGTGGCGACGTACGAGGTGCGGGCGGGGTGACAACGTAGGAGAGGTGGTCGAGCTCGGTGACGTGCGAACCGCTTCTCCCCCTTACTGAATGCGATGGGTACGCAGCGCGGTCGTCAGGGCCGCGGTGCTCAACACGGCCGTGAACAACAGGTAGTAGCCCGGCGCCACCGGCGAACCGGTCGCCTCGATCAGGGCCGCGGCGATCGTCGGGGTGAAGCCGCCGAAGAGCGCGACCGTCGTGTTGTAGCTGAAGGACAGGCCCGTCGCGCGGGCCCGGGCCGGGAAGATGTCGGCCATCACCGACGGCAGCGTGCCGAAGTACACCGCCTTGAGCAGGGCGAGGACGGTGGTGCACACCGCGAAGGTGAGGAAGGACGGCGAGGCGTTGAGCCACAGGAAGAGCGGGACGACGCTCACGCCGATCAGCACCGCGGCCGGGATCATGATGCGCAGTCGGCCGTGGCGGTCGCCCAGCAGCCCCACGAGCGGGGTGACGAAGGTCAGGACGGCCCCGGCGATGAGCAGTGCGGTGAACGACAGCGAGGCGTCCAGGCCCAGTTGGCCGATGCCGTACGTCGGCAGGTACTGGAGCATGAAGTTCAGCGCCGTCGAGACGATCAGCGCGCCGCCGGCGATCAGCAGCCCGCTCCAGTGGTGCCGGAAGACCGACACGATCGGGGAGGGCTTCGGGGCGTCCGACTCCAACTCCATTGCCAGGGCCGGGGATTCGTCCATGTAGCGGCGTACGAAATAGCCCACCGGACCGATCAGCAGACCGAACGCGAACGGTATGCGCCAGCCCCACGACGTCATCTGGGCGTCGGACAGCACAGCCGTGAGAACCGCCGCGAAGCCTGCCGCCATGAGGGTGGACAGACCCTGACTGGCGAACTGGAAACTGCCGAGGAAACTCTTGCGCCGCTCGTCCTGCTCGACCAGGAAGGACGTGGCCGCCCCGAACTCGCCCCCGGCGGCGAACCCTTGGATCAATCGCGCGAGCACGATCCCCAGGGTCGACGCGATCCCGAGGGTCGAGTATCCGGGCATCACGGCGAGCAGCAGCGTGCCGAGCACCATCAGCCGGATCGACAACACCAGTGCTTTCTTACGGCCGTTGCGGTCCGCGTACGCGCCGAGCAGCAGCCCGCCGAGCGGCCGGATCAGGTACGTCACGCCGAACACGGCGTAGGCCTGCACCAGTTGGACGCCCGGGTTGCCGCCGGGGAAGAACGTGCGGCCGATGTAGGACGCCATCAGTGCGTACAGGGCGAGGTCGAAGAATTCGAGCGCGTTGCCGATGCCGGCCACCGCGATGGCACGTCGTGCGGTGGGGCGGCTGGGGCCTCGGGTGTCGTCGGGGAGGGTGGACTGGATGGGCTGGGGGGACGGAGCGGTCATCGGGGGTCCTTCCGGCGGGAGTTGGGGAGGGTGTGCCGGACGGGGCGCGGGTGCCGAGACTCGGGGTGGCTTTCGGGGTTACGTGTGGATGGGGAGCGGGCGGTCCGCCGGTGGACGGCCCAGCGTGTGGAACAGGCCCGCCGCCAGGACCAGGCCCTCGCGGGCGATCTGCGCCAACAGGTGTTCGTCGGGGGCGTGTTGGAGGCAGCCGGGGTAGGAGTGCGGCAGCCAGAGGGTCGGCAGGCCGAGGACGTCGGTGAAGACGGCGTTGGGCAGCGAGCCGCCGATGTTGGGCAGTACGGCGATCGGGCCGCCCGTGATCTCCTCCAGCGTGGTCCGGGTCCAGCGCACCCACGGATCGTCGAGCGGGGTGCGGCTCGCGGCGAAACTGCCGAGCGCCTGGACGTCGACCATCGGGTACCCGTGTGCGGCCAGGTGCCGGGCGACGGCGTCGGCGACCTGATCGGCGTCGGTGCCTACGACGTACCGGAGTTGGAGGACCGCGCGGGCGCTGCCCGGGATCGCGTTGACCGGCCGTTCGGCGTCGGCGGCACCGAGGGCGAGGACTTCGAGGGTGTTCCAGGCGTAGAGCCGTTCGGCGGCGGACAGTTCGGGCTCGCCCCAGCCCTCGTCCGGCGCCGGGTCACCGGGCGAGGCCGCGACCGTGACGCCGGCGAGTGCCTCGCGGACCTCCGGCGGGATGGCGGGCGGCAGCAACTCCGGTACACGGATACGGCCGTGGCCGTCGACCAGGGTGGCGATGGCTCCGGCGAGGGTGGTCGCGGGGTTGCGCAGCAGGCCGCCCCAGTTGCCGGAGTGGTAGGCGTCCGGCCGTAGATCGGCGGTGAGTTGGAGCCCGAGGCCGCCGCGCGCGCCGAGGAACAGCGTCGGGGTCGTGGCGTCCAGGCGCGGACCGTCCGAGGCGACGAGCACGTCCGCGCGCAGCAACTCCCGGTGTTCCGCCGCGAATTCGGCGAGCCCGGGTGAGCCGATCTCCTCGCCGGACTCCAGCAGGAAGGTCAGGTTGAAGCCCAACGAGCCCTGGTCGGCCAGGAGTAGACGGAGGGCGGCGAGGTTGACCAGGTGCTGGCCCTTGTTGTCGGCGGCGCCGCGTCCGTACCAGCGGTCGCCCTCGGCGGTCAGCGTCCACGGGTCGCGGCCCTCGCTCCACCGGCCGGCCTGGCCCTCGACGACGTCCGCGTGGCCGTAGACGAGCACGGTCGGGAGGTCGGGGGACTCGACGCGGGTGCCGATCAGGAAGGGGCCGGCGGCCGGATCGGGGTTGTCGTAGCGCGTGACCTCGCAGCCGAGGGCGGTCAGGGCGGGAGTCAGGAGCTCGTCGAGGTATGCCTCAATGGCAAGGCGGCCCTCGGGGCGGGAACTCTCCGTGGCGTACGCGACCATGGCGGCCAGCTCGGTGAAGAAGGCACCGGAGTCGACGAACTCCTCGGCTTTACGGGCCAGTTTCTCAGGTATCACGGGAAGATTTCTCCAGGGAGGGCAACGGTCGGGCGGGCGGCGCGCTCTCGTCGTCCCAGCAGAGTAGGGCGGATCCGGGCCTGCGACCATTGCCGTTTGTGACGCGATGCGTTCTACTTTCGGCAACGCAATGTTCGACAACGCAATGTCTGGCCGAATGTCTGATCACAGGGGACCCATGCAACTCCTGCCGGTGAACCTCGCCTACTTCCTGGAGGTCGCCCGCACCGGATCGGTGACCGAGGCGGCACACGCCCTGAACGTCGCGCCCTCGGCGATCAGCAGGCAGGTCGCCAAGCTGGAGTCCGGCATCGGGGTCCCGCTGTTCGCCCGGCATCCACGCGGGATGACACTGACCGAGGCCGGCTCCCGACTGCTGGCCCACGCGCGCCGCACCGAGACCGAATCGACCACGCTGGTCGAGGAGTTGAGGACGGGACGGGGTGCGGAGGCGCGCAGTGTCACCGTCGCCTGTTCGGAGGGGTTCGCGCGGCGGCTGGTGCCACGGGCGATCGCCGACTTCCGGTGCGCCCATCCCGACGTGGCCTTCCGTGTGGACGTGGTCGCCCGCCAGGAGGCGACCCGCCGCGTGGTCGAGGGCCTCGCCGACGTTGCCGTCACCTACACGATGGGCCCGCAGCACGACGTCCGCGTCGAGTGTGCGGTCGTGGTCCCGGTGGCCGCCATCGTCCCCCTCGGTCACGAACTCGCCGACCGCGACCGCATCGGCCTCGCCGACCTGTGCGCGTACCCGCTGGCCCTGGCCTCACCGGGCACGAGTCAGCGTGAACTCTTCGACATCGGGGCGCAGTTGGAGGGGATCACGGTCCGTCCGGCGCTGGTCTGCGACAGCCTCGCTCCGCAGTACGAATTCGTACGCGCCGGGGGCGGCCTCGCCCTCGTCGGCGACCTCGGCGACATAGAGCAGAGCGCCGCGACCGAGGGCGTGACGTACGTCCCCGTGGACCACCCGGTGTTCCGGCAGCGCGAGGCGCAGGTGCAGACGGCGACGGGGCGGCGGCCGTCCTGGTCGGCGACACAGTTCACCGAGTTGCTGGTGACGTCACTACGGCGGGACCGCTCGCCCTGAACCACTCCCCCTGAACCACTCCCACCTGCACATGAGCCTCACAGCGGGATGTCACGCCCGTAACACACTTCCCTGACAATCTGATCCGGCCGCGTGGGAGCGCTTCCCATCACAAGTCGGCCGGAGAGAAGGGCAGTTCAGTACGTGAAGCTCGACATGTTCAGCGAGATCCAGGACCCCAGGCCGTGGGCGACCGAGGACCACGAACACCGGCGGATCACGGAGGCGGTCGAACAGGCCGTGCTCGCCGACGAGTTCGGGTACGACTGCTGGTGGCAGGTGGAGCACCACGGCGCGGCGGAGTTCAGCCTCAGCTCGGCGCCGGAGCTGCTGCTGGCGGCACTGTCGCAGCGCACGTCCCGGATCCGGCTCGGGCACGCGGCGGTGCTGGCACCCGCCGAGATCAACCACCCGAGGCGGGTCGCCGAACGGGCCGCCTGGCTGGACCAGTTGAGCGGCGGCCGGGTGGAACTGGGCCTGACCCGTTCCACGGCGCCCGAGTGGCGCATGTTCGGCGTGGACCCGGCGGGCGCCCGAACCCAGACCCAGCGGGCCTTCGAGGAGATACCCCGCCTGTGGACGGGCGCCGGAGACCAGCCACTCGTCCCCGCACCCCTCCAACAGCCGCACCCTCCCCTGTGGCAGGCGGCCTCCAGCCCGGCGTCGTTCGAGGAGGCGGGCCGGCGCGGAGTGGGCGTCCTGGGCACCACCCTCTGGGAGCCGCTGACCCGGGTGGCGAGGCTGGTCGAGCTGTACCGGGAGGCCGTAGCCAACTGCGAACAGCCGGCCGGAGCCTTCGTCAACGACCAGATCGCCTTCTTCACGTTCGTCCACTGCGCCGAGACCGACGAGGAGGCGCTGCGGTCGGGTGCCGCAGCGGCGGCGGCCTGGTACACCGCCCGGGCGCTCACCTTCTTCGAGGCGGCGGACGCGTTCGTCGAGACGATGACGATCCAGCAGGGCATCCTGGCCGACCCGACCGGCGGCGGCCTGACCGGCGCGTTCCTGCGCGACGAGGTCGACACGGCCCCGAACGCGGCCCAACTGGCCATCGGCCGCATCCTCCAGGGCGAAACCGTCCCGGAGGACGAGCTGTTCGAGGCGCTGATGGCGCAGGACTCCTTGATCGTCGGCAGCCCCGACACCTGCCGGAAGAAGCTGCGGGCGTACGCGGACGCGGGCATCGACCGGCTGATGTGCTTCCAGCAGGTGGGGGCGATTCCGCATGAGCGAGTGATGGACAGCATCCGACGGGTGGGCGAGCTGATCCCGGAGTTCGCGTGACTGAACGGGTCCCTGCCCGCGGGCGAGTATTCTTGACTGACCGTTCTCGATAAACCTAGACTGTCGGACATGGCCAGGACCAAGGAGTTCGATCCCGAGGCCGCGCTGCGGGCAGCCCTGGAGCTGTTCTGGCGGCGCGGCTACGAGGCGACGTCGATGTCCGACCTCGTCGAGCACCTCGGCATCGGCCGGGCCAGCATCTACGCGACCTTCGGCAACAAGCACGACCTGTACCTGAAGGCACTGGAGAGCTACGACCGGTCCGGACTCACCCCGATGGTGCGGGAGTTGTCCCAGCCGGGGCCCGCGCTGCCGCCCGTGCGAGCGATCGTACGGCGGTACGCGGCCGAGGCGGCGGACGAGCAACTACGGCCGCTGGGCTGCATGGTGACCAACACGGCGGCCGAACTCGCCCCGCACGACACGGCCGCGACCCGGCTGGTCGAGCGCAACTGGGACCAGTTGGAGGCGGTGTTGCGCTCGGCGTTGGTGCGGGCGCAGGCACAGGGCGAGTTGCCCGCCGACCGCGATCCGCTCGCCCTGGCGCGCATGCTGCTGGTGCTGATGCAGGGGTTGCGGGTGGTCGGCAGGGCGTCCGGGGACCCGGCTCGGGTGCGGGATGCGGCGGAGCAGGCGTTGACGTTGCTCGACTGAGACGCCCTTCCGTTCAGGGCGCTTTCCTGCCTTCTGAGCCATGTTCCCGCGCCCTCATACTGAACCGATCAGTCAAGAAAAGGGGAGATCATGACCAGCACCCGCTTTACCGGCAGGACCGCCCTCGTCACCGGTGCCGGGTCCGGCATCGGACGAGCGATCGCCCTGGCGTTCGCGGCCGAGGGGGCGAACGTCGTCGTAGCAGGGCGGCGACGCGAACCGCTGGGCGAGACCGTCGCGTTGATCGAGGACGGGGCCGAGGGCGGGAAGGCCTTCGCGGTAACAGCCGATGTTTCAAAGGCAGTTGACGCCCACGCCCTGGTACAGGCAGCCGTCGACCGATACGGCTCACTCGACGTGGCCGTCAACAACGCGGGGATCTTCCGGGGTGGACAGCCCCTCGCCGACCTCACCGAGGAGGACTGGCGCACGCAGCTGGACATCAACGTGACCGGCGTGTTCCTGGCCCTGCGTGCCGAGATCGCGCAGATGCGCACCCAGCCCTCCGGCGGCGCGATCGTGAACGTGGCGTCGACCTTCGGCATCCACACCAGAAGCCCCGGTGCCGCCGCCTACGCCGCGTCCAAGGCGGCTGTCGCCGTGTTGAGCAAGGGTGCCGCCGTGGACCACATCCGCGAGGGCGTCCGTATCAACGTGGTCAGTCCCGGCGCGACCGACACCCCCATGTCCCTGCGCACCGGCGAGACGGAGGCCGACCGCGCCGAACGGGTACGGGTCACGCTCCCCCTGGGCCGTATCTCCGCCACGTCCGAAGTGGCCGCTGCCGTCCTCTACTTGGCCTCGGACGACGCGGCGTCGGTGGTGGGCACGGACCTGGTGGTGGACAGCGGCGCGACGGCGTGAGGCTCAGGGGCCTGGGGCCTGGGGCCTGGGGCCTGGGGCCTGGCTTGAATACCGGTAACTCGACCGCTCACGCCTTGAGTTGGTCGTACACGACTCCCGTCAACGCTTCCGAGGCAGCCCAAAGGCGTTGCCCCATCGGGTCGTTGAGAGTCCAAGGCGCCCGCCAGGACGGCGCCGGCGCCCCGCGCCACATGGCGACACGGGGGCCGAAGAACGAATCAGGTCGTACGTCGGGGGCGGTGGCGGCGTAGAGGGAGGGCAGCGCGCCGGCTTCCGCCGACTGGGCGAAGACCCGGTTGCCGATCTCCATGAACCGCTCGGCGCCCTTCCGCCCCTCCGCCTGCGGCCCGGCGGTCTGGAGGTTGGTGGCCGCGTACCCGGGGTGGGCGGCGGTCGCGACCACCCCCGAACCGGCCGCCGCGAGCCGCCGCGCCAGCTCGTGCGTGAAGAGCAGGTTGGCGGTCTTGGAACGGGAGTACGCGGTCCAACGGCTGTACCGGCGCTCGCTGTTGAGGTCGTCGATGTCGATGTTGGCGAGCAGGTGCATGAAGCTGGAGAGCGTGACGATCCGCGCGTCGGGCGCGTCGAGCAGCGCGGGCAGCAGCAGCCCGGTGAGCGCGAAGTGCCCCAGGTGGTTGACCCCGAACTGCGTCTCGAACCCGTCCACCGTCGTGCCGTACGGCATCGCCATGACGCCGGCGTTGTTGACGAGCAGATCGAGCCGCTCGTAGGGGAAGGTGTCCGCGAACTCCCGTACGGACGCGAGGTCCCCGAGATCCAGCCGCCCGAACTGCGCCTCGGCGCCGGGCACTTCGGCCACGATCCGGTCGGCTGCCGCACTCCCCCGCGCCTCGCTCCGGCAGGCGAGCACGACCCGGGCGCCCTTGCGGGCCAGCTCGCGCGCGGTGACGTAGCCGAGCCCGCTGTTGGCTCCGGTGACGACGGCGACCCGGCCGCGCTGGTCGGGGATGGCCTTCTCGTTCCAGCCGGACATGAGCGGGCTCCCTCGGTGAGCGTGGACAAGCGTCGGCGAGCGGTGGGGATCTCAGCGTACGAGAGCCGACCCGCCACCGCTCCGCTCACACCGAGCGACATATCCATCACGAGATGGTCACTCTTCCTTCACCGCCCTCACCGGGGCAATACGGTCCATGTCTCACCGGACACAGGGGGACGAGATGACGCACCCGTACGCCACACCACCCATGCCACAGCCCCAGCCGCCGTTCCAGCCCGTCCGCCCCGCACCCCGCTGGGCCCGCAAGCGCTACGTACTCCCCGCCCTCGCGCTGACCCTCTTCCTCGGCGCGGGTATCGGCGCCTCCGGCCAGGACAAGAAGACCGACACGACGGCCGACGCGAAGCCCGCGGCGGCCAAGCCCCAGCCGACGATGACCGTCACGGCGACCACGACGGAGACGGCCATCCCGGCCCCCGCGCCCACGGTCACCACGACCAAGACCGTCAAGGTCACGAAGACGGTCACCGCCGAGGCGGCCGCGGGCAGCGGCTCCGGTTCCGGCTCTGGTTCCGACGACACCAACTCCGGTGGCGGCAGCACCTATTACACGAACTGCACCGCCGCCCGCGCCGCCGGCGTCACGCCGCTGCACAGGGGCGACCCCGGGTATGACTCCCATCTGGACCGGGATGGGGACGGGGTCGCCTGCGAGTGAGTTCCGAGCTGTCATAGCCGCTCAGTGCGCGGGGTCCGTGATCCGGCGGTCGATCTCGAAGGCGAGGGTGAGTTCGGCCAGTTCACGGGGTTGGGACAGTGACCGTCCGGTGTGGTCCTGGAGTCGGCGCAGGCGGTGCCGGACGGTGTTGGGGTGGCAGAACAGGGCGGCGGCGGCACGGTCGGCGGAGCCGTCGGCGTCGAGCCAGGCGCCGAACGTGTCGAGCAGCAGGGCACGGTCGCGGTCGGTGACCTGGTCGAGCGTGCCGAGGGTGGCGCGGGCAACGGTGCGCATGACCTGTGGGGCGCCGGCTGCCGCGACGGCCAGCGGGTCCCGGTCGAAGACGGTGACCCGCTGCCCGTCGTAGGCACCACGCAGGGCGATCCGGGCCAGCTTCAGTGCCTCGGCGGTTCCGCGCAGGTCGGGGTAGGGAGGGCTGATCCCGATGTGGCCCTCGGTGGCGGCCTCCAGGGCGTCGGCGAGGGCCACGACACGGGGGTGGGCGCCGGGCAGCCGTGCGATGCCGACCTCGACGTCGTGCAGCAGTCGCCACGCGGAGGCCACGCCGAGAGGTCGAAGCAGGTCCTCGGCGCGCGTGAACGCGTGGCGTCCGGGCTCCGGTACCTGAGCTGCGACGACCACGTAGGGACCCCGTGCCGGCAGCCGCAGGATGTCGGCGGCCTCGTACACGTCGGCGTCGCCCAAGCGGCCTTCGAGGAGCGCCTGAAGTACGGCCGAGCGTTCGGCTTCGCGGCTGAGGGTCTGGGAGGTGACCTCCTCACGGTAGCCGTCGGCCATCTCCTGGGTGAAGGTGTCGAGCACGAGCCACATCTCGGAGGCGGCACGGAGGGCGGCCTCGGGAGCGACCTCGCCGGCGGCGGCGGGTTCGGCCAGGCTTTCCCACAAGAACCGGGCGGATACGCGGTACGCCTCCATCACCGCGGTGAGCGGGACGCCGGCCTGCGCGCGCCGTCGGCCGTTGTCACGGGACTCTGGTGAGGCGAGTGCCGGGGCGTGGCCCATCGGGCCGAAGACGAAGTCGATGTTCGCCAGACAGGTGCGCCGCAGCTCCGCGACCGTGATCACGTCGCCGCTCCGGTAGACCGGCACGGCCACCCGGATCCGCTCGACCATCTCGTCGGCCAGTTCACCGGCCCGCTCCAGCATCCGAGCGCCCAGCAGTGCGACCTGTGCGCCCATGGGGTCGGGCGCCGAATGTTCCATACGCCAACCCTAGCTGCCGTAGACCCGGTAATCAGCCTCCGTACGGCATCCCCATTGTCCTCCGGAACAATCCAGCCAGGGCACTCGTGTAGCCCCGGACATCGACCCCGGCCCGGCTCCGAGCCCAGGATGAAGGCGCCCTCTGAGGACACCCGAGGGACTCCTGATGAGAAAGGTGGCACGCCGATGAGCCTGACCCCCCGCGAGCGGCAGGAAATCGCCCAGGCGAACGCGTCGGGCCGCAAACCGGTCGTGTTCGTGCACGGGCTGTGGATGCTGGCGTCCAGTTGGCAGCCGTGGCGCGCGTTCTTCGAGGAGAACGGATACGCCACGCTGGCCCCGGGCTGGCCGGACGACCCGGAGACCGTCGCCCAGGCGCGGGCGAATCCGCGGGTGTTCGCCGGCAAGAGCGTCAAGCAGGTCACCGACCACATGGCCGAGGCCATCGGCACGCTCAGCAGGCCCCCGGCGGTCATCGGCCACTCCTTCGGCGGGCTGATCACCCAGCAACTGGCCGGGCGGGGACTGGCCGCGGTCTCCGTGCCGATGGACTCGGCACCGTTCCGCGGGGTGCTCCCGCTGCCGCTGTCCGCGCTCAGGTCGGGGCTGCCGGTGCTGGGCAACCCGGCGAACTACCGGCGGTCCGTCGCGTTGACCTACGAGGAGTTCCGCTACTCGTTCGCCAACGCGGTGGGCGAGAGCGAGGCCAAGCGGCTGTACGAGACGTATCCGGTGGCCGGCTCCGGGATCCCGCTGTTCCAGGCCGCCACCGCGAACATCAATCCGTTCTCCGAGATCAAGGTCGACACGAAGACCCCGCGGCGCGGCCCGATGCTCCTGATCACCGGCGCGAAGGACCACATCGCACCGTCTGCGATCGCCAACGCCTCCTACAAGAAGCAGAAGCGCAACACCGCGCCCACCGCCATCCGGGAGATCCCGAACCGCGGTCACTCGCTGGTCTTCGACAGCGGCTGGCAGGACGTTGCGGAAGCGGCCCTGGCCTTCGTCAAGGAGCACCACTGAGGCGGAGGCGGTGACGCGACAACCAGCAGGGCGGTGGCACCCGCAAGGTCACACGCTCACCGACCTGCCACCGCCAGGCGGACTCGGAGCCTCGCTACGGTGGACCACATGAAGCTCTCGCCAGTCGTCGCCCGGGAACGTTTTGCCGCGTCACCCGTCGCCCGGCTGGCGACAGCCGACGCTCACGGCGTACCTCACGCGGTCCCCGTCACCTTCGCCGTCCTGGACGACGCCGTGTACTTCGCGGTCGACCACAAGCCCAAGAGCACTTGGAATCTACGGCGGTTGCGCAACATCAGGGAGAACCCGTCGGTGACGGTGCTCGTGGACCACTACGCCGACGACTGGTCGACGCTGTGGTGGGCTCGCGCCGACGGTCTCGGCGAAGTGCTGGAGGACGGTCAGGAACAACACCGCGCGGTGGAGTTGCTGCGCGGCAAGTACGACCAGTACAGGAACTCCGCTCCCGAAGGCCCCGTGGTCGCTGTTCGGGTCGAGCAGTGGAGCGGCTGGGCCTTCACATAGCCTTGCCGCGACAGCCGAACCCGAGGTGGCGTACATGCCGGACCGAGATCTTCCTCCGTACCGCCGGATCGCGGACGACCTGCGGGCAGCGATCGCGGCGGGGAGGCTGGCGCCGGGCGAAAAGCTGAAGTCGGAGAACGAGCTCAAGGACGAGTACGGCACGACCCGGGTCACCGTACGCAAGGCGTTGTCCCTGCTCAAGGCCGACGGACTGCTGATCAGCGAACAGGGCAGGGGCGTGTTCGTACGTCAGCCGCCCAGAGTGCGACTGCAGACGACCGGGGCCAACTTCCGCGAGCGGCGCTCCACCGGCGTAAGCAACTTCACCGCCGAGGCCGCGGCGCAGGGGCAGCGGGCGCGGCAACAGATCTTGTCGGTGGAGAGGGTTCCCGCCCCGGTCGAAGTCGCGGAACGGCTCGGGTTGTCGGCGGATGCCTCGGTGATCGTCCGGCGTCGCGCGTTCTTCATCGACGACGAGCCCATGCAGTTGGTGGACGGCTACTACCCGGAGGAGCTGTTCGCCGACAGCCTGGTGGAGAAGCCCGGCCGCATCCCCGGCGGCGTGAGTGCCCTCATCGAGGATCCCGCCGGACCGGTGGGCCGGCGGATCGTACGGTTCGTCGAGGACCTGGAAATCCGCATGCCCACCCCGTCGGAGGTCGGCGCCCTGCGCATCCCGCCCGGCGTTCCCCTGGCTCGCGTGCTGCGCAGCGCTTGCGTGGAGAACGGGCGAGTGGTCGAAGTACTGGACTCACGCGTACCTGGCGACCGCCATCTCTTCCAGTACGTCATCGACGTGCCCTGATCTCGGGGTCTGACAGCCTCAGACGCCGATCCTTCGACAGCAACTTGTATATCCAAGCTTACCTCGCTACGCCCACTTCAGCTTGGATATACAAGTGAAGGCCGCGCCTCGACGCACCATCCGGGGCGCCGCCGACTACGAAGGGGCCGGTATGCGCCTTTTATCGCGAACCCTCGAATTAGTCGGAGTGGCCCTGGCCGGAGCAACCCTGCACGGATCGCACACACCCGGCGAACCCGCTCACATCACCGCTTCGACAGCAAACGCGGACCGGCCGGAGCGCCACCCGTCGTCACGGGAGTGGACACGCATCCTGCACCAGGCGAGATGCCGCCGAGCCCCGCATCTATGGCCGGCTGCGCGATCACCACGCACAAGGGCGACCAGCAGGGTTCTTCCCCCGTCCGCCTCTACGTCATGTCACCGCGCGAGCGCCAACTGGCCCTGGCCGCGGAGGCGGCACGATGACGGACGCACCGCGTGTGGGCGACATCATGAAGGACACCACCACCAATCGAGTCGGCAAAGTCATGGGGTTCGTAGGCCCGTACGTCCAACTCAGACCGCTCGGCGGCGGCATGGAGTGGGACGCGCGGCCGGAGCAGCTCGTGTCCACCAGTCCGGCGGAGGCGCTGAGCGCGGGTGTCGCCGAGGCCAACTCCCGTTCCAGGTATGGGGTGTTCGTAGCGGCGGACAGCGTTCTCCCGGCCACCGTCGAGAGCCCGGGCGCTCCTACGGAGGCTCCCCCGCCCTCGGCAGAGTGCACGGTGGCGAAGCATCCCAGATACGAGGACCTGCACAGCGAATGCCGCGAAACGCAGGACGTGTTCCTCCCGGGATACGCAGACATCCTGCTGAGACCCCGCTGCGGCTGCGACTGCCACACCATCGCCGACCGCCGATAACTCGCGGACACGGCGCGACAACCGGCACAAGAGGGCGGCACCCCCCGCACAGGGATGCCGCCCTCTCTCGCAATCCGGAACCGCCGCCGCGTCGGTGAGGGTCAGGATGACCGACAGCGGTCCCGGGGTTCTTGGATGCCGTACGACCTACCAAAGGTCGGCCATGCGTCTACCGGTGATCGCTCCCCTGCGCCACAGAAGCCGCCCGCCCCGCCTCAAGCCGGGCCACCGGAATCCGGAACGGCGAGCAGGACACGTAGTCCAGTCCGACCTCGTGGAAGAAGTGGACCGACTCGGGGTCGCCGCCGTGTTCGCCGCAGACGCCGAGCTTGAGGTCCGGGCGGGTTTCGCGGCCCGCCTTCGCCGCCAGCTTCACCAGGGAGCCGACGCCGTCGCGGTCGATCGTCTCGAAGGGGCTGACGCCGAAGATGCCCTTCTCCAGGTAGGCCGTGAAGAACGACGCCTCTACGTCGTCCCGGCTGAAGCCCCACACCGTTTGCGTGAGGTCGTTCGTGCCGAAGCTGAAGAACTCCGCCGCCTCCGCGATCTGGCCCGCCGTCAGGGCGGCGCGCGGGAGTTCGATCATCGTGCCGATCGACAGCTTCAGGGACGTACCCGTTGCCGCCTCTACCTCCGCGACGACCTGGTCGGCCTCCTCGCGGACGATCTCCAGCTCCTGGACCGTGCCGACGAGCGGGATCATGATCTCCGCCCGCGGGTCGCCCTTCGCCGCCTTGCGTTCGGCGGCGGCCTCGGCGATCGCCCTTACCTGCATCGTGAACAAACCCGGAATCACCAGACCCAACCGCACGCCCCGCAGGCCCAGCATCGGGTTCTGCTCGTGCAGACGGTGGACCGCCTGGAGGAGGCGGAGGTCGTTCTCGTGGGACTCCTGGCGGGACTCCGCCAAAGCCACCCGGACCGACAACTCCGTGATGTCCGGCAGGAATTCGTGCAGCGGCGGGTCCAACAGGCGGACAGTGACCGGGAGTCCGTCCATCGCCTTGAACAGCTCGACGAAGTCGGCCTTCTGGAGCGGGAGAAGAGCCTTGAGGGACTCCTCGCGCTCCACCGCCGTGTCGGCCAGGATCAGGCGTTCCACCAACTCGCGGCGGTCGCCCAGGAACATGTGCTCCGTACGGCACAGGCCGATGCCCTGTGCCCCGAAGCGGCGGGCGCGCAGCGCGTCCTCGGCGTTGTCCGCGTTGGCGCGCACCCTCAACCGGCGTACGCGGTCCGCGTATCCGATGATCCGGTGGACCGCCTCGACCAGCTCGTCGGCGTCGTCGGCACCCGCGTGCATCCGGCCCTCGAAGTACTCCACGACCGGGGAGGGGACCACCGGGACCTCGCCCAGGTACACCTTGCCGCTGGAGCCGTCGATGGAGATCACGTCGCCCTCCTCGACCACGTGACCACCCGGCACCGTCATCCGGCGCCGCTTGGTGTCGACCTCCAACTCCTCCGCGCCGCACACACACGTCTTGCCCATGCCCCGCGCCACGACGGCCGCGTGGGACGTCTTGCCGCCGCGCGACGTGAGGATGCCCTCCGCCGCGATCATGCCGTCGAGGTCGTCGGGGTTCGTCTCGCGGCGGACCAGGATCACCTTCTCGCCCGAACGCGACCACTTCACCGCCGTGTACGAGTCGAAGACCGCCTTGCCGACCGCCGCACCCGGCGAGGCCGCGATGCCCCGCCCGACCTGCTGGACCTTCGCCTCGTCGTCGAAGCGCGGGAACATCAGCTGCGCCAACTGCGCGCCGGTGACCCGCTGGAGGGCCTCCGCCTCGTCGATCAGCCCCTGGTCGACGAGTTGGGTCGCGATACGGAAGGCCGCACCCGCCGTCCGCTTCCCCACCCGCGTCTGGAGCATCCACAACTGCCCGCGCTCGATGGTGAACTCGATGTCGCAGAGATCCTTGTAGTGGTTCTCCAGGGTCTTCATGATCTGCATGAGCTGGTCGTACGACTTCTTGTCGATCTGCTCAAGTTCCGCGAGGGGCACGGTGTTTCGGATGCCCGCGACTACGTCCTCGCCCTGCGCGTTCTGCAAGTAGTCGCCGTAGACGCCCTGGTGGCCGCTGGCGGGGTCGCGGGTGAAGGCGACGCCCGTGCCCGAGTCGGGGCCGAGGTTGCCGAAGACCATCGAGCAGACGTTGACCGCCGTGCCGAGGTCGTGCGGGATGCGTTCCTGGCGGCGGTAGAGCTTGGCGCGGTCGGTGTTCCAGGAGTCGAAGACCGCGTGGATGGCGAGGTCCATCTGCTCGCGCGGGTCCTGCGGGAAGTCGCGGCCCGCCTCGGTCTTGACGATCCGCTTGAACCGGGTGACCAGCTTCTTCAGGTCGGCAGCGTCCAACTCGGTGTCCACGACGACCTTCTTGGCGTCCTTGGCCTTGTCGAGCGCCTCCTCGAAGAGCTCGCCGTCGACGCCGAGGACGGTCTTGCCGAACATCTGGATCAGGCGGCGGTACGAGTCCCACGCGAAGCGCTCGTCGCCGGCCTGCTTCGCCAGGCCCTGCACGGACTTGTCGGAGAGGCCGATGTTCAGGACGGTGTCCATCATGCCGGGCATGGAGAACTTCGCCCCGGAGCGGACCGATACGAGGAGGGGGTCGTCGGCCTGCCCCAGCTTCTTGCCCATCGTCGACTCAAGCGCGTCGAGGTGTGCACTCACCTCGTCACGCAGTGCCGCAGGTTCGTCCCCGCTGTCGAGGTAGGTCTTGCACGCCTCGGTGGTGATGGTGAAGCCGGGAGGGACGGGAAGGCCCAGGTTCGTCATCTCGGCGAGGTTGGCACCCTTGCCGCCGAGGAGGTCCTTGAGGTCCTTGTTTCCCTCGGTGAAGTCGTAGACGAACTTCACTACGTGGGGTTCTTTGTTTTCCGACACGGGTCTCGACTCCTCGGGACGCGGGTGGCTGCCCTGACGGCCAGGAACATACCCAGATCGAAGGCGTCTGGGTACGTCCACTTGCATGTCATGCGTCTGTAACCGGCAGTCCGCCAGCGGATCGAAAGTCAAAGCTCGGCAAGCGAACACCGCCGGATGTTTTCACTTCTTGAACGCGGCGAGCTTCATCGGCGCGTTTTTACGCTCACCTGAGCGGTTAGCGGCTCGGTTGTTTTCGATCGATGAACGATCAAGGGGTGGCACGCAGTGCCACCCTTTGGAGAAGTGCAGCCGCGCAAGATCCGCTCACCTGAGCGCCACCCCTATCAAAGGTGGCGAGAATCACGCTTCCACAACCGCCCGGATTTCACCATCCGGACGAGCAGCGAGACGGAAACCCGGACGTCACATCTCGCGGATCTCACATGCTCAGGGATCTCACATGCTTACGGATCTCACCTGCCCGCTGCCCTCACATGCCCAGCGCGAGCAGTCGTTCCTCGACCCGCTCCGGCGCGTACAGGTGCTCCACGACCAGCGCCCCCGCCCCCACCAGCCCGGCCCGCTCGCCGAGCCGTGAGGTGAGCACGTGCAGATGAGCGGTGGAGCGCGGCAGCGCCCGCTGGTACAGCAGCTCGCGTACGCCCGTGAGGAAGGAGGTGCCGGCCAGGTCTCCCGCGATCATCAGCACTCCGGGGTTGAGCAGCGTCACCACGGTCGCCAGGACGTCCCCGACCTGCCGTCCCGCCTCGCGGGCGAAGGCCGCCGCTCCCGGGTGCCCCGACGCCAGCAGGTCCCGCACATCCGAGCCGGACGCCGCCGGCACCCCGGTCTCGACCAGCCGTCGCGCCACGGCGCCACCACTGGCGACGGCGGCGAGACAGCCGTAGGACCCACAACGGCACAGCGCCTGCGCGCCCGCCGGGACGCGGATGTGGCCGATGTCGCCCGCGCCGCCGTCGATCCCCCGGAAGATGGAGCCGCCGACGACCACTCCGGCGCCGATACCTGTCGAGACCTTGACCAGGACGAAGGCCGAGCAGTCGGGGTGGCCGGTGCGCTGTTCGCCGTAGGCCATGAGGTTGGCGTCGTTGTCGACCAGGACCGGGACCTGGGGGGCGCCGGTGTGTTCGGTGAAGGCGCGGGCCAGGCGGCCTCTTATGTCGTAGGCGTCCCAGCCGGGCATCATCGGCGGCTGGACGACGCGGCCGGTCTCGCTGTCGACGGGGCCGGGGACCGCGAGGCCGATACCGCAGACCTCGGACGGCTGGTGTCCGGCCTTCTCCAGGAGTTCGGCGAACCAGCGGCCGAGTTCGCCCAGTACGGCGTCCGGGCCGTCCTCGATGACCAGCGTGCCGCCGTGCTCGGCGAGGATCTCGCCGGTGAGCGAGAGGACGCACGCGCGCGCGTGGCGGGTGTCCAGGTCCGCCGCGAGGACTACGGCGTGGGCGTCGTCGAATTCCAGGGTGATCGAGGGTCTGCCGCCCAGCGGGGAGTCCACCGGGCCGCCCGCGCCCTCGCGCAGCCAGCCCGCGCGGAAGAGCCGGTCCAGGCGCTGGCCGACGGTCGCGCGTGAGAGTCCCGTCACCTGTTGGAGGGCGCCGCGGGTCGTGGCGCGCCCGGTGCGTACCAGTTCGAGCAGATCGCCGGCGCTCGCTTGACCTCGTCCAGTCATGCGCACCCCCTTGTGTTTCTCAACCCTGCATTACATATTGAGTTTTGCGTGTTAAATAGACGTAACCCTACGGTAGCCATGACCGAACCGGTCGGCACGATGTGTTTCGTGGAGTCCCGAGTGGATCGCACTGCCCAGCTCACAGCCCTCCCCGTGGAACGCACCTTCGTATACGATCCGCCACCCTTGTCAGGTTCGCTGCACCTCAGGGCGGCTGCCGTACTGGAAGGGAACTGGACGGGTGTCTCAACCGTCCCCTCCCGCGGTCTGTATCCGCACCAGTGGTCCTGGGACTCCGCGTTCATCGCGATCGGTCTGCGGCACCTCTCGCCGCTGCGGGCACAGACGGAGCTGGAGACGCTGCTCGCCGCCCAGTGGGGCGACGGCCGTATCCCGCACATCGTCTTCAACCCCTCCGTACCGCTCGACGCGTACTTCCCGAGCCCCGACTTCTGGCGCTCCTCGACCGCGGGACGCACCGCGGGCGCCCCGCGCACCGTACAGACCTCGGGCATCGTGCAGCCACCGGTCCACGCGCTCGCCGCCTGGCTGGTCCACTGCGCGGACCCGGGCCTCTCCCGCGCGCGTGGCTTCCTCGCCGGTGTCTACCCGCGGCTGGCCGCCTGGCACCGCTATCTGCTGCACCGGCGGGACTTGGGCGGGGGCGGCCTCGCGTCCGTCGTACATCCCTGGGAACAGGGTATGGACAACAGCCCTTGCTGGGATGCCCCGTTGGGCCGGATCACGCCGGCCCCGGCCCGTTCCTTCCGCCGCGCCGACCTCGACCACGGGGCCGCCGAGGACCGGCCTACGGACTTGGACTACGGCCGTTATGTGCGCCTCGCGACGGACTACCGGGACGGTGAATACGCCGACGGGGCAAGCGAGTTCGCGGTGGAGGACCCGTCCTTCAACGCCCTGCTCATCGCCTCCGAGCACGCACTGGCCCGTATCGCCCGGGAGTTGGGCGCGACGGGCACGGCCCGGCACGCACGCGCGGAGCGCCTCACCGGGGTGCTGATCGAGCGGCTGTGGGACCCGGCGGAGGGCATGTTCTTCTGCCGGGACGTACGGGGAGAAGGGCTGATCCCCGAGCGCAGCGTCTCCGGGCTCATCCCGCTGCTCCTCCCCGACCTGCCCCGGGACATCAGCAGCGCCCTCGTCCGTACGGCCTCCGGCCCGCACTTCGGGCTCGGCGACACCACTCAACTCCCGCCCAGTTACGACCTGTTGGGCGAGGCCTTCGACCCGCACCGGTACTGGCGCGGGCCCGCCTGGTTCAACACGAGCTGGCTGCTGGAGCGCGGCCTGCGGCTGCACGGCGAGCGGGCGCGGGCGGACGCGTTGCGCGAGGCGGTCCTGGAGACCGCCGCCAACACCGACTTCGCCGAGTACGTCGACCCGTACGACGGCGAGGCGTGCGGCGCGACCGGCTTCAGCTGGACCGCCGCGCTGACCCTCGATCTGCTCCACGAGCGCCCCGGGCACGGCGTGTCCGGCACGGTCCTCGGCACGTTCGACATGAGTGACACACGTGACTGACACGGACGTCAGTGACACAGAAGTCAAGGTCGCCAGGAGAGTCAAGGGAGGGGACCGGGGATGACGGACCGGCATCATCTGCTCGTGCACGGCGGGACGTTCGCAGCCGTGGGCGACGGCGGGGACATCAGCGGCGTACGGGGCGGCAGTTCCCCGGACGGGTTATTCGTGCGGGACGCGCGGCATCTGAGCCGTTGGCAGTTGACGGTCGACGGCGCGGTGCCGGAGGCGCTGACGCCGGTGGCCGACGGGGACATGGCGCGCTGTGTCCTCGTCCCGCGCGGCGGCCGCCAGGAGCCGCCCGCACACACGCTCTTCCGTGAACAGGCCGTCGGTGACGGCTCGTTCGTCGAATCGCTGAAGGTGACCAGCAACCGACCGGTGCCGACGACGGTCCGGCTCGCGGTCACCGCGGACGCCGACTTCACCGACCAGTTCGAACTCCGCTCCGACTACCGCACGTACGCGAAGATCGGCGCCACCCGCTCCCGCCAAGTCCTGGAGGACGGCGTGGAGTTCGCCTACCAGCGCGGCGAGTGGCGTTCTTGTACGACGGTCACGGCCGAGCCCGCCCCCGACGGCGTCGAGGAGACCGGCACCGGCGCCCGCCGCATGGTGTGGACCCTGGACCTGGAGCCGCACGGCACCGCCGAGTTGGCGCTCCGCGTGATGGCCCGCCCGCACGGCGACAAGCGCGCCCGGCGGGTACCGCGCTCACCGGCCGCCCTGAACGACCAACTCATCGCCCTGGAGGGCGAGTACGTCCAGGGCGTCTCCTTCCCCACCGGCTGGCCGGAGTTGGCCGCCGCCTGCGCCCGGGGCCTGTCGGACCTGGCCTCGCTCCAGGTCCCGGCGACGGGCCCCGACGGCGAGGAGCTGCGCGTACCGGCGGCGGGGGCACCGTGGTTCCTGACCCTGCTGGGCCGGGACGCGCTCCTGACCTCCCTCTTCGCGCTCCCGTACCGCCCCCAACTCGCCGCCGCCACACTCCCGGCGCTCGCCGCGACGCAGGCGACGGCGGTGGGCGCGGAGTCGGTGTCGCAGCCCGGCAAGATCGTGCACGAGGTGCGGCACGGCGAGTTGGCGCACTTCGGGCAGGTGCCGTACGGGCGTTACTACGGCTCGGTGGACGCGACGCCGCTGTTCCTGGTGCTGCTCGGCGCGTATGTGGAGCAGACCGGCGACACGACTCTGGCCCGGCGCCTGGAGCCCAACGCCCGCGCGGCGATCGGCTGGATGCTGGACCACGGCGGCCTGACCTCGCGCGGCTACCTGGTGTACCGCGCCGACCAGGGCGGCCTGGCCAACCAGAACTGGAAGGACTCCCCCGGCGCGATCTGCGGCGCCGACGGCACGCGGGCGAGCGGTCCGGTGATGGCGGCGGGGGCGCAGGGTTACGCGTACGACGCGCTGCGCCGCACGGCCCAACTCGCCCGCACGGTATGGGAGGACGAGACGTACGCGGCCCTTCTGGAGCAGGCGGCGTCCGATCTGCGGGACCGTTTCCAGCGGGACTTCTGGATGCGGGAGCACTCCTTCCCGGCGCTGGCGCTGGACGGCGAGGGCCGGCAGGTGGACGCGCTGGCGTCGGATGCGGGCCATCTGCTCTGGTCCGGTCTCCTCGACAAGGAGTACGGCGAACTGGTCGGCCGCAGGCTGCTGGCACCGGACTTCTTCTCGGGCTGGGGCGTCCGCACGCTGGCCTCGGGCCAAGCCGCGTACCACCCGTTGTCGTACCACCGGGGTTCGGTCTGGCCGCACGACAACGCGCTGATCACGCTCGGCCTGGCCCGCTACGGCCTGCACGACGAGGCCCGTACGGTCGCGCACGCGCTGGTCGACGCGGCGACGGCGACCGGCCACCGCCTCCCGGAGGTCCTCGCGGGCTACGGCCGCGACACCCACCCGGAGCCGGTTCCGTACCCGCACGCGTGTGTGCGGGAGTCCCGTTCGGCGGCGGCTCCTTTGGCGCTGCTCACGGCGGTAGGGGGCGCGTGACGCAACGGTGATAAGCCGTTTGCCGGGTGTTTGCCCAGTTCCGTGAACAGGGGCCCGAGGCAACTCGTACGGAAGAGCGGCGGTCCTGCCTCCCCAGTCGGACCGCCCCTCCACTCCGATCACGGGCCTCGCACGGAAGGACCTTCGGGTTGCCTCAGCACACGAGCACGCGCAAGACACCGAACACGGCGGGGGCCTCCGGCGGTTCCGCGGATACCGGCACCGGGGTCAATTCCGTTGCGGGAGTGGGGATTTCGGCGGCCGGCTCGGACTCGGGTGAGGTCGATCCGGCCCCGGAGACAGAAGCCGCCGACCCGGGCGCCAAGAGCGAGGCCGAGTCCGAGACTGGTACCGCTACGGCCGCTGCCACTGAAACCGACAGCGCTTCTCCCTCCGCCGAGACCGAGCGCGCCGGGAACACCGCGTCCGAGCGGGCCGTAGAAGCCACGTCCGAAGCCCCGGCGAAGGCCGCGCCCGAACGGGCCTCCGGCGCCGAGGAGTCCCGGCCGACCGGCCGCGCCGACGCCGGCGAAGCCGCGGACTCCCAGCCCCCCAAGTCCAAGGGCGACGCTTCTCCCTCCGCACCCGAGGCCGAGCGCGCCGGGTCCGAGCGGGCCGTAGAAACTCCGTCCGCCGCTTCGGCGAAGGCCGCGCCCGAATCCAAGCCTGACCTCGGCGCGGTGGAACCCCGGACGCCCGACGGCCCCGAGCCCACCGGCACCGAAGGCGGAAGTTCCCACGCCCCCGGCTCCGACGCCCGCGACGAGATCACCGCGCCCGCCCCGGCCACTGAAACGGACGTGTCTGCCGCCGCCCCCGACACGGACACCGCACCCGAATCCGACACCGGCGCAGAAGCCGACCCCGGCACCTCCGAGGACCTCCCCGCCACCCCCCGCCCCACTCGCCCCGCCCCCCGCTCCTGGAGCAGTCGGCTCGGGCTGCGGCGGCGGATACAGGCCTGGCGGGAGAAGCATCCCGTTGCCGCTCGCGTGCTCTCCTGGACCCTTACCGTCCTCGCCGCCGTCCTCGTCTACGTCTGTCTGCAGATGCCGACGACGTTGAACAGCCTGAAGCCGACCCAGTTCATGCGGCTTCCGGCGGAGGCGATCCTGGGGGCTGTCGTGCTGGTCAGCCTGCCGCGGCGGCCGCGGATCGTGCTGGCGGCGTGCTCCGGTGCTCTCGCCGCCGTCGTGGCGATCCTGAACATGCTCGACATGGGCTTCAACGAATACCTGGGCAGGGGCTTCAACGTCATCCTGGACTGGAGCCTGTTCGGCGACGCCCAGAGCTATCTCAAGGACACGCTCGGCGGACCGGCCACCTCCGGCATCACCGTCGGCCTGATCCTCTTCGTCCTGCTGCTGATCGTCCTGGTCGCGCTGGCCACGGTCCGGCTCGGCAACCTGCTCGCCGCGCACAAGGCCGGCTCGTCCCGGGGCGCGCTGATCGCCGGCACCGTCTGGATCACCTGCACGGCGTTCGGCCTCCAGCTCTCCGGCGTGCCGCTCGCCGCCGACCACGCCGCCGCGGTCGTCAAGCTCAGGACCGTGGCGATCCGCAACACCCTGCGCGACGAGGCCGAGTTCAAGAAGGTCGCCAAGGTCGACGCCTTCGGCAACACCCCGGGCAGCCAGCTCCTCCCCGACCTGCGCGGCAAGGACATGATCTTCACCTTCATCGAGAGCTACGGCCGTAGCGCGATCGAGGACCCGATCATGGCGCCCGGTGTCGACGAGACCCTCGCCGCCGACACCAGGGCCCTGTCGAAGGCGGGCTTCGCCGCGAAGAGCGGCTGGCTGACCTCGGCGACCTACGGCGGCAGCAGCTGGCTCGGCCACTCCACCACCATGTCGGGCCTGTGGGTCAATAACCAGCAGCGCTACCGCACCGTGATGGCCAGCGACCACCTGAGCCTGACCGACGCCTTCAAGAAGACCGGCGACTACGACACCGTCGGCGTGATGCCGGGCATCCAGAAGGGCTGGCCCGAGCAGAGCTTCTATGGCCTCGACAAGGTCTACAACGCCTTCCAACTCGGGTACCAGGGACCGAAGTTCAGCTGGTCGACGATGCCCGACCAGTACGCGCTGGAGCAGTTCCAGAAGCAGGTCCACAGCAAGCCGCGCACCGACGGCAAGGCGCTGATGTCGCTGCTGATCCTGACCTCCAGCCACCAGCCCTGGGCGCCGATCCCGAAGCTCGTCCCGTGGGACCAGCTGGGCAACGGTTCGATCTTCGACGCGATCCAGAAGGCCGGCAACAAGGCGTCCGACGTCATCGCCGACTCCACCAAGTCCCGCGAGGAGTACGGCAAGTCGATCCAGTACTCGGTGAACTCCCTCACCCAGTGGCTGGAGCGCTACGGCAACGACAACACCGTGCTCGTCTTCCTCGGCGACCACCAGCCCATCGCCCGGGTCAGCGGCAGCCACGCCAGCCGTGACGTCCCGATCTCGATCGTCGCCAAGGACCCCAAAGTCCTTGCGAAGGTCGACAGTTGGAACTGGACCGACGGCCTGCGCCCCGCGCACGACGCCCCGGTGTGGAAGATGAGCGCCTTCCGCGACAAGTTCCTCACGGCGTACGGCTCGACGCCCCACCCGAAGACGAACTAGAGCAGCCGAAGAGGAGGAACTGGGCGCCTGCCCAAGGGGGTTCAGCCCCCGGACGTGTCCAGTTCCGCGTCCTCGCCGATCCCCGCGCAGTCGTACGGGTCCTTCAGCCAACCGTCCGGCAACACCACCCTGTTGTTGCCGGACGTACGGCCGCGGGGCCCGTCCGCGCCCACCGGCCAGGGCTGGTCGAGGTCCAACTCGTCGAGCCCGGACCGGAGTTCCTCCAGCGAGGATGTGATCGCGAGGCGCTTGCGCATCTCGCTGCCGACCGCGAAGCCCTTCAGGTACCAGGCGACGTGCTTGCGGAAGTCGATGACGCCCCGCGCCTCGTCCCCGATCCACTCACCGAGCAGGGTCGCGTGCCGCACCATGACATCGGCGACCTCGCGCAACGACGGCTCCAGACTGCATCCATCAGCGCCTCCGGCGCGGGCCTGTTCACGCCCCTCGAAGGCCGCCACAAGGTCGGCGAACAGCCACGGCCGCCCGAGGCACCCGCGCCCGACCACGACCCCGTCGCACCCGGTCTCCCGCACCATCCGCAGCGCGTCCTGCGCCGACCAGATGTCGCCGTTGCCGAGCACGGGGATCTCCGGCACATGCTCCTTCAGCCGTGCGATCGCGTCCCAGTCCGCCGTACCGCCGTAGTGCTGGGCAGCCGTGCGCCCGTGCAGCGCGATGGACGTGACGCCCTCCTCGACGGCGATGCGGCCGGCGTCGAGGAAGGTGATGTGGTCGTCGTCAATGCCCTTGCGCATCTTCATCGTGACGGGCAGGTCACCGGCCCCGCTGACGGCCTCCTTCAGGATCGCCCGCAGCAGGTTCCGCTTGTACGGCAGCGCGGAGCCGCCGCCCTTGCGGGTCACCTTCGGCACGGGGCAGCCGAAGTTGAGGTCGATGTGGTCGGCGAGCCCCTCCTCCGCGATCATGCGGACGGCCTTGCCGACGGTCGCCGGGTCGACGCCGTACAGCTGGATCGAGCGAGGCTTCTCGGTCTCGTCGAAACGGATCAGCTGCATGGTCTTGTCGTTGCGCTCGACCAGCGCCCGGGTCGTGATCATCTCGCTCACGAACAGGCCCTTGCCGCCGCTGAACTCCCTGCACAGGGTGCGGAAGGGCGCGTTGGTGATCCCGGCCATGGGGGCCAGGACGACGGGCGGCGCGACGGTGTGCGGGCCGACCTGCAAAGGAGTCACAGTCGTGGTCGCAGCCGGGGGCACGGGCGGGGAGACAGGCGCGGAAACGGGCGTGGACATTGCTCCATTGTCCCGCACCGCTCCCGGTGCCCGACCCCACCCGGCGCCCTCACCCTGCCCAGGATCATGTATCGGTAATTAGTTAGCCGCACTATCGAGTTTGGCGTACGATGGTGCGCATGCCCGAGCTCAGCCACCGCCGCCGACAGCTGGTGCTCGCGATCTGCTGCATGAGCCTGCTGATCGTGAGCCTGGACGTGACCATCCTGAACGTCGCACTGCCCGCGATGCAGACCGATCTGCACGCCTCGACCTCCGGTCTGCAGTGGACGATCGACGCGTACACCCTGGTCCTGGCCTCCCTGCTGATGCTGGCGGGCTCCACCGCCGACCGCATCGGCCGCAAGCGGGTCTTCATCGCCGGCCTGGTGGTCTTCAGCCTCGGCTCACTGCTCTGCTCCCTCGCGCCCGATCTGGACGCGCTGATCTGGTTCCGCATGATCCAGGCGGTCGGCGGCTCGATGCTCAACCCGGTCGCCATGTCGATCATCACCAACACCTTCACCGAGCCGCGCGAGCGCGCCCGGGCGATCGGCGTGTGGGGCGCGGTCGTCGGCATATCGATGGCCGCAGGGCCGCTGATCGGCGGGCTGCTCGTGGACTCGGTCGGCTGGCGCTCGATCTTCTGGATCAACCTGCCGGTGGGCCTGGCCGCGCTGCTGCTCACGCTGAAGTTCATCCCCGAGTCCCGCGCGCCCAAGGCCCGCCGTGCCGACCCGGTCGGCCAGCTCATGGTGATCGCCCTGTTCGGCTCCCTGACGTACGCGATCATCGAGGCGCCGGAATCCGGGTTCACCTCGATCCTGCCCTTCGCAATCCTCGCGCTGGCCGCCCTCGCCGGGCTCCTCTGGTACGAGCCGCGGCGCGACGAACCCCTCATCGACCTGCGGTTCTTCCGTTCGGCGCCGTTCAGTGGGGCGACGGTGATCGCGATCAGCGCGTTCTCGGCGCTGGGCGGCTTCCTGTTCCTGTCCACGCTGTATCTGCAGAACGTGGTGGGGCTTGACGCGCTGCACGCCGGTCTGTGGATGCTGCCGATGGCTGTGCCCACGTTCCTGTGCGCGCCGATCTCGGGGCGGCTGGTCGGTAGTCGGGGGCCGCGCATATCCCTGCTGATCGCGGGGACGGCGATGACTGCCAGTGCGGTGCTGTTTGCCGGGTTCGAGGCGGAGACGTCCGAGGTTTCGCGGTTCATCGGGTACGCGTTGTTCGGGATCGGGTTCGGGTTTGTGAACGCGCCTATCACCAACACGGCGGTGTCCGGGATGCCTCGGGCTCAAGCGGGGGTTGCGGCGGCCGTTGCTTCGACGAGTCGGCAGTTGGGGCAGACGCTCGGGGTTGCCGTGGTGGGGGCGGTGTTGGCTTCCGGGGTGGTGGCGTCGTCGTACAAGGAGACGTTTGTGTCTGCTGCTCGGCCCGGGTGGTGGATTTTGGTGGCGTGCGGGCTTGCGGTGCTGGTGCTGGGGGCGGTTACCAGTGGGGCTTGGGCTCGGCGGACCGCTGAGCGTACGGCTGACAAGTTGTCGTCCGTTGAAGTACGCGAGGCTGCGGGTATTAGCGCTTAGTTTCGCGGCTGCAGGCGCGTGGGGGCTGGTCGCGCCCGCGCGGCGGTAGCCGCACATCAGATACAGCCCCGCGCCCCTGCGTATCTCACCTCGCCTGTGCTATCTCGTGCAGCTTCTCCAGGCGCTCTCTCGACTCCTCGTCCGCGGGAGCGTACGTCACCATCCTCGGGCCCCTCGCCGGGCCCAGCCACAGGTCTGTGTGGTCGACGGTGATGCGGCCCACGTGGGTGTTGCGGAACTCCTTGCGGCGGGGGCTCGCGCCCATGACCTCGTGGCGGTCCCAGACCTCGCAGAACTCGGGGGACTTGCGCAGGCGCTTGAGGAGGGTCTTCCAGGTGGGGTCGGCGAGGTGGTCGGCCATCGAGCCGCGGAAGCGGGCGGCCATGAGGCGTTGGGTCTTCTCCAGGTGCACGATCGACGAGCGCCACTCCTCGTGCGTGTAGGAGAGGATCATGCAGTTGCGGTCCTCGGGCGGCACCGCGTCCAGGTCGCAGAGCAGCATCCCGTAGGTGCGGTTGTAGGCGAGGATGTCGTACCTGCTGTTCTGCAGACAGGCCGGGATCGGGTCCAGTTGGTCGAGCATCGCCTGCAGGGCGGGCGTGACGACCGCGCAGCTCGTGGCCGGCTGCGGGTCGATCGCTCCGGCCAGCTGGAAGAGGTGGGAGCGTTCGCTGCTGTCCAGGAAGAGCGTGCGGGCCAGCGCGTCCAGCACCTGTACCGAGACCTGGATGTCCCGGGCCTGTTCGAGCCACGTGTACCAGGTGACCCCGACCGCGGCGAGCTGCGCGACCTCCTCGCGGCGCAGGCCGGGAGTGCGGCGACGAGTGCCGCGCGGCAGGCCGACCTGCTCCGGGGTGATGTGCTCCCGGCGGTGGCGCAGGAAGGCGGCCAGCTCATGCCGCCGAACCGTGGACGCGGTCTGCGGAGCGACCGCCACATCAGCCACGGCCCCCGTCACTGCCGCCCCCGCGACCGTCGCCCCTGTCACCGTCTCCTGTGCCATCGTCGTCATCGCTCCAGTCTGCCGCTCTGCGGAGCCTGTTTCCAGGTAGTCCTGCTACCAGGATAAGGACACTCTGGTACCAGTCTCGCGGGAGGCGCAGGCTGATCAGCGTGACCGAAACCATCGCTTCCCGCACCGTGAAATCCCCGGCGGCGGCACCCGTGCTCAGCGGCCTCGGACTGTTCACGGTGCTGCTGGCCGCGGCGCTGCCCCTCATCGACTTCTTCATCGTGAACGTGGCCCTGCCGACCATCGGCAAGGACCTCTCGGCGAGCGAGGCCGTCCTCGAACTCGTCGTCGCCGGCTACGGAGTCTCGTACGCCGTGCTGCTCGTCCTCGGCGGAAGGCTCGGCGACCTGTTCGGGCGCCGTCGGCTGTTCCTGGGCGGGATGGCCGCGTTCGGCGTCACCTCGCTCGCGTGCGGGCTCGCGCCCACCGCCTGGACGCTGGTCGCCGCGCGGATCGCACAGGGCGCGGCATCCGCGGCGATGCTCCCGCAGGTCCTCGCCACCATCCAGTCCGCGACCCAGGGCCCGCGCCGCGCCAAGGCGATGGGCCTGTACGGCGCGACCGCCGGCCTCGCCATGGTGGCCGGCCAGATCCTCGGCGGTGTCCTGGTCGCGGCCGACATCGCCGGTACCGGCTGGCGCGCGGTGTTCCTGGTGAACGTGCCGGTCGTCGTCATCGGACTGTTCCTGGCCGCCAAGGTCGTACCGGAGACGCGTTCCCAGCACCCGGAGCCGGTGGACGTCCCCGGCACCTTCCTGCTCGGCGCGTCCCTGCTGGCGCTGCTGGTGCCGCTGACCGAGGGCCGGGCGGCGGGCTGGCCGCTGTGGACGTGGCTGTCGCTGGCCGCGTTCCCGGGGCTCGCGTCGGCGTTCTACGCCGTGGAGCGCAGGGCCGACCGGCAGGGCCGTACGCCGCTGGTGCCGCCGAGTCTGCTGGCGCTGACCTCGCTCAGGCGCGGTCTGGTGATGATCCTGCCGTTCGCGATCGGCTTCAGCGGGTTCATGTTCGTGATCGCGGTGGCGTTGCAGAGCGGCGCGGGTCTCGGCCCGGTCGCCGCGGGTCTCGCGCTGGTCCCGCTCGCGGTGACCTTCTTCCTCGCCTCGCTCGCCGGGCCGCGTCTGGTGGCCCGGTACGGCACGCGGGTCGTGACGGCGGGGTCGGTCATCCAGGCGGTGGGGCTCGGCCTGATCGTGCTGGCCGTGTGGCGCTCCTGGCCGCACCTCGGGTTCGTCGAACTGCTCCCGGGCGCCGCGGTCGCCGGCGCCGGTCAGGCGCTCCAACTCCCCATCATCTTCCGGATCATCCTGTCCGAGGTCCCGGCCGCCCGTGCCGGTGTGGGCGCCGGGGTCATGGTCACCACCCAGCAGTCCGCGCTGGCGCTGGGCGTGGCCACGCTCGGCACTCTCTTCCTGTCGCTGATCCCGGGCCTGGGCATGCGCGACGCCCTGGCGATCACCCTGCTCGCGCAGTTGGCGGGCGTCGTGCTGACCGGGCTGCTCAGCCTGCGGCTCCCGCGCACCATCGGGTGACATATCGGACGACATGCCGGACGAGACCCGGGATGTCATGTTCACAGCTTGGACAACTCGGCGTGAATTGAGCCCTGTTGATGTTGGTCTTGCTGCACACTCCTTGCCGGAGACTCCTGAACGGAGGCAAGGCGCATGTTGCAGATCAACACGAGCAAAGTGAGCCGCTGGGACCAGCACGGGCGGGAACATGTCGTCCGCGTGCAGCGCAAGGGCGCGCAGCGCACGATCGTGTGCGACACCTGCGGCTGGAAGAAGAACGCTCAGTTCCTGCCCTGGCTGAAGGCGGAGGAACATCTGGCCGAGGAGCATCAGGCGACGGTGGACCCGTCCGCCGACTGACCGGGGAGCGATGAGTTCGGGAGGCGAGGAGAGTCGTATCCGATACGACTCCCCGGACCGGAAGGCCGACCGATGAGCTCTCTCCACGACACCCTGCGGCGACGCGTCGACGACGGCACCGTGCCGGGGGCGGTGGGCCTGGTGGCCCGCGGCGACGACGTCGAGGTGGTCGCCGTCGGCTCCGTCGACGCCGAAGGCACCGCCCCGATGGCCCGCGACTCGATCTTCCGGATCGCCTCGGTCAGCAAGCCGGTCACGGCGGCGGCGGTGCTGGCGCTGGTGGAGGACGGGCGGCTCGCGCTGGACGCCCCGGTGGCGGAGTGGCTGCCGGAGCTGGCGAAGCCGACGGTGGTCCGCACCCCGTCCTCGCCGGTCGACGACGTGGTCCCGGCGGACCGCCCCATCACCGTCGAGGACCTGCTGAGTTTCCGGGCCGGCTGGGGCTTCCCGGACGACTTCTTCCTGCCGGCGGTCCAGGCGCTGCTCGCCTTCCAGCAGGACGGCCGCGCGCCCTACCTCCAGCCAGGACCCGACGAGTGGCTCGCCGCCCTGTCCCGGATCCCGATGGTGCGCCGGCCGGGCGCCGCGTGGCTCTACAACACCTGCTCGGACCTCCAGGGCGTCCTGGTCGCCCGCGCCTCGGGCTCGTCGTTCCCCGACTTCCTGGCGGAGCGGTTCTTCGGGCCGCTGGGGATGACGGACACGGCGTTCGCGGTGCCGGAGTCGAAGCGGGCCCGCTTCACCACCGCCTACACCCCGGGCGAGCTGGGCACCCTGGAGCGGGCCGACACCCCGGACGGCGGCTTCAGCCGGCCCCCGGCCTTCCCCTCGGGCGCCGGTGGCCTGGTCTCGACGGCCGACGACCTGCTGGCCTTCGGCCGCATGCTCGCGAACGCCGGCGCGGCACCGGACGGCACCCCGGTCCTCTCCCCCACCTCCGTGAGCCGCATGACCACCAACCACCTCACCGCCGCCCAGCGCGAGGCCGCCACCCTCTTCCTGGAGGGCCAGGGCTGGGGCTACGGCGGCCAGGTCGACGTCGCTCCGGTCGACCCGTGGAACGTCCCCGGCCGCTACGGCTGGGTCGGCGGCACCGGCACGACGGCCCACGTGGTCCCGCCCACGGGCACGGTGACGGTCCTGCTGACCCAGGTGGCGATGACCAGCCCGACACCGACACCGCTGATGCGGGAGTTCTGGGGGTGCGTGGCGGGGCACTGACCCTCACGGCCGGCCTGCTCCCCGGCCCTCACCGTCAAGGTGAACCGGCAGGAGCCCACGGCCGGTTCACCGCAACCCGCGCACCAACAACTCCACCATCGCCTCGAACTCCCCCTCCACGCCCGGCTTCAGCCACTCCCGCGCGTACGACGGGTCGTGGAAGCGGCCCGTCGCCTGGAAGACGGCGCGGGCCGCGACAGCCGGGTCGGCGACCGTGAAGGCACCGCTCTCGACGCCCGCGCGCACGATCTCCGTCAGCTGGCCGGTGAGTTCGTCGATGTGGTCGCTGACCGCCTCGCCCGCCTCCTCGGCGAGGACCGAGTAGGTGGCGAACAGCTCGGGATCGCCGCCGGCCTTCTTCCGCTTGGCCTCGAACAACCCCGCCAGCCAGTGCCGCAGCCGGGTCTCCGGGTCGTGGTCCTCCGTCACGAAACGGGCCAACGTCTGCGAAGTCCGGTCCAGCCAGCGCTTGGTGACCGCCTCGCGCAGGGTGGCCTTCGTGCGGAAGTGCCGGTAGACGGTGCCATGGCTGACGCCGAGCGCGCGGGCCACGTCCACCACGGTGGCCTTCGCCGGGCCGTGGCGGCGCAGCACCTCCTCGGTCGCTTCGAGGATGCGCTCGGCGGTCAGGGTCTCGCTCGGTGCCATGACGAAGACCGTACCCGCAGGCCGGATCAGTGCTCGCTGTCGAGGTGCGCCATCATCGCCGACGGGTAGCGGTCGCCCACCGCCGAGTCCGCCGGTACGGTCGCCTCGATCGCCGCCAGATCCGCCGCGTCCAGTACGACGTCCAGCGCGCCCAGCGACTCGGTCAGCCGCTCCCGGGTGCGGGCGCCGACCAGCGGCACGATGTCCTCGCCCCGCGACAGTACCCAGGCGATGGCGAGTTGGGCGACGGAGACGCCCTTCTGCTCGGCGAGCTTCCGCAACTGCTCGACCAGGGTCAGGTTGTGCTGGAGGTTCTCGCCCTGGAAGCGCGGCGAGTGCGCCCGGAAGTCGCTCGCGCCGAGCTGCCGGTCGGTCGTGAAGTGCCCGGAGATCAGCCCCCGGGACAGCACGCCGTACGCGGTGACGGAGATGCCCAGCTCGCGGGTGACCGGCAGGATCCGGTCCTCGATGCCGCGCGTGATCAGCGCGTACTCCAGCTGCACATCCGCGATCGGCGCGGTCGCGGCGGCCCGGCGGATCGTGTCGGCGCCGACCTCGCTGAGGCCGATGTGCCGGACGTAACCCTGCTCGACCAGCTCGGCGATCGCGCCGACCGTCTCCTCGATCGGTACGTCGGCATCGACGCGGGCGATCCGGTAGACGTCGATGTGGTCGACGCCGAGGCGCTGGAGGGAGTACGCGGCGAAGTTCTTGACGGCGGCGGGCCTGCCGTCGTAGCCGAACCAGCCGCCGTCAGGATCGCGCAGCGCCCCGAACTTCACGCTGGTGAGCGCCTGTTCGCGGCGGGCGGCGGGGGCGGTGCGCAGGGCCTCGCCGATCAGCAGCTCGTTGTGGCCCATGGCGTAGAAGTCGCCGGTGTCGAGGAGCGTGACGCCCGCTTCGAGGGCGGCGTGGATGGTGGCGATGGACTCCGTGCGGTCGGCGTCGCCGTACAGCGCGGACATGCCCATGCAGCCGAGGCCGAGGGCGGAGACCCGGGGGCCGTTGGTTCCGAGTGTGCGCGTGGGGATCGTCATGCATGCCACCTTGGCATGACAGCTGACAGATTTCAATATCTGTCATTCCATACTTGTCAGCACGGTCGGCCGGTACGGACCTCTTGACGAAAGGTCTGGACCACGCGCACTGTCATGCCTACGACACCTCACCGCACCCCCACCGGGAGGCCCGTATGCTCCGCCATGCCCTGCGCCTGCTCGCCGCCGCCCTGACGACGGCCTGTCTCGCCCAACTCCCCATCGCCGGGGCCGCGTCCGCGGCCGACACCTGCGCCGTGAAGTCCCGTCCGGCCGGCAAGGTCCTCCAGGGCTACTGGGAGAACTGGGACGGCTCCGCCAACGGCGTCCACCCGCCCTTCGGCTGGACCCCGATCACCAACTCCGCGATCGCCACCCACGGTTACAACGTGATCAACGCGGCCTTCCCGGTCATCCGTTCCGACGGAACGGCCCTGTGGGAGGACGGCATGGACGCGGGCGTGAAGGTTGCGACGCCCGCCGAGATGTGCGCGGCGAAGGCCTCCGGCCAGACGATCCTGATGTCGATCGGCGGCGCGGCCGCGGGCATCGACCTCAGCTCGTCCACGGTCGCCGACAAGTTCGTCTCGACGATCGTGCCGATCCTGAAGAAGTACAACTTCGACGGCATCGACATAGACATCGAGACGGGCCTGGTCGGCAGCGGAAACATCGGCCAACTCTCCACGTCCCAGGCCAACTTGATCCGCATCATCGACGGCATCCTCGCCCAGATGCCGGCCGGCTTCGGCCTGACGATGGCCCCGGAGACCGCGTACGTCACCGGCGGCAGCATCACGTACGGCTCGATCTGGGGCGCGTATCTCCCGATCGTGAAGAAGTACGCGGACAACGGCCGCCTGTGGTGGCTCAACATGCAGTACTACAACGGCAGCATGTACGGCTGCTCCGGCGACTCGTACTCGGCGGGCACCGTCGCGGGCTTCACCGCCCAGACCGACTGCCTCAACAAGGGCCTGGTCGTGCAGGGTACGACGATCAAGGTCCCCTACGACAAGCAGGTCCCGGGCCTGCCCGCCCAGTCGGGCGCGGGCGGCGGCTACATGTCACCGTCCCTGGTCTCCCAGGCGTGGAAGCACTACGGCACGAGTCTCAAGGGCCTGATGACCTGGTCCATCAACTGGGACGGCTCGAAGAACTGGACGTTCGGCGACAACGTCAAGGCCCTGCAAGGGCGTTGACAGCAGCGCACAAAAAACTGCGGGCGGGCTGATCAACTCAGCCCGCCCGCAGTCCCGTTCAGACCCTAGGCGCCGATCAGGCGGCCCGCGAGGTAGCCCTCGATCTGGTCGAGAGACACCCGCTCCTGCTTCATGGAGTCGCGCTCGCGCACCGTCACCGCGTTGTCCTCGAGCGTGTCGAAGTCGACCGTCACGCAGTACGGCGTACCGATCTCGTCCTGGCGACGGTAACGACGGCCGATCGCACCCGCGTCGTCGAACTCGATGTTCCAGTTCTGACGGAGCGCGGCGGCAAGGCCCTTGGCCTTCGGGGACAGCTCGGGGTTGCGGGACAGCGGAAGCACCGCGACCTTCACCGGGGCCAGGCGGTGGTCCAGGCGCAGCACCGTGCGCTTCTCCAACTTGCCCTTGGCGTTGGGCGCTTCGTCCTCGACGTAGGCGTCGAGCAGGAACGCCAGCATCGCGCGGCCGACACCGGCGGCGGGCTCGATGACGTACGGCGTCCAGCGCTCCTGGGCCTCCTGGTCGAAGAAGGAGAGGTCCTGGCCGGAGGCCTTGGAGTGGGCGTTCAGGTCGAAGTCGGTGCGGTTGGCGACGCCTTCCAGCTCGCCCCACTCGTTGCCGCCGAACTGGAAGCGGTACTCGATGTCAGCGGTGCGCTTGGAGTAGTGGGAGAGCTTCTCCTTGGGGTGGTCGTACCACCGCATGTTCTCCTCGCGCAGGCCCAGGCCGGTGTACCAGTTCCAGCGCTGCTCCATCCAGTACTCCTGCCACGTCTCGTCCTCGCCCGGCTTGACGAAGAACTCCATCTCCATCTGCTCGAACTCGCGGGTCCGGAAGATGAAGTTGCCGGGCGTGATCTCGTTGCGGAAGGACTTGCCCATCTGCGCGATGCCGAACGGCGGCTTCTTGCGCGAAGCGGTCTGCACCTGGGCGAAGTTGGTGAAGATGCCCTGGGCGGTCTCGGGGCGCAGATAGGCGACGGAGCCGGTGTCCTGCGTCGGGCCCAGGTGGGTGGAGAGCAGGCCGGAGAACTCCTTGGGCTCGGTGAACTGGCCCTTGTTGCCGCAGTTGGGGCAGTTGATGTCGGCGAGGCCCTTCTCGGGGGCGCGGCCGTGCTTGGCCTCGTACGCCTCCTCCAGGTGGTCCGCGCGGAACCGCTTGTGGCACGAGGTGCACTCGGTCAGCGGGTCCGAGAAAGTGGCGACATGGCCGGAGGCGACCCAGACATCGGGGGCCAGGATCACGGACGAGTCGATACCGACCACGTCCTCGCGCGACGTCACCATGTAGCGCCACCACTGGCGCTTCAGGTTCTCCTTGAGCTCGACACCCAAGGGCCCGTAGTCCCAAGCGGCGCGCTGGCCGCCGTAGATCTCACTACTGGGGAATACGAAGCCACGGCGCTTGCTCAGGCTGACGATGGTGTCGATCTTGTCGGCGGCCACGATGCTCTCTTCATGACGAATGGACGGTAAGGAGGGGCGGCGCGAAGCGCCTCGATGAGGGGTGGTGGTCGGGAGACGGGCGGGCGAATGACTTAGGTTACCGGCGCGCCCTACCCCCGTATCAAATCGGTTCCTCACCCGGCGCTTGTTGACAACGGTTTCCATGTCAGTTGAAAATGACTGTCATGAACGTACGACGACGCCGCATCTCCGGAATACCCGCGATCGCGATAGCCGCGGCCACTGCCCTGGGTCTCGGGACCCTCTCCGCCTGCTCCGACACCGCGTCCGCGGCCAACACGGACAAGTTCGACGTCGTCGCGGCGTTCTACCCACTCCAGTACCTCGCCGAGCAGATCGGCGGCAGCCACGTCCACGTCACCAGCCTGACGAAGCCCGGCCAGGAACCGCACGACCTGGAGATCAGCGCGCAGCAGACCGCCGCGCTCGGGGAGTCCGACGCGGTGCTCTACCTCAAGAACCTCCAGCCGGCCGTCGACGACGCGGTGGGCCAGTCCGAGGTCAAAACGAAGATCGACGCGGCCTCCCTGACCACGGAGGAGAAGCACGGCAACGAGGTCGGCGGCCACGCGGCCACGCACGACACCTCGAAGAACGAGGAACTGGCCGGCCTCGACCCCCACATCTGGCTCGACCCGGTGCGCTACGCCCAGGTCGCCGAGGGCGTCGGCAAGGCCTTCGAGAAGGCCGACCCGAAGAACGCGGCCGACTACAGGACCAACACCGCGGCCCTGGTCAAGAAGCTGGACGCGCTCAACACCGAGTTCAAGACCGGCCTCGCGAACACCAAGACCAAGGTGTTCATCACCACACACGCCGCCTTCGGCTACCTCGCCGAGCGCTACGGCCTCACCGAGGAGGCCATCAACGGCCTCGACCCCGAGTCGGAGCCAAGTGCCAAGCGCGTCAAGGACCTTGAGAAGATGGCCAAGGCCGACGGCGTCACCACCGTGTTCTACGAGACGCTCGTCAGCGACAAGACCGCGAAGACCATCGCCGCCGACGCCAACCTGAAGACGGACGTCCTCGACCCGATCGAGGGCATCACCAAGAAGTCCCGCGGCAAGGACTACTTCTCGGTCCAGCAGGCCAACCTCAAGGCGTTGCAGACGGCCCTGGGAACCAAGTGATCTACAAGTGATCTACAGCAGTACGGAGGACACAGTGGCCGAGCCCGTCATATCGCTGCGCGGAGTCCGCGCCGAGCTGGGCTCGCGCCCCGTCCTGCGCGGCATCGACCTCACCGTGCGGCGCGGTGAGGTGGTCGCGCTGCTCGGCGCCAACGGCTCCGGCAAGTCGACCGCGATCCGCACGATCATCGGCCAAGTCCCGCTGAGCGGGGGCGAGATCGAGCTGTTCGGCATCCCGCGCCGCGCCTTCCGCGACTGGCGGCGCGTGGGTTACGTACCGCAGCGCACGACGGCCGGGGGCGGGGTGCCCGCCACGGTCACCGAGATCGTCGCGTCCGGCCGGCTCTCCCGCGCCCGCTTCGGCCTGCTGCGCAAGGCGGACCACGAGGCCGTACGGCACGCCCTGGAGCTGGTCGGGATGGCGGACCGCGCCAAGGACTCCGTCGACGCGCTCTCCGGCGGCCAGCACCAGCGTGTGCTGATCGCCCGCGCGCTCGCCGCCGAACCCGAACTCCTCATCATGGACGAGCCGATGGCGGGCGTGGACCTGGCCAGCCAGCAGGTCCTTGCGGACACCCTGACCCGCCAAGTCGCCGAAGGCGCAACGGTGTTGCTCGTCCTGCACGAACTCGGCCCGCTGGAACCGCTGATCGACCGCGCGGTCGTCCTGCGCGACGGCTGCGTCCAGCACGACGGCCCGCCCCCGCGCGCGCTCGGCCAGCACGCCCTGCCCGGCCACGACCACGTACACCCGCACTCGGCGGACGCCGAACCGATCCGCACGGGACTGCTGAGCTGATGGACATCCTCAACTACCCCTTCATGGAACGGGCGCTCATCGCGGCCGTCCTCGTCGGCATCACCGCCCCCGCGATCGGCATCTACCTGGTCCAGCGCCGCCAGCCCCTCATGGGCGACGGCATCGGCCACGTCGCGATGACCGGCGTAGGCCTCGGCTTCCTCCTCAACGCCTCCCCGGTCTGGATGGCCACCGCCGTCTCCGCCCTCGGCTCGGTCCTGATGGAACTGATCCGCTGGTACGGCAAGACCCGCGGCGACATCGCCCTCGCGATGCTCTTCTACGGCGGTATGGCGGGCGGCGTGATGTTCGTCAACCTCGCGCCGGGCGGCTCGAACGCCAACCTGAGCTCGTACCTCTTCGGCTCGCTCTCGACGGTCTCGCAGTCCGACGTGACGGCGATCGGCATCCTCGCCGGCTTCGTGATCGTGGTCACGCTGGGGCTGCGGCGGCAGCTGTTCGCCGTGAACCACGACGAGGAGTTCGCGCGGGTCACCGGCCTGCCCGTGCGTGCCCTGAACCTGCTGACGGCGGTCACCGCGGCCGTCACGGTCACCGTCGCGATGCGGGTCGTGGGCCTGATCCTGGTGTCCGCGCTGATGGTGGTGCCGGTCGCCGCCGCGCAGCAGCTCACCCGCAGTTTCGCCGCGACCCTCGCCATCGCGGGCGCGATCGGCGTGACCGTGACGGTCAGCGGCACCGTCACCTCGTACTACCAGAACGTCCCGCCCGGCGCGACGATCGTGCTCCTGACGATCGCCGCGTTCATCGTCCTGACGGCGCTGGCGACCCCGCTGGCGAGGCGCCGGGCCCGGAACGCGGCCGCCGCGCGACCGGCCGGGGACCCGGTGGAGTGCGCGATTCCGGCCACCCGGGGGGCCTCCGACGAGGTCGGTGTCTGACCATGCACAGCCCGGGCTGGCACAATGGCTCGGCACAGTGCAGACGTGAGGAGGCAACGGTGACGACGGCCGGTCCGCCCGTAAAGGGACGCTCCACCCGCCAGCGTGCCGCCGTGTCGGCGGCGCTCAACGAGGTCGACGAGTTCCGCAGTGCCCAGGATCTCCACGACATGCTCAAGCACAAGGGTGACTCGGTGGGCCTGACCACGGTCTACCGCACCCTCCAGAACCTCGCCGACGCGGGTGAGGTCGACGTCCTGCGCACGGACGAGGGCGAGTCCGTGTATCGCCGCTGCTCCACGGGCGATCACCATCACCACCTGGTGTGCCGGGTGTGCGGCAAGGCGGTTGAGGTGGAAGGGCCCGCTGTGGAGAAGTGGGCGGAGGCGATCGCGGCGGAGCATGGGTATGTGAATGTGGCGCATACGGTGGAGATCTTCGGCACTTGTGCGGAGTGCTCCGCAGGTTGAGCGGATAAAGCGCGGGCCCGGTGGGGGCTGGGCGCGCCCACGCGGCGGAGCCGCATATCGATACAGCCCCGCGCCCCTAGGGGGTCAGACTCGGGGCAGTTTGGTGTTCAGCAGGGTGCGTAGCCGGTCCACATCCTGCGGCGTGGGCGCTCCCTGCTTGACGATGACCATCGCGCAGGCTCCGATCTTGTCCGGGCTGCGTAGCACGAAGCAGTGGTCGGTCTCGGCGTAACTGCCGTAGTTGGCCCAGGACATGCGTGCGTCCATGTGTGCGCTGACCGTGCGCACACCCTCCTCGGCGACGGTCACCCGCATCACGCCGTGGTGCTCGTTGGCCCGCAGCAGTTGGCGGGCGGTCATGCCGGGCACCCCGAGCATCAGCAGCGGCCAGGCGATGAGCGCGATGCCGAAGGCGAAGCCGATGCCGTCGCCGCCCGCCAGGCCCGCGGTCAGCACGAGCGCGCCCAGCACCATGACGGCCGCGTGGAAGACGGGGTGGTGGATGAACCCGGCCCGGCCGCGCCTGCGGAACAGCAGCCGGACGGCCTCGGTCATGTCCTCCAGCCGGAGTTGGTACTCCAGCACCACTTCGCTCGCGCGTTGCTCGACGCTCTGTGCCTGCTCTGCCTGCTCCATCACGGCCCCTCCCCGTTCCTGCGGTGACGAGCCGTGATAGTAACCCCGGAGTCCGACAGGGGTGTTACTCGTTTCCCCGCATCGCCTGCTCCATCGCGAGCAGCTTCTCGTTCGGCACCGCGCCGCCGAACCGCCGGTCCCGCTGGGCGAATTCGACGCAGGCGCGCCACAGGTCGCGGCGGTCGAAGTCCGGCCAGAGCACGTCCTGGAAGACCATCTCGGCGTAGGCGCTCTGCCAGATCAGGTAGTTGGAGGTGCGCTGTTCGCCGCTGGGGCGCAGGAAGAGGTCGACCTCGGGCATGTCCGGGTAGTACATGTACTTGGCGAGAGTCTTCTCGTCGACCTTGGCCGGGTCGAGCCGGCCCGCCTGCACGTCCTCGGCCAACGCCCTTGCCGCGTCGGCGATTTCGGCCCGCCCGCCGTAGTTCATGCAGAAGTACAGCGTGAGCGCGTCGTTGTCCTTGGTCTGCTCCTGCGCGATCTGGAGCTCCTTGGCGACCGACCGCCACAGCTTGGGCATACGGCCCACCCACCGCACCCGGATACCGAGTTCGTCGAGGGTGTCGCGGGACTTGCGGATGAAGTCGCGGTTGAAGTTCATGAGGAAGCGCACCTCGTCGGGCGACCGCTTCCAGTTCTCGGTGGAGAAGGCGTACAGCGAGATCGCGCCGACACCCATCTCGACGCCGCCCTGAAGCACGTCCAACACCCGCTCGGCGCCGACCTTGTGGCCCTCGGAGCGCGGCAGCCCGCGCTGCTTCGCCCACCGCCCGTTCCCGTCCATGACGATCGCCACGTGCTTCGGGATCAGCTCACCGGGCAGCTTCGGCGCGGTGGCCCCGGACGGGTGCGGCTCCGGCGCCTTGTACTCGCGCCGCTGGCGCCCCAGGATCCCGCGTACAGCCATGTGCTTCTCGTCTCCTCTTTCCGACTGCTTCTCTACGACCTGCTACGACTTCTCTACGTACCGCAGCGAACGAAGTCCACGTTCCAGATGCCAGTGCAGATAGGCGGACACCAGCCCGCTGCCCTCCCGCACATGCCGCGCCTCGCACGCGTCCGCCGTCGCCCAGTCTCCCGTAAGCAGCGCGCCGAGGAGTTCCAGGGCCTGCGGTGAGGGTACGACGCTCCCGGCCACCCGGCAGTCGGCGCAGACGACCCCGCCCGACGCCACGGAGAAGAACCGGTTCGGTCCCGGCATCCCGCACTTCGCGCAGTCACCGAAGCTTGGCGCATAGCCGTTGACGGCGAGCGAACGGAGCAGGAACGCGTCGAGGATGAGATGCGGAGCATGCTCCCCACCGGCCAGCGTCCGCAGCCCGCCCACGAGCAGCAGATACTGCTGCACGGCGGGCTCGCCCTCGTGATCGGTGAACCGCTCGGCCGTCTCCAGCATCGCCGTACCGGCGGTGTACCGCGCGTAGTCGGCGACGATCCCGCCACCGTACGGAGCGATGGTCTCGCTCTGGGTGCACAACGGCAGCCCGCGGCCGATGAGTTCGCTGCCCCGCGCGAAGAACTGCACGTCCACATGGGAGAAGGGTTCCAGCCGGGCGCCGAACTTCGACTTGGTCCGCCGCACCCCGCGCGCCACGGCCCGCACTCGCCCGTGACCCCGGGTGAGCAGCGTGATGATCCGGTCCGCCTCACCCAGCTTCTGGGTGCGCAGCACGATGCCGTCGTCGCGGAACAGGCTCATGCCGCCCATTGTCCCCTACGGCCCTGTGGCGCCACGACGCTTCAAGGCACCTCACCGCGACTGCGGGCGTTCGCGTACGCGGTCGCCGCGCTCAGCCGCTCGGCCGGGGTCGCGTCGCGTACGGCGCCCGGCTCGACGTCCCACTCACGCCCGCCGCCGTACGGGCGCAGCTGAACATAAGGCCCCTCGTGCCCCATGACGATGCCCACTCTCCCGTTACGGGTGTCCACGGCGACCGATCCGACAGGCGGCTTCATCGCTCTCCTCGCACCCGAATCCGGAATTCCATCAAGGTGTCCTTCGCCTCCCAGCAGTGTGCCCACACCTGACTCCCCTCCCTTTTCGAGTTTCACGCTTCTCAACTCCGGGGCGCCCTTGCACCCCTACACTCGGCAGGAGTCTGTCGACCACAACTGCGGTACAGACCAAGGGTGTTGGCCATGGCCAACGCTTAGCGGCAAACGGCTCAGGAGTTCCACGAAACCGGGGGCGCACGGAAAGCAGGGGCGCGCGTTGTCAGTCCCCGGCGCTCATTCCAGCCAGTTCGAACAGCAAATTCGGAAACCGAAAACGAAACCGGCACCGCCGATCCGGTTTGACGAGATTCCACGAACCGACGGCATTTCCGCCCCCTGCCCAGGCCGGGAACGGCGACGGCAACGGAGGTTCGGATGACAAAAACGAGCCGACGCACAGGCGCAGCCGACCGGCTGCGCGGCTGTCGACCCGACCGGCTGGGCAGGGACTCGGTGGGCGCGCGCACCGCATGGGCGCTTGATCCGCCTGTGGCCGACCCGAGTGCGCTCGTACGGCGCCGACGACGTCGCGGCCGTACGGCCCCGTACCACTGGGCCCGGCCGCCGCCCACCACGCACCGGACCCGCTCCCGTCACCTCGGAGCCGGCCAGGTGCCCGGGTCAGACGTCAGAGCGGGTTGATACGGGCCTTCAGCAGGCAGAACTCATTGCCTTCGGGGTCGGCCAGGACATGCCACTGCTCCTCCCCCGTCTGCCCGATGTCGACCGGGCGTGCCCCGATCGCCAGCAGACGCTCCAGCTCGGCGTCCTGGTCGCGGTCGGTGGGGTTGACGTCGATGTGCAGCCGCAGCTTCCCCGGCTCCGGCTCGTCCCGGCGGCTGAAGAAGAGCGTCGGATGCGGCCCACCGAACCCTTCCGGCGTCCCGATCTCCGCCCACTGCCCCTCCTCGCGCTCCAGCACGACGAAGTCGAGAACCTCGCACCAGAACCGCGCCAGCACCTCGGGGTCACGACACCCCAGCACCAACTCACCGATACGACACGCCACAACGGCCTCCCAGCTATGAGAACAACCTCGCGACCGTAGCGGACGAGACGGGGACGGGCGACGCCTTTTACGGGGCGGCTCCGCATTTACGGGCGCCGCCCCGCGGGATACGAAAGCCGGCGGTGGTCAGGGCTGCCGTCGTGGACCGGCGGGGTGAGTGACCGCCCTTCCTCCGTCCGGTTCCGGGGCCGGGGCCGGTTCCGGGGTGTGGTCCGGTTCTGTTGCCTCCCACAGGACGTTGAAGCGGTTGATCCGTTCCTCCACGTGTTCGCGGGTCAGTTTCAGGGTCGTCTTGGCCGGCATGACGTGGATGTCCGGCTCGGTCTCGTAGCAGAGTTCGCCGTCGAAGACGATGAAGTCGTTCAACGAGTTCATCTGGGCCGTCGGTTCCAGTTGGGCCCGGACCGCGATACGCGCGTCGATCCCGAACTTGTGGTGTCGCTCGCAGAGTTGGCGGAGGCTGTCGGTGACCTCCGACTCCTCGTCGACGAGGAACACGCGCCGGATCTGCACGCGCCGTGTCTTGATCGCCGTCTCCTGGGCGGCGAGATAGCGGCGGGCCGGCTCGCTCGACCAGAAGTCGCGGTCCACGGACGTGCTGGTGGCGAAGAGCGTGCGCTTGACGCACTTGGTGAGGTCGATCAGCCACTCGTGGTTCTCGCCGGGGCAGTCCGCCGTGCCGTTGCCGAGGTTCTCCATGAGGAGCGCGAGGCGGCCCAACTCCTCTTCTGCGAAGGCCTTGACGATGTCCGCGCCCTGCTCGCCGACTTTTGTGTAGCCCAGCACCAGCCGGGTCACCTCGTCGGAGCGCAGTACCGAGCCGTCGACCTTGCTGTACAGCTCCGTCGCGGCGTTGATCTTGGCGAAGCTCTCGTCGACCGCCGCCCGCATCTCGGTGTGGTGGCTGGACAGGCTGTCCTTCATGTCCCGGATGCGCCGCTTCTGGCTCTCCTGGACGGCCTCCAGCCGCTCACCGAAGTCCACGAGCAGTTGCACGATCAGGGTCGCGCAGCCGAGGACGATGGACATCGTCCACTGCCACAGGTCGCCGTCGTCCTCGTTCAGGACATTGGTCACGAAGAAAGCGGCGCCTCCCGCTAAGATCGCGAACAGCGTCTTGAGGAACAGCTTTGATCTGCGCTGCGCCTGGTCCTGCTGGGGCATGGACCGTAGGCCGCCTGCTCCTGTTGTCGTCACTCCGTTCATGTCGAGCCTCCCCCGTCGGAAATGCGGTTCGTGCCGCCCCGGTCAGCGCGTGCTCAGCGCCTGGTGCAGCAACGGAATGGCCTGTATGGCCAGTTGGTCCCGGATACGCTGGCGAAGGTTCTCCCATTGGCGGCTGAAGCCGGGTTCCCGCTCCAGTACGTCCCACAGGTGTCCCAGCGTGCGGTCCACGTGCGCGCGCGGCATCCACAGATGCAGCAGGTGATCCACGGCGGGGCGCAGCGCCAGGACCGCCGCGGGCCCGTCCGCCGCACCGAGCCGACTGTTCTCCAGCATGTGCACCACCGTCGTCAAAAGCCAGTCGTGCAACGCGAGGTCTTCGCAGAGCCCCGCGACCGCGGCCGCCTCGATGCCTTCCGGCACTCTCAACTCCACTGTCCGCAGGCCGTCTTCGGCCAGCGTGAAGCGCTCCAGCGACGGTCCCTCGTCCTCGGGCGACCGGCGCGCGGCCCAACGCAGTTGGGTACGGCGGGACTTGAAGGGTGCCTTGTGGTCGAGGAGGGGGTGGCGCACCAGTTGTGCCAGCAGGCCCTCGGCGATCATCCCCAGGTCCAGATCGCCGCGCCCGCCGCCGCGCAACACGCCCTCGGCGGTGGCCTGTTCGGGCAGTTTCCCGAACGGCTCGACGACTCCGGGGCGGACCAGGTAGTGCCCCCAGGGCCGGCGTACGTCGGGTCCGGCGGCCGGGGTGCTGAAGTAGGCGGTGGACTGGAGGACCCGGCCTTCGGTGAGCGCCGCGCGGGCGGCCACCGTACCGACGGCCCTGACCTTGGCGCCGTTCGAGGTGGGCAGCCGGCAGTCCACGCCCGTGAGGACCTCGGGCGAGAGGGCGTAGAGATTGGGCCGCTCGGAGACCCGGACCTGTTCGTCGGCGCGCAGCCGCAGGAGTTGGGCGGCGGTGCGGCCGTCCAGGGCCTGGAAGGACGGCAGCAGGCCGGTGCGCACCTCGCCGCAGGCGAGGACCGGACGCGGTGTCCTTCCCGGGGTCGCCACGTCAAGTCCCGTCCGGGAGCACGGAGTTGGCGGGCTCCTCGTAGAAGACGTAGGTGGCGCGCTGGGCCACCGCCTCCGGTACCGCGACGCCTTCCATCGCGGACCGTTTGGCGACCTGTTCGAGCGCCCCGGAGTCCACGTCCACCTGGTCGAGGATGAGTCGTACGGCGTCCTCCACGGCGACGAAGCGGTTCGCCATCAGCGTGCAGGTGCGGTACGCGCTGAACGGGACCCGGGTGTCGCTGAGTTTGAGCAGCGGCGGCAGCCGGTCCCAGTCGGCCGGGAAGTCCCCGCCGGTCCACTCGCGCGGCACCAGCACCGGCTCGCCCAGGTGCCGTAGCAGACCCAGGCGGGCCAACTGCCATACGGCGGCCAGGAACGGGCAGGACCACAGGCGGCCCTTGGCCGTCTCGGACCACAGCTCGACGTCCATGAAGACCGAGTGGTTGCGGGCCGCGGTCTCGTGGGGCGGCTGCCAGGTGACGATCTCCGCCAGGGCGCTGCGGGTGGGGGCGGTGCGCCGGCCGTTGGCGAGCCAGCCGGTCTGGCTGACCGGCGGGCGGGAGCCGTGGCTGCCCGGCGGCGGGGACTCGACGAGGCGGTGCATGACGGACTCCGCCAGTTCGATCCGGTCGGCGACCGCGCAGCCCGACTCGCGGGCGAGGTAGTCGATGACCAGGCCGGCCTTCTCGGCCTCTTCGAGGACCAGCGGGACGAGTTCGGCCGGGGTGGAGAAGCGGGTGAAGTAGTCGTCGATCAGGAAACAGGTGCTGATGCGGGGGCGTTTGCCGCCGGTGCGGCGGGCGGCGGACGCGCGGGCCGCGTCCACCCAGATCCGCACCTCGGCGAAGTGCTCGCGCAGCCGCTCGGGGCCCGCCTCGAAGTCCTCCATGTAGAGGTGGCCCAGCTCCAGCGAGAGATGGGCCAGCGGCACGGACTGGGTGCGCGGGTCCGCGGTGGTCTCCCGGAAGACGGCCTCCGTCATGCCTCCTCCCAGTACTTGTCGTCGGTCAGCCGCGCGGCCAGGTCACTGAGCGCCTGCCAGGTCTCCATGGTGGCGATCTGACTGTCCAACACGTCCTCGTCGGTGATGAGTTGCTCCCGCCACTGCAGCACCGGTTCCAGCGGGATCGAGCCGAGGAGCTGGCTGTAGCCGATGCCGTGGTGCGAGGCGAGATGCTTCAACTCGGTGTCGCACTGCTCCATCCACGCCGACTGGGTGGGCGTCGCCTGCGACCACAGCGCCGAGTCGGGATCGGGTACGGCGGCCCGTACGAAGCGGATGGCGCCGCGCAGCGCGTCCTCGTCGTGGCCGCGGGCGACGCCGCCGGCGAGGATGCCGCGCTTGCCGTAGACCAGGCTGGCCGCGGCCTCCACGTGCTGGCGGGTCCAGCGGTGGAAGACCAGCCAGCGGGCCAGGACGCCGCTCATCTCCCGCTGCGAGGTGGCCGCGAGGACCATGTCGACGGCGTAGCTGCGGCCGGCGCTGAGGTCGACGATGATCAGGTCGAACTCGCCGTTGAGGCGCAGGAGAAGGTCCACGCAGCGGCGCAGGTTGTCGCCGGAGGTGGCGAACTCGCCGCCGCTGAGGTCACCCGGCATGAGGATCAACCGGCCCGCTCCGGGCGGCTGGTTGCGCAGGACGCGGTGTTCGGTGTCCGCCCAGACGTCGATGCGGACCGGTTCGCTGACTTCGCCTATCAGGTACGAGTGCAGTCCGCGGTCCTCGGCGGCCTCGCGGGCGTCGGGCACGTCGAAGACGGCCGAGGCGGTGGGCGAGCCGAAGTCGAAGTCCAGGTAGCAGACGTCGTCGCCTGTCAGCGCCCGCTGGTAGGCGAGGTTGGCGCTGGTGACGGAGCGGCCCGTGCCTCCCTTGTCGGAGGCCGCGAAGATCAGCACGGCTCACACTCCCTGGACCGTGGCGGCTTCGCGGGCCCGGGCGAGCGCGTCCAGCTGGCCGAGCACGTCGAGGGTCAACGAGTAGGCGGTGCCCGGCTGTTCGTCGACGAGGGCGCGGGCGCGGCGCAACTTGACCTCGATACCCCTGAGTTGCATGCCGCGCTTTCCGTCGGAGTTGGGCGCGGGCGCCATCTGTTCGTTGCCCAGGAGGTGCGTGGACTCGCTGAGCAACGCCCTTGCCAGTTCGGTGAGTTCAAGGCTGCGGATCGGTGGCTGCGCGTACATGTTGTGGACCTGGACCATCACCTCGGTGACCCGCTCGGTGATGCTCCAGGACACCGGCCCCTCGGTGAGGGCGGTCTCCGGATAGATGGCGTGCACGTTGTCCCACAGGCCGACGCCCTCGCCCTCGCCCATCCGGCGCCGCCACACATGCCCGAAGATGTCCTCGGCCAGCCTGAGCAGCCGGTCGTGCGCGGAGAGGTTGCGGGAGAGCGTGCACAACTGGACGGTGCGCTTGAGGAGTTGGGCCGAGAAGTCGCTCATCGTCCAGTCCATCGGCGGACCGATGGTGCCGCCGCCCTGGAGCGGCAGGGTGACGCCGGGGTTGTGCAGCTGGATCATGGGGTCTTCGCGGGTCATCCGGCTGGTGATACGGCCGCGTTCGGCGAGCCGCTCCATGACGCGGACGGTGCGGGTCAGGTCGTCGTCGGTGGCCCGGCGGCGCATCAGGTCGTGCACGAGGATCGCGGCGACCGAGAGCGAGAAGTACTCCGACTCCAGCCGCTGTCCCGTCGTACGCCAGGGAATGTCCTCCAGGGGCCAGCGGTCGCCGTCGAAGCGGGCGATGCGCGACCAGTACTGCTGCGTGATCTCCCAGCGCAGGCGTAACGCCTCGGCGAGCTTCTGCTGTTCGGCGTTGAGCAGGCCCAGGGTCAGGGTGCGGTCCGAGAACAGGTCCTGGATGCCGTCGAGCGCGACCACCGTGAAGTAGAGGTACGGCACCGGGTTGGCGACACCGACCGGCTGCGGCCCGATGGCCTCGTCGGTCTCCACCTCGGGCGCGTCCCGCACCAGGCTCCAGGCCCAGCCGCACTCGAAGAGCTGGCTCTCGTCCTTGAGGGCCTCCTGGACGTCGACGCCGAGGATGAAGCTCTCGATGACGGCGGCGCGCAGCGGCCGGAACCGCCGCTGGAACTGCTCGAGCACCTGACGCGTCGACAACTGCCCCTGGCCGAGCAGCTCGCAGAGCGTCTGGCCCTGGGAGGAGTCGGTGTCGTAGACGTTGACCGTGAACGACCGCAGCAGGCTCACCATGGCGGCGGTGAGCCGGTTGCTGGTCGCTGCCTTCAGCTCTTTGATCGTCTCCTGCATGTCGCCGCGGCGGGTCTTGGACTCGTAGACCTTGAGGAAGCCGAGCAGCGCGAGACAGAGGGTGATGGACATGGAGAACGAGTCGGTGACGCCGAGTTGGCGCTGCTCCTCGGTGAGGTCCTGCTCGCTGTCCCGGGACCGGAAGTAGTAACCGCCCGCGAACGTGGGCCGCTTGTCGTCGGTGTGGGTGCGCATGAACTCGGTCGCGGCCGTGACGAGATTGGCCGGAATCTCCAGCCGTCCACCGGCCCGCTTCAGCGTCTGCTGTACATCGGTCAGCGTGGTGTCGGGGTCGTCCAGCCGGAACGAGGGCAGCTCGGTCGCCGGGTACAGCAGGCACAGCAGCCGCTCCGCGTCGGCGACGCTGCTCTCACCGCCCCATTTTCCCCACGCCCACTGCCCTCCGTCGAAGGAGTGGCGAGCCACCGCCTGCCAGATGTCCAGCAGGTGCTGCCGCGGCTTGATCTCCATTCCATGCCCCTCACACAGACCGCACTGCCCTCAGCCGAGGAATATCCCTCTTCTGTTGTGATGATTCACCGGTCGACCGCCCTGTCAGCGCATCGGAACCTGTGCGTCCGAATTTCCGCGCCAGCCGTAGGAGAGGATCATTCCGGAATATCCGTCCCGCACCGCGGCCTTGGTTTCGAGGCGGTGCACCTTGAGTCCGTCCGCGAATGGTTCGAGACTGTCCCGCACCTCGTTCTCTCCGACGTCGCACGCGGGGAAGAACTGCTCACCCGTGTGATAACCCTTGGAGTGTTCCATAAAAGCGGCGGCAAAAGGGGCCCCGGGGGCCAGAGCGCGCATGAAACGCTCCACACCCAGGGTGAACTCCTGGTATGAGGAGGTCATCGACTCGGCGACGAAGAACATCGTCCCCACCGACCACCGACCGGCGAACCGCTCAAGATCGAAGATATCGCCCTGCTGGACCTTGACGACCTTGCGGAATCTCTCGCGGGGGTCGGCGTCGAAGGCGCTGTAGCGCTTGTTCCCGCACAGGACGCGCCAGAACTGGTCCCAGTTCTCCTCGTACAGGTCGACCTGGCTCTCCAGGTACGCCACGTTCGACGACGAGCGCTCGAAGAGGGTGATCTCGTCGCACCACGGCAGCATGGACAGCGCGGGATAGAGATTGGCACCGGCGCCCACGTCGATGCCGTATACCGGGCCGACGCCCCGCTTCCGGAAATGGCCCGCGAAATGATCCCGGAGAATGGTCAGGATCTCGGCGTCCTCCGCCTGTAGGTCACGGTAGTTGTGATCTACATATGCGATCGAATCGAACGCGCTCCAGGCGACTTCCGCGTTTTTCACCAGCCCAAATTACAACATCACGGGCGCGACGTACAGCTCGACGTCAATTCCATAGCGCAATCTACGCCATCTCACAGCCTCCACCGCCACTGGGGCGCACGGGGGGCGCATCGTCGCGAATTCACTCATGCGACCTGTTTCTGCCTTGAACTGCCGGATTGCCCCACCCAAGATGTTCGGAACCCTGCCGAACATGCCAGAAAGGCAGATGGTTCGCGTCTCACCCGCACCACTCGTACGGGTGTCAACACGCACCTGGCCCGCTCCCCGCAGGAGGCAGTATGACGGCTTTTCCGGAGGAACGTTTCCCCTCTCTCGGTCACCGCACTGAACAGGCATTCTTCGCCGACCGCGGCGAACGGCCACTGACCCTGCGGGGCGTCACCGAGGCCGATCTGCCCGAGCTCCTGCGCGTGGACAGGGAGGCCTTCCCCGAGGAGCCGTACCCCGTCTTCGTCCTCCGCCAGCTCTGCGACATCCACGGCGACCGCATCCTCGTCCTCGACGACGGCGAGGGCCTCCTCGGCTACATCCTCTTCGTGAACACCTCGGACGGCCACGTGAGTTGGATCATGAGCCTCGCCGTCACCCCGCACCAGCAGGGCCGCGGCCTAGGCCGGCGCCTGATGGTCGAGGCCCTACGGCGGCTGCGCACGGAGCACGTCCACCAGGTGCGCCTGACGGTGGAACCGACGAACGCCGCGGCGATCATGCTGTACCGCTCATTGGGGTTCTCGTCCGACGAAGGGGTGGTGAAGGACTACTTCGGCCCCGGGGAGGACCGGCTGATCATGACGCTGGGGATGTGAGGGGCAGGAGGCCAAGGGGCTTTTGGATGAGGGGTGTTCAGTGGCGGCACGCTCGCGCGTACCGTCGGGCCAGCGCGTGGAACGCCTCCTTCGGCTCCCAGTGCCAGGGTGAACTCGGGTCGTACGGACGGGACTTGATGGTCTTGGTGAGGGAGTAGCTCGCCATGTCGAGGTCGTGGCGGGGGTCGTGGGCGCGGTGCGGAGCGTCCGGGGTGACGAACTCGAAGGCCATCGCGCCGTAGAGGTTCATCGACTCGAAGATCTCCAACAGGTCGACCACGTAAGCCGCTTGGGTGTGTTCGCTGCGGACGAGGTGGCCCTTGATCTCCTCCGGGTCCTTGTCGTAGTCGACGACGTTCCAGCCCATGCCGGCCGTCTTCTCGGCGCCCTGGTACGCGCAGGTGCCGAACTCGGTGATGGTGACGGGCTTGCCCCAGCGCTGGTAGGTCCTCAACTCCCGCACGTAGTCGGCTGGTTGGCGGAAGTAGGAGTAGTAGTCGATGCCGACGAGGTCGAAGAGGGTCCAGTCGACCTCGTCGTCCTGGGCGGCGGCGTAGCTGAGGTTGCCGTGGAAGACGGAACGGCCCTGCGCCGCCGCCTTCTTGGTGAACGCGTCCAGCCTGCGCTGCATCTTCGCCGGGTCGAACGTGCCGTTCAGGATGTTCTGGACGCGGTCCAGGACCGTCGCGCCGGGCACGATCCCGGGTACGAACAGCCAGAACTCGCAGCCCACGCTGAGGTCGACGCTCGCGCCCTGCCGCCGGAGGCGCTCCGCGAACCGGCCGGTCTCCGCGAGGTGTTCGAGGATGTCCCGCTCGGGGACGTCGGCGAGGGTGGGCTGGAGCCAGATGTGCAGGCCGAGTTCGGCGGCTTCGGCGGCCGTCGCGGTGAGGCGGTCGACTCCGTCGCCGGTGACGTCGACCGTGTCGGCGTGCAACTCGTCGCGGATGGCGCGGAGGTCGGCGCGCATCCGGCGGGGGTTCCAGGCGGTGGCGGGGGTCTCACCCTCACCGACCGTGTAGACGACGCCGTGGTGGCGTAGGCCGGGGCGGGCATTCGTCGCATGGGGCCGCGCCACCGCCTGTCCTGACGGCAGCAGCGCGCCCGCCGCTCCGAGGGCCAGCGCCCCCGTCAGGAACTGGCCCCGAGTGATCCCCTGTGTGTTCACCATGCGCCCACTGTGTCGAGCGCGGGACCGTCGCGGTGTCCGCCGATGGTCCACGGCGGCGCAACCAAGGTATGAGCTCTCGCGTCGATCAGTGCAGAGATCGTTGCCGGACAGCGAACAAAGGAGAGCGTGATCTCAGGCTCCGAACAGTCCCCCACGACCCCTACGACAGGCACCGCCACCCGCCGCACCCTCCTCACCGCCGGTGCCGCCACCGCCGCCACCCTCCTCGCCGGCGCCTCCTCGGCCCAGGCGTCGGACAGCACCGGCAGCGGAACCGACACCGGCGTCATGACGGGCCTGCGCGCCCTTGAGGAGCAACACACCGCCCGCGTAGGCGTGTTCGCGCATCACCTCGGTACGAAGAAGACCGTCATGCACCGCGCCGACGAACTCTTCCCGATGTGCTCGGTGTTCAAGACGCTCGCCGCCGCGGCCGTCCTGCGGGACCTGGACCGGCACGGCGAGGTCCTCTACAAGGTCGTGCACTACACGGAGGCCGATCTGGTCGACGGTTCCGACCAGACCCGGGCGCATCTGGCCGAGGGCATGACGGTCGAGCAACTCGCCGACGTGGCCGTCCGGTTCAGCGACAACGGCGCCGGCAACCTGATCCTGCACGAACTCGGCGGCCCCACCGCCGTCACCCGCTTCGCCCGCTCCCTCGGCGACCGGGTCACCCGGCTCGACCGCTGGGAGACCGAGCTGAACTCGGCCGAGCCGGACCGGATCACCGACACCACCAGCCCGCGCGCCATCGCCGGTCTGTACCGCAAGCTCGTCCTCGGCGACGCCCTGCGCCGTCCCGACCGCGACCGGCTCACCGCCTGGCTGCTCAACAACACGACGAGCGCCGCCCGTTTCCGCGCCGGGCTCCCCGCGAGCTGGACGATCGCCGACAAGACGGGCAGCGGCGACTACGGCACCGCCAACGACGTCGGCATCGCCTGGACGGAGGCCGGTGACCCGGTCGTCCTGGCGGTCCTGACGACGAAGCCGACCCTGCCCGACGCCCCGTACGACAACCAACTGGTCGCGGACACGGCCAAGTTGGCGGCGGCAGCCGTCGGCTAGTACGGCACGCACCGCCTCTGACGCGCGAAATACCGCCGCTAGCGCGGGAAGTACTGCCTCGGCGTCACCCCGACCACCCGGTGGAACGCCGCCGTGAAGGAGCTCGCCGAGGCGTACCCCACGCGTCGCGCCACCGCCTCGATCGGCAGTCCCTCGGCGAGGAACGGCAACGCGGCCTGCATCCGCAGCCGTTCCCGCCACTGCCCGAACCCGAGGCCGGTCTCCGCGACGAAGAGGCGGGCCAACGTCCGCGCGCCGGCGCCGACTTGACCGCCCCAGGCGGCGAGCGGCCGACTGTCCGACAGGTGGGTCCGCAGCCCGGCGGCCACCGCCCGCGCCCGCGGATCGCGCGGTTCGGGTACGGACACGCTGGTCACCGGCACCGGACGCAGCTCGTCGAGGAGCACCAGCTCGGCACGCGCGCGGGCGTCCGGTGTCAGGTCCGTACGGTCCAAGTGCTCGACGAGCGCCCGGAGAAGCGGGGTGACCGCGACGACCGTAGGGTCCCGCCAGTCGATGTGCGGGCAGCTCACCGGGTCGACGTACGCACTGCGCATGACGGCATCGCCCTCGGACTCCGTGGCGTGCGGGACGTCCGCCGGAATCCACAGAGCCAGCGAAGGCGGCAGCAACCATGTCCCGTGTTCGCTCCGGATGCGCAGCAACCCTCGCTCGGAACAGGCGAGTTGGTGGAGGGGATGCCAGTGCGTGCCGAAGGCCGTCCCGCGCGGCATGGCGAACTGGCCGACGAGGATGGCCGTGTCGAACCGGCGGGCGAACCGGCGGCCCCGCTCCTGTCCGTTCCGCGACATGACACGGCAGCCTAGCCCGTGGCGGACAACCGCCCGTCCCGCCTAGCGTCGACGTATGCCGATGAACCGAGCCCACCGCAAGCTGTGCAGCTCCGAGGGATGGGCGCAGACGACGAAGGACCGCATCCTGCCCTGGGCCCTCGAACACGTCGAACTCGGCGCGGACGTACTGGAGATCGGCCCCGGCTACGGCGCCAACCTCCGCGTCCTCGTCGAGCAGGTCGACCATCTCACCGCCGCCGAGATCGACGCCGACACCGCCCGGCTGCTCCAGTCCCAGTGGGGCGACCGGGCCACCGTGCTCCACGCGGACGGCGCCGAACTGCCGCTGCCGGACGGGGCGTTCGACTTCGTCGTCTGCTTCACGATGCTGCACCATGTGCCCACGGCCGCCCACCAGGACCGCATCTTCGCCGAGGCGTTCCGCATACTGCGCCCCGGCGGCACGTTCGCGGGCAGCGACAGTCAACCCAGCTTCCGTTTCCGGGTGTTGCACTTCCGGGACACGATGAACACCCTCGATCCGGCGACGCTTCCCGCCCGGCTGGAGCGGGCCGGCTTCACGGACGTCGCGGTCGACCTGCACCCGGAGGGCGGCGGCCTACGCTTCCGGGCGCGCCGAGCCTGATACCGGCTCGAACCCTTGCACGTACCGCCGCTGCCACGGCGTCTCCACCGCGTGCCGGTCGTAGTGGGCGCGGACATAGTCGACCGCTTCCCCCGGCGGCACCCCGTCGAGGACCGCGAGGCAGGCGAGTGCCGTGCCGGTGCGGCCCCGACCGCCGGCGCAGGCGAACTCGACGCGCTCGGTGAGCGACCGGTGCCAGGCGTCTGTCAGGACCGCGTGCGCCTCGGCGCGGTCGGCGGGCAGCCGGAAGTCCGGCCAGCGCAACCACCGTGCCTCCCACGGCAGTTGGGGCGGCTGCTTGCCGAGGAGATACACGCCGTACGTCGGTGCCGGGCCGTCGGCGGGGAGGGGGCGGCGCAGGCCACGGCCCCGGACCAGGCGGCCGGAAGGCAGTCGTAGGACGCCGGTGGCGGTCGGGTTCCAGGGTTCAGTCACGTCGCCAGCGTAGGGACAGGGAGGGGCTCACGTAGCCGAAGAGCGGGGTCAGCCCACTCCCCGCGACTCCTGTGCCGCGCGCGCCTCGATGCCGCGGAAGTGGTCGGCCATCGCACGCTGCGCACCCTCGACCTCGCGGGCGCGCAGCGCGGTGACGATGTCCCGGTGGCGTCGGACGGTGAGTTCGGGGTCCGGGTCGTCGGTCCAGCCGCGGGCTCCGGCGACCCGGCGGAACACCGTCCAGAAGGCGCCGAGGAGTTGCGGGACGAGTTCGTTGCCGAGCGAGGCGTAGAGCAACTCGTGGAATTCGCGGTCGAGTTCGGGGAAGGGGCGGCCGGCGCGGCCCGCTTCCTCCATCCGGTCCACGACCGCTTCCAGCCGGTCCAGTTCCGGCTCGGTGACGGTGGCGGCGACCCGATGGATCAGGCCCTCCTCCAGCACCTCGCGCACCTGGAGGATCTCCGCCAGCGCGTCCGCGTCGTCCTCGTGCCGGGCCAGGGTGCGAAAAGTGAGGCCGTCGACGAGCGGGGTCAGCGAGGCGCGACCGACGTAGGTGCCGTAGCCGTGTCTGATCTCCACGATGTCGAGGGCCTGGAGTGCTTTGAGGGCCTCGCGGACGGAGTTTCTGCTGATGCCGAGGTCTTCCATCAGCTCGGCCTCGGTGGGCAGCGGCGCACCGGGCTGGAGCTTGCGGTCGAGGATCAGCTGGACGACCTCGCGCTGTATCCGACTGTTCCTTGGCTCCCCGGACATGCGCCGCATCGTAGCCGCATCAGAAGTCCCACGTCCCATGTCTGACCTCGGCCGGATCGGAGAGAGCGGCAACTTGCGCCATTCACGGGTGTTTTCGCGTGCCTCTTCAAACTGCCATTGGTCCGACCTCTGACGGCTACGCCATTCGTGTGCGATGCCTTGACCACCCCCACGGGCGCTCTTATGGTCGCGCTGACCGCAGGACGTAGGACGTCGTACCTCCTGGAGGAACCATGCGCGAAGACGTGACCCAGAACGTGCCCGCGCTGCACCGCCGGACGTTCCTGAAGTACTCCGGCGCGCTGGGCGCGGCGGCCGCCATCTCCTCGTCCCTGACGGCCTGTTCGTCGGGGCCGCAGTCGACGAACGACACCGGCGGCGGGGGCACCGGCAAGAACCGGACGCTGACCGCGGTGATCGGCTACGGCAACGACGGCAGCTGGGATCCGACACAGACGGCGTCGGCGTTCGCGATGGCCGGCAACAACCACATCTACGAGGGGCTGATCGACACCGATCCGATCACCCGCGCGCCCTATCCGGCGCTGGCGACCGCCGTGCCGAAGGACACCAGCGGCACCTCGTGGAAGTTCACGCTGCGGGCGGGCGCCACGTTCCACGACGGGCAGCCGGTCACGGCCGACGACGTCGTCTTCGTCTTCGACCGCATCCTCGACCCGAAGACGGCGACCCTCGCGCAGGGCTTCTTCGTCAGCTGGCTGAAGGAGGTCCGGAAGATCGACGCGCGGAACGTCGAGCTGGTCCTCAAGTTCCCCTTCCCTGAAGGGATTTCACGCCTCACCCTCGCGAAGATCATGCCGAAGCACATCTTCTCGAAGCCCGGCGCCTGGGACGACGCGATCAAGGGCAAGGCGGTCGGCTCGGGGCCGTACCGGCAGACCGCGCACCACCCGAAGTCGAACACCACCTTCGCCGCGTTCACCGGCTACAACGGCCCGCGCCCGCCCGCCTTCAAGACGATGAACTGGCTGACGATCGTCGACGCGGCGCCCCGCGTCGCCAAGATCTCCGGGTCGAGCGCGGGCGCGCAGATCGCCGACAACATCCCCTACGCCAACATCCAGCGGCTCCAGAGCGGCGGGCTGACGGTCGCGGGCGGGGCCGGGATGAACAACCTGTTCCTGATGTTCAACACCCAGCACAAGCCCTTCGACGACGTACGGGTACGCCAGGCGCTGCACTACGCCGTCGACACCGGCAAGATGGTCCAAGTCGCCCTGCGCGGACACGGAAAGCCGTCCTCGTCCTTCCTCAACGAGGGCAACCCGACCTACCGGCGCGCGAAGACGGTCTACGACTACGACCCCGACAAGGCGAAGGCGCTGCTGAAAGCGGCCGGGGTCAGCGGGCTGAAGGTCAACATCCTTGCGGTGAACGTGAGTTGGATCGTCGACTGCCTGCCGACCATCAAGGCGTCCTGGGACGCGATCGGTGTGCGGACGACCCTCTCCCCGCAGGAGACCACGGCCGTCTTCACCAAGATGGACCAGAAGCAGGACTACCAGGTCGTGGCCGCCGCCTCGAACCCCAACCAGTTCGGCCTCGACGCGGACCTGATCATGCACTACAACTACGGCCCGCAGAACCTCTGGATGGGCTACGCCCGTTGGGCCGGAAACTCCGTCGCCAAGCAGCTCTTCAAGGACATGGACCAGGCGACGCGGGAGCCGGACGCGGCGAAGAAGAAGACGATGATCCAGGACTACATCGACACCGTCGCCGAACAGGCCGTGCTCTACCCGGTCGTCCACAACGAGCTGATGACCGCCTGGGACCCGCAGAAGCTGACAGGGATAAGGGCACAGCCCTACCCCGGCATAAACGTCCTCCAGGCCAAGTGGGTCTAGTAGCACGGGAGTTGGCCCATGGTCACCGTCGTCAGGATTCTGGCCCGCCGTATCGTCCTGCTCGTGCCGCTGATGCTCGGCATCGTGCTGTTCGTGTTCGTGGTGATGCGCTTCTCGGACGTCGACCCGGCATCCGCGTTCTTCCAGGGCGCCAACCCGACCCCGCAGCAACTGCACGACTTCCGCGAGCGGAACGGGCTGTTGGATCCGCTCCCCCTCCGCTACGTCCATTTCGTGGGCGCGCTCCTCCACGGCGACCTGGGCACCAGTGCGCTGACCCGGGCACCGGTCGTCGACCAGGTCACCACCGCGCTGCCGCTCACCCTCCAACTCACCTTCCTGGGGCTGGCGATCGCGGTGGTGCTGGCGCTGCTCGGCGGGGTGACGGCGGCGATCTACCGGGACCGGCTGCCCGACCAGATCATCCGGGTCGTCTCGCTCACCGGGGTCGCGGCGCCCGGCTTCTGGCTGGCGTTGCTGATGATCCAGTACCTGGCCGTCGACCAGGGCTGGTTCCCGACCGGCGGCTACATCAACCCGGCGGACTCCCTCACCGGCTGGCTCAAGACGATGGCCCTCCCGGCGCTGGCGCTCTCGCTCCCGGTGGCGGCCCAACTCACGCGCATCGTAAGGACGTCGGTGGTCGAGGAGCTGGACAAGGACTACGTCCGGACGGCGATCGGCAGCGGCCTGCCGCCGCGGGTCGTGGTCGGCCGGAACGTGCTCCGCAACGCGCTGATGAACCCACTCACCGTGCTGGGCCTGCGCGTTGGATACCTGCTCGGCGGTGCGGTCGTCATCGAGACCATCTTCTCCCTCCCCGGGATGGGCAAGTTGATGATCGACGCCGTGCAGAACGGCGACCCGGCCGTCGTCCAGGGCGTGGTGCTCACGACGGCGACCGGGTTCGTCGTGGTGAACCTGGTCATCGACATCCTCTATCTGCTGGTCAACCCGCGCCTGAGGGATGCTTCCTGATGTTCACTCAGTTGCCCCAGTTCTCCCGCAAGGGCCTCGCCGAGACCCTGTCCCGGCCCGGCATCCGACTGCGCGGCCGGCGCCGACTGCCGCTGCTGTCGAAGGTCGCGGTGTGCTTCCTGGCGGTCGTGGTGCTGGTGGCGCTGTTCGCGCCGCTCATCGCCCCGCACGACCCACTGGACCAACAGCTCCCCGTCGACGGCACCGGGCACCCGTCCGCCGACCACTGGATGGGCCAGGACAGCCTGGGCCGGGACATCCTCAGCAGGCTGATGTACGGCGCCCGTTGGTCCCTCGCCATCGGGCTCGGGGCGACCGCGCTGGCCCTCGTCGTCGGCGCGCTGATCGGCGCGGTCGCCGCGACCTCCCGCAAGGGCGTCGACGAGACGCTGATGCGCTGCTTGGACGTGGTGATGGCGTTCCCCGGCATCGCGCTCGCGGCCGTACTGGTGGCGGTGTTCGGCGGCGGGATCACCGTGCTGATCTGCGCGATCGCGTTCCTGTTCACGCCGCCGGTCGCAAGGGTCGTACGGGCCAACGTACTTGACCAGTACGGCGAGGACTATGTGACGGCCGAGCGGGTGATCGGCGCCCGCACACCGCACATCGTCATCAAGCACGTGGCCGTCAACTGCGCCGCTCCGATCCTGGTGTTCTGCACGGTGCAAGTGGCCGAGGCGATCGTGTTCGAGGCGTCGCTGTCGTTCATCGGCGCGGGCGTACGGCCCCCGGACCCGTCCTGGGGAAGTGTCATCGCGGACGGCAAGAACATGGTGCTGACCGGGGGTTGGTGGGCGACGGTCTTCCCCGGCCTGCTGATGCTGGTCACGGTCCTCTCGCTGAACATACTGTCCGAGGGAGTCTCCGACGCGTGGGCGGCACCGGCGCCGCGCGAGGTGGACGTACGGCACGACGAGGACCCGCTCGACGCCCCCGAGCCCGGCAGCGGCGAGGTGCTCCCACTCCCCGGCCTGACGGAGGCAGCGCTACGACTCCGGTCCCGCGCACGGCCGTTGCCCGACCCGGACGGCCAACCGGTCCTGGCGGTCGAGAACTTGGCGATCGGCTTCGAGGGCCGGCACCACGGCGTGGACATCGTCGACGGCATCAGTTTCGAGGTGCGGCCGGGTGAAGTCCTGGGCCTGGTGGGCGAGTCGGGCTGCGGCAAGTCACTGACGGCGCTCGCGGTGATGGGTCTGGAACCGAAGGGCGCGAGGGTGCGCGGCCATGTCCGGTTCAACCAGCGGCAGTTGGTGGGCGAGCCGATGCGGGTCCGGCGCAAACTGCTGGGCCACGAAATGGCGATGGTCTACCAGGACGCGCTGTCGTCGTTGAATCCCGCGATGACGATCCGCGCCCAGCTCAAGCAGGTGATACGGCGCGGAGGGCGCCGTGGGGCGGGCGAGTTGCTGACGATGGTCGGCCTCGACCCGGACCGCACCCTGCGCAGCTACCCGCACGAGCTCTCCGGCGGCCAGCGCCAACGCGTGCTGATCGCCATGGCGTTGTCCCGCGACCCGAAACTGATCGTCGCCGACGAACCGACGACCGCCCTCGATGTCACCGTGCAGGCGCAGGTCATAGAGCTACTGCTGCGGCTGCGCGAGGAGTTGGGCTTCGCGCTGATCCTCGTCTCGCACGACCTCGCCCTGATCGCCGACGTCACCGACCGGGTGGTGGTGATGTACGGCGGACAGATCGTGGAGACGGGCGTAACCGCCGATCTGGTGGAGTCACCGGCCCACCACTACACGCGCGGTCTGCTCGGCAGCGTGCTGTCCCTGGAGTCGGCGGCCGAGCGGATGACCCAGATCAAGGGGGTCGTCCCCTCTCCCGCCGACTTCCCGGCGGGCTGCCGGTTCGCGGACCGCTGCCCGCTGGCGAGCGGCCTCTGCCGTACGACGGCGCCGGATCTGGTCGGCCCGCGTACGCATACGGCGGCGTGCCACCATCCGGCGGTCGACCTGGTTTCGACGGAGAGGGGAGCTGTTACGTGAGCGGGGTGGTGGTTGAGGGGGGCCGAGTGAGCCGTGCGGGTGTTGAGGTGGAGGGCGGGTTGGGGGTGGGTGGTTTGGGTTGTGTGCGGGGTGCGGGTGGGTGGGGGCTGATCGCGCAGTTCCCCGCGCCCCTAGGGGGTTGGGGGTGGGGCGGGGTGGAGGGTGCGGGTGTCGAGCGGGAGGCAGACGGATGAGCGGCGCGGGTGTTGAGGCGGAGGGTGGTCAAGTGAGTGGTGTGCTGGTCGAGTTGGCGGATGCTCATGTCGTCCACAAGGCGCGCAGCGGTGGGCTGTTCAGCCGTGATCGGGTCTACGCCCTGACCGGTGCCGATCTCAGCATCGCGCCCGGCGAGACGGTCGGCGTCGTCGGCGAGTCGGGCTGTGGAAAGTCCACGCTGGCCAAGGTGTTGGTGGGCGTACAGCGGCCGACGTCCGGCACGGTGTCCTTCCGGGGGCGGGACCTGTGGTCGATGCCGGAGGGCGAACGCCGGGCGGCCGTCGGCACGGGCATCGGCATGATCTTCCAGGACCCGTCGACCGCGCTGAACCGGCGTCTGACGATCCGGCAGATACTGCGGGATCCGTTGGACGTGCACGGGCGCGGCGACAGGAGACAACGGGAGGACCGGGTAAGGGAGTTGATGTCGTTGGTCGGCCTCCCCCGTGCGCTCGCGGACGGCCTCCCCGGGCAGCTCTCCGGCGGGCAGCGCCAACGCGTCGCAATCGCAAGGGCGTTGGCGCTGGATCCCGACCTCGTCGTGGCCGACGAACCGACCAGCGCCCTGGACGTCTCGGTCCGGGCCCAGATCCTCAACCTGTTGCTGGACCTGAAGGAACGGCTGGGCCTGGCGCTGGTGTTCGTGTCCCACGACATCCAGACGGTACGGCGGATGAGCGATCGTGTGATCACCATGTACCTGGGCCGGATCGTCGAGGAGACCCCGGCCGACCAGGTCACCGACCGGGCGAGGCACCCGTACACCCGCGCTCTGTTCTCGGCGACCCCCGGTCTCCTCCACCCCATCGACCCGATCCCGCTGATCGGACCGGTGCCGTCGGCGACGCGACCGCCGAGCGGCTGCCCGTTCCGTACACGGTGCTGGAAGGCGGACGAGGTGTGCGCTGCCGCCATGCCGGACTTTTCGCCCGCGTCGACGCCGGGACATCGCTACCGCTGCCACCATCCTGTAGAGGAGGATCTGTCGACCCGCGACCTCGTTCGCCAAAGCCTCCCCCTGGAGCCTTCATGACCTTCCCCGCCCCGCTCACCGGTGTCGTACCGCCCGTCTGCACGCCCCTGACACCGGACCGCGAGGTGGACGTCCGTTCCCTGCTGAGGCTCGTCGACCATCTGGTGGAGGCCGGGGTGCACGGGCTGTTCCTGCTCGGCTCGACCTCGGAGGCGGCGTACCTGACGGACCGGCAGCGGAGGCTTGTCGTCGAGGCCGTGGTGGCTCATGTCGGGGGTCAACTGCCGGTGCTGGCAGGGGCGATCGACATGACTACGCCCCGGGTTCTGGACCATGTGGCCGCGGTGACCGATGCGGGTGCGGACGCGGTCGTAGTGACTGCGCCTTTCTACACGCGCACCCACCCCGCCGAGATCGCCCGCCACTACCGCCTGATCGCCGCCGCGTCCCCGGCCCCTGTCGTGGCCTACGACCTCCCCGCCTCCGTCCACACCAAGCTGCCCTCCGAGCTCGTCCTCGAACTCGCCGCCGAGGGGGTCCTCGCCGGGCTCAAGGACTCCAGCGGGGACCTCGGGGGCTTTCGAACGGTGGTGACTGGCGCGCGTGTTGATCCGGACATCACCGGGTTCAGCGTGCTCACCGGTTCCGAACTGTTCGTCGACTCCGCGCTGGCGCTGGGCGCGGACGGGGCGGTGCCCGGTCTCGCCAACGTCGATCCGCACGGGTACGTCCGTCTCGACGCGCTGTGCCGGGCCGGGGACTGGGATCGGGCGCGTGCCGAACAGGAGCGGCTGTGCGCGTTGTTCGGGCTGGTGGGGGTGGGGGACCCGGCGCGGATGGGGGGTAGTTCGTCGGCGCTGGGGGCATTCAAGGCGGCGCTGCAGCTGCGGGGCGTGATCGAGTGTGCGGCGACTGCGGAGCCTCAGGTGTCGTTGTCGGCGGACGAGGTGGGACGGGTGGGGAAGTTTCTGGCGGCGGCGGGGTTGCTGTGACCGACCGGGATTCCCACCCACCCGTTTGAGCTCAGGGCACGTTCACCACGGAAGGTTCCCGGACCGGTCGATGAACTGTCCCGTCGGTCCGTCCGGGCCGATCGTCGCGAGGGTCACGATGGACTCCGCGCCCTCGGCGACGCCGTGTCCGAGGCCGCCGGTGAAGTCGGTCGCGGTCTGCCCGGGGTCCGCGGCGTTGACCTTCACGTCCTTCAGTTCCTTGGCGTACTGCGTCGTGAGCATCGTGACCGCGGCCTTCGAGGCGCTGTAGAGGGGCAGGGTGTACTGCGACTCGATCCGCGCCGGGTCCTGGGTCATGCCGAAGGAGCCCATCCCGCTGGACACGTTGACGATGACGGGGTTCGGCGAGTTGCGCAGCAGTGGGAGGAAGGCGTGCGTGACGCGCACGATCCCGACGACGTTCACGTCGAGCACGGCGCTCACGTCGGCCGCGGTGTACTCCTCGACGGGGCCGACCTTGCCGAGGACGCCGGCGTTGTTGACCAGGACGTCGATCGTTCCCTCGTGCGCGGCGACGTCCGCGGCCGCGGCCTGGACCGAGGCGTCGTCGGTCACGTCGATCCGGACGAACCGGGCGCCGAGCGAGGCGGCAGCGGCCCGACCGCGCTCACGGTCGCGGGCACCGAGGAGGACGGTGTGACCCGCCTCGACGAGGCGACGGGCGGTTTCCAGGCCGAGGGACTTGTTGGCCCCGGTGATGAAGGTGGTGGTCATGCTGGCTCCTCCTGGTCCGGACAGCACGGTCGTGCGCTGTTCACGCACTTCATGCTGGGTCCCCGGGAGGACTGGCGGGAGCTACGGGACTTCCTGGTACGGCGCGTACCACCCGGCTTCACTTCTGCGGAGACATCCGCTGGACCCCGATGGCCGCGAGGAGTTCGAGTTTGCTGCGGGCGTCGGTGCCCGGCCGCGGCGTGTATACCACGAGGCGGAGGTTGGTGTCCTGGGTGGCGAGGATGTCGGAGTTCATGGCGATGTCTCCGACGTCCGGGTGCCGGACGAGTTTGTGCGCACTCTGGTGACCGCCCACCGCTCGGCGGCTCCACAACTCGCAAAACCGTGGGCTGAGGTTCAGCCTCGACGCCAGCGCCGCGAGGTCGGGATCGTCGGGGTACCGGCTCGTCGTCGCGCGCAGGTCGGCGACGAGGGACTCCTCGAACGCCGCCCGCTCGGCCGCCGTCTGCCGGATCCGGGGCAGCTCACCCAGGAACTGCCAGACCAGGACGTTGCGGTCGCCCACATCGTGGACCGTGGGGTCGCCGAACGTGGCCGCGAACAGCGGGTTCCAGTGCAGCAGCTGCCAGGTGGCGTCGTAGATCGCCAACGGGTTGCCGGCGAGTTGGTCCACGATCCGGTACAGGCTCCCCGTGATCACGCGCGGAACCCGGGCGGGATCCGCCGCGTGCCCGGCCATGCGCATAAGGTGCGCGTGCTCGTCGTCGGACAGGTGCAGGGCGCGGGCCAGGGCCGAGCAGACCTGCGCCGAGGGCGTCGCGACCCGTCCCTGCTCCAGCCGGACCACGTACTCGACCGAGATGCCGGCCAGTGTCGCCAGCTCCGCGCGCCGCAGACCGGGGACCCGACGGGGTGAGCCGTGCGCGAAGCCCATCGTCGCGGGATCCAGCCGGTCCCGCCACGCCCGCAGCGCGGCACCGAGTTGATCCATGCCCAGCATCCTCCCGCACACCCCGCCCCACCGGGTGGTACGCGCTGTACCACGAAGCCCCGCAGCTCCCGCCGACGCTCCCCGGGGACCAGTGTCGAGTCGTGAACCGCGCACGACGATGCTGTTCGGAGTCAGGAGGAGCAAGCCCGGGAAGGAAGCCGCGATGAAGGCGTTTCCTGCGGCCGTTCCGCCCGGCGCGGTAGGCCGACCCGGAGCACGGCCGTCCTTCGTGACCACGGGGGCCTGGGGGTGGAGCCCCCAGGGACGCTCACCCACCACTCAGCCCGGCCACGCCCACCCGCCGAAACTCGATCGTGTCGTACGCGCTCGTCCCCCCGGTCTCATAAAGCACCCCGACGGTGTCCCCGTCCACCGCCACCAGATCCGAGTACCCCGCCCACTCCCCCGACAGCACAACCGCCTTCGCAAAGCTCCCCCCGCCATCCGCACTCCGCCAAATCGCCATCCCTTGGCGGACGTTGGGCACGGACGGCGCCGAGAACAGCAACGGAGCCCCCACGCCCGGCAGTTGAAGAACACTCCCCTCGACCACCGGCGCATCATCCAAGGTGTGCTGGATCGCGTAGGGCCGATCCAGACTCGCACCCCCGTCGCTGGAGTACGTGTCGAGCCGATTCCCCACGCTCGTCCCCAGTTGGTCCCGGGAGCTGAAGTACAGCCGACCGTCAGGGAGTTGAGCAGCAGTGGATTCATTCGCGTCGTCGACCCCGTCGTACGTGGCGTCCACGAACCCCAGCCGCCACGTCTCGCCCCCGTCGTCGCTGTACAGGTCGTGCCCGCCGTAGTACTTCGCCTCCTGCCCGGTGTCGGTCGACCCGGCGGCCGGTGCGGCGGAGTGGTTGGCCGGGATCACCAGCCTCCCCGCGTGCGGCCCCCGCATGAGCGCAACGGCATGCCCGGGCCCCGTCGCGTACCACCGCCAACTCGGCAGCTTCACCTCGCCCGTGATGTCCCGGGGATCCGTAAAGCTCCGCCCGTCGTCCCAGCTGCGCTGCACGAACACCCGACGGCTCTGTTCCGGCGTGACCTCGCCCCGCATGATCCGGCCCTCGGTGACGGCACCGCTGTTGTAGGAGGTGACCAGCACGATCGCGCCGGTGCGGGGGGCGACGACGGGCGCTGGGTTGCCCCGGGTGTCCCCGTCCCCGGCGGCCACCACCGACAACGGACCCCAGGTGCAGCCGCCGTCGCCGGAACGTCTGAGGACGACGTCGATGTTGCCGGTGTCGCCCGCGCTGTTGTGGCGTCCCTCGGCGAAGGCGAGGACGGTGCCCTGGTCGGTGGTGACGGTCGCGGGGATGCGGTAGGTGTCGTAGCCGCCGCTTCCCGAGACGTACGGCACGGAGGACGTGCAGCCGGAGTGCGCGGAAGCCGTCTGTGTGGCGGTGAACGGAGTGAGGAGCACGGTGCCGGCGAGGAGGATGCGGCTCAAGAGGATCACGCGGACATACTTCCCGGAGTCGTTGTTCCCTGCTCCTCGGAAAGCCCCGCCGCTGGGCCATGCCGCTGCGCCCAGGCCTCGCCTCTAGGCCACGTCGGCGTTCACCCGCTCCAGGACTCTCACCGCGGCCTGCACGCACAGGCCTCTGATGCACACCTCCAACGGGCTGGCGTCGGGGAAGAGCCGCTGCCCGTCCCTGGTGCGCCAGGCCGTCCGGAACTCCTCCGGCTCCGCCCAGGACAACGCCGAATAGCTGGAGGTACTGACGGGGAACGCCTCAAGACCCGAATGAAGCTGCGCGACCAGCGCCACCATGAACGTCGGCTCGACGCTTCCGTCCCGCCCCGTCGGATCCTCGACGTCGCCCCGCAGCACACAGTGGACGAAGCACTCTCCCGAGACCAGTCCCGACTCAAGAGCCTCCCCCATCCGCAGTTTCTTCGCGAGCACGGTCTCCACCAGCAGCCCCTCCACCGTCGTGGTCGCCCGGGAGACCCCGAACGCCCGGTGCGGGCCGTTCCCTTCGGAACCGGCGAAGCCGGGGAGACCGACCGTGGCCAGGCACGCCAGTTGCAGTGCCAACTCCCGTGGTATGCGGATCGTGGGCACGCTGACCACGCCCGGATGCCGGTCGTTGTACTCCGGCCTTCGTATGCCCACCAGAATCCTCGGCCTCGGGCCCTCACTCAGGAAGACGAAGGCCGCCACCGCTTCATGGTCCATCAGGCACCACCGGAACAGGCTCGTTGAAGACGTGGGTCACCAACCACTCCCGAGCACGCAACAGGAGCCGGTTGAGCTCTTCGTCGTACGTTCCCGAATAGAGGGCGGACTCGCCCACTTGAGACAGCATGCGGAGATCTCCCAGGTTCCACTGGATGGCGAGGCCGAGTTCGTCGGGCTCCCGGCGGTAGAGGATCACTTCGAAGATGCAGAAGAACAACTGCTCGTGGGTGTTCTCCCGGTCCACCACCCGGAACCCGCACAGCCGGAACCGGTTCTCCGGGATGTCGAGACCGGTGGAGTAGAACAGTTCGCGCTGCCCGGCGTGGATGAACGCCTCCCGCGACAGGGTGAGGGCCGAGGCGGGATCGTTGGCCGCCATCCACATGCCGTCGATCGCGCCGGTGGAGTCCCGGTCCAGGAAGGGCACGACCCCCAGCGCGACCGCGACGTCCTCCTCCAGCACCCGCGCGCTCAACAGCGACAGCTTTCCGAAGTCGTCGTTGGCGGTCATGTGGGTGCGTCGCTTCAGAAGGACGACCGGATGCCCCGCAGACCTCGAACGCACCACGCAGATGGCGACGGGAAGGCACGTCCTGTGCTTCGGCGTCGCACCGTACGGTTCGAGTGACCGGACGGGCAGCTTCCACAGTTCCGGATCCGTTGTCGGGGTTCCCGACGCGAGGAGTTCGTTGCCCACATCGGCGATCCTCGGATCGACGGGCTCGCAGTCGACCTGCCGGGTCAGGAAGTCGCTGGCGCCGTCGGCCCACCCCCTGATGCTGTCGGCGATCTGCTGGAACTTGGGCGCGTCGTCCTCGTAGGACTCGTACTGCTCGACACCGGAGACGGACGGCGGCCCGATGGGCGCCCACACCCGCTGCCGCCCGGTCTCCCGCTGCTTCACCAGGATCGACATCTGCAGGTACAGCAGGTTCATGGACAGCAGGTGGAACCCCCGGTCACGTGTTCCCGACTCGGTGGGCGTCGGCTGCCACTGCTGGACCGAGTTGCGCAGGGCCGTCACGGCCGACTGCCACTGCTGCACCACCGGACCGAGGCGTACGTTCCACCGGTTGGCGAGAATCAGGGTCGGTGCCGGTGTCACATAGCGGAACACGTCCCAGGGAAGTTCCGCCGGAGTCCCGTGCGCACTGGAGGCCACCGCCTGAATGGCCGTGATGAACTCCCGGGACGCCACCCCGCACACCGTGACCTCGGAGGCCTCACGCAGTGCCTGACCCAGCTCGCTCTGCAGTGAGGCGGCGGTCATGCTCACCGCTCCGGCGTTCTGCGCGACGCCGGTCGCGGTCTGCCCCACAGCGGAACCGGAACGCAGTAGTCCTCTGGCCGCCAGTGCCTGGTCGGCTTCTATCCCCGATGGCATATGCCATCACCATCCCCCGATGAACCTTCAGGACATTCGCTACGGATATGGGCTGTTCCTCAGTTTTGGGACCGATACACCCGAGCGACTTCATGAATCATCACGCTCCACCGGACCAGCAGTTCATCCTCCTGGAAGTTGGCACCGACCGCGTATTCGACAAGATCGTGGCACGCCTGCCTCGCCCGGTCGTCCTGAATGCGAACCGCCCGCAGCAGAAGAGTGCGCCTTACGACGCTGCTCGATTCGGTCAGGGTCTGGACGACATCGACCCCTTGAAAGAGCATGAGTATTTCGTCGCACTGCACGCGCTGATTTTCGGCCCGGCGTTTACGGCCGTCGAGTAAATTGCTCACCATGGGCGCGAGCAGTCCGGCCACCAGGCCGAGTATCGCCGTACCGGTGGGCAGCAGCGCACTCAGCATTTCCCCCTCGCTCCCCCGTTATGGTGATGTGAGCAGACCGCGCTCGATTCCCTTTTCGATGGCCTCGTACGCGACCTTCGCCAGCGCCGGGATGGTGTCCTCGACACCTTCCACTCGATGCCGTACGGCCGCCGCGGCCACGCCGTGCCGCCGCCAGGAGGACTTCTCGCCCGCCATGAGGTTCATGAAGATCGGCAGCAGTACGTCCAGGGCCATGACGTACTTGCCCTCGGCGGTCTTCGTGAACTCGTACTCGCGCCAGCCCTGTTCCAGGACCTCGCGCTCCCGGGTCGGCAACGGCTCCAGGAGGACTCCGATGGCGTGCTCCTCACGCCGGCGGCGGCCGGCGGCCGCGGGACCGTAGACGAACGTGTCCCCGGCGACCACCTCCACCATGTCGTGGAGCACGGCGAGCCCGACACAGCGCATCGGGTCGATCGGCTCGGTGGCATAGCGAGTGAAGAGTAAACAGGCCAGGGCGACGTGCCATGAATGTTCAGCGGTATTCTCCGGGCGCGACCCATTTGATACCGGATTCTGCCGTTGGACGTGTTTCAACTCATCCATCCGGCCAAGGAAATCGAGGAGCTGTGAGAGTTCCGCATCCGGAGCCGCTATTTCCAGTTCGTCCAGCCCACTCAGGAACGCGTATCCGGGAAGGGTTCCCACCGCTTCAGCCCATGTCATGATCTTCCTCCCGTTGATTGATCGAGACATCGAGGCTAGCAGCACAACATGGCCGAAGTTGCGCCCTTTGCAGGTACCCGACGCGCGATGATCAGCGCAGTTGATCGAGCGCAGCACGACGGCCTCGAAATTCGATCATGCCAGGATGTACGTGGACGTAAACGTTCCCCCTTCCCCCGTGCCGGCCGGACCGGCAACTTCACTCCCCCCATACCCGCACGCACGGATGTGCAAAGCAACAGAGAATACCGAATATGAGTTCCACAGGAATATGACCGATTTTCGACGAGTGCCCGTCAGGTGGTACCCGGAACGATGAGTCCGGACTCGTACGCCACGATCACCAATTGCGCCCGGTCCCGCGCCCCCAGCTTCCCCATGATGCGGCTGACGTGCGTCTTCGCGGTGAGCGGACTCAGGCCCAACGCTTCGGCCACCTCGGTGTTGTTGAGGCCGCGCGCGACCAGCGCGAGGACTCCGCGTTCGCGTTCGGAGAGGCATTCGGGACCGCCGGTGGTGGGCGTTGCGGGACCGCGCAGGAAACGGGCGATCAGCCGGGACGTGGGACCCGGTGACAGCAGCGCCTCTCCGGCCGTCACCGTGCGGATCGCGTCCAGGAGTTCGGCCGGACGGGTGTCCTTGACCAGGAATCCGGAGGCGCCGGCGCGCAGCGCGTCGACCACGTTCTCGTCGGTGTCGTAGGTCGTGAGGACGAGGATCCGCACCCCGGCGAGGTCCTCGTCGGCCGCGATCAGGCGGGTCGCCTCGATGCCGTCCAGGTCCGGCATGCGGATGTCCATCAGGACGAGGTCCGCGCGCGAGGTGCGGGCCAGCGCCACCGCCTCGCGTCCGGTCGCGGCCTGTCCTACGACCTCCATGTCCCGCGCCGACTCGACGAGCATCGCGAACGCGGCCCGTACGAGGGTCTGGTCGTCGGCGAGGAGCACCCGGATGGCAGCGGCGGTGGCGGTCATCGTGCCTCCTCCTCGCCGCGCGCCCGCAGCGGCAGTACGGCACTCACCGCGAAGCCCGCCCGCTCGCCCAGCTCGTCCAGTTCGTCCAACGGCCCGGCGTCCAGCGTGCCGCCGACACTGCGGACGCGTTCGCGCATGCCGACGAGCCCGAAGCCGGGCGTGCCGTCACCGGTACCCGCGCCGTCGTCCGTGACGTCGACGCGGAGCGCGCCGTCCCGCTCGTGCACACCGACCCGGACCGTGAGGTCGGCGCGCCCGCCATGTCGTACGGCATTGGTGAGCGCCTCCTGGACTATCCGGTACGCGGCGGCGCCCACGGCGGCCGGAATGCCCGCGGCGGCGGCCTCCACCGACAGGTCGACCTGCGCGCCCGCGGCCCTGGCCGTCGCGGCGAGGTCGGGCAGCGCGTCGAGGCCGGGGAGGGGGCCCCGGGTGTCCGTCGTGCCGTGCTCGCGGAGCACCTCCAGCGTGGTGCGCAGTTCGCCGCGTGCGCTGCGGCAGGTGTCGGCGATGTCGTCGAGGGCCTTGGCCACAGCGGCCCGGTCGAGGCGGTCGGGGTCGGCGGTCAGCACATGTGCGGCCACCGAGGTCTGCACGCCGATGAGGGTGATGCTGTGCGCGAGCAGGTCGTGCAGGTCGCGGGCGATGCGCAGCCGTTCCTCGGCGACGCGGCGCCGGGCCTCCTCCTCGCGGGTGCGTTCGGCGCGCTCGGCGCGTTCGAGGGCCGTCTGCGTCAGCTGACGGTGGACGCGGAGGTAGCCGCCGAGGACGAGCATGGACACGATCCAACCCGTGATCTGGAAGCTCTCGGCGACCCCCGCCATGCCGTGGCCCGCCTTCAGCACCAGCATCAGCGCGACCACCGCACAGCCGATGGTCACCGTCCGCCGGGTGCTGCCGGTGACGGCCACCGTGTAGAGGAGAACCATGGAGGCGGCGGTCGGCGCCGAGTGGTCGTACTCCTGCTGGTGGTAGAACGCGATCAGCGGGATCATCACGCACAGCACGGTCAGCGGGGCGCGTCTCCGCCACGCCAGCGGGACGTGCAGCGCGAGCAGCAACGCCCAGCCGAGCGCGTCCGGCCGCCGTCCGCTCCCGAAGCTGACGGCGACGACGGACGCGAGCACGGCGAGCCCGACGGCGAGGAACGCGTCCTGCCGCCGGGCACTCAGCCTCATTGCCCGCACGAACTTCTGCACGGGGTTCATCCTCCGCCAGCCCCCTGCGAGGCCCTCACACCGGCTCCGGCTGCCGCTCCGGACGTACGGCCTCGGGCTCCCGGGACAGCCGCCCCGGCCACCACACCTTCCGCCGCAGCAGCACACTCGCGCTGGTCACCAGGTACGTCCGCACGAGGAAGGTGTCCAGCAGCACGCCCACCGCGATCACGAAGCCCAGCTCGACGAGTTGCACGAGCCCCATGTTCGTCAGCACCGCGAAGGTCGCCGCGAGGACCAGCCCGGCGGAGGCGATGACCCCGCCCGTCGTCCGCAGGGTGGTCAGCGCGGCGGCGACCGGTTCGGCGCCCCCGATCGCCTCCTCCCGCATCCGGTGCATGAGGAAGATGCCGTAGTCGACCCCGAGAGCCACCAGGAAGACGAAGGACAGCAGGCCCAGTCCCGGGTCCGTCCCGGCGAAGCCGAACAGCGGCCCGAACACCAACCCCCCGATGCCAAGTGCCGCGCCCCACACCGCGATCACCGCGGCCACCAGCATCAACGGCGCGACCAGCGACCGCAGCAGCACGATCAGGATCAGCAGCACGGACACGAGCACGATCGGCACGACGACCATCCGGTCCCGCGCGTTGGTGTCCCGGAGGTCCAACTGCTGAGCGCTCGGGCCACCGACGTAGGACCCCTTGAGCGTGTGACGGAGGTCGGTGATGGTGCGCGTCTCGGCCGCCGACTGGGGCGCGCCCACGGCGGTCACGGAGATCTCCGTCCAGCCGTTTCCGCTACGGCCCTGCTGAGCGCCGGCGACACCCTGAGTGGCCCGGATCGTCGCGAGGGTCGCGTCGGTTCGGCCCGCCGGGGTGATGACGTCGATGGGCTGTGCGGAGCGTTCGGGGTAGGCCTCGGCGAGGGTGCGCATCGCGGTGACGGAGTCGGGGCGGTCGACGAAGGAGTCGTCCTGCTTGAGGGAGCCGGGGAGGTTCAACGTGCCCAGGGCGAGTGCGCCCAGTACGGCGGCGCCGGCCACGAGGACGAGCAGCGGGCGGCGTCCGGCGGAGCTGCCCATCGCCGTGAACAGGGACCGGCGGGCCTTGGGCGTGGAGCCGTAGGCCGGGACGAGTGGCCAGAAGACGCGGCGGCCCAGGAGGACGAGGAGTGCGGGGAGGAGGGTGAGCATCGCGGCGAGCGCGGACAGGACGCCGACCGTGCCCAACGGGCCCATTCCGCGGCTGGAGTTGAGGTCGGCGGCGAGCAGGCACAGTAGTCCTGCGGCGACCGTGCCGGAGGAGGCGAGGACGGCGGGGCCGCAGCCGCGCAGGGCGGCGCGCATCGCGTCGTAGGGGCGCTCGATGCGGCGCAGTTCCTCGCGGTAGCGGGAGATGAGCAGGAGGGCGTAGTCGGTGCCCGCGCCGAAGACGAGGATCGTCATCACGCCCGTGCTCTGGCCCGAAATGGTCGTCCCGAAGGCGTGGTTGAGGCCGTAGGAGATGCCCATGGAGAGGAAGTCGCCTACTCCGGCGACCGCGAGGGGGACCAGCCAGAGGACCGGGCTGCGGTAGATGATGATCAGGAGGACGGCGACGACCGCGACCGTCGTGTAGAGCAGGGGGCCGCCGAGCGAGTCGAAGACCTTGCCGGAGTCGGTGGCCAGGGCTCCGGGGCCGCCGACGTTGACCGTCAACCCGCCCGTGTCGTGGGCGACTTGGCGGATGTCGTCGACGAGGGCGGTGCGCTTCTTCTCGTCGGTGCCGGGCCAGTTGCTGGTGACCGGGTACATGAGGGTGGTGCCGTCGGCGGAGGGGACGCCTCGCGGGGTCGCGGCCAGCGGGTGCAACGTGCCGATTTTCGTGAGCTGTTGGGCCGCCGTGGCCTTGTCGGTGGGCGTGAGTCCGGTGGCGCGGTGGTAGACGAGGACCAGTTCGGTGGTCTGGCCGCCCGGCAACTCCTGCTGGATCTTGGCCACTTGGGTGGAGTCGGCGCTCGCCGGCAGATAGTCGGTGACTCTGTCGTGCGTGACGTCGCCGAGCTTCGACGCGAACGGCGAGGCGAGCGCGAGCACCCCGATCCAGAGCGCGAGCATCACCCAGGGGATGGCTCGTCGGCGTGTGCTGTTCCTCTGTTCGGCCCCCATGGAACGGGCCCCCCTCCGGCGCGGATGTCTGGTTGCGCTCTCCAGACTTCCGGCGCGGGCGGGGCAATTCGTCGCGCGGGAGGGTGAGTTCGGGACTACTGCCAGGGGTGTCCGTGCGGCCGTATTACTCCCTGGGGAGTACTGGCCTGGACTACGACGGGGTGCGCGCCGCCGCCAACAGTCGGGTCACGTCGTCCGCGCAGATGGTCAGGGCCGCGCCCACCGTCGCGAGGGCGTCGCGTTCCGCCGGTGTGTACGGGCCGTCGGCGAGGGCGATGCGGGCGCCCTGCAGCAGGATCGATTCGCGGCCGGCCGGGGCGAGATGCGGGGCGAGCGGGTCGAGGGCCTCGTGCAGCTCTATGGCGAGGCCCGCACCGCTCGGTTCGCCGAAGATACGGCCGGTGTCGGCGGCCAGGGCCTCGACGAGGGCGCCCAGTTGTTCCTCCGTGCACTCCTGGAAGCCGGCGGCCCGTACGGTGCCCGCGGCGGCCTCCAGGGACGTACGGGCGCAGCTGCCGCCCGCCGCGAGGACCGCGAGGGCGACCGTGTGCACGGCGTCGCGGAGCATCGCGGAGAAGCGGCTCGTGGTGGGGTGGTCGAGGACGTCGGTGCCGTAGTGGCCCTGGCAGGCGGCGCACTCGACGACGGGGCCGGTGTCACCGCGCGGCAGTACCGGCATGCCGAGGAAGGTGAAGCGGCGGCGCCCGGTGAGTCGCTGGTAGTTGCGGTCGCCCCCGCATCCGGGGCAGAAGAACTCGCCGTCTCCGACGCTGGTCCACGCGGTACGGATGCCCAGCACGCGCGCCGCACGGCCCTCATGGACCACTCGGCCGTCTCGTCCCCGTTCAGGCAGCACGTCGCACCTCCGTAACGCCGCGGCAACATCGCCGCGCTGGCGTGATGTTAGCCACATTGTCGAGCCGGAGTCAGTACCCAGGACGAGACCTCTCCGTGACCTGCACACGGAATGGCCGGGAAACGACGGGGCCCCGCCCGCCGGAGACCGGCGTACGGGGCCCTTCTGCGACGAGTAAACCGCCGGTCAGGATGGTTCAGCGGGTAGCGCGGTTGACGGCGGAGACGACCGCCTTCAGGGACGCACGTGTCGTATTCGCGTCAATGCCGATTCCCCACAGGATCTTGTCGTCGATCGCGCATTCGATGTACGAGGCGGCCTGCGAGGAGGCTCCCTCGCTCATCGTGTGCTCCTGGTAGTCCAGGAGCCGTACGTCGATGCCGACGGACCCCAGGGCGTCGAAGAACGCGGAAATCGGGCCGTTGCCGGAGCCCGTCAGGACGGTGTCGACGCCGTCGACACTCGCCTCCACCTTGAGCGTGTCCACGCCGTCGGTGTCGGTGGTCGACTGGCCGTTCTTCACCTGGATACGGCCCCAGGCGTTGTCCGGGTTCGGCAGGTACTCGTCCTCGAAGGTCGCCCAGATGTCCTTCGGGGTGACCTCGCCGCCCTCGGCGTCCGTCTTGGCCTGAATCAGCTTGGAGAACTCGATCTGCATCCGGCGCGGCAGGTCCAGCTTGTGGTCGTTCTTCAGGACGTACGCGATTCCGCCCTTGCCCGACTGCGAGTTGACCCGGATGACGGCCTCGTAGGACCGGCCCACGTCCTTCGGATCGATCGGCAGGTACGGGACGGCCCACTCGATGTCGTCGACGGTGACGCCCTTCGCGGCGGCGTCGGCCTCCATGGCATCGAAGCCCTTCTTGATGGCGTCCTGGTGGGAGCCGGAGAAGGACGTGTAGACCAGGTCGCCCACGTACGGGTGGCGCGGGTGGACCTCCATCTGGTTGCAGT
>Ga0307515_10000695_pt1 | contig 77582 bp, 73 predicted proteins | sample 17_EM_MG_FD_194513 | JGI IMG/M metagenome (GOLD analysis project Ga0307515, IMG submission 194513) | Populus trichocarpa ectomycorrhiza microbial communities from riparian zone in the Pacific Northwest, United States - 17_EM | ecosystem: Host-associated > Plants > Roots > Unclassified | place...
TGCTGTGTGTGGTGCGGGTGTCGCTGACTGCGGTGAATCTTCGCGCGTAGAACGGTAGTTGAGTGATCACCGATCGGCACAAGGGAGGACGGTACACAGAAGATCGGGGTCGCCGGGAGACCCTCTTGGCGGTTCACGTAGATCTCTTACTCGGCGATACCGGGGGCGGGGAAATGGTGCGGTGCCGGGCGCGATGACGCATGGCGACCCGGCACCGAAGTGCTGACGTGCTGACCTTGAGGTGCTGATGTTGAGGTGTTGCCGAACCGCCGCTTACCGGACGTCGACGAAGTCGCCGGGTGCTGTGGCCGCGGCGGTGGTGGAGGTGCCCGCGAAGACGTAACGGTAGTAACCGTCGACCGTGGCCTTGGTGGTGGTCTTCAGGACGCCGGTGCTGTTGGTCTTGACCGTCTTGAGGGTGGTGTAGGTGCTGCTGCCCTTCTTGCGGAACTGCAGCTTCGCGGGCTGGGACACATAGCCCGCGTACTTGCCCGTCGCCCAGTTCGCGCGGGCGAGCTTGCCCGTGACCGTGATGGTCTTGCCCTTCTTGACCGGCTCGGGTGTGGCGTTGGCGGTCAGCGTGGAAGCCTTCTTGATCGCGGCGGTGGCGACGTCGTCGTTGGAACTGGCGTTCGCGTACAGGTCCCAGGCCCCCAGGAACAGCTTCCAGGTCCCGGCCACCCCGTTGCCCTTCATGTCGGTGGCGGGGTGGATGTTGAAGACGGCCTTGCACGTGTACGTGCCCTGGGTCGCCGTCTCCGTGCAGGCGGGGTCGTCGTCCGTGCCCAGCCCGCCGGTGATGCCGTCCGTGGTCGAACTGTCGGTGCCCTGCCACAGGAACGCCTCGGTGAGGGCGATTCCGCTCGCGTTCGTGGCGGTGTACGTGACGGTGACGGACTTCGTGCCGGTGGTACCGAGGACGATGTCCTTGCCACCGTTGATGACAGCGTGCGAGAACTTGGTGTTGCCCAACGAGTCTCTGGGCTGAACGGCCTTGGCGGCGAAGGAAGTCAGCTTCGCCGCCGCCCCCGTACGCTCCGCCGCCTGGGCGGCCACCGGAAGCGCGAGCGCGGACAGGACGACGGCACCGGACACGGCGGCGGCAGCCGCAACACGTATACGCATGAAACCCCCACGGGAACCTGAGAGGCCCGCCCAAGTGTCGCCTTGGCCGGGCCTGTTGATCTCCGCATGATAGGGACCAAGGTGGGAAATGGTGAAGATCTCTTGTGCAATAAGTGCGTAATGGACAGTGGGAGGTGGGGAGTTGGTCTCGACCAGGTTTCATCGACCGCGAACTGGACGACGCCAAGGAGGCCTTGAAATGACCAGCCCTGTCCGCCCCTCAACGCCCCACGCCGCAGGGGAACCGGACCGGCCCCCGCGCAACCGCAAAGCGCCCGCGCTCTGCGCCCTCGTCCTCACCCTGGGCCACCTGGCGACGGCGTACATGACGCTCCTCGCGTACGCGGCCAACCCCGCAGGTCCCTGGGACAGCGAGACGGCCGCCCACTCGAACTTCGCGTCAGGCACGGCCCTGGCCCTCACGGCCGTGACAGCGGGGCTGAGTTGGGTGTTCGTCAAGGCGGACTGGCTCCGCAGGTGGTGGTACACGGTCCCGTCGGTGCTGGCGGTCGCGGCCCTGCTACGGCTGACAGCGCTGGCTCCGGAGCTGTGACCTTCGGGGCGGAACGGGTGGTGTCATCGGCGTTCTTCGCGGTCGGCTCATGAGTCACGCACCACGGGATGACGTGGGCAGCGAAATTCGACCGGTGAGCAGGATGTCGTGGTTGGCGAAGAGCACGTCGAGGTCGATACGTCGGCGACTCAGGACACTAGGACCCGTACACCGCCTTGTTGTAGGCGAGGATTTTTTGCGCCTCGGCCAACTTCTTCGAAGGTTCGATCGAGCTCATGTGCTGCGCCCTGGCTGCCGGATCCTGCACCTTGAGAAGGAACTCGGCCATCTCCTCCTTCTTGACCACCTCGCGGAACTCCCCCTCGGTCAGCGGGGCCAGTTTCTCCACCCCCTGGTCCTTCCGCTCGATCCCGACGATGTCGTAGGGCGCTCCCTGCCGCGTGATCCAGCCGCGCTCGCTACCGGTCGCACCCTTCGCCAGGAACTTCCTCTTGATCTTGATGGTGAGCACGATGCCGAAGGAGGCTTCCGAGGCGAACCCGGTGGCGATATCGGGCTTCGTCGAGAACTCGATGAGCTTGGCGACATCGTCGTTGCGCTCCTGGTTCACGTATCCCCGGACATGCTCGGGATCGGGCTTCGTGGCATCCTCGTCGGGTTTCGCCGTCATCTTCGAAAGGCTGATGAAGGAGCCGCGGATGACCTCCTTCACCATGGCCTTCCGCTGCGTGGGCGTGACGCCGCGCTGGAGGATCACTTCTTGTTCGCTGTCCTCTGGCAGCGACGCGATGTGGTCCTCACCGCTGAGTCCCAGCGGACCGTCCTGGAGGGCGATCCGCCGCCCCTCCTCCGACGACTGTCCTTCCTCGGGCATCCGCTGCACGGGCCCGGCGGAGGCGTTCGCCCCCGTCTGCGACGCGATGAGGGACGGGGCGGTCCGCTGACCGGCGGCGTAGGCGTTACCGTCTCGCTCGGCGGCCCGTTCGGAGTCCTGGCGCGGGTTGGTGACGGTGACTCCGGCGCCGCTGTTGTGGCCCGTCTCGGGCACGCCCTTGAGGTTCTTGTCGACGTGGCTGAGTTCGTGGCCGATCAGCTCCTCGCTGGCGGCGGCCCCGGCGGAGAGGAAGATGTGGTTGCCGACGGTCATGGCCGCGGCCCCCATGGCCTCCGTGGCACGCTGGGCCACCACGTCGTGGTGGACGCGCGTGGAGGCGAGGGCGTCGTTCTGGTAAAACGCCCCGGCCTTCGCCACAACTGACGAGGGCAGCGCCTCGCTCGGCGACTTCATGGCGGCGGCCAACAGCGCGCCCTGCCCCTCCGGCCCGGTGCCGTGACCGTGCGCATGCTCGTCCTCGGCCCGCGCCACCGTGACATCGGTCGCGGACCGCTGCACCGCCGCCTGCGCCCGGTGCTCGCACGCCGGACCGTGCTGATGGGGCGCCTGCGCCTCCGGCAGTCCGCGACCCCGCACCATCTCGGCCACGGCCCTGTTCCCGGCGGCGCTCTGGAGGGCGAGCATCCGTTGCACGGTCGTTCCGGCGGAGGAGGGAGCCACTCGAGGCCGCTGGGGTGCCTTCCCCTCCACCGTCGTGATGTCCTTGTCTCGGGCCAGGCTCATACCTTTTCCTCCAGCGGTTCGAAGGTCATTGAGCGGCTCACCCTCGCACGGCCGATCGGGACACCACCAGAGCCTTTTGGGCAGGGCTGAGGCCCTGCGGGGAACACTGTTCACAGCCGTCGAATGCCCCGGTGCGTGGGCGTGGGCGTGGGCGTGGGCACGGTCACGCCGGCGGCCGGCGAGAGGAAGAGCCCGGCTCGGAGAATGACCGAGCCGGGCTTTGACACGGCAGTTTTAAGTCTTGATCCACGGGCTTCGGTCACGTGGCCGCTGCGACTTCCCCTCCAGACCAGTGTCCTGAGTCGCTAATTCATCGGCGGTTGTGCGTGGACGGGACCTGTCCACGCCTCAGGGTTGCAGCAGATTGCGCATCTCGTGCGGTGCGTTGAGATTGCGCGCAAGTAGGAGAACGCAGTGCCGATGCGAAGATGCTGCACGACCTCTCCCTCTGGGCGTGCGGGGCACGACTGACTGATCAACGGCTCCCGGCGTTCGGTGAGTTCGTGGCAGGATCTGCCGACATGGAATTCTCCGAGGTGGTCCGCCGGCGACGCATGATCCGTCACTACTCCGACAAGCCGCTGACCCCGGAGGTGACCGAGCGCATCCTCGCCTCCGCGCTACGAGCCCCGTCGGCCGGCTTCTCCCAGGGCTGGGCGTTCCTCGCCCTGACCGACCCGGCCGACCGCGCCCGCTTCTGGCCGTTCGTCCCCACCCGGGTCGAGAACACCCCGACCATGCAGGACGCCCCGCTGGTCGTCGTACCCCTGGCGCACAAGGCGGCTTACCTGGCGCGCTACGCCGAACCCGACAAGGGCTGGGAAGACCGCGCTGAAGCCCGCTGGCCCGCGCCGTACTGGTACATCGACACGGGAATGGCGTCCCTGCTGATGCTCCTGACCGCGGTCGACGAAGGGCTCGGCGCCTGCTTCTTCGGGATCATGCCGGAGCATCTGGAGCCGTTCCGGGCGGAGTTCGGGGTGCCGGAGGAGTACGACCCGATCGGCGGGATCACGGTGGGGTACCGGGCCGAGGATGTTCCCGAGCAGGGCGGGCGGGTCGCGGAGCGGCGGCGGGGCGTGGGGGATGTCGTTCACCGGGGGCAGTGGGGGCGGCATGCCTGAGGGGGAATGGCCAGCCCGCTTCAGCGTCCTCTCGGCTCCTCCTGGCCCAACTCGCCTATCAGGCAGTGCCAGGCGCGGGCTCGGATTGTGAGGACAGGGCCACTCACGTCCTTGGAGTCCCGCACGAGCACCCCAGCCGGGGTGAAGGCTGCCTCAACGCACTCGGTCGTATTGGCGCCGCTGTAAGACGACTTGAACCAGGCGGGCTCGGACACAGCCTGTGGGCCGACAGACATTCACAGCTCCTTGCGGGCGCGATGGATCATCGTGGAGGAAGCCTCCATGTCCAACGCTTGTGCACGCAGATACTCGAACGCAAGTCTGTATCGGCTCAGTTCCTCCTCCTTCTCCAAGAAGAGGGAGCCCGTATGGAAGTCGACGTAGACCACATCGAGGGTCGGCTCGGTGCCGCCGATGATGACGAAGCTACCGAGCGCGGCACCGTGGGCGCCTTGGGAGAAGGGCAGCACCTGAAGCGTGATGTGAGGCGACTCGTTGGCTTCGAGAAGCCTGTCGAGCTGTTCTCTCATGGTCTGCGGCGATCCGACGACGCGGCGGATCACTGACTCATCGAGGATCGCCCAGAACCGCGGGGGCTTCGGGCGAGTGAGGATCTCCTGCCGTTGCATGCGGATGTCGACCAGCCGCTCGATCTCGGCGGTCTCCAGGGGTACTTCGTTGGCCTTCTGCAGTGCGGTGCTGTAGGCGCGCGTCTGCAAGAGGCCGGGAACGTAGACGCAGGCGAAGTGATTCTCGTGTACGGCCTCGTCTTCGAGCGTGAGCAGCAGGTTCATGCTCTCCGGGATGGAGTCGGCGAACGAGTTCCACCAGCCTTGCTGCTTGGCATCCTTCGCCAGCGCGACAACGGCCTTGCGCTCGGCCTCAGTTGCTCCGTACTCGCGGCACAGCGCATCAATGACGAGCCATTTGACCGGCCCGGCCTGGGTCTCGTACCTGCTGACCGTCGCCTTGGATACGCCAACGAGCCCACCTGCCTCCTCAAGGGTCATCCCCTTACGGGCGCGCAACTTTCGCATCATCGCGCCTAGTTGGCGGCGGCGGGTGGTGGTCCGTTCGGACATTGGGCTCCTTCGCCATGCGCCGGGCGGCAGGCCCGGAGATCCCCATCAGGCTAGGCAGCGGATCGGCAGACCCACCATCGGATTCACCCGATAGATTCTAGTGAGAAGTTACACAGAGAGAGTTCTCTGTGTCATGCTCGCTCGCAGACCGCTACGCAGTGCAGCCGTACGGACACGGCAGGCGCAGCACGAGCGTGGCTTGGGAGGGAGGAGTGGCCATGTCCGGCTACGAAGTCACCGAACCTCGACTCCGGTGTGTGCTGCCGTTTGAGGCGGCGCCGGCGGAAGTGGGCTTGCTTCGCAAAGCCGCAGTCATGCAATTGAGCCGCTGGGGCGCGCCTGTTGCTATCGACGAGGCAGAGCTGCTCGTCACAGAGCTGGCGACAAACGTCGTCAAGCATGTTGGTGAGGGCGCTTCAGCCACCCTGATCCTTGAGTGGAGAGGCGAACGGCTCCGCCTTGAAGTCCACGACAAGAGTCAGGTGATGCCCTCCCTTAGGTCGGCGGACTGTGACGAGGAATGCGGACGTGGCCTCCACCTGCTTGCGGGGCTTGCTCTGGACTGGGGGACGATCCTGACCGCAGTGGGTAAGGCGGTTTGGTGTGAGATCTCGATCAGCGCGGGACGCGCCTGCCGGCGAATTGAGCGGGCTGTTGAGGCGCTTGAGAAGTACCAGGAAGCTGACGGTGGTCTTGCCCTGAGCCGAGCGGGGCGGGTGTCAGGTCTAGATGAGTCGGCCGTCGAGCTGATCGCGGATCTGCTCCACTGGACCGTCGCTCGGGGGCATGACCCGGACGACGTCCTTGACCGCGCCCAGATGCACTACGAAGCCGAGGCGGCTGAGGCCGCCTGACCGTCGGCGCGCTTGCCTCTGGTTTTACGGCGCTTTTGTCCGAGTCGACAGAGCCGCTTGCAGGAGGGCGGCGGCGTCGGCAGGTGCTCCGTGCTGGTGGAGTTCGGCTGCCGCCCGCATCACATCGGAATCTGGATTGTCCCGTCCATAGATGTGGATCAATGTGCCCGCTAGTTCGTCCAGTTGACTCTCCCGCAAGACGTACACAAGTGCCGCCGTCTCGGCCGGGCTGAGCACTTCCGCGGAGTGGCGCAGCAGGGCCAGAGCCCCGTCTTGCCGGCCGCCGCTCTGCAGGGCTTCGGCTTGGCGGGCGACATTCAGCGCGGCCCTCTTTGAGGGATTGCTCTGCTGCCGGTCCCCCCTCCGAGGGGGGACCGGCAGCAGAGCTGCGTCACGTCGCGCGGTCAGACGCGATCGCTGGCCGGCTCGAACAGCACGTCGTGCGGTGGTCTTGAGTGCGCGTGCCTCCCGGATCTTCAGCGCCTGTACCTCGCTCTGCAGGACCGCAGCCCCCTCCCGTAGGGCTGCGGTCTCCTTCTGGGCGGCGCTGAGTTCGGCCTGGATGTTGCTTACTTCAATGGCGCTCTCGCTGGCTTGCTGCCGTGCCACCGCCACCTCGCCCCGCAGCTTGACGCAGCCCCCGCATTGCTCGGCAGCGGCCGAAGAGTGCAATTCCTCCAGACCGGCGAGCGTGATGCCCGCCTTCTCTGCTCCGCCTGCGTCAGTGCTTACCGCCGCGTGAAGAACCCTGACGATGCCTATGTCCGGCAGGTATCTGGCGCTGAGGAATCTGGACAGTGACGTATCGCTGACGTGCAGCCGACCAGCTGCTTGTAGCTGAGTCGGGGCGCTGCCATCGGGTTCCAGGGCCAGGAGGCGGCACAGTCTCTGCAGTTCGACGGCAAGTGCGCGCCTCCCTGGAGGAACGTCACTGCCCAAGTCCTTCATCGTCCAGCAGTAAGGGGCGTAGCTGCCTTTCAGTCGTGGCATTCTGCTCACTTCGCTTTCCGGGGCACGTGTGGCGAATCGGCTCAAATCGGCCTGCTGCTCGCGTGTTTCGCTGTTGTCGGGCACAGGTCTGGCCAATTGTGCACGACGGGTGGCGAGTTGGGTTCTTGCTACCTGGTGCGCAAGTGTTCCAGTGGGGACTGGGTTTCGGTTCCCGGTGGAACACTGTGGTTAACCGCTCAGGGAGTGGGGGTGGCCGAGGCGCTGTGCTGCTGCGTGAGTTATGCATGCGCACATACAGCGCTTTTGCTGAAATCTGTGTGATTCGACATCGGGAGTGACAAATGGCGTTGCCGTCCTGGCAGGACGCGAATATGGGAAGCATGGCTCGGGCCGCGCTGTGGCTGGTTCAGGAAGTAGGGGAAGGCAAGATCTTCACGAAGACCGATCTGCGCGAGGCGTTTCCTGACGTCGCCCAGATCGACCGGCGCATGCGCGACTTGCGTGACCATGACTGGAAGATCTCGACAAGCCGTGAGGACCCCACGCTCCTTCAGCAGGAGCAGCGGTTCGTGGCCCAGGGTGCGGAGGTGTGGATCCCTGGTAAGTCGAAGGCGCCGAAGCACAAGGCGAGCCTTACGGCCGCCCAACGCGCCAAGGTGCTGGACGACGATGGTTACGTCTGTCGCACGTGTGGCATCGCGGCCGGTGAGGCGTACGAGGAGGGAATCGAGCAGGCGGTGCTCAATGTGGCCCGTCGGCAGGTGATCCAGCCTGGTGGAGAGGGTGTCTACCAGTTGGTGACTGAGTGCAAGCGGTGCGGTGCGGGCAGCTCGGGCCGGCAGGCTGATCTCGGGCGTGTCCTGGAACAGGCGGCGGCCCTGTCTCCCATGGAACAGCGGGTGCTCCGTGCCTGGATCGCTGCGGACCGGCGTTCCTTGAGTCCGCTGGACAAGCTTTGGGGGCAGTACCGGACTCTTCCGGAGGCCGCCCGTAAGGCCGTGGCGGACGTTCTTGACGGTGCGAACAACTAAGACAGGAGGAACGGAAGCGATGCGAGAACTTCCCGCTCCGCCGCAGGCGGACGAACTGAGCGAACTGATTAAGAAGAAGGTCGCCGAGGCCCAGACGGCCGGCGGTACCCGCGAGACGGTGACCGTTGACTGGAATGAGCAGAAGGCCCACGTCGACGTGATCGACCTGCCTCTCGGCAAGCTGTACTTCAACCCGAGTACGCACCGTATCCGGGCCCAGCGCAGTCACGACGCCGCACGGGATGCGGAGCTAGACGAGAATCCGTGGAGCCCGGAAAGCCAGGACTACCTCCGTTTTCTGCTCCAGGCTTCGCCGACCGATACTTACCTGCGCGACGTCGACTTCGACGCTCTGAAAGACAGTCTCGAAGAGTTCGGCCAGAACGACCCGGGTCTCGTGACCCACCAGGGAATCCTGGTGAACGGCAATACCCGGGCCGCTGCCCTGCGTGAGCTTGGCGTGCAGTCGATGCGCGTGGGTGTGCTCCCCGAGTCGTTTACTTGGTCGGACATCAACGCCGTAGAGCTGTCCTTGCAGCTCCGCAAGGACCACCGGCGCGACTACTCCTACATCAACCGCATCATCGCCATGGAGGAGCAGGCGGCTCTGGGACGCACGCCAGAGCAGATTGCCAAGGAATTCCGGATTCAGGTCCGGACGTACCACCAAGAACGCTGGATCCTTGCCACCATCCGTGAGCTGATCAAGCGCAGTCAGGATGCCGGGGGTGTCGGCCTTCAGCTGATCGATTGGGAGGGCGCTCAGGAACGGCTCAAGGAACTGCAGCGCCTGTACGTGAAGTTGGAGACGCTCGACCGCGACCAGGCGGAGATCCTCAAGGAGCTTCGTCTTGCCGGTATCTTGCTCAACTTCTCCAAGACGGACGTGCGCCACCTTAGTGAGGACTTCCTTAAGGAAGGGCTGGAACAGAGGCTGTTGTCCGCTGGACAGGGGCCCGAGGGCAAGCCCCAGGACAAGCCGGCTGGCGTGGTGATCCCTGGGCTTGGCGTAGAGGTCCCGGCCGCTTCCTCCGCCGTGGCTGATGTGAAGGCGCTCAACGACCGTTTGTTGCGCGCTGCCGCTGTCGTGCGAACCAAGAGTGATGGCCTGGACTTTGGGAACGAGGTGAAGGAGCAGGCTCAGAGCGTTCTTGACGATGCGAAGAAGTCCTTTGACGAGGCCATTGAGGCCGCTGGCCGCAGTGCTCGGCTTCGCAAGCGCAAGCAGCTCGCGCCGGCCCGCCTCGCCGAGGCGTGTGCCAGCATCGACCAGTGCGTGAGTGATCTGGTGCAGGCGCGCACGTCGCGCAGCCTCGACGAAGAAGCTTTCGATGACGCGGTGATCAAGCTCCGTGGCAGCTTGCTGAAACTCGCCCAACAGGCAGGCCGCGGGCTTCAGGACCCGGGAGACGGCGTGGCCTGGCTGATGGAAGCTGCCGCCACGGAGGGCCCGCAGTGACGAACGACTCAGGGGAAACGTCCCTGCACCTGGGGTTTGACCAGAGCCACACACGTGTTGTGCTCCGGACCACTCAGCATTACCAGCCGGATCTTGTCCAGTTGGCCGCCCGTTTCCGGACGGGCGGCCAGGTCGACCTCCTCAGCGCCTCAGTCGCCCTTGACGACTTCCTGGCAAACTTGGAAGTTCTTGGCGACTGGCCTGACTCGGGCGGTGTCGAGTGGTCCTCCGCTCTGAGGAAGCTGGTGACCGGCGTACTCCAGGACGCCCGGACCGTAGAGACCAGGCTGGCGGGAACGGGTTCCGTCGGTGAGGTCGACGCGGATGAGGTCCTGGGGCTGCTCGGCGACAACTGGGAAGGCGAGCTGAGTGCTTTCCAGCGCAGGGACATCGCGAAGTTGCTGTCCCTGCAGCACGGTGCGAACTTCAGTGTGCCCGGCGCTGGCAAGACACGTGTTGCGCTCGCTGTGTATGCGGCTCAGAAGGCCGCCGGCCACGCGCGGCGACTCCTGGTCGTCTGCCCGAAGTCGGCCTATGACTCGTGGCGTTTCGAGACTTCGGAATGCCTGACGCACGCACTTCGCGTCAACGTCCTGGACGGATCTCTTGACCAGTGGGCGGAGGTGCTGGTGGTCAACTACGAGCGGTTGGACCGCTCGCTGCCGATGCTGACCGCCTGGTTGGCGGCCCAGCCTTCCATGATCATCCTGGATGAAGCGCACCGGATGAAGCTCGGTGCTCGGGGTACCTATGGCGCCGCATGCATGGCCCTCGGCCCGCATGCGGACCGGCGCCTGATTCTCACGGGAACGCCGGCTCCGAACGGTTCCAAGGACTTGGAGAATCTGCTGGGATTCGTTTGGCCGGGGCACGGGCAGCGGACTGTTGTGCGCGCTGTAGCCGGGGGCGATCTCAAGCGCGCAAGCGCCGTGCTGAGGCCGTTGTTCACGCGGACGACCAAGCGGGAACTCGGCCTGCCTCCCGTCGATTTGGGTATCCGCTACGTGGACATGCCGCCCGTGCATGACGAGATCTACACCTCCCTTGTCGGTGGGATGGGTAACGGGGCGGCCAAGGAAGACCTCAGCGCACTCGGTAAATCGGCCCTGAGGCTTCTGATGGCCGCGACGAGCCCTGCCCTGCTCTTGGAGGGCGCTACCAAGTACGAGCCGTTGGTCTACCAATTGCCTCCGTTGGAGACCCCTCTGGCCGACTCCTTGTACTCGAAGCTGCAGAAGCTCCCCGACTACGAACTGTCGCCGAAGTACAAGGAAGCCGTGGCGATCATTGCCGAGAATGCGGCGGCCGGACGTAAGACTCTGGTCTGGACGACGTTTGTCCGAAGCCTCACGACGCTGGAGCACATGCTGGAGAAGTTCAGCCCGGCCGTGGTCTACGGAGGCACCCCCGACCGGGATGAAGAGCTCCGGCGCTTCCGCGAGGATCCGGCCTGCATGGTGCTCATCTCGAACCCGGCGACCCTGGGTGAGGGCATCAGCCTGCATCACGTCTGTCACGACGCTGTCTACGTGGACCGTGACTTCATGGCCGGCCGGTTCTTGCAGAGCTTGGACCGTATTCACCGCCTCGGGCTTGCCCCCGGTACCGAGACGCGGGTCACCGTTCTCGCCGTACGCAATACCATCGACGAGGTCGTGGCCGCCCGGCTGGAACAGAAGCTGGCGTTTATGGGGCAGATCCTGGATGACCCCACAGTCCAGCAGCTTGCAGACTTGGAGGAGGAGCCGTCGGTGGCGGCTGGCCTGGCGCCGAGCGACATTGAAGCGTTGCTGAGCCACCTGGGGGGTGGCGGGTAGGGGCTGTCTGCGGCGGCCTTGGCGCACTACGATCGATGCTGTGTCCTCCGAAGCCGAATGGACAGCCCCGGAAGGATCCTGGGCCTCGTCCGCCGCACGCCGCCGCAACATGCAGGCAATCCGCAGCCGTGACACAAAACCTGAATGGCTGATCCGGCGTCTGGTCCACGCCCAAGGGCTCCGCTACCGGGTGTCAGTGCGCCCCCTGCCTGACCTTCGCCGGACAGCCGATTTGGTATTCCGTCCGGCGAAGGTGGCGGTATTTGTTGACGGCTGCTACTGGCATGGATGTCCAGAACATTATGTGCCGCCGAGGACGAACTCCGGGTATTGGTCGGAGAAGGTAGTTCGCAATGTTGAGCGGGACCGCGATACGGATCAGAGGCTCAGTGATGCGGGCTGGTTCGTGCTCCGTTTCTGGGAGCACGAGGCATCAGCGGCTTGTGCCGACAAGATTGCCGAGACGGTTCTCGCGCGCCGGAGTGTGAGAACTCCCGGTTGAAACCGAGATTTCCAATTGGTGTGGCGTGCTATCCAGAACTGCTGCCCCTGAGGAGTCGACTTCGTACCCGTTTAGGAGTTCGTCCCGGTGATCTGGTCGCAGAACTGCGGCGATTGCTCGACCTACGGCTTCAGCTACCGGAGGAGGGAAGGCATTTCCCACCTGTCGGTATCTTGCTGTCTTTTTCCCCTGGAATCGCCATTTCCTTGGGAACCCCTGGATCATGGCAGCCTGCTCGACGGTGAGCATAGGGCCGTTCTTCCTGAACAGGTCCCGCTTCGGGTCGCAGGCGTCTTGGTCGTTGGCCACTCCCATGGCATCAACCCCCATCGCCTCCCAGGCTTTCTTCGCCCGCGTGGGTCCAAGGTCGGCGCCTCCGTGCTTCCTGGATCCCCCCACCAGGGTGGGGGCTACGCCCCGTCCGGCTGCTGCGGACTTCTGGGCGGCTTCCAGCCAGTCGTTGTAGACATCTTCCCCAGTTCGTTCGTCGGGTTTGGCCGGTTCGCCTCGCTCGTTTTTATCCCAGTACTGAAGGCATCGTTCCCGCATGGTCCTTCGGAGGCTCTCGGCGACAGTGGCTTCGTCACCCTTGATTCTCAGCGGCCAGCAGAAATCGTTAGCGCCAGGGGCTGACAGGTCTTCGCGGATCGCGACGAGGATGGCTCTAGGGCGCAGTTGGGGGACGCCGAAGTCCTTTGCGTCAAGTCGGCGCCACACCTTTCGCATCTCGAGATCCTGAGCTGCTGGAGAAATCGACGGGTCAATGGGAGGGACCGTGTAGCCAGCACGACGCAATCGGTCAAGAATCCTGGTGCGGTATTCGATGAATACTTCTGGAGGTTCGAGGATTCCCCGGACATTTTCAATCATGACTGCTTTTGGGGTAAGTTTTTCAATGATGCTCAGAGCTGCCGGGAACAGGTCACGCTCATCGTCTTCCCCCAACCTTTTTCCGGCCAAAGAAAAAGGAGGGCAAGGGACGCCTCCTGCGAAGAGATCGAGAGTCTCACCCTTTAGGTCAAGAGCCTTGTATGCGTCTGATGTGAGGAACTCCTTCACATCCATAGGGGCGAGATCCTGGGCCTTCTGGGGAGTCCATCCGGGCCAGCGTCCGACGTTGGCCTGCAGGGTACTGACGGCGTGCTGGTCCCACTCGACGAGGGCCAGGTGGTCAAATCCGGCGTTGTGCAGCCCGAGGGCCTGCCCGCCGGCCCCGGCACAGATCTCGATCGAGGTCAGTGGCGAGGTGAACTGCGGTCGCTTCTGGCCGCTGGGGGGCATGCCGCTCCTTCAGGATTACCTATTGTGCTGAGAGTCCGTGTTGTGGACGGGCGCTCCGAACCAAGAGTCTCGCACTTACCACGCCGTCCACAGGCACCAGCGCGTGACTCGCTGGTGCCAAGCCCATGGGACTACCCCTTGGGGTGCATGCCGCGTCCCAGGCTGAGAGTGATTTCATAGGTGTACAGGCAGCGAGCGGCTCAGGTGCGCTTGCCCTGATCGGCTCCGTGACACTCCCCATATGCCTCGCCCGACCCACACCAACAAGAAGCCCCCCGCTGAGGCGGCCAAACCACAGCCCGCCCCCGCGCAGCGAGAGTCGTCGCATACTGCGGCAACAGGTCCGCATCCCCCGGCGAAGCCCCCTCCGACGCGGCAAACGCCTCATAAGAAGGCACCGTCCCGGTCACGATCCCCAGATTCTGCGTCCCGCTGGCCGCCAGCTCCCGCAGCGACCCCTCTATCGTCGCCAGGTGCTCCTCGTGCGACGGATACTCCACCGCGAGGGACTCGTACGCCCCCACCAGCTCGGTCAACTCGCCCTCGGGCCAGTGCAGTACGGCCACCGGGAACGGTCGGGACAACGCCTCCCGGAACGCGCCCAGCTCTGCCCGCAGCCGTGAGATCTCGGCCTCCAGCTCCGCCGGGTTGTCCGACCCCAGCGACCACACCCTCTTCGGATCGTGCAGTTCGTCCAACGACACCGGCGACGAGGAGGACGCGTGGGCCGAATGCAACGTGTCCGCCAGCGTGTCCCACTCGTCGTGCGACACGCCCAGCATCCGCCGCACCCGGTGTCGGCCGAACAGCAACGGGTGGGTGGAGTAAGGGGGTTCGGGTACGTCGGTCAGGAGCAGAGTGACTCCCTCCGTGAACGTCTCCTGCGCCGCCTCCAGTTCGTCGTGGGCCTCCAGGGACTCCGCGACGATCACCCAGGGGGCGGGATCGCGAGGGGACGCGGTCCGTACCCCGTCGATGATGGCCCTGGCCTCGGCCTCGTGGCCGTACTCCCAGAGGTTCGAGGCCTTGAGGGCCCGTACCAGGTGCGGGGTCTCCAGGGTGTCCGGCGACGACAACAGGCGGTCGTAGAGCGCGCTGGCGGCGGGGCGGTCGCCGGCCAGCTCCAGGTGGGCCGCGGCCTGGAGGAGCAGGGCCTCGGCGTCCTCGGGGTAACGGGCGGCGGTCCGCTCCAGGCGGGCCGCTTCGGCGGAGTGGTCGACGTTCTCGGCGGGCGTGTCGGGGCGCATGAACGACACGGTACTGCCGATGCCGACACAGATGGAGGCAAGGGGAGAGATATGCCCAGGTCGGCCGGTGAGAGTGCGGTGGGGGAGCCATGTGCGTTCCCTCGGAGGGTGCGGCGTGGGGAACGGCGGGTGGCTTTCCGGTTGCCGCCAGTCTTACGGCCATCTCACCCCCTCACGGCCGCCTCGCCCCCACCACTCCACCCGCCCGCTCCACCCCGCTCCCCGCATCCACAGCCCCCCGCGCGGCCCACCCCATGACCCCCAACCCCACCCCCACAATCCCCGCCCCCACGAACAACGGCCCGGTGTACCCCCACCCCGCACTGATCACCACGCCCCCCAACCACGCCCCCACCGCGTTCCCCACATTCGACGCGGAGACGTTCGCGCTCGCCGCCAGCGGTACGCCCCCGGCCGCGTCCGTGACCCGCGTGATCATCCCGGGGACCGTCGCGAAGCCGAACACGCCCAGGAGGAAGACCAGGATCACCGACGCCGGGCGGCTGTTCGCCAGCAGGCCGAAGGCCACCAGGGTCAGCGCCAGGCCGGTCAGGGACACCAGCAGCGTCACGTCACGGTTGTGGTCCGCGCCCCGGCCGCCCGCGATGTTGCCCACGACCAGCCCCGTGCCGTAGACCACCAACAACCACGCCACGTCCGTCGTCGAGAAGCCCGTGACCCGCGTGAAGGTGTACGCGATGTAGCTGAACGCGCCGAACATGCCGCCGTAGCCGAGGGCCGTGGCCGTCAGGGTCAGCCACACCTGGGTGGAGCGGAAGGCGCGCACCTGCGTACGGAGGTCCGCACGGCCACCCGTCGCTCCCGCCCACGCCGGTACCAGTACGGCGATGGAGATCAACGCCACCGCCCCGATCGCCGTGATCGCCCAGAACGTCGCCCGCCAGCCCCACCGTTCGCCGACGAGTGCGCCGAACGGCACCCCCAGCACGTTCGCCACCGTCAGGCCGGCGAACATCAACGCCACTGCCCGCGAGGCGCGTTCGGGAGGGACCAGGCGGCGGGCGACCAGTGAGCCGATGCCGAAGAACGAGCCGTGGCAGAGGGCCGCCACCACTCGGCCGAGCAGCATCACGCCGTAGTTCGGGGCCAGTGCCGACAGCAGGTTGCCTGCTACGAACAGGGCCACCAGGCCTACCAGGACCGGCTTTTGGGGCAGGGCGGCCGTTGCCGCCGTCACCGCTATCGCGCCCACCGCGACCGTCAGCGCGTAGCCGGAGATCAGCCAGCCCGCAGCCGCCGTGGACACGTTCAGGCCGTGGCTCACCTGTGGCAGCAGCCCGGCGATCACGAACTCGGTCAGACCGATTCCGAAACCGCCGAGCGCCAGGGCGAGCAGGCCGAACCGCCCGCCGCCGTAGGTGACTTGGGATCCCGGGGTCAGATCACCACTCCGTCGATCTGCAGCGTCTGCACCGCCCCCGCCGCGAACGTCGCGCTCACCGTCTTGCCGCTCAGATACGTGTCCGAGTGGGCGGCGTACAAGTCGCCCCCGCCACCCGTCACCGTGTTCCAGCGCGGGACCAGACCGCTCGAACCCCCCGCCACCGTCGTGAACTTGGAGAGGTCGAAGGTCAAAGTCGTCGACGACGAGCCTGTGTTGGCGGCGACTATCACCAACCGCTTTGCCGACGCGTCGTAACCCGCCGCCGCGTAGCTCACGCCCGTGTCCAGGATCGTCATGCCGGGGCGGATGTGGCGGCTGAACTGGGCCATCACGTAGTACTTCGTCTGCACCGCGCCGGCCGCGAGCGTGCTCTGGTCGTACGCGATCATCGCCCAGCCGGACGACGGGTCCATGACCTGCCAGTACGTCCACGCCGTGGGGTGCAGCCAGCGGAAGTCGTAGAGCAGGTTGCTGGCCATCGTTAGGCCCGTCGAATCGCTGTCGCCGGTCTCCGAGTTCCAGAGGGCCTTGCCCGCCGTCGTCACTACGTCCGTGTACAACAAGTCCCTACGACCGCCCGAACCCTGGTAGCCGTGGACGTTGACGCGGTTCACGTACCCCTTTGTCGTCGAGCTGAAGGCGCTCCACGTCGTGCGCGCGAGGTCGTAGCTCGTCTCGTCGGACGCCGAGATCTTCGTGCTTGTCAGGCCGCGCGCGTCCAACTCGCTGCGGACGTACGGGAGTACGGCCGCCTGGACCGTCGAATCCATGTGGCAGCCCTCCTGCGTGCCGGTCGCCGTCCACCAGCTCGATGAGGGCTCGTTGAAGGCCTCGACCGTCGCGAAGTTCACTCCCCAGTTGTTCTTCGCGTAGAGGGCGACGGCTGCCAGGTGGGAGGCGTGCTGGCGATAGTTCCAGGTCTGAAGGTTGTTGCCGCCGCCCGAGGCGCCCGACGGGTTGTGGTTCGAACACATCCACCACATGGGGGAGTTGGCGAAGAGTTCGGTGGTGGCCCCTCGTGACGTCGCCTTCACCAGCATCGCCCGCTGGGTCGCGTCCGCCGTCCAGTCCCAGGCCGAGGAGGTGGGGTCCTCGTTGTTCCAGTCCTGCCAGTAGCCCTCGATCTGCTTGAACGCCGGGATGTTGGCGGAGGCGACCATCGACTCGCCGTTCACCGAGTTCCAGCTGCACGCGCCGAGGTTGTAGCGGGCGATGTTCATGCCCAGGCCGGGCAGTGAAGTGCCGTTGTACGTCGTCGACTTGGTGGTGAAGAAGATGTCGGCGAAGTCGTCCCGGGCGCCGAAGACGTTCGCCCACCAGGCGAGCGAGGTGCCCCAGCCCTCCCACGTGCCGTACTTCGTCGCCGGGTTGACCGCGATCGTCGCGTCGGCGCGTGCGGTGCCGGTCGCCAGGGCGGTGCCGAGGAGACCACCACCCGCTGCGGCCAGCAGGGTTCTGCGTCGGATCATCTCTACTCCCGATTCGCTCAACCGCCGGTCGTCCCACCGGCGTCGGCCATCCCCCCGGCTCGTGCCATCAGGAAGCATCGGGTGTGGTGCGTGAGGTTGTCGAGGGTTGTGACATCCCTTTCTAAAACCCGTGTACGAAGAGCCGAACAGGTCGGAGAGGGCGCAGGTCTGGAGAGTTCGGAGGCCGCCGCCTATCGTGCGGGCGGCCGGTGGGTGAAGGGCGGCCGGTGGGTGAAGGAGGCGTACGCATGCGGGTCCCCGTCGTGCAGCACCGCAGCCGTCGACGCCGTGCGCTGCGCCGACGCGCCCTGTGGACCGGCGGCGAACTGCTCGTCACCACCGGGGTCGTCCTGCTCCTCCTCGTCGTCCACCAGTTGTGGTGGACCAACCGCGAGGCCCGCCGCGGCGCCGACCATCAAGTCCAGGCCCTGGAACGGCAATGGGCGACACCCGGCGGAGGGGGAGGCGCCACTCCGTCGGCCAACTCCGGTACAGCGGGCGGTAGTTCACCGAGCCACCCGACCGCCACCACCTCGACCGACGGATCCACCCCCACCACCTCTCCCGGTTCCGCCACCACCCCCGACCGCTCCCAGGCCTACGCCGTCCTCACCGTCCCCCGCCTCCACCTCCGCGTCCCGATCGCGGAAGGCGTCAGCAAGCGGAACGTGCTCAACAAGGGGTACGTCGGCCACTACCTCGGCACCCAACAGCCGGGCCAGGCAGGGAACTTCGCGCTCGCCGGGCACCGCAACACCCACGGCGAGCCGTTCCGGTACCTCAACCACCTGCGGGTCAAGGACACCGTCCAGGTCGAGACGAGCGCGGCCACCTTCACGTACACGGTCGACAAGATCCTGCCGCAGACCTCCGCCGCCGACTCCGGTGTCATCCGCCCGATCCCGCGCTCGACCGTCAAGCCGTCCTACGGCTACAGCCGACCCGGGTACTACATCACCCTCACCACCTGCACCCCGGAGTACACCTCCCGGTACCGCATGGTCGTCTGGGGCACGCTCACCTCCATGCGGCCCCGCGCCTGACACTGGGGGTCCGTGTACCCGATCCATGAACCCGGTCCGTGAACCCGATTCCGGTCAGTCGGCAAGTACTGGTGAACGCTGTCCCTTTCCTCCGACCACACGGACCGCCGATGACCGATTCCGATCCACTGTGCCGCTCCTCCTGGGGGAACGGCACTACGAGAGCGGGCACCGCACAGCCAGGCACCGTGCAGCCGGACACCGCGCTGCCGGACGCCGTGCTGGTCGCGGCGTCGCTCGACGAACCCGAGCGCTTCGCCGTGCTGTTCGACCGCCACGCGCCCACCATCCATCAGTACGTCGCCCGGCGGCTCGGCCGTGACGCGGCCGACGACGTCACCGCCGAGACCTTCCTGACGGCCTTCCGGATCAGGGCCCGCTACGACAGCGGCCTGGCCGGTGTCCGCCCCTGGCTGCACGGCATCGCGGCCAAGCTGATCAGCCGGCACCGCCGTGAGGAGGTCAAGGCGCTGAAGCTGCTCGCCCGCACGGGTCGCGACCCGGTGGCCGAGACCTGGACCGACTCCGCCGACGACCGGGTCACCGCGCAGGCCGCGTCCCGGCCCCTGGCCAAGGCGCTGGCCGCCCTCTCCGAGGGGGACCGGCACGCCCTGCTCCTGTTCGCCTGGGCCGACTTCAGCTACCAGGAGATCGCCGAGGCCCTCGACATCCCGGTCGGCACCGTCCGGTCCCGGCTCAACCGGGCCCGCAGGAAACTGCGCGTCACGGCAGGCCCGTACAGCCCGTTCGGCGAGTCCGGCGAGTCGGGCGAGATCGCCGGTGCCGCCGTCCCACCACTCGAACCGCACGTATCAGAAGGTGATCCCGCATGAACGAGCCGGCCGATGCACGTGCCCTGCGCGCCGACGTCCCCTTGCGCGCCATTGTCCCCCTGCGTACCGACGTCCCCCTGCCCGACAGCGACCGCCTCGCGCCCCAACGTGCCCTGCTCACCGAGGCGTTCCGGCAGGAGGCCGTCGCCCGGAACCGGCCGCGTCCCACCACGGCCGCGGTGCACGGGTTTCCGCTGCCCCGCCGCAGATTCGTCCTGCTGACCGCGGCGGCGGCCACGGGCCTCGTCGTCACCGGCGGGGCCGTGGTCTCCCTCACCCACGACACCCCGGGCACCGCCCCCACCCCGTCCGCCACCTCCGGCGGCCGTCAGTTGCTGTCCGCGCAGGCCTCGGCCGACACCCTCGAACTGGCCGCCGCCACCGTCGAGAAGATCGGCGCCACCGAGCCCGGCCCCAAGCAGTGGGTCTACGAGAAGAACACCTCCTTCGACCAGGGGAAGCCCCAAAGCACCGAGCAGTGGACCCGCTGGGACGGCACGGGCTCCGCGAGCCTGCCCGGTTTCCCACGCCCGGGAGACACCTCGGACTTCGACCCGAACAAACTCCAGGTCTGGTACGGCCCCAACCAGGAGGAGAAGTGGAAGGAGGCGGGAGCCGACGACCGGTCCCAGCGCCAGTTCTACCGCTTCCTCGCGACCCTCCCGAGCGACCCCGACCGCATGATGGCCGCCATCCGCAAGGAGCACGCCCTCGGCGACATCGAGGGGGAGACCGCGGCGCAGCGCGACTGGCGGGAGATCGACGTCCTCTACCGTTCCGTCCTGATCCCGCCGAACGCGCAGGCCGGTCTCTTCCGGGCGCTGGCCAAGATCCCCGGCGCCCGGGTGGAGAAGGGCGTCAAGGACCCCATCGGGCGGGCGGCCATCGGCGTCACCGTGAACTACGCCCAGCGCACCGCCTCGGGCTGGCAGGGCAAGCAGGAACTGTTCTTCGACCCGAAGACGTACGCGTACCTGGGGGAGACCCAGCACGCCGCGCCGGTCGTGATCCCCAAGGGTGCCGACGGCCGCCCGTACGCGGTGGCGTCGCCCGCGCCGGGCACGGACCCCGACGAGATGACCACGGCCCGCGCCGCCTGGGGTGTCGTGAACAAGCCGGGGGAGCGCCCCTGACCTCGGGACACACCGGGGCGGGTGCGGGCGGCGGATCGCTCACCCCGCTCCCGCACACCCGGGTGGGTACGGCAGACGCCTCACGCCCGCTCCCGCAACACCCCCACACTCACCGCGGCCACGACCGCGAGCCCGGCCGACACCACCATCGCGATGTCCGCACCCCGAGCCAGCCCACCGCTCGCCGACGTCGCGATCGCGATGGTCAGCGCGACCCCGGCGCACGAGCCGATGTACCGGAACGTCTGCTGCGCCCCCGACCCCATCGCGGCCCGGGCCGCCGGTACCGACTCCACGGAGAGCAGCGGCAGCGCGGCGTTCAGCAGTCCGCTGCCCACGCCCGCGATCACCAGTCCCGGCAGCAGTCGTAGCCAGGAATCGGAGCCCAGCGCGCCCAGCATCGTCAGGACGCCGGCCGCGTGGAGGAGGAAACCCAGGGCGAGTTGGTGCCGGGAGGAGACGCGCCCGGCGAGGCGGCGGGCCTGGAGGGCGACCCCGAAGGACAGGCCCGACCAGAGGAGGAACAGCCAGGCTGTGTCCATCGCCGACAGGCGCAGCGTCTGCTGCAACAGCGTCGGCAGGAAGCTGAACAGGCCGATCACCGCGAGGCCCGTGAACAGGCCGCCCGCCGAGGAGGCCAGGAAGAGGCGGTGGCGCAGCAGGCTCAGGTCGATCATCGGCGTGCCGCCCCGGCGCTCGATCAGCGCGAAGACGCCGACCAGCACCACGGCCGCCAGCAACAGCAGGCCCACCGGCGCCCGCAGCCAGCCGTCGCGGCCCAGGGTGAGGGCGGCGACGAGCGCGACCAGGGCCAGCCCGAAGGTGACCGCTCCGGCGAGGTCGGGGCGTCCACCGCGCGGCGCGCGGGACTCCGACAACGTACGGACACCGAGGGCCGCCACCACGATCGCCGCCGCGCCGAGCACGCCGTAGGCCACCCGCCAGTCCGGCATCGCGCCCGCGACCAGTGGGCCGACCGCTATGCCGCCGCTGACGAACGCGCCCCACACGCCGGTCGCGTGCAGACGGCCGCGCGGGGTCGGGAAGGCGTGCACGATCAGGCCCAGGCTGCTGGCGAGCAGCGCCGCGCTGGACGCGCCCTGTGCGATCCGGGTCAGCGTGAACAGCCAGGTTGAGGAGGCGAGCGCGGACAGCGCTGTCGTGATGCCGAGCGCGAAGGTGCCCGCGAGGAAGATCCGACGGCGGCCGTAGTCGTCGGCGAGGCTGCCGGCGACCAGGAGCAGTGCGGCCAGGCCCAGCGGAGTGCCGTTCAGGAGCCAGGCCTGGGCGGAGAGCGGGGTGTGCAGGGCGGCGGCGATGTCGGGGAGCGTGACCATCGGCGCGGTGTACGTCATGAGTGCCACGGCGGTGGCCGCGCTGGTCAGGGCGAGGGTGGCGCGGGGGTGCGGCACGCCCACCTCGGTGACCTGGTGCTTTTCGTGAACCTCGGTGAGGGTTCGTTCACTGAACCTAGTCATGCGGAGTACCGTAGCATTGAAGGTTCGTTCATTGAACTTACTTCTCGGAATGTGGCTAAGGTGGGTGGCATGTCACTGGGCAAGGACTACGCGGGACAGGAATGCTCGATGGCCGGGGCGCTGGAGGTGGTCGGCGAGCGCTGGACGCTGCTCGTCGTCCGGGACGCCCTCTACGGCGTACGGCGCTACAACGACTTCCTCGCCCACCTCGGCATCCCGCGCGCGGTCCTCGCCTCCCGCCTCCAGGCACTCACCGCCGAGGGCATCCTCGAAAAGCGCCGGTACCAGGAGTCCCCGCCGCGCGACGAGTACGTCATCACCGAGCGCGGGATCGCCCTGTGGCCGGTGCTGCGCTCGCTCGGCCGGTGGAAGCGCGAGCAGTACGGCGAGACACAGCTGCGCTACTTCCGGCACGCGGACTGCGGCACCGAACTCGGCTCCTACGGCGAGTGCCCCGCCTGCGGCTACGTCGTCCCCGTCGCGGACGTCCTCATGGACCCGGGCCCCGGACTCGATCCGGACCCGGCGGACCCGGTCGGCCGGGCGCTCCTCAAACCGCGACGACTGCTCCAGCCGATCGAGAGCGATCCTGTATAACGGGCAGTACGAGAACGGTAGTTACCGTAGCCACGGCAGTCGGGAGAGGGGGCGGACCATGAACCGCAGTCGGGCGACCACCCTGCTGCTCTTCTTCCTGCTCCCCTTCGTGCTGGTGGACACCGCCGGCCTCCCGGCCGTCGTCGCGCTCGCCGCGACCGGTACCGCCCTCGCCGTCTGCGCCCTCCTCACCGCGCGCAGCGCGCCCGCCGTACCGCCCACCCGGGTCCGTACGGCCATCCGCGACCGGGCCCGCCGTACGGCGTTCCTGCCCCAGCGCGACCCCGACGCCTCGGGCCGCCCACGCCCCCGAGCCCCCGGACATCTCCTCCGGACGACCACCGCGTAGGCATTCCCAGAAGCCTTCTCTGCCGCCGCGCGGGGTCGTCCCGTCGCCATGCCCACTCCCGGCACGACGAGACCCACGGAGGGCTCACCCATGTCTGTCTTCATGTCCGTTTTCGCTGCCCTGGTCGACCAACTCGCCGACCTGCTCCACCCGTTGTTCGGTACGGCCGCGGCCGCCGCCGCGATCGTCCTGTTCACCGCTCTCGTACGACTCCTCGTGCATCCCCTGTCGCGGGCCGCGGCGCGTGGACAGCGGGCGCGGGCCCAACTCCAGCCGCGTATCGCCGAGTTGCGGAAGCGGTACGCGAAGCAGCCCGAGAAGCTGCAGCAGGCCGTACTCGAACTGCACACCGAGGAGAAGGTGTCCCCGCTGTCCGGGATCCTGCCGAGCCTGCTCCAACTCCCGGCGTTCTTCCTCCTCTACCGCCTGTTCTCCGGCGGCGGCGACGGCCTCCTCTCCCACCAGTTGTTCGCCGCGCCGCTCGGCGGACGCTGGGCCGACGCGCTCGCCGGGGACGGGATGTTCGGGCCGGCCGGACTCGTCTACGTCGGGCTGTTCCTCGTAGTCGCCGCGATCGCGACCTTCACCTACGTCCGCGCCCGCCGCACGGCCGCCGACACGGCTACAGGTGTCGGCACCGGCACCGGCACCGGCGCCCTCGGCAAGGTGCTGCCGCTCCTCTCCTACGGCACGCTGATCACCGTGGCCGTCGTGCCGCTCGCCGTCGCGCTGTACGTGGTGACCAGCGCGGCCTGGAGTGCCGTGGAGCGGGCGGTTCTCTACACGTGACGGCGGCCTGACCGCCCGCGGTGACGGTCCAGTCCGTGAACCGGGTATTGCGGACTGGACCATGAGCTTGGAGGATCGACCAGTCATCCGATGGCTGCACCCATCGGTCGACGGCCCGCACGATCGATGGAGATGGTGAACATGAAGCTGCTGCGAGTCGGTACGGCGGGGGCGGAGCGGCCCGCGCTGCTCGACGCCGACGGGACCCTGCGGGACCTGTCCGGCATCGTCCCGGACATCGACGGGCCGCTGCTCGCCGACACCGCCGCGCTGGGCCGGATCCGCGCCGCGGCCGACGCCGGGGAGCTGCCCGCGCTGGACGCCGACGGGCTGCGGGTCGGGCCGCCGCTGGCACGGATCGGCAAGGTCGTGTGCATCGGGCTGAACTACCACGACCACGCCCGCGAGACCGGCGCCGAGCCGCCCGCCGAGCCGGTCGTCTTCTTCAAAGCCGCCGACACGGTCGTCGGGCCGTACGACACCGTGCTCGTCCCGCGTAACTCCGTGAAGACCGACTGGGAGGTCGAACTCGCCGTCGTCATCGGGCGTACGGCCCGCTATCTGGAGTCCCACGAGGAGGCGCTCGCGCATGTCGCGGGGTACGCGGTCGCGCACGACGTGTCCGAGCGGGAGTTCCAGATCGAGCGGGGCGGGACCTGGGACAAGGGCAAGAACTGCGAGACGTTCAACCCGCTGGGGCCGTGGCTGGTGACCGCGGACGAGGTCGGCGATCCGCAGGGGCTGTCGCTACGGCTGTGGGTGAACGGGGAGTTGAAGCAGGACGGGACGACCGCCGAGCAGATCTTCCCGGTCGCCGAAGTGGTGCGCTACGTAAGCCAGTTCATGACCCTCTACCCCGGGGATGTCATCAACACCGGTACTCCGGCGGGCGTCGCGCTGGGACAGCCCGAGCCCAAGCCGTACCTGCGGGCCGGGGATGTGGTCGAGCTGGAGATCTCCGGACTCGGGCGGCAGCGGCAGGAGTTGAAGGACGCCTGACGAACGCCTGAAGAACGCTTGGCGGACGGCGGGGGACCAATGTGCCGTGAATGACTGGAAATCCCCGCGCTCCGCGCACAGTTCCAGGTATGACGCACACCCCCGCCACCACCTGCCCGCAGCAGGACACGGCGCCGGACGGGCGACCCGCCGGATCACCGCCGCGCGGACGCGGCCTCACCGCATGGCTGCCCGCCCGTTCGCCGAAGCCGCCGCCGCGGCCCGACATCCAGGCGCTGCGCGGCCTGGCCGTCACGCTCGTCGTGCTGGCGCACGCCGGAGTGACGTTCGCGGCCGGCGGCTACGTCGGGGTCGACGTCTTCTTCGTGATCTCCGGCTTCCTCATCACCTCGGGCCTGCTCCGCGAGGCCGACCGCTCCGGAACCCTCTCCCTGCGGCGCTTCTACGCCCGCCGCGCCGTGCGCATACTCCCGCTGGCGACCCTGGTGTCGCTGGCCACCATGATCGGCTGCCGGCTCTTCGCCTCGAAGGTCCGCTACGCCGAGTTCATGCACGACGCGCTGGCGGGCGCGCTGTACTTCGTGAACATCGACCTGGCGGACTCGGGCACCGACTACCTCCGCGAGGGAAGCTCGCCGTCGCCCTTCCAGCACCTGTGGTCGCTGTCAGTGGAGGAGCAGTTCTACCTCCTGTGGCCGCTACTCCTGCTCGTCAGCTGGAAGTTGATCCGACGTCCATGGCTACGGGCCCTGCCGTTGGGCGTGTTGTGCGGGCTGTCGTACGTCCTGGGCGTCCGCGCGACCGAGACCTCGCCCTCCTGGGCGTACTTCGGCCCGCACACCCGGCTGTGGGAACTGGGCACCGGCGCCCTACTGGCCTTCGGCGCCGGGGCGTTGGAGCGCCTGCCGCGCCAACTGGCCTCCGCCTGCGCGTGGTTGGGGCTGTCCGGCATCATCGCGGCGGCGACGCTGTACGACGCGGACACCCCGTTCCCCGGCCACTTCGCGCTGCTGCCGGTGCTCGGCGCGGCCCTGGTGATCGCGGGCGGCTGCCGTAGGGAGTCCCCCTCCGCGCCGGCCGCCCTGCGCCCCGCGGCCTGGCTGGGCGACCTCTCGTACGGCTGGTACCTGTGGCACTGGCCGCTGCTGATGCTCGGCCCGCCGGCCCTGGGACGCCCGGCCGGGGTCTGGCTGAACCTCGGGCTGTGCGCGGTCGCCCTGGCCCTGGCCCGGGTGAGCCTGCGGCTGCTGGAGAACCCGGTCCGGTTCAGCGGCTCGCTGCGCCGACGACCCACGACGGCGGTGGCCTTCGGCCTCGGCCTGTCCGCGACCGTCGTGTCCGCCGCCCTCGTCGCGACGGCCTTCCCGCCGCCGATCGGCTCCGGCACCCGGGTGCCCGGCCTCGCGGAGGCCCTGACGACGGCATCGGACCCCGAGGCCCGGCTCACCGGCCTCCTCGCCGCACCCGCGACCACGCTGCCGAGCAACCTGTCACCGGCACTCGCCGCCATCAAGACGAAGCGCTCCGCCGTCTACCGCGACAGCTGCCACGTCAACTACACGGCCACCAGCTCGCCGACCTGCGAATACGGCGACCCATCCGGCGACAAGGTCGTCGTCCTCTACGGCGACTCGCATGCCGCCCAGTGGTTCCCGGCGCTGGAGAAACTGAGCCACCAGTACGGCTGGCGACTGGTGTCCCTGACGAAGGCGTCCTGCAAGACGGCCGACATCACGACCGTCAACGGCCCCGGCCCGTACACCTCGTGCGACACCTGGCGGGAGAACGCGCTGCGGCGGATCGAGCAGCTGCACCCGATGCTGGTCCTGGCCTCCTCCTCCGAGGTGGCCAAGCCCGCGAAACCGATGAAGGACCCGCTGGAGGACTGGACGGCGGGTTACGCACGCGTCTACGAGCGGCTGGCCCGCGCCGCCGACCAGGTGGCCGTCCTGCTCGACACCCCGTGGCCGAACGCGCAGGACGACCCCGTCGAGTGCGCGTCGACGCACCCCCTACGGCTGGACAAGTGCGAGTCGGACCAGAGCGAGGCGATCAAGGACCCCACCCGCCGGGAGGCCAACCGCCAAGGCGCACTCCGTGCCGGTGCCACCGTGATCGACCCGAAGCCCTGGCTGTGCCCCGGGTCGGGCAACTGCCCCGTGGCCGTCCGCGACACGTTCGTCTACCGCGACGAGAGCCACCTGGCGGAGACCTACGCCGAGGCGCTGACTCCGGTGCTGGGCCAGGAACTTCGGGAGCAGGGGCTCGTCTCAGCCCAGTAGGGCGGCGAGCCTGCGCCATCCCTCCCGGGGCAGCCCCGCACGGGAGTCGCCGTCCAGCAGCTGGAGCGCCACATGGTCCGCGCCCGCCGCGAGGAAGTCGTCGATGCGGGTCCGGACCGACGCCTCGTCGCCCCACGCGAACACCGCGTCGACCAGCCGGTCGCTGCCGCCGTCCGCGAGGTCGTCCTCGGTGAAGCCGTTGCGCAGGAAGTTGTTGGTGTAGTTCGGGAGGGTGAGGTACATGGCGAGGGTCTCGCGGGCCACGGCGCGGGCGCGTGTCGGGTCCGCCTCCAGGATCACCTTCAACTCCGGGGCCAGCAGCGGGGTTTCACCGAGGGCTGCGCGGGCCTTGGCCGTGTGCTCCGGTGTGACCAGGTACGGGATCGAGCCCGCCGCGTGGTCCCGGGCCAGCTCCAGGGTCTTCGGGCCGAGGGCGGCGAGGAGGCGGCGCTCGGCGGGCACTCCGGCCTCGTCCAGGGCCTTCAGATAGGCGACCATGGCCGAGTACGGGCGGCTGTACTCGGCCGTGTTGTTCGCGTGGGCCACTCCGAGGCCGAGCAGGAAGCGGCCGGGGTGCGCCGCCTCCAACTCCGCGAAGCCTGCAGCGCTTTCGGCCGCCGTGTACTGCCAGATGCTCTGGATGCTGGTGCCGACGGCGATGCGGGTCGTCGCCTCGACGAGCGGGACGGCGTTGGCGACGGAGCTGCTGCCGCCCAACCAGAGCGCGCCGTAACCGAGTTGCTCCAGCTCGGCCGCTGCCTCGGTCAACTCGGCGCGCAGAGACGGCTCCTCGGAGCGCAGACCCACGCTCCAGATGCCGTAGCGGCCGACCGTTTCCTTCAGGGCGCTGCTCATCGGTCCTGTTCCCTCCGGTGTGGGACGTGTGGGACGTGCTGGTCAGTGCCAACCGGAGGGAGCCTCGGATTGTTTCCGCCCGGCGGTTACTTCCGGTCGTCGCCCAGGAACTGCTCCAGCGCCTCGACCACGAACCGGTGGTCCTGCAACTGCGGCAACCCGCTCACCGTCACCGTGCCGATCAGGCCCACGCCCTCGACATTGATCGGGAACGAACCGCCGTGCGCCGCGTACTCGTCGGGGTCGAGGCGGGAGGACTCCTCGAAGGTGCTGCCCTTGGCGCGGAAGCGGGTGCCGACCAGGTAGGAGGCCGCGCCGAAGCGCTCGACCACCTTGCGCTTACGGTCGATCCACGCGTCGTTGTCGGGGGCCGAACCCCGCAGCGCCGCGTGGAACAGCTGCTGACCGCCGCGCCGGATGTCGATGGCGACCGGGGCCTGCCGCTCCCGGGCCATTTCCACGAGCAGCGAACCCAGCTCCCACGCGTCGTCGTAGGTGAAGTGCTGGAACACCAAGTGGCGTTCCTGCGCCTCCAGTTCCTCCACCGTCGGGGTGATCTCCGGGGCGATCCGCTGGGTGATCGAGGGCTTGTTCTGGGTCACAGGGTCACCGTCACTCCGTCGCGGGCGCTGCGGCGCGCGGCTTCCAGTACGTCGAGGGCGGCGGCCGCCGCCAGGGCGGTCACCGGGTTGGGGGCGCCGTCACGGAGGGCGGCGGCGACGGCCGCGTAGTACGCGGGGTAGTCGCCGGGGACGGTCGGCTCGGGGCGGCCACCGCCGGTCAGCGGGGACTCGCCGGCGCCGACACGGCCGTAGAGGGACTCGGGCTCCTGGCCCCAACCGTCCGCCGTGCCCGGTCGCCTGCCCTCGCGCAGGTCCGCCTCCTGGGGGTCGAGGCCGTACTTGACGTAGCCCGCCTTGGAGCCCAACACCCGGAAACGCGGGCCGAGTTGGGCGGTCGTCGCGGAGACGTACAGGTGTGAGCGGACGCCGTTCGTGTGCGTGATCGCGAAGAACGTGTCGTCGTCCGTCTCCGCGCCCGGGCGGCGGATGTCCGACTCGGCGTACACGGAGGCCGCCGGGCCGAAGAGGGTCAGCGCCTGGTCGACGACATGGCTGCCGAGGTCGTAGAGCAGACCTCCGATCTCTGCCGGGTCACCGGACTCGCGCCAGCCGCCCTTGGGCTGCGGGCGCCAGCGCTCGAACCGGGACTCGAAGCGCCATACGTCGCCCAGCTCGCCCTCGGCCAGGAGCTTGCGCAGGGTCAGGAAGTCGTTGTCCCAGCGGCGGTTCTGGAAGACGGAGAGGAGCAGGCCGTGCTGCTCGGCCAGGGCCGCCAGCTCGCGCGCCTCGGCTGCGGTGCCGGCGATCGGCTTGTCCACGACGACCGGCAGGCCGGCCTTCAGGGCGGTGGTCGCGAGCGCGACGTGCGTCTTGTTCGGCGACGCGATGGCGATCAGGTCCAGGTCGCCGGCGCGGTCGAACAGCTCGTCCGGGGTCGCGGCCACGCGGACGTCCGGGAACTCGGCGCGGGCCTGCTGCTGCCGCTCCGGGTTCGAGGTGACGACCGTGTCGAGCGCGAGGCCCTCGGTGGCGGCGATCAGCGGGGCGTGGAAGACGGAGCCCGCGAGGCCGTAGCCGACGAGCCCGACGCGGAGGGGTGTGCGAGTGGTGCGTCCAGTCATGCCCTCCACTTTCGCAACGCTGTTGCCAAAGTGCAAGTGGTGGGGACAATGGGGGTGTGAACAACAGCGCGCGGGGCGGGGCCGGAAGCGGAACGACTACGGCGGTGGGCGCGAATCTGCTCGCCGTGCGCAGCCACAACACCGCGCTGGTCCTCGACCTGCTGCGGACGGCCGGCACGGACGGGATCAGCCGCCTCGAACTCGCCGAGCGCACCGGGCTCACCCCCCAGGCCGTCAGCAAGATCACCGCCCGGCTGCGGGAGTCCGGCCTCGCCGCGGAGGCGGGGCGGCGCGCGTCCACGGGCGGGAAACCGCGCACGGTACTGCGGTTGGTGCCGGAGGCCGGGCACGCGGTGGGGGTGCATCTGGACCGGGACGAGCTGCGGGTGGTGCTGGTCGATCTCACCGGTGCGGTGGTGGGGGAGCGGGGGGCGCGGCTGGATCTGGGGGCGGGGGCCGGGGTGGTTGTGGAGGCGGTGGCTCGGGAGGTCGAGGAGTTGGTGATCGGGACGGTGGTGCCGGACGCCGTCGGCTCGGCGGACCTGCGCCCCGCGTCCGCCGCCCTCGCCGCCACTGGCCACCTGCTCGGCGTCGGTGTCGCTCTCCCCGGCCCCCTCGATCACGCCCACGGCGTTCTGCACCGGGTCACCGGTTTCCCGGAGTGGGACGGGTTTCCGCTGCGGGACGCGCTCGCCCGGCGGCTCGGGGTGCCTGTCGTCGTCGACAAGGACACGAACGCCGCCGCGCTCGGGCTGGCCGTCGGCGGGGTGGGCGGGGCGTTCGCCTATCTGCACCTCGGGACCGGGCTCGGCGCCGGACTGGTGATCGGCGGAGGTGTGCACCGGGGCGCGCGGACCGGGGCCGGTGAGTTCGGGCACCAGGTGATCCAGTTGGACGGGCCGCCCTGCGACTGCGGGAACCGGGGCTGTATCGAGGCCCTGTGCCTGGCCGCCGTGGCGCGCGGTGACGTCGATGAAGCGGCGCGGGTACTCGGTGCGGGCGCCGCGAACCTCGTGGGCCTGCTCGACATCGACCTCGTGCTGCTGGGCGGCCGTACCGTCGCCGCCGACCCGGAACCCTTCGTGCGCGGAGTCGCCGCCGTCCTCGACGAACGCGCCCGGCGAGAGGGCGCCCGCGAGGCCGCCGTACCCGTACGGGTCGCCCCCGGCAGGGCGCGGGGTGTCGCGGAGGGAGCGGCGCAGTTGCTGCTGGGGCCGCTGTTCGGACGGGCGGACGGTTGACCGACTGACCGACTGACCGTCTGCTCTGCCTGGCGGAACAGCCGCGCCCGTTCGAGGCACACTCCCGGCCATGTCACCCTCTGTCGGCCCTCACCCCCGGCACGCTCATGTGTTTATGCGACTGCCCCTGCGCCCGCGCACCCCACTGCGCGCACCCTTGTCCCGGTCTCTGCCCCTGTCCCGGTCCCTGTCCCTCTGCCTCGCCGCAGCCGCCCCCCTCCTCATCGCAGCCACACCATCGGCCCACGCGGCAGGCACGGCGGCCGCCGCTCCCACCTGTGCCGCCCCCGACGCCCACACCTTCCCCCTCACCACCCGCATCCACGACGGCCCCGACTCCTACGAGGCCGGCGGCGGCTACGGCACCTGGTACCTCGACCTCACCAACACCACCACCCACCGCTGCACCGCGATCCACCCGGTCGTCGTCCTCGTGGACCAGCAGCGTGCCCTGAAACCGTCCCAGCCCAAGCTGGAGTTCTACGACGGCACCCGCCCCCGCCCGCACCCGGTCCACTTCGCCCGGACCGACGAGGCCGAACTGGTCGGCGCCTTCGACGACGGCTTCCCGGGCTTCACGGTCGACCCCGGCAAGACCCTCACCGTGAAGATGCGCCTCGCGCTGGCCCCGGACGCCGTCGCGAACGAGGTCACCGCCGACGCAGCCGTCGTACAGCGCCATGCCGACGACGGGGACTGGGTCGGCCAGTCGAACGACTACCGCTTCGACGTCGACCCCGCCGTCCCGGGATCCAGCACCCCCGCCACTTCCACGACGACCCCCGCTCCCACCGCCACCGCGCCCGCCGAGGACCTCTCGTTCACCGACGAACTCGCGCGCACCGGAATCGGCCCCGAACACCTCGTCCTCGCCGCCACATCCGTCCTCCTTGTCACCACCGGCGCCCTGCTCCTGGCCCGGAGGCGCCGCTAGCGCCGCCCGTCGCTTCTGCGACGATCTCCCCGTGGACTACCCGAACGACCAGGCCCCCGGCGCCCCCGTCCGCTCCGGCATCCCGGAGCACGGCCGTATCCCCAAGTACTACGCGGTGAAGGCCCAAATCGCCGCGCTCGTCGACGAGTTGGGGGAGGGTGGCCCGATCCCCACCGAGCGCGACCTCTCCGAGCGGTACGAGGTCGCCCGCGAGACCGTGCGGCAGGCGCTGCGCGAACTCGTGCTGGAGGGCAGGCTGCGCCGGCAGGGCCGGGGCACGGTCGTCGCGGGGCCCAAGCTGGAGCAGCCGCTGTCCCTGGCCAGCTACACCGAGGGCGTACGACGACAGGGCCGCACCCCGGGCCGCAGCCTCGTCACCCTCGACCGCTTCCCCTGCCCCGACGCACTCGCCGCCGAGACCGGACTGACCCGCGGCGAACCCGTCTGGCACCTGGAGCGCGTCCTGCTCGCCGACGACGAGCGGGTCGGCCTCGAAAGCACCTACGTCTCCGTCGCCCGACTCCCGCACCTGGACACCGACTTCGAGCCCGACTCCTCCTTCTACGGCTACCTCGGCGCCCGCGGCATCCACTTCGGCGACGCCGACGAACGCATCGAGACCGTGCTCGCCACCCCGCGCGAGGCCCTCCTCATCGGCACCCCGCCCGCCCTCCCGATGCTGCTGATCCACCGTGTGTCACGGGACACGGAGGGCCGCCCGCTGGAACGGGTGCGGGGCCTGTACCGGGGCGACCGCTTCTCGTTCACCAGTCACCTGACGCATCAGTAGTCACCTGACGAACCCATCCATTCATAACGAATAAGTAACGGGTCTAGCCCAAAGGTGCGGACGTCGGTCAGGCTCAGGTCGTGAGAGTGACAGTCGTCGGAGGCGGCGTGGTGGGCACCATGCACGCCTGGCAAGCAGTGGAACGCGGCCATGAGGTCGTACAGATCGAGCGCGAGGCGGAGGCTCGCGGTGCTTCGTTGCGCAACTTCGGGCAGATCTGGGTGAGTGGCCGCGCGGGCGGCGAGGAACTCGAAACCGCCCTGCGGGCAAGGGAGTTGTGGGAGGAGATCGGCGCCCGCGTCCCCGGGCTCGGCTTCCGGGCCAACGGTTCGCTGACCCCGGTCCGGGGCGAGCGCGAACTCGCCGTCGCCGAGGCCGCCATAGCGAGGGAGGACTCCGCGGCGCGCGGCTACAAACTCCTCACCCCCACCGAGGCCCGCGCCGTGAACCCCGCCCTCCGCGGCGCCTTCACCGCCGCCCTGTACTGCGAGCGCGACGCGGCCGTCGAACCCCGCACCGCCCAACTCGCCCTGCGCGCCGAGCTGTCGAAGTCCCCGAACTACACCTTCCTGCCGGGCCGCGAGGTCCGCGAGGTCATCGGCGAGCACGCGGTACGCGACGACCACGGGGACGTGTACGCCTCCGACGTGGTCGTGCTGTGCACGGGCGCCTGGCTCGGCGGACTCGTCCGCGAACTCGCCGGACCCGAACTCCCCGTCCGCCGCGTCCGGTTGCAGATGATGCAGACCGACCCGCTCGGCGAACCGCTCACCACATCGGTCGCCGACGCCGACAGCTTCCGCTACTACCCGGCCTACCGCGGCCGGGCCCTGGACCAACTCAACGTCGAACAACCGCAGTTGCGGATCCCGGCCGCGCACGCCATGCAACTCCTCATGGTGCAGCGCGCCGACGGCGGACTGACCATCGGCGACACCCACGAGTACGAGCACCCGTTCGCCTTCGACACCACCGAGGATCCCTACGACCATCTCGCCGAGGTCGTCGAGTCGTTCCTCGGCCGTCCCCTCCCGAAGATCCGCCGCCGCTGGGCCGGCGTGTACGCGCAGTGCACCGACCCCGCCCGCGTCGTCCACCGCCAACAGGTGCGCGACGGCGTCTGGTTGGTCACCGGACCCGGCGGACGAGGCATGACCTGCTCCCCGGCGATCGCCGAAACCACCGCGAACGAACTGGACTGGTGACCCCCGTGATCCCCCTCATGAACCCGAACCCCACGACACCCGACATCCGTCTCGTCGTCCTCGACATGGCCGGCACGACCGTCGCCGACGGCGGTCTCGTCGAGGAGGCGTTCGCCGCTGCCGCCCGCCACATGGGCGAGGAACCCGGCTCCGGACCCGACTCGATGCTCGACTACGTCCGCGCCACCATGGGCGAGTCCAAGATCTCCGTCTTCCGCCACCTGTTCGGCGCGCAGGCCAAGGCCCAGGACGCCAACAAGGCATTCGAAGCGGCGTACGCCGAACTCGTCGACGGCGGCCGGGTCGCCGCCCTCCCCGGCGCCCGCGAGACCATCGAGACCCTCAAGTCCCAAGGCCGCACAGTCGTGTTGACGACCGGCTTCGCCCGCACCACGCAGGACGCGATCCTGACCGCGCTCGGCTGGCAGGACCTCGCCGACCTCACCCTGTGCCCCGCCGACGCCGGCGGCCGGGGACGCCCGTACCCGGACATGGTGCTGACGGCCTTCCTGCGTACGGGAGTCGCCGACGACGTACGACAGCTGGCCGTCGTCGGCGACACCTCGTACGACATGCGCAGCGGGGTCCGCGCGGGCGCGGGCCTGGTCGCCGGCGTCCTGACCGGCGCGCACGACGCAGACGCGCTGCGGGCGGCCGGGGCGACCCAAGTCCTCGACGGCGTAGGACAGTTGCCCGGAGTCCTCGCATGACGAACGGCATCAGTGGCGCGAGGAGAGATCCCCCTGGCCGGATCAGGTCAGATCAGGTCGACCAGGTCGGCGATGGACTCCACGACCTTCGTGGGCCGGTACGGGTACCGCTCCAGATCGCCCCTGGTCGTCAGCCCGGTGAGGACGAGGAAGGTCTCCATCCCTGCCTCCAGCCCGGCCAGTACGTCCGTGTCCATGCGGTCACCGATCATGGCGCTGCTCTCCGAGTGCGCGCCGATGGTGTTCAGCGCGCTCCGCATCATCAGCGGGTTCGGCTTGCCGACGAAGTAGGGCTCCTTGCCGGTCGCCTTGGTGATCAGCGCGGCCACCGAACCGGTCGCCGGCAGGGCGCCCTCGGGGGAGGGCCCGGTGTTGTCGGGGTTGGTCGCGATGAACCGGGCCCCGTCGTTGATCAGCCGGATCGCCTTGGTCAGGGCCTCGAAGGAGTACGTGCGGGTCTCGCCCAGGATCACGAAGTCGGGGTCGGAGTCGGTCAGCACGTACCCCGCGTCGTGCAGTGCCGTCGTCAGCCCGGCCTCGCCGATCACATAGGCGGTGCCGCCGGGGTGCTGGTTGTCCAGGAAGGCCGCGGTGGCCAGCGCCGAGGTCCAGATGTTCTCCACCGGCACGTCGAGGCCGATCCGGTTCAGCCGGGCGTGCAGGTCGCGCGCGGTGTAGATCGAGTTGTTGGTGAGAACCAGGAACGGACGTCCCTTCTCCCGCAGCGTCTTGATGAACGCCTCCGCGCCGGGCACCGGGACGCCCTCGTGCATCAGCACCCCGTCCATGTCGGTGAGCCACGATTCGATGGGCTTGCGCTCTGTCATGGGTGGGCACTCCTGCGGTACGCGGGCATGTGAGGTGACCATGCTATGCACCTTCCGGCGCCGTCCCCCATACGGAGCAGCCGGGCGCGGCTGAGGATGCGGGCGTCCACTGCGAGGAGGAGTCTCCAGATATCTGGAGGTTCACGATGGGTTCACTGAAAGTCACACTCTGTACGGGCGCCGCGGTGGTCCTCGCGACGCTCACCCCGACGGCGTACGCGGCGGACGGAGGCGGCGTCTCGGTGACCCCCGCTTCCCCGGCCCCCGGCGGCGAGGTAGCGCTGAAGATCAGCGGCTGTGCCGGTACGACGGGCTCGGCGGCGTCGGACGCGTTCGTCGCCGACGCCAAGCTGGTCGGCGCGGCCGGCACCCTCGCCGGTGAGACCCGGGTCCGCAGCTCGCTGGAACCGGGCAGCTACGACGTGAAGATCACCTGCGGAAGCGTGACGGTGAAGGGCGCGATCAAGGTCGTAGCAGACGCTTCCCAGGCGCCGTCAGCGCCTCCCTCGACCCCCGCCTCGCCGGTCGCGCCCGTCCACGCGGGCGGTGGCGGTACGGCGCGGCACCTGGCCGCCGTGGACGCGCATGCCGCCGGTCCCGGTACCGCGCACGCCGTGGTGGGTCTGCTGCTGGCCGGTGTCGCCGCGACGGCCGTGGCGCTGCGCAGCGCCCGCCGGAGCCGCAGGACGGGCTGACCGGCCATGTTCGATCACGACAGGCCCGCCGACCACGAGCGTTCCACCGGCACCGGACGGCTGCTGACCGGGGTCGCCTGGGCCGTGCTGCTGCTCGGGCTGTGGCTGTGGGGCCAGGACCTGACCGACATCCGGCAGGGCATATCCGCGCCGACGACCGGCGACGTGGCGGCGGTCGGCCGCCCCCCGGAGGCCGAACTCCCGCCCGCGGCAAAGCCGTTGGGCAACGCCCTGCCCCAGCGCATCGACATTCCTCAACTCGCCGTACAGGCACCGGTGGTGGCCCGCGGCCTGGACACGCAGGGCGCGATCGACCCACCGCCGTTCGACCAGGCGGGCGTGGTCGGCTGGTACGGGAACGGAGTACGGCCCGGGGCCCCCGGAACCGCCCTGATGGTCGGCCACGTCGACACCGAGACCAGGCCCGCCGTCTTCTACAAGCTCAGCACCCTCCGCCCGGGCGGAACGATCCGGGTGATCCGCGACGACGGCAAGGTCGCCGAGTTCACCGTCGACGACGTACGCGTCCTGACCCGAAACCACTTCGACGCCCAACAGGCCTACGGCACCCGGGAGTCGGGCCGTGCCGAACTCCGCCTGATCACCTGCGGCGGCACCTTCGACCGCGCCAGCCGCAGCTACACGGCGAACGTGATCGTGTCCGCCTATCTCACCGGCACCGGACTCTGACAACCGGGCCCGGCCGACGACCTGCTCCCCCCTTGAAGCCGCCGACCGGGCTGGTCCTCAACCGCACGCGCACGGGCTGCGGGAGTAACCCGGCGAACGGCGCGGGAGGTCTGGAAAACCAGTGGTGGAAGGTGTGGATTCGGGCCAGGGGCTGGGGCCGTCGGGAATGACTCTAGAACGAATGAGCGTCCGGGCCTAGAGGGCGAATAACGCCATGTCTCACAGTAGTCGCTCGCCGTCATATGCACTGGTCACAGTCGATCCACAAGTCCCCCCTCGATCACCGACCGCGCGACCCGGTCCAACGGCAGCCGGTGCCGTCGCGCATGCCCGCGCAACGCGATGAACGCCTCGTCGGTACCGACCTGCCAGCGTTCGGCGAGCATCCCCTTGGCCTGCTCGATCCGAACCCGGCTCGACAGCGCCTCCTGCAACTGCCCGGCCAGGGAACGGGATTGGGCGTACGTGCGATGATTCTCCAGCCCCAGAGCGGCGGCGTCGGCGAGGGCCTGTGCCACCGAAACCCTCGAACTCCCTCCGTCCGAGGTGCTGTTGGGCAGCGCCGACTCGAACACATTGAGCGCGCCGAGCAGCGTCTCGTGCCGCCGCACCGGCACCGCGAAGGTCGCCACGACACCGTGCCGCAGGGCCCGCTCGGTGAACTCCGGCCAGCGGGCGGCCACCTGGGCCGAACTGATCGACACCGGCGGAACGGGCCGCCCGGAGCCATAACTCTCCAGACAGGGCCCGGAGTTGTGCTGGGCCGCCAGCAGATCGAGAGCCACCTCCTCGCGACCGCCGCGCCTGCTCCCGGCCAGCGCCACGGCCTCACCACCATCAATCAACACAACCCCGGCAGCCCAAGCGGACAGCAGCTCCACGCAATGATCGGCCAGCCGCCGCAGATACTCCTCGGTGTCGAAGTCCTCGATCAGGGTGTCGGCGGCCTCCACCAGCGCCGCGGCGAGCCGACCCTCCCGGGACGTGTGGTGCATGACGCCACCTCCCCCTGCCCCGCGACCGAGCCCGCCGGGCAGCCCCTAGGCCGCTCATCTACCCCGAGGAGCGGAGGTGTAACAGCCGGACGACAACACCCGGGCGTTCTCGTGGGCGGCACGCCACGTATGTCACGATTGAGCCTTGGATCGGTACAGCCAAGGGGGAGTTGGATGTACGGCAGCCAGGGGACCCCGGTCTCCTTCGGCACACGGACGTCGGCGTTGGTTCTGGGGGCCGCGCTGCTGATCGCGGGGTGTTCCTCGGGGGACGGGGACAAGAAACCCGACGCGAACGCGAAGATCACCCAACAGCCCGAGGGCGCGGACCCGATCTGGGTCAACCCGGACACCAACGCGGCCCGCCAGGTGGCCAGTTACGTCAAGGCGGGCAAGACGGCGGACGCCGAGCAGATCCGAAAGATCGCCGAGCAGCCGACCGGTGAGTGGATCGGCGCGGAGAACCCGAAGGCGGAGGCCCAGGGCTTCACCGAGGCCGCCGACAAGGCCGGCCGCACCGCACTCCTGGTCCTCTACAACATCCCGCACCGCGACTGCGGCCAGTACTCCCAGGGCGGCGCGGGCGACGGCGACGCGTACCGCGAGTGGATCGACGCGGTGGCGCAGGGCATCACGGACCGCGCGGCGACCGTGATCCTGGAACCGGACGCCATCCTCCACCTGGTGGACGGCTGCACTCCCGCCCAATTCCAGGCGGAGCGCTACGACCTACTCGCCTACGCGATCACCAAGCTCAAGTCCCTCACCCACACGAAGGTCTACCTGGACGCCGGAAACGCGGGCTGGGGCCACCCCGACGAGATCTACCAGCCCCTCGAACGAGCGGGCCTGGCGAAGGCCGACGGCTTCGCGGTGAACGTCTCCAACTTCTACTCCACCCAGGACTCCATCGCCTACGGCAAACAACTCTCGGCCAAGACCGCCGACAAACACTTCGTCATCGACACCAGCCGCAACGGCAACGGACCGTATACGGATGGCGACACAGACGAGAACTGGTGCAACCCCCCGGGCAGGGCCCTGGGTGAAACCCCCACAACAAAGACGGCGAACCCGCTGGTGGACGCGTACTTGTGGATCAAACGCCCGGGTGAGTCGGACGGAGAGTGCAAGGGTGGCCCCAAGGCAGGCAATTGGTGGCCAACCTACGCCTTGAAACTGGCGCAAGCTTCAACCCCCTAAGGGGCGCGGGGCTGTATCGATTTGCGGCTCCGCCGCGTGGGCGCGACCAGCCACAACGCCCCTGTCTTTTAGGGGCGCGGGACTGTATCGATTTGCGGCTCCGCCGCGCGAGCGCGACCAGCCCCCACGCACCCGCAGCCAAATAACAACCCCTACGGCACCTTCACCCACACCGCCTTACTGGGCGTCCCCTGATCATCATCCACAAACAGCATGTACCACCCCGACTGCACCAGATTCCGATCCTTCGGCACAGTCACCGTGATCTTGTTCCCAGCCGTCTTGAAGTCCAACGCGATGGACCGCTGATCAACGTCCGTGACATGCGTGGATGCGCTCGGCCGAATCAACCGCACCTTCTTGATCGAAGACGCATGCGCCGAGGTGAACGTCCCCGAAGCCCCCCGAGCAATGGACCCCGGCCCCCCAGAAAGATCCGGCCGAGAATCCCGGTAAAGATACGGCGGCGTGTAAATCTCGATCCGCTGCTCAAAAACCCCCGGCTTCGTGTCCGCCTTGTCCGCATACAAAGGATTGGACCCGAAGAACATCACCCGCCCGTCCGGCAACAGAATCGACCCGGAGTGATAGTTCCGCCCGACCAGCGGATCGGCGACCTCCTCGAAGCTGTTCGTATCCGGGTGATACAGCCGAGCCTGAAGAATATCGGACTCACTACGCCCCCGATAATCCTCGGACCCACCCGACACAAGAACCGTGTCATCAGGCAGGATCGACGTCTGCGGATACCGAGTCCCCTTCTCCAACGAGGGCCCGTCCACAAACACAGGATTCGCGTCCTTCAGATCAACGAGCCGAGTCTTGTTGGTGGACAACTTCGACTCACCAACACCCCCACCCCCGATGACCATGTACTTCTCGTCCTGAGCCGGAGCCAACAGCACAGTCGCCGAGGTCTCCAACATGTTCGGATCACTGAGCCCCGGCACCTTGGTGAACGAGTTGGTGTCGACGTCCCAGATCCCGGGATCCCGCCCCACGTTGTCCGGCCCGTACCCCGCATTGGACCCCGAGTAGAACAGCTTCCCGTTCTCCATCAGGAACAACGCCGGATACGTAGGGAACTGCCGCTTCGTCTTCGTGTACGTCCACTTCTTCGTCGCGGGATCGAAGATCTCGTTCTTCCCCGGCACCAACTGACCGATGTCATCAAGCCCGGAGACACTGAGCACCTTGCCGTCCGACAGAGTCGTGAGCGTCGGATACCACCGAGCCTCGTTCATCGGATCGACCTTGATGTACTTCTCGGCGACCGGATCGAACTCGTACGCGTTCTTGATCCCCTCGAAGTCCCGCTTGTCGAGCCCGAACTTGTTCCCGATCCCGTAGGTGTTGCGCTCGTCGGCCCCGGTCAGCCCCTGGATCCGGTAGTTGTCCTGGGCGCCGGTCTCGTACTTGGTACCTTCCTTCGGCGCCTCGACGACGATCCGCGCGTAACCGGGATTGTTCCGCAGGAACCTGCCGGTCTTCTTGTCGAACACCTTCGTCGCGCGCGGAATCAGCACCGAGTCCGTGGACACGAACAACTTACCGTTCGCCTTGCCCGTGAACTTCGTGCCCTTGGGCAGCGTCATCGGCTTGTCGGGATTCTCGTTGTACAGAATCATGACCCCGCCGGCCTTCTTGACGTCACCCTTCAGCTTCTCGTACTTCTGGGTGCCGCCCGCGATGAGGATGTTCCCGTTGGCGAGTTGGGTGTGCCCCGTGCAGAACAGGTCGGCGGGAGTCGGGACCTTCTTGATGGTCCCCTTCACGGGATCCCAGATCCGCGACTCGAACTTCTTCGCGTTGAAGTTGTCCTGGTTGTTCCCCGAGCCCGCGACCAGCAGCACCTTCCCGGTGTGCAGAAGCACCGCGTGAATGGTGTCCTGCCGGTACTCCTTGGGGAACTGGACGATGTCCCAGTGCCCGTTGTCGGCTTTGTACTCGGGCTTGTTGATGACGTACTGGTGGTATCTCTCGGTCCCGAATCTGTACAGCCAGGGCCCGTTCATCCCGGCCAGGGCGATGACGACCACCGTGCTGATCGCGAGTCGACGGGCACGGCGCCGGCCGGCTTCCTTCATTCCTTACGACCCCCCAGCCCACCGAGCGCGATCTGCATGGTCTGCTCGCCACCACCGCTGCCCGTGCCCGACGCCACCCAACTGGGCTTCTGCTGCGGGCCATGCGCGACCGGCAGCGCCTGCGGCGGCGGAACGGCGTCCTGAGGCTCGTCCGGGAGGACAGCGGACGACTGCTTCTTCTCCTGCCGCACCATGTACCGCCACGCCAGGATCGGCGACGCGGTGATCAGCAGCGCGAACGTGGTCCACGTGATCATCGCCGGGTGGGAGTGCCCGTTCTCGACCCCGGCCATCAGCGACCCGGCGAAGATCAGGATGAAGAACCAGTGCACCCGGAACGTCCCGAACAGCGTGTCGGGGCTGGCCGAATCACCTTTGGGCGTGACCACGAACTTGCTCTTGCGGCGCAGCACGGCGTCCAGCAGCGAGCGGGCGTAGATCGGCGCCGACAGCGCGGACATCACCATGCCGGCGACCCCGCCCGACCCCTCCGGCTCGTGCGGGGAGACGTTGTGCCGCCGGTTCCAGATGTAGAGGCCGATCTGCAGCGCGGACGCGTTGCCGTAGAGCATCAGCCACACCGTCGGGTCGATGTTCACACCCGAGGCGCCCAGGCCCAGGAACAGGGAGCAACTCAGCGCCGCCAGTATCCAGTTGAGGGCCGACATCGGGTAGAAGATGATCATCATGGTGTAGTTGAAGAGCTTGCCCGGAGGCATCGAGAAGAAGCCCTTCCAGTACTGCTTGAGGATGGTCTCGTACGTCCCCCGGGACCACCGGAGTTGCTGTGTGAAGAAGTCCGTCCAGGCGCTGGGCCCCTCGCCGACCGCGAGCACGTCCGGCGTGTAGACCGACTTCCACTTCTTCCCGGTGGCCGGGTTCTTGGCCCGGTGCATCTCGAAGCCGGTGGCCATGTCCTCGGTGATCGAGTCGTACAGCCCGCCGATCTGCTGAAGTGCCTTGATCCGTACGGCGTTTGACGTGCCGACGAACATCGGCGAGCCGTAGCGGTTGCCGGCGCGCTGGATCAGGGCGTGGAAGAGGAACTGCTGCGACTCGGCCGCCTTGGTGACCGGGCCCTCGTAATTGCCGTACACCTGGGGGCCGATGACGAATCCGACGTCCGGGTCGCGGAAGAAACCGAGCATCCGCTCCAGGTAGTTGGGCAGCGGCACGTGGTCGGTGTCGACGGAGGCGAAGTAGTCGTACTCGTCGCCGTGCGCCTCCAGCCAGGCGTTGTAGTTGCCGTGCTTGGTCTTCGCGCGGTGCGCGCCCTTGGGGCGGTTCCACTTCTCGACTCCCTTGCGGGTGAAGTGGTGTACGCCGAGCCGCCCGCAGACGGCCTTGACCTCGGGGTCGTCGCCCTCGTCGAGCAGCCACACGTGCAACAGGCCCCGGTGGCGCAGCCGTACGGCCGCCTCCAGGGTCTTGGTGACCATCTCCAGGGGTTCCTTGCCGGGCACGAACGTCGTGATGAACGCGACGCGTGTGCCCATCTCGGGCACCACCGGGATGGGGTCGCGGGCGACCAGCGTGGCGTGCGCGTTGGACAGCACGTTCATGCAGCGGAAGAACTCGATCAGACCGATCGCGACCAGCATCACGATGTCCAGCGCGGGCAGGAAGTCGTAGGCGGGATAGTCGCGTTGGGTCCAGTGCTCGGGCTGCATCAGCCAGCCGAGCAGGATCAGGGACAGCAGCGGCGCCGCGCTCAGCATGAGGGCGGCGCGCACGCGGTGCGTCTCCTGCGACAGCAGCGACCGGTACTGGACCTTGTACGGCTTGCCCGGTTCGGGCTGCGTGAGAGGTCCCGCCAGGCGGCTGTAGTGCTCGTAGTCGTATCTCGGAAGTGTGTTCTTGATCCGGCGGAAGCTGCCGGTCCGGTGGCCCGGGACTCTGAGTTCGGTGGTTCGGGACGGGTCGAAGCCCTGTCGGGCGCCCGTCGGCGTCGACGTCATGAGTCATCCCCCCACACGCAGAAGCGCGCGTGTCTGCTTGTCTCGGCCGCCCGCCGGGCGTCCCCCTCGACCCTCGACGGGCGTGTCAGTGGTGGCCACAGTCACCACACAGTCCACTTACAGAGACATGCGACTGCGACCGTCCGGTTGCGAGATGCCCCCTCCGACATCTGTTCCAGGGCGGGGCCCCTCCTCCCCGCGAAACCGCGCAACCAGTTCCGTACCCCCTCAACTGCCGTGTACCGGCAGTATCTTCAAAACCAGGGTTCTACGGTGCTCAGCTTGATCGCAAGACACGAAACGCGGTGTTTACCGGTCATACGCGTTCATTGGGGCGGGTGTGGGGATCATGTGGAGCCATTGTGGACAGTCTTGTGCGCACGTTGTCGAAGTGTTCCCTTATGGCGCGCTCGGCGCGTTTCGCGTCCCCGGACCGGACCGCGTCGAGGATCTCCCGGTGCTGGCGGCAGGTGACCTCGGGGTCCTGCGGGCCGGTCGCGAGGTCGGTGTGGACGCGGTGGAAGGCGTCCCAGAACGCGTCCAGGACCTCGCTCAGCAGCGCGTTGTCCAACCCCCGGTACAGGGTGGCGTGAAAGGCGCGGTCGGTGGCCGCGAGCCCGACCCCCTCGGCGGCCTCCCGCTCCATCTGCCGTACCAGCGCGTCCAGTTCGACGAGATCCCGCTCCGGAAGCCGCCCCGCGAGCCGGGCCGCGAGCCCCGACTCCACCGCCTCCCGCAGTTCGAGCAGCTGGAGCAGACTGTCCTCGCCCCGGTAGTGCCCGACGACGGTACGGAACGCGAGCCCCTCGACCATCGGCGCGAGCGACATCGGGCCGACGTACGTCCCGAACCCGTGCCGGATCTCGACGATCCCCATCGCCTGTAGCGCCTTGAGCGCCTCGCGCACCGAGTTCCGGCTCGCACCGAGAAACACCATCAGCTCGGGCTCGGTCGGCAGCGGGGCCCCGGAGGACAGCCGACGGTCGAGGATGAGCTTCTTGATCCGCTCCTGCAGGTCACGGGCTGTCATGGCCAGAGAGTATCCGGCCAAACGGGGGGCGAGCTGTGTTCCGCCCGTACGGATGCTCCGCCCATGCGGGTCTTCCGTCCACGCAAGAGGCCCCCCGCGGTGCGGAGGGCCTCCGGTGCCGCGAGGGGATTTCGGGGGCCGGACTTTTCAGCCACGGTCAGCGTGGTGCCGGGTCAGGGGGTGTGGGTGGCGGAGCCCCCACCGCGCGCGGCGAAGCCGTGCAAAAACAGCGATGGCGAGGCATGTTCGCGCTTTCTGCGAACGTGCCTCGCCATCGTCATCGTGCGCCGCCAGGGACTCGAACCCCGGACCCGCTGATTAAGAGTCAGCTGCTCTAACCAACTGAGCTAGCGGCGCGTGCGTTGACCTGCACAACTCTACCGGATGGAGGGGGGTGCTCCCGACCACCCCCGGACAGGCCCGGGTGTGGCCCCTGTACATCATTCGGACCGTCAACATGCGAGTCCGGAAGACAGTTGAGAAGCTGGCGGATGTGCACGAGCGCGGATATTTCCACCTGGAGTGTGAGGGGCGTCGCATGGAGACTCCGGTATTCGAGGAATTCGATCCCGCGAGCGATTGCGACTGCCCCGGATGTGCCGACCGGCGGCGCCGCCGGCCGCATTCCCCGACCGGCCGGATCGTCGGCCACCCCGCCGCCCAGCGGGTCCTCTTCGTGGCCGCCGCCGCGTCCGCCGCCCTCGCCGCGGGGCACGCCGTACCGGCCGCGGCTGCTCCCCACGCACCGGCTCGCCCCGGTGTCCCCGCAGGTGACACGGGTGACGAACCCGCGACCCCGCAGGGCAGCAAGGCCCCGCTGCACGGCCCGAGCGGCAAACCGGCGAAGCCGGCCGGTGCGGTCAAGGCGCCCACGACCACCCGCGCGGAGATCATCAACCGGGCCAAGATCTGGATCGCGGCGCAGGTGCCCTACAGCATGAACGCGTACTGGTCGGACGGTTACCGGCAGGACTGCTCGGGGTTCGTCTCGATGGCCTGGGGGCTGCCGGGGAACGAATGGACCGGGAGCCTCGACCAGTACGGGGTGCGTATTTCCAAGGACGACTTGGAACCCGGCGACATTCTCCTGTTCCACAATCTCGCGAACCCCGAGAAAGGCTCGCACGTCGTCATTTTCGGCGGCTGGACCGACTACACGCACACCTACTACATCGCCCTGGAGGAGACTCCCTCGCACGCCCGCCGCCAGTCCACGCCGTACGCGTACTGGAGCCACTCGGACAGCTATGTGCCGTACCGCTACAAAGGCCTGACGGGCGGTACGGAAGGGGTGACACCCGTGGCTCCGGTGACCCCGGCGGGCGCGGGCAAGACGAACACGCCGTACCCGGGAGCGGCGTCTTTCGGCCCGGGCGCCAACAACAAGTACGTCACCCAGCTCGGCACGATGCTCGTCGCCCGGGGTGCGGGCGCGTACTACACCTCGGGTCCGGGCCCGCGCTGGTCGGACGCGGACCGGCGGGCCACCCAGGCGTTCCAGCTCGCCCAGGGCTGGACCGGCGCGGACGCGGACGGCCTGCCCGGCCCGCAGACCTGGGAACTGCTCGTCACAGGCAAGGGCAAGAACGTCGGAGGCACAGCAGCAGTGGGAGCGGCGGGCCCGCCCGCGTCGGTCCCCTCCTCGCACGGCGTTCCCGGCTATCCGGGCAAGGCCGTGTTCCGCCCCGGCGCGACCAACAAGTACGTCACCGAACTCGGAAAACAGCTGGTCAAGAAGGGCTTCGGCAAGTACTACACGACCGGCCCGGGCCCGCGCTGGGGCGAGCCGGACCGCCGCAACGTCGAGGCCTTCCAACGCGCCCAGGGCTGGCGCGGCGGCGCGGCGGACGGCTACCCGGGCCCGGAGACCTGGCGCCGACTCTTTTCCTGACGACCCATCCCCACCCGTTGTGACGCATCTGGCGCGGAGGCTGGAGGCAACCATGAGTACGACGACCACATCACAGACGCCCGAGAACAACGAAGGGCCGCCCGAGGGACAGACCCGTCCCGCGCGGCTCATCCAGAACGAGGCGACCACCGAGATCCCCGTCCACCTGCTGTTCCGTGACGACCCCGACCCGGTCTCGGTCCCGCTCAGGCCCGCCGTCGTGGCGCGCCGGCAGGGCACCGGCGAGCAGCCCCGCTTCCGCCGCCCGGTCCCGGCCAGGCCGCGCCCGGCCCCGGAGGTCGACCCCGACCTGGTGGAACGCCCGGCCCGGGTGCTCCCCGGCTCGGCGGGCGTGCTCGCCGGCACCTGCGGACTCGCCGGCTGCCTCGCCACCTCGTGGTGGGCGGGCGTCCTGCCCCCGCTCGCGACCGAGGCGCTACGACTGCCGTTCTACGCCGGTGCCGGACTCGGCCCCGCGCAGTGGGCCGCGTACGCCGGGGCGGGCGCGCTGGGTCTGTTCGGCTTCGGGGGTCTGGCCCGGGGCCGTACCGGACGGGCCTGGGTGCTCGGCCTGTTCGGCCGCTACCGGGGGACGGTCCGGCGTACCGGGCTGATGTGGGTCAACCCGCTGCTGCTGCGCCGCCGGGTCGACGTACGGCTGCGGCACTGGCGCGGTGAGCCGATGCCGGGGGCCGACGCGAACGGGGTCGCGCTGCGGGTCGTGACGCTCGTGGTGTGGCGGGTGCGGGACACCGCGCGGGCCACGCTCGGGGTCGAGGACCACGAGACGTATCTGCGCGAGTGCGTGGAGGCGGCGCTGGCCCGGGTGCCGGTGGAGGTGCCGGGCGGCGGTGCGAAGGGCTCGTCCGACCTGGCCGCCGACGCGCTGACCCGGCTGGTCGCGGCGGACTCGGCGCCGGTCGGCATCGAGGTGTTCTCGGTGCGGCCGGTGCGGGTGGAGTACGCCCCGGAGGTGGCCGCGGCGATGACCCGTCGCCGTATCGCCACGCTGGACGCGCAGCAGCGCGCGACGATGCTCACGTCGGTGGTCGACTCCGTGGAGGACACGGTGACCCGGCTGACCATGCGGGGTCTGGTGGAGCTGGACGACTACGAACGCAAGGCGCTGGTGAAGGACTTGACGGTCGCGTTCTGCTCGGGACGGGGGGAGGCCGCGCCGTGAGACGGGGAGAAGCCGCGCCGTGAGCGGTATGGACACGGTCAAGTAAGGGCAATAATCTGAGACTTGGTCTAGACCTGCACGGCTCACGGAACTCCCCACACGTTCTCCAGGAGCGGCAGCATGCGCAAAAAGACCAAGTGGTACGCGGGCGTGCTCGGGCTCACCACGGCCGGGGCCATCGTGCTCTCGTCCGGGGCCGCGAGCAGCCACGGCTACACCGACCTCCCCATCAGCAGGCAGAAACTCTGTGCCAACGGCACGGTGACCAACTGCGGTGACATCCAGTACGAGCCGCAGAGCGTCGAAGGCCCCAAGGGCTTCCCGGCGGCCGGCCCCGCCGACGGCCAGATCTGCAACGGCGGAATCAGCCGCTTCAGCCAACTCAGCGCACCGAAGGCCCCGTCGGGCGCCGCCTGGCCGACGACAAAGGTGACGGGTGGTCAGTCGTACACGTTCCGCTGGCAGTTCACGGCGATCCACGCGACGACGGACTTCAAGTACTACGTCACCAAGGCGGGTTGGAACCAGAACCACAACCTGGCCCGCTCGGACCTCAACACCACCCCGTTCCTCACCGTCCCCTACAACGGCCAGCGCCCCTCCTCGTCCACCATCTCTCACACCGGCACGCTCCCGTCCGGCCTCTCCGGTCACCATGTGATCGTCGCGGTGTGGACGATCTCGGACACGACCAACGCGTTCTACTCCTGCGACGACGTCACGTTCTGACGTTGAGCTCGTGAGCGCGAGGTTCTGAGCATTGCTTGAGACAGTCCGGCATCCCCCGGGGGTAGGTTCCCTCCACCAAGCGGTACTTGACCTCGGGGGACACCATGGATGCGCTGTTCTACGTCATACCTGTACTCATCATCGTCGTGGTGCTGTGCGCCGCGGTCGCGGTGCTCCGCCGCGCGCGGGCGACGAGCAGGGCCTGGAGCAGCGGTCTCACGGCCGAGGCCCGCTGTCTGCGGACGTACACGACGACCAGCGGCGGCGCCGGGGACACCAGGGTGTCGACGACGCTGCACCACGTCTACGAGTTCACGACGCGCGAGGGCCGTACCGTCCGGTTCGAGGAGCGGAGCGGGTCGGGGACGGTCCTGGAGGGCGACATCGTCACCGTGTACTACACGGCGGACCACCCCGAGCGGGCCACCGCCGAGGCCCCGGCCCGCGCGAAGCTCATGCTGGGGACAGGCCTCGCGCTGGTGTTCTTCGGCGCGTTCATCGCCTTCTGCATCGGGTTCATCGTCGTGACCCACGAGGCGGCCCCGGCGGCCGACAACTTCATGACCCCGTAGCCTCTCCACATCTGACGGTACGTCAACTACCGTGCGCCCTCATGGAGTCCAGCAGGCGTACCGTCGCGGAACTCGTGCAGGCACGGTGGGGCGACCACCGCCCCGGGCTGTGGTGCGGGCAACAGGTGCTCACCCACCACGAGATGGCGTCCGGCGCAGCGGCCAGAGCGGCGCTCCTCGCGGACCTGCTACCGCCAGGCGCCGAGCCCCACGTCGGCGTACTGCTCGACAACACCCCTGAATTTCCCCTGTGGTTGAGCGCGGCGGCCCTCGCGGGCGCGGCCGTCGCCGGTATCAACCCCACCCGCCGCGGCCCCGAACTGGCCCGCGACATCCTGCACACCGAATGCCGGATCCTCGTCACCGAGCGCACCCACCTCCCGCTCCTCGGCGACCTCCAACTCCCCGGCGTACGCCTCCTGGTGACGGACACTCAGCCCTACGCCGACCTGCTCGCCCCGTACGCGGACGCGCACCCGTCCGCCTTCTCCGGCGCCACCCCAGACGACCGCGTCCTGCTCTACTTCACCTCCGGTTCCACCGGCGCCCCGAAGGCCGCGATCTGCACCCAGGGCCGACTGGCGGCGGCGGGGCGCTCGTTGGCCGACAGCTTCGGAATCCTCCGCGACGACGTGCACTACATCTGCATGCCGATGTTCCACGGCAACGCGGTGATCGCCGACTGGGCACCGGCCCTGGTGGCCGGCGCGGGGGTGGCGCTGCGCCGCCGCTTCTCGGCGTCACGGTTCCTGGACGACGTACGGACGTACGGGGCCACGTACTTCACCTATGTCGGCCGCGCCGTGCAGTACGTCCTGGCCACCGAGGAGCGCCCCGACGACCGGGACAACCCGCTGCGCATGGGCTTCGGCACGGAGGCGGGGGCGGTGGACGCGGCGGCGTTCGAACGGCGGTTCGGGGTACGGCTGGTGGAGGGGTACGGCTCCTCGGAGGGCGGGGCGGCGGTGCAGTGGTCGCCGGGGACACCGCCCGGGGCGGTCGGGCGGGCGGCACCCGGGCTCGCCGTACTCGATCCCGAGACGCGGGCGGAGTGCCCGCCGGCGGCCTTCGACTCGGCCGGTCGGCTGCTCAACGGGGAAGAGTCGATAGGGGAGTTGGTGAACCGCGGCGCCAACCCCTTCGAGGGCTACTGGCGCAACCCCGAGGCGGACGCGGAACGGCGCCGCGAGGGCTGGTACTGGACCGGCGACCTCTTCTACCGCGACCCCGACGACTACCTCTACTTCGCCGGCCGCACCGACGACCGCCTCCGCGTCGACAGCGAGAACCTCGCCGCCGCGATGATCGAGAACATCCTCGCCCGCTACGAGGGCGCCGACGCGGTGGCGGTCTACGCGGTACCGGACCCGGTGACCGGGGACCAGGTCATGGCGACCCTCGCCGGCCACTTCGACCCCCTCGACTTCGCGGAGTTCCTGCTGGCCCAGCCGGATCTGGGGACGAAGATGGCACCCCGGTTCGTACGGGTGGTGGAGCGGATGCCGGTGACGGCGACGAACAAGATCCACCGGGCGGGGCTGCGGCGGGAGGGGGTCGCCTGTTCCGATCCGGTGTGGTGGCGGCCTCCGGGGGAGGCGGCCTATCGGCGACTGACTCCGGAGGACGCCGACAGCAGGGACGAATCAAGAACATGAACATCCAAAGCCCACGGTTGTTTCCGCTGTTTCCGCTGTTTCTGCTGGGAGGGGTTGCGCACCCCATCCATGGCGCGCAGGAGCTTTCACGCGCCCTGCCTGTGCTCTCTTTGGGCGGCCCGGCACAGCAGCTGCCGTATGCCATGCGGGCCGGCCTCCTCAACCCACTCGGCGATCGTCCAGCAGTTGACCAACCGCTGGGGTACTAGGCGGTTTCGAGGAGTCGCTTCCGCAGCAGGGCGGCGCCGGATTCGGTGAGCCAGTCCGCGAGCGTACGCAGTCCGGGGTGGACGACGCGCAGCACCTCGATGTCGGCATGCCAGCGCGATCCGGCTGCCCAACGCTCCCGGACCTGGGCGATCTCGGGGTTGAGTGCGGCGGCCTCGGCATGGGTGATCTGCTCGTAGCGCACCGCGCAACCGGTGGCCTCGCCGATCGCGGCGACCGCCTCGGCCGGGGTGGGGGCGTCCCCGGCCAGCTCCAGACTCCGCCCCGCGAACCGGTCCGGCTGGTCGAAGGCCAGCGCGGCGAATTCGGCGATGTCCTCCACCGCGATGATCTGGGCGGGTTCGTCCGGCGGGAAGACATGCCGGTGCACGCCGTGGACGATGCCGTCGAGGCCCATGGGCGTCGAACCGAGATAGTTCGACATGAAGCGCACCGGACGCAGCACGGTCACCGACCGGATCCGCTCCCGCAGGTGGTCCTCGATGCGTTTCTTCCCCTCGGAGCCACCCGGACGACCCGGCGTGGACGCCACGCCCGTGAACACGACGTGCTCGACCCCCACGGCGGCCGCGGCATCGATCAGTGCCCGGCCCCGGTCGAACTCCCGCTCCCCGTCGGGGCCGGCCGGCCCGAACGCCACGGGCGGCACGGCGAACAGCGCCGCCGCTCCCTCCAGCGCCGCGGGCAGACTCGCCGGGTCGTCGAAGTCGCCGCGCACGAGCTCGGCCCCGGCGGTTTCGAGCGCCTTCGCGGCGGGAGCGGTCGTGTCCCGCACCAGCGCGCGCACCGGCCTGCCGGCCGCCAGGAGCCGACGCGCGGTGGCGCCGCCCTGCCGACCGGTCGCACCGGTCACGACGATCAAGCGGTCAGTGGTCATGTCGTCCTCCGCCCCGGGATTGTCGGTGGGCACGGTCGGGTCGGGCCCGGGGTCGATGTGGAATACTCCACCCGGTTGAGTCCCACGGACAAGGGATTACGTGACATGACCGCAGCCCCCGACGAGGTCGGCCGGGCCGATGCCCGCCGCAATCGCACGAAGGTCCTCGCCGCCGCTGCCCGGGCGTTCGACGAGCACGGTCCGGACATCTCGCTCGGCGCGATCGCACGGCAGGCGGGGGTCGGCGCCGGCACCGTGTACCGGCACTTCCCGACCAAGGAGATCCTGCTGGAGGCCGTAGTCGTCCACCAGCTCGACGGCCTGGTGGACGCCGCTCGACGGTGGGCAGCCCGCACCGACCCTGTCGCGGCGTTCTTCGGCTTCCTGTTGGAGGTCGTCGACACGTCCCACGGGCGCAAGCACGCGTGCGACGCCTTGACCGCGGAAACGAGCTGGCCGCGCCCGAGCCTGGCCGCGTCGGGGCGACGGTTCCGCCAGGCACTCGACGAACTGCTCCGCGCGGCCCAGCAGGCCGGCGGGGTCCGCACCGACGTCAGCGCGGACGACGTCAGTGCGCTCACCGTCGGGTGCGCGACGATACGGGGCGCCCATCGCGACCGGAACGGCGGCACCCGCATGGTGCGGCTGACGCTGGAGAGCCTGCGCAGTCCCGGATCCGTCACGGAAGGGCGAGTGTTTCGTGACGGACCCGGCACGCTTCACGCGGCGCCACGGTGCGAGCAGTGCGGGGCCCGGCTAGACGCCCGGCCCACCGGCCGCCCGGCCCGCTACTGCGGAGCGACTTGCCGACAGCGAGCCCGTCGCCGCCGTCTTGGACCGGCAACGGTTTCCTAGCAACACCCTCGCTGGCATCCGCCCCCGAAAACGACCAAGGGCACCCTTCCGAAGAGAAGGATGCCCAGGTCACACACAGTGCGCCGCCAGGGACTCGAACCCCGGACCCGCGCCGTTGGCCCCGCGCCAGCACGACACGTCCGAGCGTCGTCAATGAAGACCACGTCGATCGACCTGTACGCGGTGCTTGGGGTTCCGAAGGATGCGGGCCTGACGGCCTGCTCAGTCGGTCGGTCCACTGGCCTGTTCGGGGCCAGTGGACCGACCTTTGTCAGACGCTTGATCCGCTGTCCGTTTCGAGCATGGGCTCGCCCAGCGGAGTGGGCGTTCATGTCAGGCCTTGCTGAACACCACCGTGATTCCGGTCGTGGCCAGGGCCCTGGTGTAGGTACGGGGCAGGCCGGCCGCTTCGAGGGCGTCGTTGAGACTGTCCACGAAACTGGTGAGCTGGGGTGTCTGCCCGTAGTAGTCGCCGGATTGCAACTGGGTGGACGCGCAACTGGGGTCAAGCACAGCGCAGGCCATCGCGTAGTGGACGGCTCCGGGGTAGGTCGCGGTCTTCGTTCCGACGAAGACCTGGGTGTTCACGCGGCAGGCCGCGAACAGGTAGGGGCTGGTGACGGTGGTCTCGATATGGGCTTGGTCGCTACCGGGGTAGTAAACGACATGGGCCTTGGCCTGACAGCCGCCGTTGAAGTCGCTTACCCAGCCGGTGTCCACGGTGTAGCTCGACGGTGGCGCGGTTGCCGCCTGTGCCGTGCCGGCGAACCCGAAGGCCAAGCTGGTGATGAGTGCCGAGACCGCCCCCGCCGTGGCGAGAGCCTTTCTGGTGATGATGCTTTTCACGGACTTCGTCCTTCCGGGACCGTGTTCGTTCGGGATGCCCCAATCCTTTGCCTCGCGGGCCTTGGCGTCGTCCGCTGTCCGGCGTCACCGTCGCATCGGCGTCAGGGCGTACAGACAGCTTCCGAATACGTCATCCGGCCTATGGTCGGTCCCCGCTGCCTGCGCACACACTGCTGACGTCCGGCCGTCCCGTCTCCGCGAGATTCCCGATCGAGCACGGAGAACTGTGATGCCCAAACTCTGCGAGCCTGTGGTCTCCATCCAGCGGGCCGACGTGTTCGATCCCGTCGAAGGGCACCTGGCCTGGGGCGTTCTCATCGACCGGGACTTGGTCGCTGTTCCCGGTCCCCTTGAGTGGCTCCGGGACGAGACGATCCCGTTGCAGGTGCTGCTCGCTTCGTCAGGCGGGGGCACACCGGGTGCAGTCGAGCGGATCAGGCCGGAAAGTGCTCGGATCGTGGGTCTCGACACCCATGCCGAGGGCGCCGCGGCCCTTGTCCGCCTGTCCCAGCCCGCGCTGCATCGGCCTGTCAGGGAGGCCTTCGACAAGCGCGCCTTCGAGGCACGGCTCGCAGTGGATCCCGATGTCTGGACGGCACTCGAAGAGACGCGCGGAGTTCCGCCCGGTATCCGGGAGTTGCCTCTAGACGGCGTGCTCGGACCGGTCCGGGACTGGGAGATCGCGCTTCGACGCGCTCTTGTGCAAGACGACAGTCGCGGCACCCCTGGAGAGATCGGCACTCTGTGGTGCTCGATCTCCCCGTGGTGCGACTGCCCCGGCCGATGGTGGTGACCTCGCCACGCCAATGGCGGACCCGTCTGGATCCCGCGCTCGTCATCCTGCTGTGCTTGCTCGACCTGGTCGTTTCCTGGGACCGCCGAGGCGGCGGTGTGCTGCCGGAATGGGCCACACCCGGGTATGCGGCAGTGGGATACCTGGCGCTGCTGTGGCGACGGCGATTCCCGGTCCTGGTCCTATTGGTTGTCGCCGCGCACAGCATGCTGGCCTGGGTCGTCGAACCCGGCTACGTGCCCAGTCTCGGTCTGTGGCTGGCGCTCGGCACCGTGGCTTTCTACTGCGACCGCCGGGCAGCGTTACTCGGGTTGCTGGTAGCACTGGCGCCGACGGCGCTGAACGCGGCTGATGAGATGCGCCGCGCCGCGCCGGACGATCACATCAACGCGCTCGTCGTGGCAACCGTGCTGGGCACCCTGGTGGACCTCGCCGCCTTCGGCGTGGGCCGGTGGGCCGCGTGGACCGTACGGAACCGCCGCCTCGCGGCCGCACGCGCTGCGGCCGACGCGGTAGCGGCCGAACGCCTCCGAGTCGCTGCGGACCTGCACGACATCGTGGCGCACGCGGTGAGCCTCATGGTGCTCCAGTCCGCCGGAGCGGCGCGGGTGCTGCGCAACGACCCCGAACGCGCCGAGGAAGCCCTGCGGAACGTTGCGGAGCTCGGCCAACAGGCGATCGTCGAACTACGCCGTATGCTCGGCCTTCTTGCTTCGGGGGCCAGTATTCCCGACCGGTCCGCCGGACCCTCCATTCCCGGACTCCAGGACGTCGGTGTCCTTCTCGAACGCGCCCGGGCCGGCGGCCTGAGGACCGAGTTCGACGTCACGGGCGAGCCGGTTCCTCTCGACCCTGGCGTGGACCTGTCCGCCTATCGGATCGTGCAGGAGGCTCTCACCAACTCGGCCAGATACGCCGACCCCGACCTCCCGGTACGGGTGGAGATGCACTGGCATCCGACGGAGATCCAGATCCGTGTGAGCGACCGGAGCCCCCCGGTCGACCGACGCCCTTCGCGGCATCCGCTCTCCACAGGCCACGGCCTCATCGGCATGCGGCAGCGAGCAACCGCGGTCGGCGGCAGCTTCCGGGCCGGCCCCCGACCCGACGGTGGCTTCCTCGTTGCCGCGTCATTCCCCGTCGACCGGCGGCCGTCCGCAACTTCCGAACGGACCGCAACCGGGCAACTGCCACACGAGGCCGCCGAGTTGGAGCCATAGCCATGATGGCGGAGACCGACGACCGCGCCGCCCACTGCATCCATGTCCTGCTCGCGGACGACGAGCCACTTGTACGAGCCGGCCTGGCCATGCTCGTGACCACCGAGACGGACATGATCGTGGTGGGAGAGGCAAGCGATGGCGGACAGGCTCTCGAAATCGCCGCGCGTATCCGCCCCGACGTCATCGTGATGGACGTACGCATGCCCGGTATGGACGGAGTGGAAGCCACCCGAAGACTCGCCGAGGACGCGTTCGTCGACATCGTCGGCCACACGCCGGCTGTACTCGTGCTCACCACCTTCGATGACGACGAAGCGGTGTACGCTGCGCTGCGCGCGGGTGCGTGCGGATACCTGCTCAAGAGCGCGGCCCCCAGCGAACTCGCGGCGGCCATACGGTCCGTGGCAAGCGGCGACGCATGGCTCGCCCCTGCCATTGCCCGCAAACTTATCGCTGACTTCGCAAACCGCCCCAGCTCCGTGCTGCCCGCGCCAGAGCAGATGCGACGGCTCACCCACAGGGAGCGAGAGGTGCTGGTGCTGATCGCGCATGGGCTGACCAATCAGGCCGTTGCGGCGCATCTCATCGTCAGCCAAGCCACTGTCCGGACACATCTGGGGCGGATACTGGTGAAACTTGGCTTGCACGATCGTGCGCAAGCCGTCGCAGCGGCCTACCAGTGCGGCCTGGTTCGACCAGGCGACGGGCTCCCCACTCCGAAGGGCCGGCCTTAGCTTGACTCTGAATCTCCTATAGATCGTCAAGTGGCTGGAGATGTCGATGGTGCGCTGTGGTGGACAGAGGGAATCGAAGGGGTTGGGTTCCGCATCAGGGAAAACGGCTCGCGTTGAGACCGTCAGGTCCTACCAGATGGCAGAGCGCCGCTCAGGCAACGTAACTCGGCTGGTGAGTACGGCTGTTGAGTAGAGTGCGAACGGTCGTGGGCGTTGTCCTCCGTGACCACGACGGACACCCGGAGCGGGAGGTTGGCGTTGCGAGCGGCGGCCATGCCTCGCTGGGAGTTCTTCCACGCGCCCTTGCGCTGGGTCAGTTCGTCGAAGGACTCCTCCGTGGCGCCGTACATGCTGACGACGACGCGATACGGCGGACAGTCCCGGAACAGGCGGAGTAAGTCGGGCTTCCACAGACGCGAGGCGTTGGTGGAGACCGTGAGCATCATGCCCTGGCGGTACGCGTACCGGTAGGCGCCCTCGAAATCGGGATCGACCGTGGGCTCGCCGCCCGTGATCTGGAGCCAGAGAACCCCCGAGTCGCGGAAGATGTCGATCAGCTTGACCTTCTCGTCCCAGCTCAGGCCGGCCAGGGGCCGTTCGCCCAGGTAGCAGTGCTTGCAGCCGAAGTTGCAGTAGAGGTTGATCTCCCAACTCGCCCGCGCGAAGCCGAGTTTGGTCGGCTCACGTACCAGGAGCACCGGTCCGGCGGCCTGACCGTCGAGATCGAGACCCCAGGCTTCGGCTGCTGTTTCCGCCAGCCAGTCCGGCACACGGGTGTTGGAACTGGTGCTCCGCCGTACCTCCTCGTAGTGCTCGGCCGGCAACCGCACGCAGGTGGGGCTTCCCGGCCGGACGACCAGGTGGCCATCCAGGAACGGGCTGACGATCAGCTGGTGCATCCGATACCTCCTGGGGTTGAGCCCCACCCCAGCTCGCACGGGGGAACCGAGCTGGGGTGGGAGCTACATGGCAGGGCGCGTATCCCACTGCTGGTGGTAGGAGCGGACGACCCAGCGACACCACTCGCAGCAGTCACTGCAAGCGAATACCGGGGCAGATAGGCCGCCTACCTCGACCGGGCCGATGAAAATGACGGGTTGATCGGAACGCCGGCAGAGCAGACAGGTGCCACTGACCCACTGGCGACCGGTCATGCTCCGGCCTCGATGCGCTCCTGCCGAGTCCGCGTCACAACGAGCTGCTCAGGATTGTCGGCCAGCCACTCGGAACGAGCAGGGGCTCGGAGGACGGGCACACCACGGCTGAGGTCCGTCACGATCGCTCGGCATCCGGGTTTGTACTCGACCTCGTCTCCGACACCAGGCCGCTTGCTGTCAGTCACAGCGAGGTACCCCGCCGTTCCGCTCGACGTAGACCCACAGCAGCCGCCGGGTGAGGTTGGCTACGTCGCGCATGAAGAAGAAGGCCGTGAAGCTTGGTGCCCGGCTGCCGGGACGGTTGGTCAACTCCAGCAACTTGTACGCCTGACGAAACAGGTCCATGACTTCGTCGTCGTCATCAGCGCCCAGGTCTTCGGCCAGGAGCAGGCTCAGGAGACCGACGACTCTCGTCGTCTTGAAGTCGATGTCCTCACGCGTCGACGTGCTCAGCTCCATCTTCAACACGCCGTCTGTGATGTCCGAGATCAGCTCGACATCGATGGGCAGGTTGTCGACGTCGGCCTCGGGTTCCTCGGTCACGCTCGCCACCACGCTTCTCCCCTCGATGCCGCCTGCGCGGACTTGGGTTCGAGAACGAACGTAGAGCGACCAGCGCCCAACTCCCAAGGAGATTGCGCGAGTTTGCAGCAAGTCGATTGAGCAGCTCGAACGGCTCCTCGACGATCGACGTGTCGCGCAAACCTGCGCAAGACAGCGGACGGGAGAGCAACCATGAAGCTACGGTTCCTTGGTAAGAACTCCACCCCCGGAGACAGCCCCACCCTGTACGCCAGTGACCAGGACAGCTACGTCATCCAAGGCTGGAAGGTCTTCGCCAACGACCTACTCGCGCAGCTCGACGTGCCGGAAGGACAGACCGCCGTAGAGGTGCCGACCGAGCTGTTCGAGCACCTGACCAAGGACGGCCAACTGTCCGGCGAGATCAGGAAGTTCACCGCCCCGATCATGCTCGTCACGGAACAGGGAACATGCGTACTGCAAGGCCCGGAAATGCACGATCCTGAAGCCCTGAGCCAGATGCGCATGCCCGACTATGAGACCTGCATCGAGGTCCCCAAGTCCTCGATCATGGCCCTGCCGGAGGAAGACAGTGGACCTGATCACCCCCGCACAGCGTGACGAGCTGTTTCGCAGCTTTGAGCGTGACGCCTTCCACCTGGAGCTGCGGGACGACTACGGGTCTCCCGTCGAAGACACGCCGTATGCCAGGTGGCAGCGGGGCGAGCCCGACGACTACGTGTGGCTCGATCCGTGGATGACGCTGATGAAGCGGGTCACGGGTGAAGGCAAGACCGTGCGACGTGTCCGGGTAATCACGGAGCCGCACGCCGAGTACGTCGGATGGGAACACTCGCTGACCCACCTCAACATCGAGGCCGGCGAGGACATCCGATGGCTACCACGACACCGGTTGCCCGACGGCGTCACCTTCCCCTTGGACGGCAACGACTGGTGGCTGTACGACGATCGCCTCCTTGCGGTCGGTCACTTCGACCCCGAGGGCCGTGTCCTCGGGTCAGAGATCGTCGAGGACCCTGACACCGTGGCCGCCTGCATCCGTGCGCGCGACCTGCTCTGGGCCGACGCCATCCCACACGCCGAGTACAAGCCCTGACCCATCAGTGAGCAACCAAGCACAAGAAGCACGAGAGGCACTGGGTGCCCGGCTGCGTGAATTCCGTAAGGACGCGGGGTTCGCGAGCGGCCGGGCATTCGCCGTGGCCACCGGGTGGGCAGAGTCCAAGGTCTCCCGGCTGGAGAACGGCAAGCAGAACCCCAGCGAAGACGACATCCGCACCTGGTGCATGAAGACCGACAGGCAAGAGCACCTCGCCGACCTGATCGCCACGGTGCGCCACATCGACGAGCTGTGGCTTGAACGGCGCCGGCAGTTCCAGACCGGCGCGGAGCAGCGGCAGAAGAAGGCACTGCCGGTCTACGCCAAGACCAAGGTCTTCCGCATCTGGCACCCGACGCTGGTGTGGGGAACCCTCCAGACCGCGGAGTACGCGGCCGAGACCTTCCGCCAGGTCGTCGACTACTACGAGATCCCCGACGACGCGGAAGCCGCCACCGCCAAGCGACTGGAACGACAGCAGTACCTCTACCGAGGCAACCGAATCTTCAACGTCGTGCTCGGCGAGCAGGCGCTCTACACGAACTTCGGAGGACCAGAGGTGATGAAGGGCCAGCTCGACCGGCTGTTGGCGGTGATGCGGCTGCCCCGGCTGAGCCTGGGCATCATCCCGCGCTCCGCGTCCATCGGTATCTGGCCCGGCAACTCCTTCTCGATGTTCGACGACAAGCTCGTCCTCGTCGAGACCTACTCGGCGGAGTTCTCCCTCACCCAGCCCCGAGAGATCGAGCTCTACACCAAGGCCTTCGCCCTCTTGAAGCAGTCAGCGGTCTACGGCACCGCCGTCCGCGACCTCATCCTCACCGCCAGCCACCACTTCGATCAGATGCCGAGCGACTAGGAGAGCACCATGCAGCCCATGACCCCGAACTGGCGTACCAGCACCTACACCGGGACCGAGAACTGCGTTGAAGTAGCAGACAACGAACCGACGACGGTGATGGTGCGGGACACGAAGACGCGCAGCCGCGGAGTCATGGCCGTCCAGCCGACCGCCTGGGCAGCGTTCGTTGCGTTCGCCAAAGAGGGGTAGCGGAACGAGTTTTCGACTGCCGACAGCAGGGTCTGCGGGTGTCCAGTAACTCGCGCCTCAACGCTAAGGCCACACCTCTGCGACGGTTATCGAGGATCGCGGTAACTCGGCCCATGTGCTTTCGATGGACTGCCCATATCAACAGCTTCTGTGCCCGTGAGCCCGCAACGTAGAAGACGCGCCGGGCCTCGGAGTCGTGCCCACCTTCCCTGTCGTCCAGGACGGTCCGGTCGGGAACAGTCACTTCGTCTTCACCACCGAGACCGGCAAGCCACTGCATCCCGACTACGTCAGCCGCCACTTCGTACGGACGATCAAGCGGGCCAACACCCTCCGCGAGGGAGACACCGGCCCGGCCGCGGGCTTAAGGCCAACGGCATCGTCGACCCGCACACATGGTCCCAGCTTTTCCCCGAGCATCCGCTCCGGCCCCACCCGCACCCCGGCTATCTGCCACCGGTCCTTCTCCACGACCTGCGGCAGTTGGCGGCCACCCTGGCGCTCGCCGCCGGAGCCGAAACGAAAGTGGTCTCGGCCATGCTCAGGCACTCAACGATCCAGATCACGGCTGACACCTACACCTCGGTACTGCCAGAGATCGCCCGGCAGACCGCTGAAGCCGCCGCCCTCGTTCCCCAGCCACTCGCTGTGCAGCGGGACGACGCCGTTAGCCCCTCGCTAGCATCCGACCCCGAAAACGACCAAGGGCACCCTTCCGATGAGAAGGATGCCCAGGTCACACACAGTGCGCCGCCAGGGACTCGAACCCCGGACCCGCTGATTAAGAGTCAGCTGCTCTAACCAACTGAGCTAGCGGCGCGTGACTCACGCCTTCCGCTGGATCTGAGTCTCGCGGAGGGCGACAAGAAAAATACTACCTGGTCCGGACGGGTGCTTCGGACCAGGGTCGCGACAGCCCTCAGATCGCGAGCGACAGCAGCACCGGGCCCGCTTCACGGTTCAGTGTGTCCGCCGCCTGGCGCAGGCGGTGGGCGTGTTCGACCGGGAGGGAGAGGGCCAGGCAGCCGACCGAGGCGCCGGCCGTGATCGGGACGGCCGCGCAGACCGTGCCCACCGCGTACTCCTGGAGGTCGAGGTGCGGGACGGTCGGCGGCTGGGTCTCCAGGCGGGAGAGCAGCAGCCGGTCGCTGGTGATCGTGCGCGAGGTGAGGCGGGCCATCTTGTGCCGGGAGAGATGGTCGCGCCGGCCGTTGTGGTCGAGCTGGCCCAGCAGGCTCTTGCCGAGCGCGGTCGCGTGCGCGGAGACCCGGAAGTCGACCCACTCGTTGACCGCCGGGGTGGCGGGCCCGGCCGCGTACTGGGTGATCGTGACCTCGCCGTCGACGTACCGGCTGACGTAGACCGCCGCGCCCAGGGAGTCGCGCAGCCGGTCCAGGGTCCGCTGGATCTGCTCGCGCACCGCCTGCTCCCGGCCCGCCGCGGAACCGAGCCGGCTCAGCGCCTCGCCGGTGATGTACGCGCCGTCGGTGAGCTGCTCGACGTAGCCCTCGCGGCGCAGGGTCCGCAGCAGTATCGTCAGGCGCTCGGTGCCGAGGCCGGTGCGACGGGCGAGTTCGGTGTCCGTGACGCCGGTGGCGTGTCCGGCGACTGTCTCCAGGATGCGCAGTGCGTCCTGTACCGAGTGGTAGGGAGCGGTCGGCTCGTGCATCAGCGCCACGGTGTTTCTCCCTGCGCTCGCTTTTTGGGCCGTGATACCGGACAGCGAATCCCCTCCACGATAGCTGTCAAACGGCCGATGTGGAGCGGCTGTTGGCGAGATTATGGCCCTCCTTACGGCCTCCCAACTGCGGCGCGAGACAATTGGCATATGCCTTGGTCATTGCCCGTGGCGCGGACCTTGGGTGTTCGATTGCTCACGTGTCGTAATTGAATAATTGTCAAAGAATCGCGCCGAGGAATTCCCGGGTCCGCTGTTGTTCCGGATCGCCGAAGATCTGCTCCGGCGGGCCCGATTCGATGACCTTTCCCGAGTCGAACATCAGGACTTGATCCGAAATATCACGGGCGAAATTCATCTCGTGGGTCACACAGAGCATCGTGATGTCGGTGGTGCGGGCGATGTCCCGCAGGACGTCGAGGACGCCCGCGACCAGTTCCGGGTCGAGCGCGGAGGTCACCTCGTCCAGCAGAAGGACCTGCGGGCGCATCGCCAGCGCCCGTGCGATCGCCACGCGCTGCTGCTGGCCGCCGGAGAGCTGGGTCGGGCGGGCGCCGGCCTTGTCGGCGAGGCCGACCAGGTCGAGCAGCTCCAGGGCGCGCGCCTCCGCCTCGTCCTTGGGCATGCCGAGGACGGTGACCGGTGCCTCGGTGATGTTGCGCAGCACGGTCATGTTCGGGAACAGGTTGAACTGCTGGAACACCATCCCGATCTTCTTGCGGATCTCCCGGACCTGCTTCTCGGGCGCGGGGAACAGCTGCTCCCCGTCGACGGTGATCGTGCCCTCGTCCGGCTTGGTCAGGGTCATCAGCAGCCGCAGGATCGTGGTCTTGCCCGACCCGGAGGGACCGATCAGGGTGACGTGCTTGCCGGACTCGACGGCGAAGTCGAGGTCGTCGAGCACGGTGTTGGACCCGAAGCGCTTCGTCACATGGTCCAGGCGGATCAACTCGCTGCCGTCCACCGGGGGGTTGGCGTTGGCGTCGGTTTCCTTCGTCAGGGGCGTGTCAGCGGACAAGGCGTCGCTCCAGGGCTCGGATCAGCAGGGAGGCGGGATAGGAGATGAGGATGAAGGCCACCCCGATCACCGTGATGGGCTCGGTGAACTGGTAGTGCTCCTGGGAGAACAGCCGGGCCTGGCCCATCAGTTCGAGCACGGTGATCACCATCAGGATCGGGGTGTCCTTGAGCATCGCGATCACGTAGTTGCCCAGCGCCGGGATCACCCGGCGGATCGCCTGCGGCAGGATCACGGCCGTCCAGGTCCGGCGCACCGGCAGGTTCAGCGCGGTCGCCGCCTCCCACTGGCCGACGGGCACCGCCTCGATGCCCGCGCGGTAGACCTGCATCGTGTACGTCGAGTAGTGCAGCCCGATCGCGAAGACACCGGTGGTCAGCGCGGAGAAGGTCAGGCCCCACTCGGGCAACACGTAGAACAGGAAGAACAGTTGGACCAGCAGCGGGGTGTCCCGCACGAACTCGGTGACGATCCCAACTGGCCAGCGCACCCAGCGAGTCGGCGTCCGCATCAGCAGCGCCCACACCAGCCCGAGGACGAACGAGATCAGCGACCCGAGGACCAGGATCTGCAGGGTGACTTTCAGGCCGTCCCAGAAGTACGGCATGAACTCGCTCACGGCGTTCCAGTCCCACTTCACGCGACGCCACCCCCGACACCCGTGGTCTGCGCGCGCTTCAGCTCACGCGCGGCCTTCTCGTTGCCGGGCGCCTTGCCGATCCCCGCCTTCAGCTTCTTCTCCAGCCCGCGCATCAGCCGGGTGAGAGCGAACGCGATCACGAAGTAGATGACCAGGATGTACGTGTAGATCTCCGCGCTCTGCTGCAGCGCGAGCCGCACCAGGTTGGCGCTGAAGGTGAGATCGCCCATGCCCATGACCGAGACCAGGGCGGTGCCCTTGAGGAGTTCGATCAGCAGGTTGCAGAAGGACGGGATCATCTCCGGCACCGCCTGCGGCAGCAGGATCAGCCGCATCCGCTGCCAGGGCGTGAAGCTCAGCGCGACCCCGCCCTCCTGCTGGGCGGGGTCCACCGCGTTCAGGGCGCCGCGCACGATCTCCGTGCCGTACGCGCCGTAGGTCAGGCCGAGGGCGAGGGTGCCCGCCCACAGCGGGACCAGCTGCCAGCCGAAGGCGACCGGCAGGACGAAGAACACCCAGAAGATCATGACGAGGGCGGAGGTGCCGCGGAACACCTCGGTGTACAGACCGGCGAGGAAGCGGACGATCCACAGCCGGTGGGTGCGGGCGATGCCGACGACGAAGGACACGGCGGTGGCCAACAGCGCGCTGAGGACGAGGAGTTGGACGGTGGTCCAGATCCCCTTGAGGACGAGTTCCCAGAGTCCTGAGGTCATCCGGCGCAGAGCTCCTTCGCGGTGAGGTTCGTCATCTCGGCCTTGGTGAACCCGAAGGGCCGCAGGATGCGGAACAGCTCCCCGCTCTTCTTGAGCTTGTGCAGCTCGGCGTTGAAGGCGTCGCGCAGCTTCGTCTCGGTCGGCCGGAACGCGAAGGCACCCCCGTCGATCCGCGGTTTCCCGTCGACGAGCGGCGCGAAGGGCGTGGTCGACTCGGCCTTGGCGGACTTCTTCACGACCGCGCGGGTGGTGAGCGCCGTACCGGCGAAGACGTCAACTCGCCCTGCCTCTACGGCGTTCAGCCCGGCGACCTGGTCCGGGACGATCAGGATGTCGCTCTGCTTGTACCCGGCGTCGACGGCGTGCTGGATCTGGGCGTACCCGGTGCCGGTGGCGAACTTCGCCTTCTTCGCGACGACGTCCTTGTAGGTGTGCAGCCCCTTCGGGTTGCCCTTGCGGACGACGAACGCGTCGAGCACCTGGTAGTCGGGGTCGGCGAAGATGACCTGCGCGCAGCGTTCCGGGGTCACGTACATCCCGGCGGCCACGACGTCGAACTGCTGCGAGTTCAGGCCGGGTATGAGCGAGCCGAACTCGGTGGGCACGGGCTGCACCCTGTCGACGCCGAGCCGCTTGAAGATCGCTTCCGCCAACTTCGGCGCCTCACCGGTCAGTTGACCGTCCCTGTCGATGTACCCGAACGGGATCTCACCCGCGATCCCCAGCCGTACGACGCCCTGCGCCTTCAGCCGGTCGAGCAGTTCACCCCCGCTCGTGGTCGACGCGGTGGCCACACGACTGCAGCCGGCCGCGCCCAGCGCACCTGCCGCCGCCACCCCGGCGAGCAGTGCCCGGCGGGTGTGACCCGGCGTGTGACCGGATGTGTGTCTGTCGTTCCCAATTGGTGGAGCCATGGGCGCGCAGCTACCCGACCGCTCCCGGGTTATGCACCCTGGAAGACATGACGGATCACTTCATCGAGGTCTCACTCGCAAAGCGGAACGTCCACTGCCGGGCAAAACTGCTGGTAGAACGTGCGCCGCTGACCTGCGCGGCCATCTGGGACGCACTCCCGCTAATCGGCGACGTCTACCACGCCAAGTACGCCCGCAACGAGATCTACGCCCTTTTCCCGCCATTCGCAGAAACGGAACCCCCGCTGGAAAACCCCACAGTCACCCCCATACCGGGCGATCTCTGCTATTTCGCCTTCGCCGGCACGGAACTCGGCACGAAGGCCTACGGCTACGACCGAGAGGTCCGCGCCGGCACGACGGTCGTCGACCTGGCCCTGTTCTACGAACGCAACAACCTCCTCCTCAACGGCGACGTGGGCTGGGTGCCCGGCATCGTCTGGGGCCAGGTGGTCGAGGGCCTGGACGAGATGGCGGAGGCCTGCAACGACCTGTGGCGGTCGGGGGCGGCGGGGGAGAGCCTCAGCTTCCGGCGGGCGTAGGGAGCCGCTGAGACGGTCGCCGCCGGAGTGACGTCCGGCGGCGACCGCGGGCAGTCCGGTTCAGCCCGCCCCGTCCAGCGCGTGCGCCGCCCGCAGCACCAGCTCGTCCCGGTGCCGCGCCCCCACGATCTGCATCCCGATCGGCAGCCCGTCCCCGTCACTGCCCACGGGGACGGTGGCGGCGGGCTGCTGCGTCAGATTGAAGGGGTAAGTGAACGGGGTCCAGCCGGTCCAACGCCGGTGCCCGGAACCCTTGGGGACCTCAACTCCCGCCTCGAACGCGGTGATCGGGAGCGTCGGCGTGACGAGGAGGTCGTAGCGCTCGTGGAACAGGCCCATCCTGCGGCCGAGTTCCATACGGGCGTCCACCGCCGCGAGATAGTCCAGCGCCGAGAATCCCGCCCCCGTCGCGCAGATCTCCCGCAGCCCCGGGTCGAGCAACTCCCGTTGCTGCGGCGCGAGTTTCTGCGTCACCCGGGCCGCCCCGCTGAACCACAGGGTGTGGAAGGCGTCCACCGGATCGCTGAAGTCCGGGTCGGTCTCCTCGACGTACGCGCCGAGCGCGGCCAGCCGCTCCACGCCCCGCCGTACCGCCGCCGCGACCGCCGGACGCACCGCGACCTGACCGCCGAGGGACGGGGAGTACGCGATCCGCAGGCCCTGTATGCCATGCGCGAGGCCTTTGCTGAAGGAGCCCGGCGGGCGGTCGAGCCCCGACCAGTCGCGGGCGTCCGGTACGCCGATCACATCCAGCAGCAGTGCCGCGTCCGCCGCGTCCCGGGCCATCGGCCCAACGTGCGACAACGTGCCGAACGCGCTCGCCGGGTACAGCGGCACCCTGCCGTACGTCGGCTTCAGGCCGAAGATCCCGCAGAAGGACGCGGGGATACGGACACTGCCGCCGCCGTCCGTGCCTAGCGACAACGGGCCCGCGCCCAGGGCAACGGCCGCCGCGCTCCCGCCACTTGAACCGCCCGCCGTGCGTGAGGGGTCGTGCGGATTGCGGGTGATCCCGGACAACAGGGAGTCCGTCACGCCCTTCCAGCCGAACTCCGGGGTCGTCGTCTTGCCGATGAACACCGCGCCGTGCTCGCGCAGTCGGGCCACCGAGGGGGCGTCCTCGCCCCAACTGCCCTGCTCGGCAATGGTCTTGGAGCCGCGCAGGGTCGGCGTGCCGCGCTGGAGCAGGATGTCCTTGACCGTGACCGGCACGCCGTCCAGCAGCCCGGACGGCTCCCCGCGCCGCCAGCGTTCCGCCGATTCGGCCGCCGACGCCAACGCGCCCTCCGCGTCGAGCCGTACGAACGCGTTCACGGCGGGCTGGATCTCCTCGGCCCGGTCGAGGGTGGCGCGGGTCGCGTCCACGGGACTGAACTCCCTTCTGCGGTAGCCGTCGAGGAGTTCCACGGCGGTCAGCTCGGTGAGTTCGGTCGTCATCCGGCCCTCCAGAGTGGGGAGTTCAGTGCCCCGGTACGTACCCACGCTTCTTGTCGACCACGTTCGGCAGCGGCTTTCCCGCCTCCCATCTCTCGTACGCCGCCACGAACTGCGTGCCGAGTTCGTCCCGCCAGCCGACCGTGTCGCCACTCATGTGCGGGGACACGATCAGCCCCGGGACCTGCCACAACGGGCTGTCCGGGGTGAGGGGTTCGGCCTCGAAGACGTCGAGGGCGGCGCCCGCGATCCAGTGCTTGGTGAGTGCCTCCGCGAGCGCTTCTTCTACGACGAGTTGGCCCCGCCCCACGTTGATGAAGCGCGCCGAGGGCTGCATGCAGCCGAAGCGGCGGGCGTCGAACATGCCGTGCGTCTCGTCGGTGAGCGGGGCCGCACAGATCACCCAGTCGGCGCGGGCCATCAGCCGGTCGATCTCGCCGGGGCCGTGGATACCGGTGCGCGGGGTGCGGCCGACGAGCGCGGTCGTCACGCCAAGTGCCTTGAGCGTACGGACGATTGCCCGCCCGATCGGCCCGGAGCCGATCACACAGGCACGCGTTCCGGCCACCCGCTGCGCCTCGCGGTGCCGCCAGGTCCGCTCCCGCTGGAGCTCCAGCGTCCTGGGCAGATCCTTGGCCATCGCGAGGACGAGGGCGGCGACGTACTCGGCGATCGGCTGGTCGAAGACGCCCCGCGCGTTCGTCACCACCGTGTCGGAGTCGGCGAGTTCGGGGCACATCAGGTGGTCCACGCCCGCGCTGGCGGTATGCACCCAGCGCGGCCGGGGCCCCTCGCCCGGCCAGGCGGCGCGTACCGCGTGCGAGGCGAAGTCCCACACCAACAGGACGTCGGCGGACGGAAGTTGATCAGCGAGCGTCGACTCGTCGGCGTGCTCGACGCGCACCCGCCCGGTCAGCTTGCCGAGGCGGGGCAGCGGGTCGGCGTCCAGGACGAGAAGGGTGGGCAGGGCAGGGGGAGTTGCGGTCATGCGAAGCCGTTTCTCGCGGGAGGTACAGCGTGAAGCACGGCGAGAGGCACCGAGCGCGGCCGTCTGACATGCACGGATTGACCACGCTCGCACTCGAACCTACCTTCGTCAACACGGACGCCCGCACGGACCGTTGTCACCCCGTTTCTCTTGGTGAGGCCGGTGTAGCCATGCATGTTTCCTTCCTGGGCGGACCCCGCCCGCAGCGCGGTGTCGGTGTCGTCGCCCCCTTCGACTTCGCGCTGGACCGTGAGTTGTGGCGCTGGGTCCCCGACGACATCTCGCTGCATCTCACGCGGACGCCGTTCGTGCCCGTCGAGGTGAGCCTCGATCTGGCGCGGCTCGTCAGCGAGCACGAGACGCTCCACGACGCGGTCCGCACGCTGAACGCGGTCGCCCCCGAGGTCGTCGCGTACGCCTGCACCTCCGGAAGCTTCGTCGGCGGCATCGCCGGGGAGCGCGCGATGTGCGAGGCGATGACCCGGGCCGGCGAGGTCCCGTCCCTGACCACCTCGGGCGCCCTGCTCGCCGCCCTCACCGAACTGGGCGCCCGCCGCATCGCTCTGGTCACCCCCTACACCGTGTCCGTCACCCAGTCCCTGGAGGAGTACCTCGCCGAGGCCGGCGTCGAGGTCACCGGCCGCGCCTTCATGGGCCTGACCCGGCACATCTGGAAGGTGCCGTACCGCGACGTCGTCGACATGGCCCACCAGGCCGTCAAGGGCGCGGCTGACGCGCTCTTCATCAGCTGTACCAACCTCCCGACGTACGACGTGATCCCCCAGCTGGAGGCGGAACTGCGCATACCAGTGATATCGGCCAACCAGGTCACGATGTGGGCAGCCCTGCGCCGACTGGGTACGCGTGCCGTGGGCCCCTATCAGGCGTTGCTGGACGAGTCCGCCCGCCGTCAGGGGCCGGTACTGCCGGAAGAACACCAGGAAGGCTGGTCATGACCGCACTCGGATTCCTCTACCCGGGCCACTCCGCCGAGGACGACTACCCCCGCCTCGAACAGCTCCTCGGCAGCGACGTCCGCCTCGACGTGGTCCACACGGACATCGGCGAGGACGCACACCGCGTGGACGCGCTCCTGAGGATGGGCTCCCCCGAGCGCCTCACGGCGGGCGTCGAGCAACTCCGCATGTCCGGCGCCGAGGCCGTCGTCTGGGCCTGCACCAGCGGCAGTTTCGTCTACGGCTGGGAGGGCGCCCACGACCAGGTCCGCGCCCTGGCCCGGGCCGCGGGCCTCCCGGCGTCGTCGACGTCCTTCGCCTTCGTGCACGCGGCGAAGGAGCTGGGGGTGCGCCGGGTGGCCGTAGGAGCGACGTACCCGGAGGACGTGGCGGCCCTCTTCGCAGCCTTCCTGCGCGCCGGGGGAGTGGAACCGGCCGTGGTGCGCGCCTCCGGCATCATCACCGCCGCCGAGGTCGGCACGTGGGGCTACGACGAGGTCCTCGCCCTGGCCCGGGCGGTGGACGCCCCGGACATCGAGGCGGTCCTCCTCCCGGACACGGCCCTGCACACGGCCGCCCACATCCCGGACCTGGAGAAGGAGCTGGGCAAGCCGGTCCTCACGGCCAACCAGGTCACGGTCTGGGAGGCCCTGCGCCTGGCGGACCGCAAGGTCAACGCGCCGGACCTGGGCACGCTGTTCACAAAGGAACCGCTGGTGCAGGCCGGCTGACCTGGCGGGGGCCGGCGTCTCCGTCGGCCTGCCGGACGACCCGGGCCGGCCGGTCGATTCGGTGGTGCCGGTCGGTTCGCTGGTGCGTCGAATTGGTCGGGCACCGCTCCGACCTACCCGCCCGCCCACCCCGCTCAGTCGGTCGGCCTCAGCAGCGCCTCCAGCCGTTCCAGCAGCGCCAGGGCCTCGGTCGGGTCGGTGGTGGCGGCCGCCAGTGCCGGGGCGATCGGGGCCTCGTGGACCGCCCTCATCCGTGCCGACGGCTCGGGGCTGGGGCGGAGCAGGGTGCGGCGGCCGTCCGTCGGGTCGGGCTCGGTGACCAGCGCGTCGGCGGAGCGCAGCCGGGCGACGCAGTTGGAGACCTGGCTCTGCACCAGGCCGGTGCGCCGGGCGACCTCGGTGACCGTGGTGCCGGGGTGGTCCCGGATGTCGGCGGCGACGATCAGGACCGTACGGGTGCTGGTGGGGTGGTCGCCGATGCCCTCGGCGGGGATGGCGGACTCCGCGATCTTCTGAAGGCGGACACCCAGCAGGAACAGGTCGTCGACGTTCATGGACCCAGATATATCAGAAAGAGATGCATCTCATCTTGATGCATCTAGATCTGATGGATATATTTCTCGTCATGACACGGATGACGGGCATGACAGGCGCAGCCAAGGCAGGCGCAGCGAAGACAGGCGCGCCCAAGCTGCGCGGAAACCCCTGGGCCGTCTTGGCCACGCTCTCCCTCGGGTTCTTCATGACCCTCCTCGACATGACGATCGTCAACATCGCGATCCCCGACGTGATGCGCTCCCTGCACGCCGGCCTCGACCAGGTGATGTGGATGGTCAGCGGCTACACGCTCGTCCTCGCCGCCCTCCTGGTGACCTCCGCCCGGCTCGGCGACATGAAGGGCCAGCGCACCCTGTTCGCCGCCGGAACCGCCCTGTTCACCCTGGCCGGCGCGGCCTGCGGCCTGGCCACCGGGCCCACGACGCTCATCGTGGCCAGGGTTGTGCAAGGCCTCGGCGCGGCCCTGCTCACCCCGCAGACCATGGCGCTGATCGTCGCCACCTTCCCCGCCGCCCGGCGCGGTACCGCACTCGGGATCTGGGGCTCGGTCGCCGGCGTGGCCACCCTCTCCGGTCCCACCCTCGGCGGGCTCATCGTCAGTACGGTCGGCTGGCGCTGGGTGTTCTTCGTCAACATTCCCGTGGGCCTGCTGGTCCTGGCCCTCACTTTCCGCTGGGTGCCCGACCTGCGCACCGGCCGCGCCCACCGCCTCGGCCTGACCGGCGTCCTGCTCTCCGGCGCCGCCCTGACCGGCCTCACCTTCGCCCTGATGGAAGGCGACCACTACTCCTGGAACCCCGGGATCTGCACCCTGGCCGCCGCGTCCCTGGCCCTCGGCGCTCTGTTCCTCCGCCACCAGGCCCGCCGTCAGGACGCCGAACCCCTCATCCCCTTCGCCCTGTTCACCGACCGCGGCTTCACCGTCATGACCGCCCTGATGGGTGCGATCGGCGCCGCCCTGATCGGCGCGGTCCTCCCGCTGAGCCTCTTCCTCCAGCAGCAACTCGGCCTCAGCGCGATCCACGCCGGCCTCGCGCTCGCGCCGTCCCCGCTCGTCTCCCTGCTCGTCTCGCCGTACGCGGGCCGCTTGAGCGACCGGATCGGCGGCCGTCGCGTCCTCCTCGCCGGTCTCCTCTCTTTCGGTACGGGCCTCACCGCGGCCATCCTCCTGGCCACCCCCGGCGCCCACGCCCTGACCCTCACCGCACTTCTGGTGCTCATGGGCCTCGGCACCGGCTGCATGATCGCGCCGCTCTCCACGGAGGTCATGCGCAACGTCCCGCCGCAGTTGGCGGGAGCGGCCTCGGGCGTCAACAACACGGTCCGGCAACTGGGTTCGGTCCTGGGAGCGGCTGCTACGGCGGCCCTGATGGCGGCCGGGTCGACACCGCTGGCCGGCCTCCACCTGGCCATGGCGCTCCCGGTGGTCCTGCTCGCGCTCGCGGCCGGAGCCCTCGTGATGCTCTCGCGCCGCCACCCGACACACGCGCCCACCCCCGGGAATAAACCGGAGACAGCCTCCTGTTACGCGGAGTAAAGGGCGGGGAAGGGCACCGCACAGCTCACAACAGGAGGCACCCACCGTGGCGGCAGACGACGAGGTCCGGGGCGCGACCGACGAGATCAGGGGTGACGAGATCCGGGGCACGGCACAGGGCACCGCCCCCGTCCCCCTCTCCGTACTGGACCTGGTGACCGTGGGCGCCGGCCGCACCGCCACGGACGCGCTGCGCACCAGCGTGAAGATCGCCAAGCTCGCCGAGTCGCGCGGCTTCCACCGCTACTGGGTCGCCGAGCACCACTCGATGCCGGGCGTCGCCTCCTCCTCGCCCGCCGTGATCCTGGCCCACCTCGCCGCCCACACGGACCGCATCCGCCTCGGCTCGGGCGGCGTCATGCTCCCGAACCACGCGCCGCTCGTCATCGCGGAACAGTTCGGCACCCTGGAGGCGCTCGCCCCGGGCCGCGTCGACCTCGGCCTCGGCCGCGCCCCCGGCACCGACGGCGCCACCGCCGCCGCCCTGCGCCGCACCGACCGGCTGAACGAGGGCGCCGACGACTTTCCCGAGCAACTCGCCGAACTCACCCGCTTCTTGGACGACGACTTCCCCTCCGGCCACCCCTACGCCCGCATCCACGCGGTCCCCGGCCCGATCCAGTCGACCTCGCCCGGCGGCGTCCAGTCCCCGCACCGCCCGCCGATCTGGCTCCTCGGCTCCTCCGGCTTCAGCGCCCGCCTGGCCGGCATGCTCGGCCTGCCGTTCGCCTTCGCCCACCACTTCTCCGCGCAGAACACCGTCCCGGCCCTGGACCTCTACCGCGAGTCCTTCCGCCCGAGCGCGGTGCTCGACGCGCCGTACGCCCTGATCGGTGTCTCCGCCCTCGCCACCGACGACGAGAAGGAGGCCCGCCGCCAGGTGCTGGCCGCCGCCCTCAACATGGTCCGGCTGCGCACCGGCCGCCCCGGCCTCGTGCCCACCCCCGAAGAGGCCGAGGCCTACGAATTCAGCCCCATGGAGCGGGAGTTCATCACGTCCTGGAACGCCAACGTCATCCACGGCACGGTCGACGAGGTCCGCACCGGCCTCGACGACCTCCAGAAGCGCACCGGCGCCGACGAGTTGATGCTCACGTCCCACGCCCACAACGGCGACCTGCGCCTGCGCTCGTACGAACTGATCGCCGACGCCTATGAGTTGACGGCCGATCAGGAAGCCTGATTGCAGGCCTTCGTCCCCAGCAGCTCGGAGATACGATCCGGCGCCACCGGACGGGAGTACAGCCACCCCTGTCCGGTGTCGCACCCGATACGGCGAAGCCGGGCCGCCTGCGCCGAGGTCTCCACGCACTCGGCGGTCACCGACAGGCCCAGCCGGTGGGCGAGTTGGATCATCGCCTCGACGATGACCTCGTCCGCCGGGTTCGGCGGGACACCCTCACCCTCGTACTGGAAGCCACGGACGAAGGAACCGTCCAACTTCAGTACGGAGACCGGCAGTCGGCTCAGGTACGCCAGGTTCGAGTACCCGGTGCCGAAGTCGTCGATGGCGATGTGCACACCCATGTCGCTCAACGCCTGGAGCGCCTGCAACGGCCGCCCCGCCGACCCCATCACCGCGGACTCCGTCAGCTCCAACTGCAGCAGCCGCGGGTCCAGTCCGGTCTCGGCCAGCGTCTGCGCCACATCCGCGACCAGGTCCGAGTCCCACACCTGCCGTACGGCCACGTTGACGCTCACGAAGATCGGCGGCTCGTCCGGGTGGTCCAGCTGCCAACGGCGGGCCTGCCGGCAGGCGGTGACCAGGACCCAGCGGCCGAGCTGCACGATCGAGCCGTCCTCCTCGGCCAGTCCGATGAACCGATTCGGCGTCAGCATGCCGAACTGCGGGTGATTCCAGCGCACCAACGCCTCGACCCCGCGCAGCCGTCCGTTCTCCATCCCCACCAACGGCTGGTACTCCAGGGTGAATTCACCCCGCTCGATGGCCGGACGGAGCGTGGAGGCCAGCGCCTGGCGGGTCATGCGGTGCGCGTTGCGCTCCGGATCGAACAGCGTCCAGCGGGACTTGCCGTCCGCCTTCGCCCAGTACAGCGTCGTGTCGGCGGCCTGCATCAGCCCGGTGGCCGTCGTACCGGCCGCCTGCCGCTCGACCACACCGATCGACGCCGACAGCGACAGCCGCTGCCCGGACAGGTTGAACGGCGCCTGCAACGCCTTCAGCACCGACTCGGCGAGATCGGCCAGTTGGTCCGTGCCGGTCGAGTCCTCGACGAGCAGCGCGAACTCGTCCCCGCCGAGCCGCGCCACCAGCGGCGAACTCGCCCGGGCGTAACCCGCCTCGTCCGCACACCGCGTCAACCGCTCGGCCACGGCCGCCAACAGCCGGTCGCCGACGCGGTGTCCGAGGGTGTCGTTGACCGCCTTGAAGCCGTCCAGATCCAGATAGCACAGGCCGATCCGCCCGGTGCCGCCCTGCTCGTACGACTCCGCCTCCAGCGCGGCCGCGAGCCGCTCGAAGAACAGGGTGCGGTTGGGCAGCCGGGTCACCGGGTCGTGCATCTCCAAGTGCCGTAGCCGCGCCTGGAGTTCACGGCGGGCGCTGATGTCGGTCAGCGACAGCAGCACACCGTGCTCCTCGGCCGGCAGCGGCGCCACGCTCACCTGCACCCACAGCACGTGCCCGTCGGGATGCTTGACCCGGCGGGTGCAGCTCAGCTTGGCCTGCCGGCCGCTCAGCACCTCGCGATAGGCGTGCCAGGTCCGCGCGTCCGACTTCAGGTCCATCAGCTCGGCCGCGACCAGCCCGGTCAGCGCGGCGCCCGCCTTGCCGAGCAGCGCGCCGAACGTGTCGTTCGCGCTGACGACCAGACCGTCGCGGTCGACGACGGCCATCGCGAGGGGGGCCGCGGAGAAGGCGGACCCGAGCGGCCCGTACTCGGAGAAGCCACCGGAGCCGCCGGACTGACGGGACGCACCGCAGTCGCTGGACCGACCAGGCTCACCGGAGCCGCTGAACCGACCGGGCTCACCGGAGCCTCTGGACTCACCGGGCTCACCGGAGCCGGGGACATGGATGCGAGGCGACGCCTCGCCTTTACTCTCTGTGACGGCCGGCCGGATGAGATCCGCCGCGGGCGCCGGCCCTTCGGACGTTCCGCTCACCGCTCGCTCCCGCAGTGCACTCGATCTTCGGATGGGTCTCGTCGGGATGGCCGACCGGGTGGGGGGCCGCCGTGCCGTGTCCGTGCAGGAAAGTGTGCCGATCATAGAGGTTGGCCCCCGGCCCTTCCAGCCACTGTCCAGTGTCCCGGAACAACGGCCGGTTCCGGCAGATCGTTTCCGCCCGCACCTGGGCGGGTTCTTCAAAAGGCCGACCACATGTGACGTTCCGTGAGTGTTTCCGGATGTCGGCCCGGGCGTGTCCCGGCCCTCCGGCGCGGCCCCCTCACCCTTCTGGTGCAGATAAACAGGGCGTACCCCAACAAACCACCACAGGCTGGGTGTCGGTGTCCCGCGAACCCGCTCCCGGAGGTCGAACGTGCCGTGTCAGCTCCCCCTCAAGGGGCTCTCCCGTACGGCGTTCAAGGGGCTCGCCCAGTGGCGGACGCGCCCCGGACTGCGCGGCACCGCGGCCGTGTTCACCACCATGTCCGCACTCGCCGCGACCTCGATCATGTCCAGCCAGTCGGTCGCCGAGCCGTTCTCGACCACGCCCTGCGCCCTCAAGCGCACCGACGCCCACCACTCCGAGGGCCTCGACACCTGGAACACCGCCTACCCGCGCCCCACCCGTGCGCTCGACGCGGTGATGATCTTCCTCGCCTTCCCCGACGCGACTCCGCGCACCACCCCCGCCGAACTGGCCGCCGACCACTTCCCGGCCACCACCCGCTTCTACGAACACGCCTCCTACGGCAGGTTCACGCTCCGCCCGCACCCGCTGCGGAACTGGATCCGCATGCCGCACGCGTCCACGTCGTACGCCATACAGCGCGACTGGAACCCGGTGAACCGGGCCGCCTACCTCCGCGACGCGCTCGCCGCCGCCGACCCTCAGGTCGACTTCTCGCGCTACGACATCGTCTACTTCGTGGCCGATCCGGACGCGCCCGGCGTGGACTCGGACGCGACGAAGGTCGTCAACCTGGACACCCCGCTGCGGGCCGACGGCACGGACGTCCGACGGGTCGTCACGGTCTTCGAGAAGCACCCGCCGGACCGGCTCGTCCTCGCCCACGAGACGGGCCACGTCTTCGACCTCCCCGACCTCTACCACCGGCCGGTGGACGGCAAGGGCGACTGGGACACGTACGTCGGCGACTGGGATCTGATGGGCAGTCAATTCGGCCTGTCGCCCGACCTGTTCGCCTGGCACAAGTGGAAGCTGGGCTGGCTGGATCCGCGCCAGGTGGTGTGCGTACGGGGGACCGCGCCGAAACGGCTGACCCTGGAACCGGTGGCGGCCGGGCCCGGTGCGGCGGGCTCGACGGTCTCGGCGGCTTCGGCGGGATCACCGGCGTTCGGGCTCGGTCTGGGGGCCAAACTGGCGGTCGTGCGCACCGGGACCGACAGCGCGCTGGCCTTCGAGGCGCGCAGCCCGGTCGGTAACGACAGCACGGCCTGCAAGCAGGGCATCCTCGTGTACCGGGTGCGCGACGGCGCGGCCTCCGGCAACGGCCCGATCGAGGTCGTCGACGCCCACCCACGCACCGAGGCCTGCTGGGAGACCTCGGTCTACCCACCCCTCGCCGACGCCCCGGTCTCCCTCGGCGAGAGCTTCACCGTGCCCGGCGACAACGTGAAGGTTGAGGTGGAGGGGCGAACGGCTTCGGGGGCGTGGACGGTGACGATCACGCCGGGGGAGCCGGGTGAGTCGGGAGGCTGATCCCTCCCGCATACCGGACACGTCAAAGGGCCCCTCGCTCTCGCGAGGGGCCCTTCACAGGTGCGCCGCCAGGGACTCGAACCCCGGACCCGCTGATTAAGAGTCAGCCGGACGATGAGCCGGACGATGCCGAATGAGTTCGGAATCGTTCGTTCTCGCAGGTCAGCAGGTGTCTGACGCTACCGGCCTCATACGGGGTAGTTCAGGATCGTCCGGCGGCGCCGTTAGCCCCGCGCTAGCACGGGTGCGGTCATGAACACCGCGTCCATTGATCTGTACGCCGTGCTTGGGCTCTCAAAGGATGCGGACAAAGGCGCCATCCGCGCAGCCTTCCGCGCTCGTATGCGGCAGACCCATCCTGATGGTCGCCCGCCCGAGGAGGCTGAGGCGGCCCACAAAGAGATGGTCCTGCTCAATCTGGCGTACGAGACGCTGAGGGACCCCAGCAAGCGGGCTGCCTACGATCTCGACCGCCGCGCGGCACGTAACGCCAAGCAAGAACAGCACCGTGAGCCGACTCCACCGCCAACTCCGCAGCCGCGAGTCATCGTGCTCGATCCACAGGCTGTGGACTTCGGGTCCGTCGCCATCGGCGAGACGTGCGACCGGGTCATCACGATAAGGCTCAGCGGCAACTCGACCATCCGATACGCGTGGGTACTGAACGACTACGGCGACTTCTGGCAGGTGATCGAGCCACGGCCATATCGCGATGTCTCAGCGGTGAGGCTGCGGCTTCGAGTCCAACCGCTGTCGGCAGACGATGAGCTTGGCCTCCGCAGCGACCGGCTCCGGATCATGGTTGACGATCTCGTAGTGGTGGTGCCGGCCCGCATCAATGTCGTGGCAGCGCCTCCACCTCCTCCTCCGGCCCCACCACCGAAGCCGCGGGGCATCGTCCTGAACCCTCGGTGCATCAACCTGGGGTCGCTGTGGCCCGGCATGAAGACACAGGAGCAGGTTGTAGTAGAGGCCCGTTTCGACGACGGTTCGCCGATCCGAGCCGCGCGAGTCCTCAACCCAACCGGTTCGTTCTGGCACGTGACGTCCGAGGTTGCCGTGGGCGACACAACCCGCTTCGTCATCCGTATCCAGCGCGGTCCGGTTGCTCCTGATCAGCCTCGTCGTCAGCTCACCGAGCGAGTACAGATATGTCTGGACGGCGTCATCGAAACAGTCTGGGTGACCGCGTTCATCACAACGCCGCCGGCGCCTCGGCTGGCCCTCTCCAACTGGCGCGACTTCCGGCTGACGCTTTTGGGATGGTTCATGCTCCTCAGTGTGCTATTGCTAATGGGATCTATCTTGTTTAGCGCTGCTTACACCCTGCTGAGCGATCCCCAGAGCCACCGCTCCAATCAGGAGCAGCCGACAACCTACGCCGTGTACCTGGACACGTACTGCTGGCCAGAAACGCCATGGCTCCCCGGCCAGCGTGCCGCCAGTGACCTATCCGGCAGACGTATCCACGCTTCGCGCGCAGCGTTTAATTGGTCCTGCGGACGATACGGCCCCAGGCTGACCCAACGAGACTTCGCTGCGATTTGTCGGGATCAGCACCCCGGCACCAGAGCACAAGCGGGCGATCCGAACGATGCGTACCCATGGGCGTGCTTAGCCCACTCGTTAGCCTCGCGCTTTCGCGAGTGGGCCTGTCCGGGTCTTGATCAAATAAGCGGAGAGTGCTGCTGACCTGCAACGATGGGACTTGTCGAGGGTCCTGTCAGCTGCGAGGAAA
>Ga0307515_10000696_pt1 | contig 77574 bp, 76 predicted proteins | sample 17_EM_MG_FD_194513 | JGI IMG/M metagenome (GOLD analysis project Ga0307515, IMG submission 194513) | Populus trichocarpa ectomycorrhiza microbial communities from riparian zone in the Pacific Northwest, United States - 17_EM | ecosystem: Host-associated > Plants > Roots > Unclassified | place...
ATTTATATAGGTACCGGAAAAAACATGTTTGAAGAGGTAACATTATCTCAATGGGGCGAAGCAAATGACAACCTGGATGTCACATTGTGGAAAGATATAAAAAAGCATTTTAGTGATTATGCCGGGGGGCATTTGTATCGCTATAAACCTTCAGTCAGCAATGATCATGTAAAGCTGGTGAATGATAACTGCGAAGTTGAAGATGCAGGAATACCGCTGGCCAACAATTCCATTTATGCGCTGACCATAAGCCCTGCAGGAGATGCGATATATGGTTTAACCTACCCGGATGGTCATTTTTTTGTTTATAATATTCCTCAGAAAAAATTTGCAGACCTTGGAGAGATCGATGCCAACAGAGTTTATCATGGTCCCGAAAGAGAATGGAGAACCCTGCCCAGATCCCTTATTTGCGATGATTCGGGCAGGGTCTTTACATCCGGCACCAATGGGATGTTGAAATATTATGATCCAAAGACAGGTAAAATAGTTTCAACAGATATTGAACTGCCGGGAGATTACTATTATATGTCAATGTACCAGGATTATACTTCTGTAGAGTATTTTACCAAAGACGCGGCGGGTTTGATATACGGAGGCACAACAGATGGCTATCTTTTTTCTTTTGATCCCCACAAGTTGCAGTTGACCAATTTGGGTAAGGTCCGGGCAGCAAGACGCCTGCGTTGCCTGACAGGGGGCAAAGACGGTAAAGTATATCTCCTGTCCGGGGAGCGGTCAGCTTCGAGGCCATGCCAGTTTTACAGCTACGATCCTAAAAAAGGGGGTTTTGAAAATATGGGTCTTTTAATAGCTGATCGGAGTCCTTATTATTATTGGAGGGGCCAGCAATTTGACTGCATGACCACCGGTCTTGACGGAACAATTTATGCGGGTGAAAGTGAGCGGGGGTCGCATTTATTTATATACCTGCCTCAATGAGCTCCATCATATGCTCTGCCTCATATATATCTTCCCAATAGCGTACTTAAAGAATAATGTTTCAAAGAATGCTACCTTATAAAATAACAGCTATGAAGGCAAATAAATTGATATTGTTTATTACGCTTTTTTCCGGCACTGCCGTAATGGGCCAGCATTCAAAAAGCTGGCATACCGATCCAGACTGGATATTATCCAAATATGATGCCTGGGGTGGGCCGGGGGTTTCTTCAGCACCAGGGCCAATGGATACCGTCTTACTGAAAGATTATGCACCAAGGTCTTCGGTTATCAGCCAGACAACATTTATCCCGAAAGCCAGGTTTGCAGCAATTGATGCACATACCCATGTTGTTGCCAGGAATGAAAATGAAATTACCGAATGGGTTAAGACAATGGATGAGGTTGGAATACAAACTTCTGTAATACTGACAAATGCTATTGGAAAAGAATTTGAATTACTGGCAACCTTATATTTAAAACAGCATCCCGGGAGATTCATTCTTTACTGTGGAATGGACACAACGAATGCAGGCAGTCGGGATTATCCTGAAAGAGTGGTGGCAGAACTGGCCAGGTGTTATAAAATTGGTGCCAGGGGTGTTGGCGAATGGACGGATAAGGGATTGGGATTTACCACGGACTCAACGCTGGATCCTGAAAAAAGGTTGCATCCAAATGATCCACGTTTATATGGATTCTGGGAAAAATGTGCAGCGTTAAAAATGCCGGTAAGCTTTCATATTTCGGACCATCCTTCCAACTGGACCCCACTTGATGTCTACCAGGAACGCACACCCGATTATCAGCATTTTAATAAGTATAAGAAAGATGGGTTGTCGTATGAAGATCTGCTCGCTGTCCGGGATCAGACCATTCAGCAGCATCCCAAGACTATTTTTTTGGTATGCCATTTAGCCAATGAAGGGAATGACCTGACGCGATTAGGTAAATTACTGGATACATACCCCAATATGTATCTGGATATATCTGCCCGGGACTATGAAGTGGGAAGGACCCCGCGGGCAGGACTCAAATTTCTCACAAAATATTCAAAACGTGTTTTATTCGGTACTGATATGGGCAGGGAAAAGCGGATGTACCGGGCATGGTGGAGATTACTGGAAAGTGACGATGAGTTTATTGTTGGGAGGATGTGGTGGAGATATTATGGACTTAAGTTACCGGAAACGGTGCTTAAAGATCTTTACCGTGACAATGCGCTTAGAATGCTGCATATCAAGAATTCATATTAATTCAAAGCAGGTTTAGACAAAACGCCTTTAATTACTCAATCGTTAACACGCCGCTATGGATGATAATTCAGTTTCTGCAGAAAGGATTCCAAAATATATGAAGGGAAAGAAGCTAGTGACCGGTAATTACCGGTACAGGATCCTTGCCCTGGTATTTATGGCTACAACTATTAATTATTTTGACCGTAGCATTATTGGTGTAATGGCTCCAACGTTACAAAAGCTTTTTGACTGGACAAATAAAGATTATGCGGCAATAATGATCTCTTTTAAAATTGCCTATGCAACAGGGTTGTTATTTATAGGTGGTATTATTGACAGGTTTGGTACCAGGATAGGATATACCATTTCAATTGTTATATGGAGCATATTTGGAATGTTACATGCCGTTATCAGACCTTCTTTCAGCTTCATTGGATTTGTTACAGTGCGGTTTGGCCTGGGAATCGGCGAGTCTGGAAATTTTCCGGCGGCCATTAAAACGGTGGCTGAATGGTTTCCGAAAAAAGACAGGGCATTTGCAACCGGAATATTTGATGCGTCAACCAGTGTTGGTGCTATTTTAGCGCCCTTTCTTGTTGGAGCAGTCGTTTCAGTAAACGGCGATCATTGGCAATTACCTTTTCTTTTTACAGGATTGCTGAGTTCTGTCTGGATATTCTTATGGATGAGAACATATAAAAAACCAGCGCTGCATCCAAAAGTATCAAAAGCGGAACTGGCTTACATTAATAGTGATTCGGAAGAAGAAACGACAACAAAAATACCCTGGATGAAATTGTTATTCAAAAGGGAAACCTGGGCATTTTCCTTAACAACTACAACTGATGGCGTTTGGTGGTTTTATGTATTCTGGGGAGCAAAATTTCTTGCCGATCATTTCGGAGTAGACATTAAAAATGTAGGCCTGCCCTTTATGATAATTTTTATACTGGCAGACGCAGGCAGCCTCTTTGGCGGATATATCTCCGGCGTTTTAATAAAAAATGGATGGTCAATTAATAAGGCCAGGAAACTGACTCTATTGGCCTGCGCTATTCTTATTCTGCCGGTATCATTGGTACCTATTATTTCCAGTAAATGGGTTGCTGTTTTCTTAATAGGCATTGGTGCTGCCGGACACCAGGCGTGGTCTATCAATAGTTATACGCTGGTGCCGGATGTATTTCCCAAAAAAGCCGTCGCATCTGTAATAGGGATCGGGAAAATGATAGGTGTTGCAGTTTCAATCATTGCGGATTTTGCCTTGGGTGCTGTACTTGACACAGCCAATAACACAGGCTATTTCTGGGCATTCATGGTTGCAGGCTTCTCCTATATTTTCATTTTGCTGTTTGTACATCTTTTAATGCCAGGGATGAAGCCTTTAAATGATCATTTAAAGTACGCAGGCACGTAATATTTATAGCCTGTGCCGCTACTGACTGATTATCATAGTGTGGCCGGGCGAAATATTGATGATCAATTGTACAAGTGCTGGTCTGATGCAACCAGGGATGATATGCAATGTAATTCGGTATATACTATTAATTAATAAATAAATGGTTTTTAAAAAATGAAAATAATCACAGTAAACAACCCGGTAGAATTAGGGAAATCAGCAGGAAGCGCCGCCGCTGATATAATTCGCAGGAAAATTGCACAAAATGGGCAGGCTAATATTATTGTGGCCACAGGGGCAAGCCAGTTTGAAACGCTAAAGCAATTAACGTCCGAAAAAGATATTGATTGGAGCAAAGTAGTGATGTTTCATTTAGATGAATACATCGGCTTGCCTGAATCTTCCAAAGCAAGTTTCAGGAGATATTTGAAGGAAAGGTTCCTCGAAAAAGTAACTCCCCTGCAGGCCATTTACCTGATTAACGGAGAGACGGATCCGGCAGCCGAGTGTAGCCGCTTAAACAGTATCATTGAAAGGCACCCTATAGATGTTGCGCTGGTGGGTATTGGAGAAAACGGGCACCTTGCTTTTAACGATCCCCCTGCCGATTTTGACACCGAGCAACCTTATATAGTTGTCAACCTCGATGAAAAGTGCCGCAGACAACAATATGGTGAAGGATGGTTTGCATCAATTGAGGAAGTGCCAAAACAGGCAATCAGTATGACCATTAAACAAATTACAAAATCAAAGCATATTATCTGTTCCGTGCCTGATGGAAGAAAAGCGAATGCTGTAAAGGAATGCCTTGAATTGCCGGTAAGTAACCTTTACCCGGCAAGTGCACTCCAATTGCACCCTGAATGTACTTATTTTTTGGATGAATCTTCCGCCGCTTTGCTCACCGTTCAAAAAGGAAGTGTGGGAAATAATTATACAACGGAATTAAAGCATAATTATTAAATTTAGTAAGACAGGTGTAAAACTTGTTTTACACCTGTTTCCTGTCTCCGGTATCATCGGTCAATCGTCACAGGCACTGCATACAAACTGTATTGAAAAAAACAATCAATGAAAAGACAAATTACTGTTGTACATGCGGGTTCGCTGAGCAAACGTGATACGCGCATTTCCCTTTTCATCTTAGGGCTGCTGTTTTTCATAATTGGTTTTATTTCCTGGGTGAATGCCATCCTGATTCCTTATTTTAAAATCGCCTGTGAGCTAACAAATTTTCAGTCTTACCTGGTAGCGTTTGCCTTTTATATTTCTTATTTGGTTATGTCAGTTCCTTCTTCTTACTTATTAAAATCTGCAGGTTTTAAGAAAGGAATGATGACAGCGTTTCTGATCATGTCAATGGGCGCTTTTATGTTTGTACCGGCCGCCCTTACAAGAACATATGGAATATTTTTATTTGGCTTATTTTCCTTTGGAACAGGATTGGCCATCCTGCAAACCGCGGTTAATCCATACATCACCATCCTTGGGCCAAAGGACAGGGCTGCCCAGCGTATAAGCATGCTGGGTATAGGTAACAAAGCCGCGGGTATCCTGGCACCCTTGTTATTTGCTGCAGTAATATTGCGAACTACAGATGCGGATTTATTCAAACAATTACCTTTAATGGCTTATGCTGAGAAAAATACGGTACTGAATGAATTAATACGCAGGGTTATTATTCCCTATTCCTGTATGGGCGTAGTGCTTGCAGGGTTGGGTTTTTTTGTGCGGTATTCACCACTGCCCGAAATTGATACAGAACATGAAACGGTCAGCGTTGCACTGGCCAATGTTGGGAAGACCAGTATATTTCATTTTCCGCATCTCATTTTAGGGGCCGTAGCTATTTTTCTGCATGTAGGCACACAGGTCATTGCCATTGACACCATAATTGGTTATGCCGGTTCTATGCATATTCATTTGCTGGAGGCCAAAGTATTTCCGTCTTATACTTTATTTGCAACCATATGCGGTTATACCATCGGTATTATTGCAATTCCAACCTATATCAGCCAGGTAAATGTTTTTCGATTATGTACTTTTCTGGGGTTAATATTTACCCTGATGATTGTTTTTTCACATGGACAGGTTACTGTACTGGGTCATTCAACTGATATTTCCATTTGGTTTGTCGTTTTATTAGGCCTGGTCAATTCATTGGTATGGGCAGGAATTTGGCCTTTAGCCCTGGAAGGATTAGGGAAGTTTACAAAACTGGGGGCGTCTATCCTTATCATGGGATTGTGTGGAAATGCCATCTTACCGCTCCTGTACGGTTATTTGGCAGATGTGTACAGTGTGCGGAGCGCCTATTGGATATTGTTTCCCTGTTATTTATACCTGCTGTTTTATGCTATTTACGGCCACCGTATAAAAAGATGGCTCCCATTATAATACATTGGAGCAATTCAATATTAAAAACATCCTTGTAATGAATCAGCCATATTTAAAAATATATAACGGGAAAATTATAACACCTTACCGGGTTATTTCGCCGGGAACAGTACTTATCCAGGGAGATACCATTGCTGAAGTAAAACAAGGAGATATTGAAGTAAATGGCGCGATAGAAATAGATGCAGGGGGAAATTATATAGCGCCGGGATTTATTGATCTTCATGTACATGGAGGTGGGGGGCACGACTTTATGGATGGTAACGAGGCAGCATTTTTGCATATTGCCGAAACACATGCGCGTTATGGAACCACCGCCATGACGCCGACAACACTAACCAGTGAAAAAGAAGGGCTTCTTCATACGCTGCAGTTATATGAACTGGCCAATGAAAACAATAAAAAAGGCGCTCAATTTCTGGGTATGCATCTTGAAGGTCCTTATTTTGCCATGAACCAGCGCGGTGCACAGGATCCCCGTTATATACGGGATCCCGACCCTGTGGAATATCAGGAAATATTGTCAAAAACGAATTCCATTTCACGTTGGAGTGCGGCACCAGAATTAAAAGGAGGTTTGGCATTTGGGCAATACCTGAAAAGCAAAGGAATACTTACAGCGCTGGCTCATACTGATGCAATATACGAGGAGGTATTGGAAGCATTCGAAAGTGGCTATACACTGGCCACCCATTTGTATTCAGGTATGTCGGGTGTTACCCGCCGCAAAGCTTTCCGGTACGCGGGAGTGATTGAAAGTGCTTTCCTAATAGATGAAATGGATGTTGAAATCATAGCCGATGGAATCCACCTTCCTTCACCACTGCTGAAACTTGTGTACAAAATCAAAGGTCCGGATAGAATAGCGCTGATAACAGATGCAATGAGAGCTGCAGGAATGCCGCCGGGGGAAAGCGTATTGGGAAATATTGATACTGGACTAAAAGTAATTGTTGAGGACGGCGTAGCCAAACTGCCGGACAGGAGTTCTTTTGCAGGAAGTGTCGCTACGGCTGATAGATTGGTCCGTACGATGATCCAGCTGGCAGATGTTCCATTAATTGATGCAATAAGAATGATCACCAGCACACCCGCCCGTATCATGGGAATTGAAAATAAAAAAGGGTCGCTGATAGCAGGTAAAGATGCAGACATGGTCATTTTCGACCGGGATATAAACATAGAGATGACGTTTATAAAAGGCCGCATCATGTACAGCAGACCGCCAACAAAAGCAGCAGGATTGTAAAAGGATGGTTGTGTTGCTGTATTCCTGTAAATGCGGTTCTTGAACAATGATGATGCCGGAATGCTTTCTATTACTTTAAAACGATCGAAGCTATGAGGAAGATATCCTTTTACAGTGTACATCAGCTAAAGCAACAAATGAAAATTAATGGAGACTGGTTTAAACCGCAATGGCGTGCTATCAGCAGCGTTGAAATTAAAAATTGTATGGGGAAAGTGCCGGGGTTTTGCCCTTCCGTAAAGGCTAAAATGATGTATAATGATGAAAATCTATATGTTATATTTCGTGTAAAAGACCGGTATGTAAGTTGTACAGAGCAGCAATACAATGGCCCGGTTTCCAATGATGCCTGCGTTGAATTTTTCTTTTCCCCGGATATTAATTCCCCGCAAAGATATTATAACCTTGAAGTTAATTGTGGTGGAACACCACTCATGAAATATAATACCATCGCCCGGAAGGAATATAAAACATTCGAAACAACTGATCTAAAGTGTATAGAAATTGCGCATTCACTTCCCGCAAAAGTTGATCCGGAAATAACCGAACATGTAACATGGACGATTGAATACAGAATGCCTTTTACCGTCCTTCAAAAATTTTCAAATGTGATAATTCCCCAAAACGGAACCTGCTGGAGAGCTAATTTTTATAAGACTGCCTTGAAAACGTCTAACCCGCACTGGATTACATGGTCTTTCGTAGATAATATAGAACCTGATTTTCATTTACCCCGATATTTTGGCTTGCTCAAATTTAAGTAATGGCAAATGAAGGGGAACTTCGGCATCCGGTTCAATGATTTTTGCCGCAACAAAATATAATCCCGCATTATCAGAAAAATGATCGAACCGGCTGCAGTCATAAAAGTGTTCAAAAGCTGCGGCATGGGCAATACTGAATAAATAAAAAAATAAGACTATTATATGAAGAAATGGAATTTTGGTATTATCGGTGCGGGTATGATTGCTGACTTTCATGCAAAAGCCATAAAAAGTTTAGAAAATGCTACCCTTATTGGGATCTGTGGTTCTAATTCGGCAAAGGCCCGGGATCTGGCGGATAAATATCATTGTACATTCTTTACAGACTATGAAGAAATGCTACAATGCAATGAAATCGATATTGTCACGATTGCTGTTCCCAGTGGAGTCCACATGGAACCAACCATTGCAGCGGCGCGACAAGGAAAGCATGTTATTTGTGAAAAGCCTATGGAAATTTCGGTGGAACGGATAAACAAAATGATAGAGGCGCATGACCATTCCGGAACTTATCTCGGGGGATTTTTCAACTACCGCTTTAATGATACCGTAACGCTTTTAAAAGCTGCTATTGAAAACGGACGCTTCGGACTTATCACTCATGCATCAGCTTCCGTACCATGGTGGAGAAGTGAAGACTATTACAAAAACAGCTGGCATGGCACCTGGAAACTGGACGGTGGTGGGGCTTTGATGAATCAGTCTATTCACATGATAGATATTCTTCAGTACCTGATGGGGCCTGTTGAATCGTTGCATGGATACGTGGCCTCATTAGGGCATTCAATTGAAGTGGAGGATACAGCAACCGCCATTTTACGGTTTAAAAATAAAGCGCTGGGCACAATTTACGGATCCACAGCGTCCTTTCCGGGGCAATTCCGGCGATTGGAAATTACGGGCACCCAGGGGACAGTGGTGATGGTAGAAAACAGTTTCAACGTGTGGCAATTTGTAAATGAAACACAAACCGACAGGGAAATAAAAGAGAATTATAGTCAAATTGAAAGTGGCGGAGGCGTTTCAGATCCGAAAGCGATTTCATTTGAACTGCATGCAAAAAATATTGCAGCTTTTATTGATGCAATGGAGGCAGAAAGACCTTTTGAGATTGATGGAACTGAAGCCGCAAAGGCCGTAGAAATAATCAATGCCATTTACCGTTCTGCAAAAGAAAATAAACAAATACTATTTTAGATCTTCAGCATCTGCCAGGAACATTCTTATCATTTACCGGCGCGGTTCCCGTGCATCGGATTGCCATGTTAACCGCATTTCTGTAATAGCCTGCGTTGGCCATTTCTTTTAATACTAAACCTCCTGCTGCTTATTTTACGGTGGATTCCCTCACTATCAGTGTGCATGACATGATTACTTCTTCCTGAATGAAATTTTTCTTTGTTATATGTTTTATGAGCAGCTCGCAGCTCTTTTTACCAATTTCAAAAGCAGGTTCGGCAATGGTTGAAAGAGAAGGGGAAATAATAGCCGACATCGGATCATTGGTGAATCCAATAACCCCTATTTTTTTCCCAATGGGGATGTTATTTTCCTTTAAAACAAGCATGGCGCCAATTGCTTTTCTGTCATTTACACCAAAAATAGCATCAGGCCGTTCATCCAAATTCAAGAGTTGAACCGTGTCCGCCTTACCACATTCCTGTGAAAACCCCGAATAAATAATCCATTCTTTCCTGACAGGAAGACTATGTTTTTGCAAGGCTGCCACATAGCCCTGTAATCTTCTTTCTGTAAACCTTAATCCACGGGGCCCGGCAATATGGGCAATTTTTTTATACCCATTTTTAATCAGGTGTTCCACTGCCTCAAAAGACCCGTTATAATCATCCTGCATTACCTTCGAAGTTTTTATTTTATTTGGAACCCGGTCAAAGAAAACAATAGGAATGCCCTGGTCAATTATTTTTTGAAAATGGTCACTGTCGTCCGTATTGGCAGATATAGTAACCAATAAGCCATCTACATTGGAAACAGATAAATTCTGAATGATCGACAATTCCCTTTCCTGCGAATCATTGGTCACAAATAAAATAATATTGTACCCTTTGCTGAATGCAATTTCCTGTATTCCGGTAACTACAGTGGAGAAATAGTAGTTGGTTATAAACGGTATCAGAATTCCAATATTATGACTTCTTCCTTTTGCTAAACCTATTGCATTGTAATTGGGTTGGTAGTTCATTTTTTCTGCCGTTTCCAGTACCCTGCTCCTTGTCTCCTGGTTAACATCAGATGTATCCCTCATCGCCCTTGAAACGGTAGAAACTGAAACATTCAAAACTTTTGCAATGTCTTTAATGGTAACAAAGCGATGCTTTAGCATAAATGATATGTACCGGGTTGTTTATCTGGAAGGGGAAATGATAGCTCCCTAAAGTTAATTTATTTTATTCAATCAATGAGCACCAGAAAGGCTGTTCCGGGAAAACCTAATCCCCAACAGCGTCGTAAACAATCAGTTATATCCGAAGTCTAATTCCTGTAGCCTGAACGGGTAACAGACCCGAACGCAGCTTTAATCAATTGGTGTTGTCATGCAATTAGCCGGCTTCGCCTGTAGCCAATAACATACTGCGGTTATCGGATATTGGGTGGACAAGGATGTAATGTACGCGCAGCACCCTTACAGAAGAGCGGAAATTAAATCAGTGGGCCCGTATATTAAGCCTACCTTACATGTCTTAAAGCGCACGTGATGACTCCCGAAGCGTCCGATTATACTCATTACCTGGAATGGCTCCAACAAAAATACCCTGACATCTATGTTAAATATTGTACCAGCACGGTGATCCCCGAAAACGGACGCGCCATCCACCTGTCCGAGACAATGAAGGGTACCGAAGATTTTGGTACGCTGGTCAAGATAGAATATGAATATTACCATCGTAATGCATCGTATGAAATATCACGGACAACCATAACCGCTGCGTCGTTGTTGCTGCGCATAGGGCAAAATATCACCCGTATACGCCGCACTAAACCCATTACGCAGGCCACCCTGGCTTCATTGTGTAAAATGGAAAAAGCCAGTATCTCCAGGATTGAGTCCGGTAAAACGAATTTCAGCATGACTACCCTGCTGACCATCGCCCATTCACTGGAAGTAACTGTATTGGATCTCGTTACAGTACCGCTACCGTGAATGGCAACTGGGGTGTTTACTAAATGTCCATAGCCAGGACAAATTCAATTGGTACAGGAATATTGGGCGAATTTATTTCTGCCTGTGAATTGTCAAAGAAGTGTTCGGGAAAAAATAGCCGGCGTACATGATTAACAGATAAAATGCTGGGTCCATTCATTGGGCTGCGTTTATTGCAGCACTTTCCCAAAATGACAAATTGTTTCCTGCGTCTGGATAATGGCTAACCATTGTTATTCCGAAATCGGTGGCAATCATACGATTAATTATTGGTACGCCATTGGTACTTTCATGGGTATGAAAAAATGGTTCTTCGTTGCCGTCAATGTTTTATTGGGCTCATTCGTGGTACTGAGTGTTTCATTGCAACGCATTGCGGGCACCCATCGCTACCATGAGATCCTCACCCGTTATATTCCCGGTATTCTTTTATCATTTACCGCATTCACATTTTTACTGTTGATTTTTTCAAGCGCCAGTAAAAGACATTGATCTAAATAATCGGCACCGGGACGTAGATGTAACAAGCGTGACCGGCATACAATATTTCCCACCCATACGACCCACCAGGACAGGGCATTATAGCTGTTCAATCAAACGGTTTACTATCCGTAGAAACCCCCGGAGCCATTCACCTGGTGAAGGGGGATTTTTCTTTGTGGTGCGATGATAAAAAAACCGCCTCATAGAGGCGGCTGCATTAACCGGACACATTAACCATTAAACCTTATCCGCCCGAAAGTTAATCACCATATTTTCAGATCAGGCATTTTTTCGATCAAATGCGGGTTATTTTCTTTTAAACGAACTACGGGATATATGGATGCCGGTGGGCAACAAGGAATATGTGGACCGGGCGCTGTGTAAATAGTACTGCGCCTTGCACGGTTGTCCTCTATATCTGCCAGTAGCGGGTGCAAGGGATTGGTCACGCGACTGTTTTTATATGCTCATTCCATTTAGCAAGATTGACACCTTTAAATAGCAGTCAGATCGCCATTGACAACTCGCCAATTAAAGATGGTAATAATATCACCGGGAGCAATGCATCCGCGAGTAACGGCGACAGGATCAATGCAAAATTGTTCCGCATCTATAACGAAAATGAAAACCTTTCCACAGGAAGAGCGATTGATACAAAATGAATATTCCATTAATCTTCCCGCTAAGTACTATTTAAAAAACAAGATCTGGAAAAACTGGGTCAATATTATTAATCCTTTCCGCTCATTACTGGTACTGGGTAGTCCTGGCTCAGGTAGAAGCTATTTTGTTATCAGGCATGTTATCTCGCAACATCTGGAAAAGGGATTTTCACAATTCGAATTCCATCCGGTCCGCTTCGCTAAGCTGTAATTTTTGTAAAATAATAAGTTGCAGCTATTTTATTTTCGTGGCGCAAAAGAGGTGCAAATCATCATTTCCTTTTTTCTTGGCAATTGCAAAAAGATATACTTAATAATTTAGTAACTAACAGGTATATGCAAGCGACGTTTGAATTGAAAGAGTTAGATGAATGGGAGTATATTTATTTGCTATATAACAAAGAGGTCTACATTATTTTACCGAATCTTAGACCCGATTTTATTTTAATAAGGAAAGTTGATTACTATGAAGTTGGTGTTGAAGTGACCAGGCTATTTTTTTATAATGCCAGCGCCAGGTTGAAGTATATGCCCAATTATATTGAAAAATGTATTAAAAGGAAGTATTCATCCAAAGGATAGCAAAGTACTAAGATAGGACACAATAATTTTATTAGGCCGAAAAGATGAAAATGGAAAATAAATTAGTTTTAATGGAGTGCTCTACGATCATCCAACAGTTGAAAAATATATTAATTTACTTGAAAGCAAAATCGTTGAAAAAAACAGAGGTTATTTAAACATCAAGGTAAATTCTCCAAGACTAGAACTATTAATTAATGATGAATAAAATTATTTTTCTGGATGGAATATTAATGAATTTAGTTCTATTTTATTTAGAAGCATCTCACTGAAAACATCCATTCAGTTTAGTGCATTCGATGAAATTTTTTTTGCTTGGTGAAATAGCTGGGAATTTTAAAGGGTTTCATTCAACAGATGAAATTGGGTTTATATTTGATAATTTAGTTATCGCTATCGATAGAGACAAAGAGATTACTAAAATAAAATCTTTTATATTTAATATTCCTCCAGACGATACATTAAACATTATATTCGACGAAAAAATTCTTGCAAAATATATTCATTTAATTGAAGAATTTCATCAATATTTAGATAAAAACACTATTTTATTAGACCCATATTTATTTTCAACTCCGATTCAGTAACCGGGCTCACATATTCGACGATAAATACCAAGCTATGAAACCAAGCACACTATCACGCGTGCAGATGTGCTCAATGCCAGAGTGTTTCCTTTCTTCGAAGAGCATCAAATACCCCTTTTCAGAATTCTACTGACCGTAGTACCGAATACAAAGGGAGACCCGAACGTAATGATTACGAAATATATCTGCAAATTGAAGATCGAACACAGCAAAAACAAAGTTCGTCATCCACAAAGTGAACGGCTTCACCGTACAATGCAAGAAGAATTTTACGTTGGGCCTTCAGAAAAAACCCCTATACCACATTGGAGGAAATGCAACGCGACCTCGATCAATGGCTGAAATACTATAACAATGACCGGGCACACAGCGCGCGATACTGTTATGGAAAAACCCCAATGGAGACATTTAAGGAGTCTATTATCTTAGCAAGACAAAAGGTGATAGGACAAGGGTCATCCGCGGCATAAAATCTATCCCAACCCTATAAACCAAATCCTTTGTTGTCAGATTAAATATTGTCTATTACAGTTAAATATTCCTGCACCCTATCTTTCAATATTATTGCTCTTTTCATGTCTAGCTTATCCTCCAGCCCCTTCATATCATGTATGATCTTTTCTTCATCAACGTCCGCATAAATCTGCGTGGTGGTTATTTTGGTATGCCCCATCATCATTTGAACCGTTTCCAGGGGGATACCATTCTTGAGGGCTACAGTTTTACCGAATGTATGCCTGGCGACGTGGAAGGTCAGGTAAGTACTGATTTCGCAGGCTGCTTGCATTATCTTCAAACAGTCGTTAACATGCTGGTTGGTTATTTTTGGGAAGATGGTGGTTCTTCCCTTGTCCTTTGCATCGCTCCTGTAAACAGTCAAAATTTTGGATGCCGATTTTAATAAGGGGACAGCGCATAGCTCATTTGATTTGGTTCGGTAAAGTTTACACCAAACAGTACCATTCGCTTCCCATTCAAAATCGGATTCCGCCAGCGCCATGGCGTCAACAAACGCAAGACCTGTATAACAGCAATAGGTAAAGAGGTCCTTTATGTAATGCAGCGTCGGATCGGTAAATGTTTTTCGTTCCAGCGCCACGAGTTCCTGTATATCCAGTTTCTTCCTTTTTGATTTTTTTAAAGGACAGCTATAACTTTTGCATTGATTGGCAGGTATCCATTTAAGATCATCGGCCGCCCAGTTGATTATTCTTTTGAACCGTTGCATGTGTTTGGCTATCCCGTTTCCTTTGCAGGGGTCATGATCTTTAATGGGGATGGTCCTGATATAATGTTCGAGATCGGTGGCGAACTGTCCGTTGACCTGGGAAAGAAAAACGTCTCCGGAAGAAAACTTGTCGGTTAAAAACAATTCGATATACTTAATGGTCGTTTTATAGTTTTTAAAACCGCCATTCTTTAGCTTGGGTTCCCATATTTTTTTATAATAGGTGAGCAGCTCTATTAATTTATGTCCCTTTAAAAGTGTTTGTACTCCGAGGTACGCATCCCTTACTGATTCTGCTGTGACGAGCTCTCCGTCATCCAGCAACCTCCGGTATTTACTTTTAATGCCGAGTCTCACATTTTCCAAATGGTCATTTATGGATTTTACGTCTATACTATTGCCACGTACCATCCCTTTTTCGCTGTTCCAGCTAATGATCTCAATCTGTTCTTTTGATGAAAATTCTTTTTCTTCTCCATCAACAGTGATGCGTACATAGATATCAGCCCGTTTTTTGTTGGCTTTGCATTTCCTTAAAAGGAAGCAAACACCAAATGATGATTGGGTTTCCATACAATTTTTTTTGATTGGTTCTGAAATAATTCGTTTCACTCTTCGCTTAAAATCGGTGTCCGCAGTTTCGAATCCAGTTGTCGTCCTCTCAAAAAACATCAAAAAAAATGATGTAATTGTATGACTGATAATGAATTGTGCGCCGTTGGGTGAGTACAAAGGACGTGCCTGATTATACTCACTGGTATGCTCACCTGAGAAATGCTATTTTTTGATTTGATTTGATGGAGGGGCAAAAATAAATCCCTGTAAATCAATTGACTTTACAGGGATTGATGGAATTTGATATCCATTTAAGTCGGGAAGACAGGATTCGAACCTGCGACCCCCTGGTCCCAAACCAGGTGCGCTACCGGCCTGCGCTACTTCCCGAACAATTATTTCTAACAAAACAAGTGTGCTTCTTCCGCCTTTTGCGGAACGCTACTTCCCGAACAATGTCTTTCTCTGCCCAACGACAGGCAGCTTTGCGGTGAGGGAGGGATTCGAACCCTCGGTACAGAGTTACCCGTACGGCAGTTTAGCAAACTACTGATTTCAGCCACTCATCCACCTCACCAAAATAATTTCAAGAGCTTTAAGACGATTGCCGTATGTATCTCACCCCATACAACAATATAGCAAACTTCTAGTTTCCCGCCGGCAGCTCACCGGCCCATCCACCTCACTGTTACTGAAAAAAGCACCCGCAATCACTTTGTTTGCGGGCGGCAAAAATAGCAATTAAGATAGCAACTCCAAAAAGAAATCCCGGCTTTTGCCGGGATTTATGCATAATTATTTTTTTATGGCTGCTTTTACTCGTTTTTACATGGCCGCTAACTGCACCTTCTGCTGCAATTCCATCACATTCTCCCTGAACACATTGTCCGTATCCATCAAATCTTTCACCGTCTGGCATGAATGGATAACCGTGGTATGGTCGCGCCCGCCGAAATGCTCACCAATGGTCTTCAGCGAATTCTTGGTAAACGCCTTCGCCAGGTACATGGTAATCTGCCTCGCCTGTACTATCTCTCTTTTCCTGGTCTTTTGAAGCAGCTTATCATATGGCACGTCAAAGTAATCACATACCATTTTCTGGATGGTGTCTATGGTGATTTCTTTGGATGATGTTTTTACAAAATTTCTGAGCACTTTTTTGGCCAAATCAAGGTCTATTTCTCTTCTGTTTAGCGAAGACTGTGCCAAAAGGGATATTAAAGCGCCTTCCAGTTCGCGTACATTGCTGTTTATATTATATGCCAGGTATTTTACTACTTCACGCGGCATGTCCAGTCCGTCATTTTTCATCTTCCGCTCCAATATCTCTATTCTTGTTTCATAATCCGGTACCTGTAGGTCGGCACTCAGTCCCCAGCGGAAACGGCTTAATAACCGCTCCTGCACACCATCCAGGTCCTTGGGTGGTTTGTCTGAAGTTAATACCAGCTGTTTGCCGCTCTGGTGCAAATGGTTGAAAATGGCAAAAAATGCGTCCTGCGATCTTTCAGCACGGTTAAAGAACTGTACATCATCAATAATGAGTACATCTATCAACTGGTAAAAATGTATGAAATCATTCACCGCGTTGTTGCGGCTGTGGTCTATAAACTGGTTGATGAATTTTTCGGAGCTTACATATAAAACAACTTTATTGTTGTGCAACCGCTTTACTTCGTTGCCAATGGCCTGCGCAAGATGGGTTTTACCAAGACCAACACCACCATATATAACCAGTGGGTTAAAAGAATTGGCGCCCGGCTTTTCTGCAACTGTTTTTCCGGCACGGCGTGCTACCCGGTTACTGTCGCCTTCTACAAATGCATCAAATGTATAAGACCCGTTTAACTGCGGATCTATCTGCATTTTTTTAAGACCCGGTATTACAAACGGGTTCTTAACTGGTGTATTTATGATAAGCGGAAAATCCATTTCGTTGTTTGAAAAACTTTTATAACCCTGGGCCGGTACATCCATGGTAAGCGGTTTGTTGTTGTGATTACCACTGTCAACCATGATCCGGTATTCCAAACGGGCGTCTTTACCCAATACCCTTCGCAAAGTCTTTGCCAATAAATTTACGTAATGTTCTTCAAGATATTCATAAAAGAATTGACTGGGAACCTGTATGGTTAAAACAGTTTCTTTTAATTCTACAGGTTTAATAGGCTGAAACCAGGTATTGAAATGCTGCCACTCTACTATATCTTTTATTATTTCAAGACAACTACTCCAGACTTTATCGAACGTTTTGACCGCCATTATTGGGTTAGCAATTTATAATGAGTTATAGTATAATTTTTAGGATTACTTTTCACAGGATTTTCAGACAGGTAACTGGTTCAAAAAGTAACGCAGGGGAACGAATATCAAAATTTTTTGTTGAAAAAAAAATTTTTTATTCACTTGATTTTTTCACTTCAACCAGTAAAAAATATTGCAGCGATTTTTTTGAAAAAATGATAAAAAAATACCAATGAAAAACGAAGCCTGGTGTTAACCCTGTAACCCTTTACTGGTATATGTTTTATCGGATCATGAATAATATTTTCTGAGCAGTTGTTTGCACTGCAACTGCTAAATAACTCAATCAATGAATTTATTCCTGATTCAAGAAAAAAAAATTCCTGTAATATTCTTTTATGTGAATTAAATTTCCTATTTGAAATTGTTCCCGGAGCGGTATAGAGATTAAGCAAAACCGGTTATACTGCAAACGTTTTTGTTCTTCATTTCATTCATAACCGGATGTTGCTGAAGATACAATTATTTTATCGGCACTTTACATTAACCACCATAAAATATTTTGACAAAATTGCCATGTTGGTGTCAGCGCCACAATTAATGCAATTTGCCCCTGATCCGCTACTTTTGCCGGATTGTTTTCCGGTAAACTACCAGACACATATGCAACGCCAGATAACCTGTAAACTACTTCCCTCCGAAGCAGACAATGAACAGTTGGTTACCAACTATATTGCGCGTGCCACCGGCACCGAAGCCACTGCTATAACCGGTTACCGCATCCAGAAAAGATCGATAGACGCCAGGGGCAAACAAGCCTGGATACAACTTACCGTAACTGCGTATATCAATGAGCCTTTTGCAACCAGTTCATTTACACCAGTATCATTTAAAGATGTATCCCATGCAACCCAGAAAGTGATCATCATTGGCGCAGGACCATGCGGATTATTTGCTGCACTTAAATTAATAGAACTGGGTATTCAGCCTGTTATACTGGAAAGAGGCAAGAATGTGCGCGACAGAAGACGCGACCTGGCATCGCTCAACAAAGAAGGCATTATTAACCCGGAAAGCAATTATTGTTTTGGCGAAGGCGGCGCCGGTACCTACAGCGATGGAAAATTGTATACCCGCAGCCACAAACGCGGCGATATAAACCGCATCCTGCACTTGCTGTACCAGTTTGGTGCAACAGAACAAATTTTATACGAAGCACACCCGCATATAGGCACTAATAAACTGCCGGGCATCATTACCGCTATCCGCCATCAAATAACTGAAAGCGGGGGTATTTTTCTGTTTGAAAAAAAATGTACTGACTTTATTATTAAAGACAACTCCATAAAAGCAGTAAAAACAGCCGGCGGCGATTTATTTGAAGGCGATGCCACCATTCTGGCAACCGGTCATTCCGCACGCGATGTATTTTATTTGCTGGCAGAGAAAAATATATTGATAGAAGCAAAACCATTCGCGCTGGGTGTAAGAATTGAACATCCGCAGGCGCTTATAGACAGCATCCAATATCATTGTAGTAACCGCGGAGAATTTTTGCCGCCCGCTTCATACGGAGTGGTGCAGCAGGTAAGCGGGCGGGGTGTTTTTTCTTTTTGTATGTGCCCGGGCGGTATCATAGCCCCTGCATCCACCAATGAAAATGAACTGGTGGTCAATGGGTGGAGCCCGTCTAAACGCAACAACCCATTCGCCAATTCGGGCATTGTTACAGAAATAGGCGATAAAGATATCCGGTCCTTCGCCCAAAAAAATCCTTCCATGCTCAATAACAGCAGTGGCCGGCATACCATTGAATCGCCGTTGACCGGTTTGTTTTTTCAGCAATGGGTAGAACAAAGCGCTTTTGCTGCCGGTGGTGGTAAATTTGTTGCACCCGCCCAGCGCATGGCCGATTTTGTAAATGGAAAAATATCGGATTCTCTGCCAGCCTGTTCCTATGTGCCGGGTATCAACAGTGCCGGCCTGCAAAACGTATTGCCCGGTTTTGTGCTTACCAGCCTGCAGGAAGGTTTTAAAGCTTTCGGACAAAAAATGAGGGGTTATCTTACCAATGAAGCAGTGGTACTGGCTACTGAATCGCGTACTTCTTCGCCCGTAAGAATTCCAAGACACCCTGAATCGTTGCAACACCCGCAGATAGACAACCTCTATCCCGCCGGTGAAGGGGCGGGCTATGCCGGGGGTATTGTAAGTGCCGCTATGGATGGAGAAAGGGTGGCAACGGCCATTGCGCTCAAGTTTGCCCGTTAACAGCAGTAGGCAAAAACACTTATCATACTATTATAATTCCAAGCCGGCTGCAAGTCCTTTTAAGGGCCGAAAACCGGTGCCAGACCTGCCAGCACGGTATTTTCTTGGTTTATGGTTGTTTTGTCTTACATTTGCACACTTTAAAATCATGCCGTAACATGATAAAAAACCTGCTTCAAACACAGGTTTCCCGAACATTTTACTGGTTAATCACCATACCAGCTCCTGTTTGTATCATGCGGCGTTATCTAAACTCGTTTGATACATGAAACTTTCACAGTTCCGTTTTGATCTGCCCCTTAATCTTATTGCCCAAAATCCTGCTAAGAGACGTGAAGACAGCCGCCTGATGGTGGTGCACCGTCATACCGGTTTAATGGAGAACAAACATTTCCATGATATCCAGGAATATTTCAACGACAAAGACGTATTTGTAGTAAATAATACAAAAGTATTTCCGGCGCGTATGTATGGCCGTAAGGAAAAGACCGGCGCAAAAATTGAAGTGTTTTTGTTGCGCGAACTGAATAAGCCCAACCGTTTATGGGATGTTATTGTAGACCCCGCCCGTAAAATACGCGTAGGAAACAAATTATATTTTGGAGAAACCGATGAACTGGTAGCAGAAGTAATTGACAATACTACCAGCCGCGGTCGTACCATCCGTTTTTTATGGGATGGCACCGATGAAGAATTCCGCCAGATGCTGGAAGTACTCGGAGAAACACCGCTTCCCAAATACATCAAACGCAAACCAGACGAAGAAGACAAAGAACGTTTTCAAACCGTATACGCCAAACACGAAGGTGCAGTAGCAGCACCCACCGCCGGTCTGCATTTTAGCAAAGAACTTATAAAACGCCTCGAAATAAAAGGTATCCGTTTTGCAGAAGTAACCCTGCATACAGGGCTGGGCACATTCAGGCCAATTGAGGTGGAAGACCTGAGCAAACATAAAATGGATGCGGAGTACTATCATATTGATCCCATAGCCTGTGGTATTGTAAACAAAGCAAAAAAAGAAGGTCACCGTATCTGCTCCATCGGTACCACTACCATGCGCGCCATGGAAAGTTCTTTTACCGCAGAAAAATTATTGAAACCATCAGAAGGCTGGACCAACCATTTCATTCACCCGCCGTACGAGTTCAACATTGCCGATGCACTGGTTACCAATTTTCATCTGCCCAAAACCAGTCTGCTGATCATGACCTGCGCATTTGCCGGTTACGACCTGGCCATGGAAGCTTATAAAAAAGCCATTAAAGACAAATACCGTTTCTTTAGCTACGGCGATGCAATGATAGTGTTGTAGACGCGAATAAGACGCTAATAAGACGCGAATAAGGAACGCTAATAAGACGCGAATAAGACGCGAATAGGCAGCGAATGAGAGATACGAATGAGGCGCAAGAAAATACTGAAATTTGAATGATCGATATTATAAAGGTCCCGGAATCACCGGGGCTTTTTATTTACAACAACTAATAGCTAACAGCTAATAGCTAACCGCTAATTTTGCTTTATATTGTATTTTGATTCACCTTCTACAATTGCTCAATATGAAACAGCTTTTATTGGTACTCTTAGCACTTCCGGTAATGACAAAATTAACTGCACAGGAAACCATCACCTTATATGAAAAAAAAGTACCCAATTCAAAACCAATAATCAACCGCGAAAAGACGGAGACGGGTAAAGACGGCATTTTGCGCATCAGCAACGTTTCCGAGCCGCAATTGCTGGCTTTTTTTCCACCGCGCGATAAAGCCAATGGCACCGCAGTAGTCATTTGTCCGGGTGGTGGTTATGGTATCCTGGCGTTCTCTCACGAAGGAACAGATGTGGCCAAAGTATTCAATGAATGGGGTATAACCGCATTTGTATTGAAATACCGGCTGCCGGATGATAGTATCATGGAGCAAAAAGAGACCGGCCCGCTGCAGGATGCGCAAAGGGCCATCCAACTGGTAAGACTGGGTGCAAAAAAATGGGGCATCGATAAAAATAAAATTGGTATCATGGGTTTTTCGGCCGGCGGTCACCTCGCTTCCACCGCAGGCACACATTTCAACAATGCATTTATACAGAACGTAAAAAACACCAGCCTGCGGCCCGATTTTATGATATTGCTTTACCCGGTTATCAGTTTTACAGACAGCCTTGCACATATGGGCTCCAGGAATAACCTCATCGGTAAAAACCCAACCGCCGAAAAAATAAAGTATTACTCCAATGAATTACAGGTTACACGTCAGACACCGCCTGCTTTTTTGGTGCATGCAAAAGATGATGGCGGCGTAAAAGTGCAAAACAGCATTGCCTTTTATGATGCATTGCAAAAAAACGGCGTTGCGTCAGAAATACATTTGTATGAAAAAGGCGGTCATGGTTTTGGTATGAACAATAAAACCTCCGAAGACAAATGGATGGATTGGCTGCAGGCATGGTTGAAGAAAAATAAATTCCTGCCATAACTGTTTATGTACAGCCAGGTTGAGACTTCCAGCCCGCCCGTTCATCCGCAGTGCGGGCCCGCTTAATACGCCTACTTACCTCAAAACAGCTGGATGCTGTTTATTCCCTGTTTAATAATGTTGCAGGATGCTGGTTATCAACCGGAACAGTAAGCCCTTGCTGTATACCATAAGTATGTAAAAAACGTTATAGATAAAATCCAAATCATGAAAATACTCCTGCCTGCATTGCTGGTGGCCGTTTTGTTCAGCTCCTGCAGATCTACCAACCTGGTTTATATCAGTGTATTGGAACCTGCACCGGTGACCATTCCGCAAGACATTAAAACAGTCGCTGTAATCAACCGGAGTGCTGTTTCCAGCCGAAACAAAGTGCTGGATGCCATTGATAAAGTAATGACCATGGAAGGCCCCGAACTGGATGCAGCAGGTGCAGAAGCCAGCATCAACGGCCTCACAGATGCACTGGCGGCCAATAACCGGTTTACTGCTGTAAAACTTCCATCTGTAAAATACGCCGCCAATGCGGCACCCGGTTTTTTTCCGGCGCCCATGTCGTGGAACGAAATAGAAAAAATTTGTGCTGAAAACAATACCGATGCCGTATTTGCGCTTGAGTTGTTTGATACCGATTCAAAAATAAATTATGCGGTGAACCCGGTACAGGTTAAAACGCCGGTAGGTAATATACCCGGTCTGGAACACCAGGCCAATATGAATACGCTGGTAAAGACTGGCTGGCGCATTTATGATCTGCATGGCCGCACCATACTGGATGAATACGCGTTCGACAGGTCATTGCATTACTCCGCCAGAGGTATCAATCCTATACTGGCAGCGGCCGGTCTCATCAACCGCAAAGAAGCAGTAAAAGAAACCGGTAATAAAAACGGTTATGCCTATGCGCAGCGGATATTGCCTTACTGGATCCGTGTGTACCGCGATTATTATATAAAGGGCTCCAGCAGTTTTGCTATTGGCACCCGTATGGCCCGTACCGGTAACTGGAAAGGCGCCGAAGAACAATGGTCAAAGGAAACCAACAATGCCAGTGCAACCATTGCAGGCCGCGCCTGTTACAATATGGCTATCATCAGCGAAATAAACGGAGAGCTGGACAAGGCCATAGATTGGGCAAAAAAAGCGTATGAAAATTACAACAACCGTCTGGCGCTTACTTATGTAAACATCTTAAAGAACCGCAAGATAAATGATGCCATATTACAGGAACAGCAACAACCATAAAAAAATAAAAAATAAAAAATAAAAAGTCGAAAATCAAAAAGCGATTGCTCCGCAAAGTCAGTTATACGCGGACCCCTACCGACTGACATCCGGTCTGACGGATAAGTCACGGTGTAGGTCAGACGAAGACGTCAGACCGATAGCGCGACAATTTTTAACTTTTGACTTTTAACTTTTGACTTTTGAATTAATCCAGTCCAAACAGGCCTTTGTTCAGCAGTTGCAACGTTTGCGTTTTATACGATGCAGGTATCAGGATAGATACATTGTGCGGACTGCCACCATAACTTACCATTCGAACCGGAATGGGCTTCAGCGCATCAAACAGTTTAGCCAGCAGATTTTCGGTAGTGGCCAGTTCATTGCCCACCACAGAAACAATGCTCTGGTCGTGATCAATTTCTGTATTGCCAAATGGTTCCAGTTCCTTTAATATTTCTTTCAGGTGCAATGTATTGTCGATGGTCAGTGATACTGCAACTTCAGACGTGGTGATCATATCTATGGGAGTGCGGTATTTCTCGAACACTTCAAAAATCTTTCTTAAAAAACCATAGGCCAGCAGCATGCGGCTGCTTTTTATTTTAATGGCAATGATACCGTCTTTTGCTGCAATGGCTTTTACACCGTTGCTGCCTGCCTGCAATGTTATCAGCGTGCCTTTAGCTTCGGGTTGCATGGTATTCAGCAACTTCACCGGAATTTTATATTGTTGTGCGGGCCAGATAGAAGCGGGGTGCAGTATTTTTGCTCCGAAATATGCCAACTCTGCTGCTTCATCAAAGCTCAGTTGTTCAATGGCCCTTGTTTTTTTAACCACACGCGGGTCGTTGTTGTGCATACCGTCAATATCTGTCCAGATTTCACAAACACTGGCGTTAATGGCTGCTGCAATCAGCGAAGCGCTGTAATCACTGCCGCCGCGTTTCAGGTTGTCAACTTCGCCCCGGGCATTGCGGCTGATATAACCCTGTGTGATAAATAAATTTTTCGACTCATGCTGTTTCAGCAATTGTGCCAGTTTCACTTTAATGCTGCCAATCTGCGGTTCATCATAACTGTCGATGGTCATGAAGTCGAGTGCAGGTAATAAATGATGGTCAACACCCAGTTCTTCCAGGTATACACAAAATAATTTGGTGCTCAGCAATTCGCCCTGTGCCAGTATATCTTTATTCAGGGCTTCATTGAATGATATGCGGAGTATGATATTTAAGAATTCAAAATGTTCTGCTATGATGGCATTGGCCTTTGTGCGTGCATCCGCTGTTTTTACCAACCCGGTAATAAATTCCTGGTAATGCGTTTCCAGTTTATCTATCTGTTGTTTGGCGGCTTCCTTTTCTCCCTTGCTCAGGCTATCGCCAATGGCCACCAGCGAATTGGTGGTGCCGCTCAGTGCGCTTAATACTACAATTGTTGGCTCATCATCTTTTGTAACCAGTTGTGCTACCTGGTGCATACGTTCGGGCTTACCTACAGAGGTACCGCCAAATTTCATAATTTTCATTGTTCCCCCCCAATCCTGCCACCGGCAGAAGTTTAAGTTTTAAAATAATTTGGGCAGCAAAGATAGAGGGTTATGGCTGATTTCGTTTGCCAGAATTTTATGTCTGATGTCTGATGTGATGATGTCTGATTTCGTTCGCTTGGCGGCTTGTGGCTTGAGGCTCGTGTAATGATGTTTGATGTAATTATGTCTGATTTCGTTCGCCAATGATGGATGTCGATGGACATCTTAACGGAAGAAAGACCGTTGCTTATCTGCATGCTGCAATAAAAGACATCAGACATCATCACATCAGACATCAGACATAGGAAATCGTACATCAAAGCGCTCGCCCAGTTCTTTCAGGTTTTCTGTAACGGCGTTTAGCAGTGGAATGCCTTTATTCAGGCGTTCGGCTTCAGCTTCCCGTTCGGGATCGCCGGGTATCAGCACGCGTTCCTGGCCAGGCACTGGTTTGGCAGCACGGAACCGTCGTATCCATTGATCCATGTGCAATTTAAAATCGGCTGCAGGCCGGAAGGCGTCTATGCGCATAGCACCGAAGAAATGGCCGATGCCTTTGCCCGGCTGATTATCGGGCATGGGCACATAAGCCGGAAAAGGAGGTACCCACGGACCATAATTGGCGCCACTCAGTACCGCAGAGAATATATCTACTACGGCACCCAGTGCATAACCTTTATGACTGCCATGCTCACGATCTCCACCCAGCGGCAACAATGCACCGCCGCCTTTCAACTCATGTGGATTGGTGGAGGCGTTGCCGTCTTTATCCTGTATCCATCCGGTGGGAGCGTGCAGGCTTTTGCGTTGCAAAATCTCCAACTTGCCATTGGCGGCTGTGGTAGTAGCCAGGTCTGCAACAAATGCGGGTTCATTGCCTGCAGGTATTGCTACGCAAATGGGATTGGTTCCCAGCATGCGCTCTATGGAAAAAGTGGGCGCTACCAGTGCGCTGGCATTGGTCATGGCAATACCAATCATATCATGTTCCAGCGCCATCATGGCATGGTAACCGGCAATTCCAAAATGGTTTGAGTTGCTTACGCTTACCCAGCCCGTACCAACATTTTTTGCTTTGCTGATGGCCGTCTGCATGGCAAATGGAGCTACTACCAGGCCAAGCCCGCTGTCTCCGTCAACCACCGCAGTAGAAGGGGTTTCATGTACAATCTTTATAGCCGGTTGGGCATTTACGCGTTTAGCTTCCCACAAACGTACGTAACCACCAAGCCGTGCCACCCCATGAGAATCAATGCCCCGCAGATCGGCAGCGATCAATGCCCGGGCAGCCATTGCCGCATCGGCTTCACTGCATCCTATCTTTTTAAATATATTTTCTGTAAATGAAAGAAGTGTATGGTACGAAATGATTTGCTCCACCAATATATTGTTTTAAGTGTTGTGTGTTATGTGTTGAATGCCTTCGGAGAATTGTTTTGAGTGTTGTGTTAAATAAAAATTGTTTTAAGTGTTGTGTGTTATGTGTTATCTGTTAAATGCGTTTGTGGGAAAAATGCTAACACATATGCAACATAGCCCGCAACACTGTACACAACACCCAACACATAACACATAACACATAACACAATCACTTCTCCGTTATTTTCATATTCTCCGCATCCCAGTAAATGATTTTTTTCTGAAAATAACTGTCGTTCGATGCCAGGCAGGGCGCAGCGGCGCGGAATGCGGTTACCGGTCCTTCTATTACCGGGCTGCCGCTTTTGATGGAGTCGAAGAAATTTACAAAGTGGTCTACATGTTCACTGTAGCCTTCGGGTTTTTTAAATTTGATGGGCGCTTTTACCGGTGCCTGTTTATCTGCTGCCGACCATTTCTGATCATATTGCTTTTTCAGTTCTTCCTGCATCGCTTCAGGATAGGTGTTCAGAGAATCCCACCCGCCAATACCCGGTGCTTTGGGCAACAGGCTATGGGTGATGCTGATGCCGTCCCAGCTTTTCTCCATCACACCTTCACTTCCAATAAATTTTACAGAGCTGCCACCGCCATCGCCGCTTATGAAATTTACACGCAGCATAACCTGGAAGGCAGGATGCTCGGGCGTTTCAGCATAGTCCATTATAGAAGTGGTTACATCGGGCACATCGCGACCGTCTTTCCAATATGCCAGCTGTCCGGCAGAGAAAATTTTATGCGGTCCCTTGGATCCTGTCACATAATGAATACCGGTAACCAGGTGTACAAAGAGATCGCCCGGCATACCTGTGCCAAAGTCTTTGTAATTGCGCCACCAGAAAAATTTCTTTGCATCGTATGATTGTTTGGGAGAGCCGGCTATATAACGGTCCCAGTCAACCGTTTTTGGAGATGCATCGGTAGGCAGGGTATATTGCCAGGCGCCAAGTGCGCTCTGGCGGTCGTAGGTGGCTTCAATACAGTTCAGCTGGCCTATTTCGCCCGCCTTATACAGTTCTTTTGCTTTCAGGTAATCTACGCCGCTGATGCCCTGGCTGCCAACTTGCATCACTTTTTTTGTTTGTTGCTGTGTTTTAATAACATCCAGTCCTTCGCTGATCCTATGTACCATGGGTTTCTCGCAATACACGTGTTTGCCTTTGTTCATGGCGTCTGTGCTAATGCGGGCATGCCAGTTATCGCTGGTTGCAATGATTACGGCATCCACATCTTTTCTTTCCAGTATTTCACGGTAGTCACGGGTGGTAAACAGGTCTTTGCCGTACAGTTCTTTCATTCTTTCCAGCCGGCCGGTATACAAATCGCAGGCGGCGGCAATTTCAACACCGGGTACTTTCAACGCGGTGGCAATATCATTAAAGCCCATGATGCCTGCGCCAATAACGGCTACCCGTATGGTATCATTGGCGCTGACCGGTTTATTGTATTGCAGGATGCGCTCCTCCATTTTTTCAGCTGCGGAAACCCTGCCCAGCGAACCGCTACCCAGTAATAATGAAGTGGTACCCAGTTGCTGTAAGAATTTACGGCGTGAAGATGCGTGCTTGTTTGCCATGGAAATCAATGTGTAAAAATGTGATGAATATGTAAAGTACCAATGCCTGTTACCAGTGTAGTAAATGTAAAATAATAATTGATAGGAAGGCCAGTTCTTTATTTTTAAAATTAATCAGCCTGGCGGAGTTCAGCCTTCATCGGTAACGGGCTTTCATTTTCACATTCATCACATTATTAAAAAAACCTTTGTCCCGAAGGGCAAAGGTTTTTTAGTACTTATTCTTTAAAATTGATTAGAATGGTAAATCGTCTACCGGTTCAGACATTTCCTGGCGCGATGGGCTGCTATTGCCGGCCGTTGTTGTGGCGGGTGCATTGTAGCTATTCTGAGAAGGCGAACCACCTTCGGTGCGTGTGCCCAGCAATTGTACACTGGATACGCGAAGGCTGAGTGTAGCGCCGGTGGTTCCATCATTTTTTGGATAAGTGCGTACTTCCGGAGAGCCGTCTACATACACCTGTGTGCCTTTGCGCAGGTAGGGCGCTATAGCTGTTTTGTCTGTCCAGTAAGCGCAATCCACCCAAATGGTTTTGTCTTTCTGGTTTCCTTGTGCATCACGGAATTTTTCCGTATGCGCCACATTAAAATTGATAACGTTTTTACCGTTTACCGTGTTGGTAACACAATCCTTTCCAAGATTGCCGATAACCTGAAGTTTGATCATACTGTTTAATTTAGCTGCGTACTTAAAATATTTTCAAATGGCAATTTACAGGTTCCCCGCATTATTTCAATTGCAGTTTTTGGATGCTCACAGAGTTGTGCATTATTTGTTAAAAGAAGCCACGGAGAAATATTGCTGATTGCGGGATTTTGAGATTTTGGGATTGCTTTTGCTTCGATGGTTTCCCGCGGCGGACGGCGGCGGGGCAGCGGGATATTGCTGATTGCGGGATTGCTTTTGCTCCGATGGTTTCTCGCGGCGGAAAGGCGGCGGAGCAGCGGGCGCAGCACATTTAAAAGACACTGCGTCCGCCGCTTCTCCGCGAACGCCGCGAGAAACCAGCCGCATAGCGGCCACTACTCTTCACTTCTTCCGCTTCCTGCATCTATTATCCGTCCAAAAAACAATGCATTCATCATCAGCTTGGTGCCCCCCAGCCAGAAAGCCCTGAAATTGGGATTGTCTGCAATGGATATTACCCTGCCCGAACCCACCGTGCTGACTACCACCGCCGCAGAATTTTTTATTGCATTGTAATTTTCTTTGCTGATATAACCACTCTGCAACGGAGCATTGGCATACACAGCCGGGTTGGCATAAGGATTTTTGCTTTTTTCCGGAAAAGTCTTTCCTGCTTTGAATAAATCTATATAAGGATGCTGATAACCATAAAACAACGGATGCGTTGTATCGATGCCGGCACGAAATATACCGCCATAATTGAGCTGCGAGCCCTCCCGATCGAATTTGGAAGCATACGGGAGGGAAAAAGCACTGTCTGTTCCCGATAATACTTTTTTAAAAGTGATATTGGTAATGCCGTTTTGCGCCGCCCATTGTACGGCATCTTCCATGCAGATAAGCGTGCCGCCGTTTTGTACCCAGGCTTTTAATTTTTCTTTACTGAGCTCACCATAATTGCCGCTTACTATTACCAGGGTATTGTATTTGCTGATTTCCACACGGTTAAAAGTAGTAATCTCCAGTTGACTAACGGGCATATTAAACCGCTGATCCAGCAGGTGCCACACTTCGCCGGCATCGGTAGCAGATACCCCGGTGCCTACCAGCATGGCCACAGTGGGTTTGCTTACATTAACAAAACTGGCGCTGCCCAAATCAACACCAGAGACGGACATGCCGGTGGTAAGCGGGTATACCTGCACGCCATTTTTAGCAGCGCTTGTTTTCAGCATTTCATACAGTTTATCCGAATCTGTTTTTTGTAATGCCACAGGTATAATAATGGTGCCGTAATTAAATTTCTTACGGCCCTGTTCTGTTGTGGCTTCAAATGGACTGCCGGTTACTTTTGCAAGTATGCCATTGTCTGTTAATTCATAGAGCATTCGCGGCGCATAAAATTCGTTCCATTCAAATGCATAAGCATAATTTGTTTTTCCGCCTTTGATTTCGCCTGCCGGCAAATGCAAACTGTCTACGCGGTTGCCTTTTACAACCGTTGTGTATTTGGCGGCATTCAGTTCGGCGTAGGGCAATCCGAAAGCAAGCGGCATTGTCCATGCGGTAATATCATAAAAAAGACTGTCTTTATAACTGAGCGTTTTATCGAAGATACCCCGTAGCAGGCGGTACTGTGGCTGGTTGGCGGGTATAATGTAAGCGCCGCCTTTTTCGAAATTGTAATTGTCTGCTGTTACAGGGCTGTTTAATTCATACACTTCTATTTTGTGACGCAGCAGCATTTCAATAAAATGCATTGTTCTTGCTTTGTCACCGGCCTCACCAATTATCCAGGCCTTGCTGGCGGAAGCGGCGCCTTCCTGTGAGGTCATCTTAAAAAAATCGCGCTGATAATTCAATAAATCCCTGCGCATGGCCGTAGCGGCTTCCAGCGTGGAGAGGGTAGTGGTAAATTGGTTGCGGATGGTAAAAGGGAAACGGAGAATGCCATTGCCCGTTTGCTGCGCATGCCCGCGAGACGATGCCTGCTCAAACAAAATACCGATACAACCCTGTACATCGGGGTAGGTGGAGCCTTTGCCATAATAGAAATCGTCATAGTTTTCTTTTGTGAAATACAACGACCCTATTTTATCGAGAAATTTTGCATGAAAAGTTGCAATCTGTGCAGTGAGCTGCTGGTTTTTTTCGGGTGTTAACGGGTTTACCCTTGCCGGTACACCGGGTTGAAAAAAGAAGCTGGCATTACTGCCCTGTTCATGGTGGTCTGTTAATATATTGGGTCGCCAGGCCTGGAATTTTTTCAGGCGGTTCTGGCTTTCTGCGTGTACGCCGGGCAGCCAGTCGCGGTTAAGATCAAACCAGTAATGATTAAACCTTCCGCCGGGCCATACTTCATTAAATTCTCTTGAGTTTGGATCGGTTACCAGGTTTTTGCTTTTATGCTGGTTCACCCAGGTAGAAAACCGTTGCATACCATCGGGGTTAAATGAAGGGTCAAAGAGTATGATGGTATTATCCAGCAGATCATCAATTTTTTTACCCTGTGCAGCTGCCAGGTAATATGCGCTGAGCAGTGAAGCGTTTACGCCGCTGGATTCGTTGCCATGTATTGAATGGCCTATCCAGATAACTGCCGGCATATTGTCTGTATTTAGAGATGCAGATGCGGCGGGGTCGCTCAGTTGCAAATGCTGTTGTCTTATTTGTTCCAGGTTGTCAAGGTTTTTCTTTGCAGAGAAGATCAGCAACAATTGCGGCCTTGTTTCATAGGTGGTACCCATAATTTCCAGTTTCACTCTTTCGGGGCAGGCGGCTGCAATGGCTTTCATATAATTAACCAGGCGGTCGTGGGTAACATGCCATTCGCCCACATGATGGCCTATTACCTGTTCGGGAGTAGGTATGGAAGCATTGTAGGTGATATCTGCCGGAAGGTAATAACTCAGTTCCTGGCCAAAAGAATAAAAGAACGGAATGATCAAAGCCAATACAACCTGTAGTTTCTTCATGCTTACATAGTTTTGATAAACGCTAATTTACAGGAATAAGGAACACGAATAGACATCTGTGTTGTGTGTTGTGTGTTATGTGCCGGATGATGTGTGTTGTGTATTGTTGTACCGGATGGGGAAGTGGCAAGCGATTAGCGACTAGTGGGCGTTTGCTGGGTATGATGCAAAAGTCAAAATACAAAATGCAAAAAATGGCGGGGCACCGGTCTGACGTCCGCGTCTGACCGACTTCTCCGATCATTTAGAAGTCAAAAGAAAAAGGCGCTTGAAAATCGGATTAAATTAACTAACCAAAAATCAACCTTATTCAGGCAAGTACACGTTCGTGCCGCTGCTACATAACACATAAAACATAACATTCAACACCATCAAAACACAATTCCTTTATTGTATTTCCGTTATTTTTGCAGGTAGCTGAAGCACGGAACAGCAATTTTTTGTTAACAGCAACCGTTACTGATGTTTTTTGGAAATCATTTTACCCGTGCAGCGTACATGCCTCCGTGGCGCACACAGAATCTTGAATACAATATATGTCAATACCGAAAGGAAAGTTAATAGCCATAGGTGGAGCAGAAGATAAAGGGACTGATCTGGAAACCGGCGATGTCTACCGCAATAACCTCAACTTTTTTGAACTGGGCATCCTGCGCCGTATTATGGATGAAGCAGGCGGACCCGGTGCCCGCATAGAAGTGGTAACCACTGCTTCTACCATACCACAGGAAGTAGCCAACAATTACCTGAATGCATTTGGAAGAATTGGATGCACCAATATTGGTGTATTGAATATCCGCAACCGTGAAGATGTACTGAAGCCGGCGTATATTGAACGCATCCAGCAGTGCAAATGCGTAATGTTCAGCGGTGGCAACCAGATGCGGCTGAGTGCCATTTTTGGCGGCACAAAATTCCTGAAGGTTTTACACGATCGTTACCAGCACGAGAACTTTATCATTGCCGGAACAAGCGCCGGCGCTATGGCCATGAGCAATACCATGATCTATGAAGGAAATGCCACCCGTGCGCATTTAAAAGGGGAAGTAAAAATTACCACCGGGCTTAGTTTTATAGATACGGTTATCATCGACAGCCATTTTGAAAAGCGTGGCCGTTTCGGTCGTTTGTCGCAGGCCGTAGCCAGCAATCCCTCCGCCATTGGCATCGGCCTTGGAGAAGACACCGGTATGCTGGTAACAGAAGGCAATAAAATGGAAGCCATTGGGAGCGGACTGGTAATCATAATAGACGGGCACGATATCCGCCATTCCAATATAGCCGATATTCCGGAAGGCAATCCCATCAGCGTGGAAAATATCATTGTTCATTTTTGTGAAAAAGGAAACGGTTATATGATCAATGAACGCAAATTTTTAATGGAAGCCAGCGAGGGAGCAGTTATAAAGAAACAGGTGGATGTGGAGTAGTTATTAGCTGTTAGCCATATTCCGGTGATTGTTGTATATGCAAATTTTTTACTAAGCATTTACTATTTTAAAAGGGCATCTTAAAAAAATCCTGCCAGTAGCTAATAGCTAAAAGCTAACTGCTTTTCTCTACCTTCGCCAAAATACTGAACAATGCCCGATCAGCTACCAAATAACCAGCAACTCAATATTGAAATTTCAGAAGAAGTTTCAGAAGGAACGTATTCCAACCTGGTGATCATCACCCATTCTCATGCCGAGTTTATAGTAGACTTTGTGAATGTAATGCCCGGTACACCCAAGAGTAAAGTAAAAAGCCGAATTATATTAACACCACAACACGCCAAACGTTTCCTGAAAGCGCTCGATGATAATATTCAGCGTTTTGAAGAAGCCCATGGAAAGATAAAGGACCAGGAAGTGGTTGAGTTTCCGCTCAATTTTGGAGGACCTACCGCACAGGCATAAGATTCACATTAAAAAAGCCCGCGAATTACGGGTATATCCAGTAAGTATACAGGAATACGGTACTGAAATATATCCATAATGCAGTTAATACTACATGCACAACCGTTTCAAAAAGCTTTCCCTTCCAGTGTTGTGACGAGTAAACAAAAAACTGCACCCCCAGGCGCATAAACCAAAAAATACCTAGTCCCAAATTAATTTGGCTGCCCAGTTTTGTGTGAACCAGGTCGCTGTTCGCCGCCACGCAAAGGATCCCCATCAGCAACACCATCAGCGCAATAAAAAAAGTATGTACATACATCACCTCGCGGTTTATTAAACTCACCTCTTTAAATGCTGTTTTCCATTTAAAATACCTGGGAAATATCAAATGAATAAATGCCAGTGCAATCAGCAGTATGCCCGTTATTTTAATGTGCAGTACCATTTTTAGCGAGGATAAATGTTGAAATAAAAGGGGTGATTTTTTTTTCTTTTTCCACTACCAGTCCTGCCAGCTGAAAAGTGGCGAGCCACGACTGTCTACTTAAAAAATGAAAAAAGCCGATATTATAAGCCATGAAGTTGGGAATATCACGCAGATGTTCGGTAACTATTACCCGGCCTTCTTCCTGCAGCGTTCTTTTTATTTCTTTAAAGAACACGGTTCGTTCTTCCCGGTTCCGGATTTCGTGCGCAGCCAGTATAATAAAGACCTGGCTAAAATAATTATCGGGCACAGGCATTGCCGATGTTTTGATGTGCTGTGTGCCGGTAAAAGGCGGATAAGCAGACCTCGCCCGGGCAATAGATAGCTCCGTATGTACCGCGGGGTCATAAAAATCAAAAACCAATAGTTGAGCACCGGGATATTGCTGGTTGAGCAAGGTGCTGGTTTCATCAAAACCTGCGTGGATGTTTGCAATGTTGCTTTTTTCACCAGCACCCATATCATGCAGCCATTGCAGTTTGTATAAACCGGAAACATCGTATACCAGCCAGGAAACAAACAATGAAATAAAAGAGGTTAATAAAATTATTCCGCAAACAACAATGCCCCAGATGCGGTAAGGGGGAAACAAGAGCCGGCTGCCAAAAAAAATAATGAGAACCAGCACGCCCGACAAAAGATAAAAATGCCAGTTAAAACGTACAATATTCCACAGTCCCTGGAAAGGTTTTCTCAGCAGTTCCATTTTTCTTTGATGCCTTTTTTCCAATGATACGGAATATTATTAATGATAAAAGCATTGGCCGGCGCCACGTTTGTAAGATGAAGGCTGTCGGGGAAAGAGATATGATAGTCCACTATCTTAACCGGCCTGGGCGTCCAGTTGGTTCTTACCCCTTCTATGATCAATACTGTTTTTGACGGTTGATCATATGTAAATGTAAAAGGCAGGGGACCTGCAAACCGACGCGCGTCTTTCCAGTCGGTAAAAGGTGACCCGGACGGTAAGTCAACCGCATCACCGGTATCTTCAATGGTGATGTTAAAACCGGACTGGGCTGAATGAATGGTTGTCTGTTGGCCATCAGTAGCCAGGTTAATATCGGTGGTAGCGTAATTATAATGAGTGAAGATATTACCCATTAACTCCATTTTCTTTTTATTGGTTTCAGATTTAAGTATGTACAAGCCCCTTAATCTTTTGCCGGCGTTGGTATGGTATTGAACAAAAAGCCGGTAGCCAACCAGGAAAAAATGATGACCGAACATTTCCGGAAATCCTTTGGGGCGCAGGTGGCGTGTCTGCACCATGGCCATTGCAAGGAAAGCCCATTTGTCTTTATAGGTATCCAGTTGCAGGCATTCGGGAATCAGTGGCTGCAGTTGTTCCTTTGGAACGGCAAAAGTAAGTACCACCGAGCTTTCAAAAAATGCTTCAACGGCAAAGGGATGGTTCTTTAAAAATGATAACATGATCAGACTGTATGAACGGGTTGTTTTTTCAAAATAAATTCATTGCAATAAATAACCAGTATAAAGGCCAGTGCAAAAACGGCGTTTAACTTTCCCCAAAGCAATAAGCCGGGCACTAGGAAAAATTCTATAGTATTCATGGTGGCAATAATAATTATCTGCACCACGGCATTTAAATGGGGCAGTATCCGGCTCAGTATCCAGATGGCCATACCAATTTCCGCTATGCCAATAAGGGTAGTTAGTAAATCAGCGTGTTGCCCGCCTGCAATGGTGGCAACAATTTGCCGGTGCCTGGGTGTATAACCCAATACCTTGCAGAAAAGTCCGTTTACCAGCCATACAAGTGCTATTAAAAAATTCAGGCAACGGTGAAGGGCATTGGTTTTTGAGACGTTCATAAAATTCCATTATCGGCAAAACTGTAAAAGCCTTCGTTGCTTACTATAATATGATCCAGCAGTTTGATATCGAACAACCGGGCGGCTTCTTTTATTTTATGGGTGAGATCTTCATCTGAACGGCTGGGCTGCAGGCTGCCGGAAGGGTGATTGTGACAAAGCACCACGCTTACAGCATCTTCCAGGATGGCTTTTTTAAGAATCAGCCGCGGATCAGCCACGGTAGCAGTAATACCGCCCTCGCTGATGATTTCAAAATGTTTTATTTTATTGGCGCGGTTCAAAAAAATAACCGCAAACACTTCATGCCGGTAATCGCCCAGCAGTGTTTGCAGGTAGGCGGCAATATCGCCACTGCTTCTGACCTGAGTTTTTACCAGGTGGCCCGATGCCTGTCTTCTTCTGCCGAGTTCCAGCGCGGCGGCAATGGTGATGGCCTTGGCTTCGCCGATGCCCTTGATGACCATAAACTCTTTAATGGAAAGACTGCCCAGTTCATTGAGGTTGTTCTTGCCCAGCAAAAGCAGCTCCCGGGCCAGGTCTACAGCGCTTTTGCGCTTACTCCCGTTGTTGATAAGGATAGCCAGCAGTTCAGAATCGCTCAGGGCGCCCGGGCTTTTACTTAGTAGTTTTTCCCGGGGTCTGTCATCTTTAGCCCACTCCTTAATTGAGTACTTCTGCTCTTGCATACTGAAAGTTAGGGTAATATTTTTATGACAGATATTTTAACATAATGGAACAATAGCAAAAGCCGTTATGCGTTATTTCTCAATCCAATACCTTTTGAAAACTAAAAATCCTATTGTATGAAACGTACCTCTACATTTAACAACCTTGGCGGGTTACAATCCCTCTTATTTTGCGCCGGAATTTACGCGGTGGCCCTTTTCTTCTCAATTTTTATCTGCTCTTCCGTTTTTTATGCCATCAATCCCAAAAAGGGAAGTGCGCAGCACCTGAGCCAGGTAAATACGCCTGCTGAAAAATCAATGTTTGCTTCTGTGGGTAAATAAGCTGCAGATTGCCTGCTATACAAGTGGTTGGTGCCTGAAATTAAAGCGGTAAAACTCTTTTACAGATTTTTATTTCTCTTTTGAAGCTTTATCTTCGCCGCACCAATAGCACCACTTATGCATAGTTCGGTAAAGATATTTTCTGGTACCGGATCGCAGTACCTGGCAGAAAAAATAGCGCAGCAATTCGGCAGTCCTTTGGGTAAATGTATTACCCAAAAATTCAGCGACGGCGAATTTCAGCCCGTTTTCCAGGAAAGCATCCGCGGAGACATGGTTTTCCTGATTCAAAGCACGTTTTCCCCTACAGATAATATCCTTGAACTACTGCTCATGATTGATGCCGTTCGCCGTGCATCGGCCTATAAAGTAGTAGCGGTAATTCCTTATTACGGATATGCCCGGCAAGACCGGAAAGATAAACCCCGCGTAGCCATCGGCTCCAAGCTGATTGCCAATATGATAGTGGCGGCAGGTGCAGACAGGGTGATAACCATGGACTTACACGCCCCGCAGATACAGGGGTATTTTGATATACCCGTAGACCACCTGGACAGCTCCGCTATTTTTATCCCTTATATTGAGAATCTGAAGCTGGAAAATCTTACCTTCGCGGCCCCCGATGTGGGAAGCGCCAACAGGATACGCGAAATTGCCAGTTATTTCAACGCAGAAATGGTGATTTGCGATAAGCACAGAAAACGCGCCAATGAGATTGCCAGCATGGTGGTAATCGGTGAAGTAGAGGGCAGGGATGTGGTGCTGATAGATGATATCTGTGATACCGGCGGTACGCTGGCGAAAAGCGCCGGCCTGTTAAAAGAAAAAGGCGCCAGGAGTGTAAGGGCATTGTGCACACACCCGGTTTTGAGTGGTAACGCCTATGCCAATATTGAAAACAGTGTGCTGGAAGAACTGGTGGTATGCGATACCATTCCGCTAAAACAGCAAACACCCAAGATTAAGGTGTTGAGTGTATCGCAGTTGTTTGCAGTGGCCATCCGGAATGCTTATGAAAATAAAAGCATCACCAGTTTGTTTATTCACTCGCAAATGAGAGACAAATAAAACAGCATACACAGTTGATATTGCTGCGGCAGACAAATCTGCCGGAAACAAGTAAACAAAAACACAATATAAACAATGAAATCAATTACAATCGAAGGACAACTGAGGACCGAAACTGGGAAGAAAGCCACCCAGCAACTTCGCTCTCAGTCTATGGTGCCCGGTGTAATTTACGGCGGCCAGGAGGATATTAGTTTTTATGCTCCTGCTTCTGCTTTTAAATCACTGGTATACACAAGTGCATTTCAACTGGCAGAAGTTGCGGTCGGCGGCAAAACTTATAAAACCATTTTAAAAGATCTTCAGTTTGATAAGGTATCCGATGCCCTTATACATGTAGACCTCATGGAACTGGTAGACGATAAGAAAGCCATTGCAACCATTCCGCTTAAGTTTACCGGAACTTCAATCGGTGTTAAAGAAGGTGGTAAACTGATAGTGAAAATGAAATCGCTGAAAGTAAAAACATTACCCAAATACCTGAGAGAAAACATTGAGGTAGATCTGACTAACCTGGAGTTGAACGGCAATATCAGGGTAGAAGATGTGAAGCTGGAAAACTATGAGATACTCAATTCTCCGCGTATTCCGCTGGCATCTGTAGTACTTACCCGCCAGTTGAAACAGGAAGAGGCCGCTACACCCGTTGCTGGTGGCGCTGCTGCTCCTGCTGCTGCAAAAGGTGCTCCGGCCGCCGCTGCAAAAGCTGCTCCTGCCAAAGGAAAATAAGCATTGCACAAAACATAATTACAGAAGTCCTGCCCCGGTGGCAGGACTTTTTTTATTTTCGCTGCCATGAATAAATACCTTGTTGCGGGATTGGGTAATATAGGTTTGGAATACCAGCATACGCGTCATAATATTGGCTTCGATGTGGTGGATGCATTTGTACGCAAACAGGCAATATCTTTTCATACAGACCGTTTGGCTGATGTTGCAGAATGTAAGATAAAAGGAAGGACAGTTTTTTGCATTAAACCTTCAACTTATATGAATTTAAGCGGCAAGGCCATCAAATACTGGATGGATAAGGAACGGATAGAGCCGGCCAATTTAATGGTAATTGTAGATGAAGTTGCCCTGCCGCTCGATAGGTTGCGCGTTAGAACTGCCGGAAGCAGCGGGGGTCACAATGGACTAAAAAGTATAGAAGAGTCATTGCTTACCGATGCATACCCGCGGTTGAGGTTTGGGGTAGGTAATAACTATCCGAAAGGAAGACAGGTAGAATATGTGTTGGGAAAGTGGAATCCGGACGAGCTTCCACTGGTTATAAAAAAGATGGCAGTTTGTACAGAATTGATTGAAAACTATATTTTGCAGGGAATTGCCCCTGTAATGAATCAGTATAACAAATTATCCATTACTTTATGAATTATTCATCTGAATCGTTATTTTCGCAGAAGCACTGTTTTTATGCAGCGCAGTTTTGATATTCAATATGCCTCTAAAGCCGGGCCTTTTAAAGCTAATACCTAACTTGATTGTTTAAACAACCAAATCCTTTTATTGAATATGAAAATATTCTGTGTAGGCCGTAACTATGTAGCTCATGCCCAGGAACTGGGAAACGAAGTTCCTGATGAGCCCGTCATTTTTATGAAGCCGAAGAGCGCATTGCTGCAGGCGCATACCCCGTTTTATTACCCTGAATTTACCAATGAACTTCATTACGAATGCGAGCTCGTTTTGCGTATTTCAAAAAATGGCAAATACATACAGGATCGCTTTGCAAACAAATATTATGATGCTATTACTACCGGCATTGATTTTACCGCACGTGATATTCAAAATGAACTGAAGAAAAAAGGTTTACCATGGGAGAAAGCCAAAAGCTGGGATAACTCTGCTGTCATTGGCAAATGGATTCCTTTTACGGAAGTAAAAAATAAAAAAGACATCAGCTTTGGTTTGTACAAAAACAAAGAAATAGTACAGCAAAGCAATTCCAATCTCATGATCAATAATTTTGATAAAATTGTAGCCTATATATCAAATTATTTCTCCGTGAATATTGGCGATCTTGTTTTTACGGGTACACCTGCCGGTGTGGGAGAATGCGTGGTGGGTGATGAACTGGAAGGATTTATCGGGGAAGAGAATTTGTTTTCTGTTGAAGTAAAATAATTTGCGCATGCAAAAAATGATAAGCAGCCATCCCCACCGGGATGGTTTTTTTATTAAACGTCCGTGCAAACCTGGCATCAAACCAACCCACAACTCACAAATCACAACACACAGCACATAACACACAACACAATTCATAAACATAACACTTAACACACAACACAATATATACCTTTGCCGCCATGCCTGCTATAGACACTTCTATATTATTGAAAGCTTACCGGATGATGTGTATGGCAAAGGCCATGGCCGAAACCTACGAAGCCAACCGCAGCATTTGCAAATACGTGCATTCAACTTCGCGCGGCCATGAAGCCATACAGCTGGCCGTGGCATTTCAATTGTTACCGGTAGATTATGTAAGTCCGTATTACCGCGATGAAAGCATGCTGCTGGGTATGGGTTATGAGCCGTATGAGCTGATGCTGCAGCTGCTGGCAAAAAAAGATGATCCGTTCAGCGGCGGACGTTCTTATTATAGTCACCCCAACAACCGGCAGCCCGGTAAACCACAGATGATACACCAGAGCAGTGCCACCGGTATGCAGGTAATACCCGCCACCGGCATTGCGCAGGGAATGCAATACCTGCACTGCATTCAATCACCTTTGTATAAAACAGGAGACGGTGGAGAATTGCCCATTGTTGTTTGTTCTTTGGGCGATGCCAGCATCACCGAAGGTGAAGTAAGCGAGGCATTCCAGTTTGCGGTACTGAAAAAACTACCCATTATTTACCTGGTGCAAGACAATGGCTGGGGCATCAGTGCTACTGCTGCCGAAACAAGGGCCATGGATGCGGTTGACTATGCTACGGGCTTTACCGGCATGAAGCGCATACGCATCAACGGTACCGGCTTTGAAGAGAGCTACCAACGGATGGGTGAAATAATAGCATATACCAGGGAAACACAATCGCCCTGCCTGGTGCAGGCAAACGTATCGTTGCTGGGGCATCATACCAGCGGGGTAAGAAAAGAATTTTACCGCACACAGGAAGACCTGGATAAACATGCCGAAGGCGATCCGGGCCCAATTTTAAAAAAGCGTTTGTCCGTCGGCGGTATAAGCGCTGAACAGCTGGCCCAAATTGAAACGGAGGCGGCGGAAAAAGTGGCAGCCGATTTTGCGCGTGCGGTTGATGCAGCGGAGCCTGGTGCTGATAGTGTGGAGGAATTTGTTTTTGCACCCACGCCGGTTACACAGGAGCTGGGGACAAGAAGTCCGGAAGGCGCCACGCCGGTCATGATGGTGGATGCGGCATTATTTGCCATCCGCGAAATTATGGATGCCTGCCCGGAAGCATTGTTGTATGGCCAGGATGCCGGCAGGCGGTTGGGTGGGGTATTCAGGGAAACGGCAACCCTGGCGGAACGTTTTGGCGATCACCGGGTTTTTAATACGGCCATACAGGAGGCATATATTATAGGGTCGGTGGTAGGCATGAGCGCAGTGGGCGCCAAACCGCTGGTGGAAGTGCAGTTTGCCGATTATATCTATCCGGCATTTAACCAGCTTGTCACCGAAATGGCCAAGTCTTATTACCTCAGCAATGGCAAGTTTCCCGTGCAGGCGGTCATAAGGGTGCCGGTAGGCGCTTATGGTGGGGGAGGGCCCTACCACAGCGGCTGCATAGAAACCACGCTGCTGTCTGTAAAAGGTATCAAAATAGTCTATCCTTCCAATGCAGCCGATATGAAGGGCCTCATGAAAGCCGCGTTTCTAGACCCCAACCCGGTAATTATGCTGGAGCACAAAGGGCTGTACTGGGGCAGGGTTCCGGGTACCGCGGAAGCCAAATGCCCCGAGCCTTCGGCCGATTATATTATACCCCTGGGTAAAGCCCGTAAAGAACTGGAAGCAGACCCGGTTATGGTGACTGCCGGAAGCTCCTGCTGCATCATCACCTACGGAATGGGTGTATACTGGTCCAGGGCGGCGGCTATGCAGTTTCCAGGCCAGGTAACCATCATAGATTTACGCACGCTGTACCCGCTGGATGAAGAGCTGGTTTTTGAAGAAGTGAAAAAACACGGAAAATGTCTTGTTCTCACAGAAGAACAGCAGAATAATTCTTTTGCGGAGGCGCTGGCCGGCAGAATTTCCAGGCATTGTTTCCAGTTTTTAGACCAGCCGGTAGAGGTGATGGGAGCGCTCAATAACCCTGCTGTACCGCTCAACATACATCTCGAAAAAGCGATGCTGCCCAATGCGGAAAAGCTGGCAGTTGCCTTACATCACATATTATCTGATTGATGTGACAACATTATAATACAAGATAGTTTTATGCTGCATAAGGGTTTATTACAAAGGGCTTTATAAACCTGCCGTTCACAACGCGATTCCTGACGTTGGTCAATTTACTGTAACATTTCCTTTCGTTTTAGTGTCTATCTGTTGGCAACAATTTTTAATTAATCTAGTTGTTCGCGTTCAACAGGTAATTAACCCGCATATGTAGATTTATGTTTTTACTGCGGGCTTAAAATATCAATTTAACTGCGAATAAATTCGTAGAATGATTGCTATGAAAAATAAAATGCTAAAGAGATCGCATTTATCCGAAAAAACCTGCAGAGAGATCATACAGCTTTTCTCGGATGACTTAACTGCAACCCAGATTGCGGGCGTCACCAATGTAAGCCGCGTTACCATCAATAACTACCTGAAGCTGATAAGAACCCACATTGCGCGGCATTGTGAGGAGCAAAGCCAGGCATTTACCAACCGCAAGCTGGTCCCGCATCTGCCGCGGCCGCTGCACGCCGTAAGGGATACCACTGCTGACGACCCTGCTATAAGCCATATGTATTATGGGTTTTACACGGTTAACGACAATGTGTTTACCGACGAGTTGATTTCCGTAAGCAAACCAGCTATCAGGGAGTTTCAGCAGGCCAGCTGGCTACACCGCCAGGAAGGCGCCCATACAAATGAACTGGGCAGGTACCATGCCATTGCAGATTTCGATGAATGGCGTTTGTACCGCATGGATGCAGCCGCCGGCAATGGTAAAACCCACCAGGACGATATTGCTGTCTTCTGGGGCAATACCCGCAGCCGTTTGCTGAAGTTCAGGGGCATGAATAAGAATACTTTGTATTTGCATGTAAAGGAATCGGAATTCCGGTACAATTACAGGGATGATGATATCAACAAGATCTTATTGAATATTATTTATAAATACCCGCTTCATTTATCCAAATCGTATGTGTGATGCAGTGCGGTGGGGTTAGCTTATTTGACCCGGATTCTCACTATGCGCTGCCGGCCGGGTTAAATTATTGAAGGCAGTGATGTAAGTTTTCTCATGTTATACGCGGGTGGTTTCTACTACCCGCTCTTTTTTTGTTTTGATTTCCGATTTTGACCCTATTTCTATATTTTTGCAGCCCGTTTGAGGATAGCTCCTCAGGCCAGGGCGCGATAGCTCAGTTGGTTAGAGCACTGGATTCATAACCCAGAGGTGATGGGTTCAAGTCCCATTCGCGCTACAGAAAGCAGTAATCTTCAGGTTGCTGCTTTTTTTATGACCAATATTTTTGATCTTCTTATTAATACAGCGGGGTACGGTCCCGTTTGTACGGGAAGTAGCTCTTCGGCCTCCTATCTGACCGATACCGCTGTCAAACGCACTATTTACAATTTATTTACAAAGGTTACATTTTTATTTACATCCAAATCGCTCAGTCCATAAAATATCAAACTAGCTTCGCTGAATCAATTTAAAACGATATGAAAAATATGAAAAAAACCATCTATTTCCTGATCTTACTGCTGGTTGTGGTAAGCGGACTGGTATTTGCCAATCATGAAATTAAAAATGGAACTAAGCCAACCCCAAAGCCGTTATCTATCGCTGACAGGAAAGCCCGCCTGGATGAAAAGAAAAAATGGGAGGCTTCTCCCGACGGTATAAGGTACAAAGAATGGGAGGTTTCTCCTGAAGGTAAAAAGGTACATGCCAGTCATGATAAAATAAAGACGTACATAGCGGCTTTCTCCAATATGGAGGCCGTGGTAACCTCTGTTACTTTTCAGCGCCCAAACGCGGGTTCATCACAACCAAAATGGCTTATCGTCAGCATTAATGGCGAAGAATACATGATGCAATTTATTCCTAAAGAATTTCAGCAGTTAAATAGCCTGAAAGTAAACGACAAAATAATTATAAGAAGCCGCAGCGCAGGCTATTCGCCCAATCATCCATATTTGATTGTATCGGGCGACTATATTGAGCATAATAATAAGATACTTTTTAAACGTGACTTTAGCAAAAATAAAGGTTGCTGAGGATTACCGGCTTCGCGATTAACTGCAATAGCTATTAAACCGGCGCTAATGTCTCCGGAAACGCTAACAAGTGTTCAAAGAATTGCTCACTCCCGCTAGGGATAAATAATAAGCTCATAAGACAGGTGTTTTGTGGGCTTTTTTTGTGCCCTGGCTTAAATTTTTAATAATTGATTGAAGACAAATACAGCGAGCGGCCAGCGCGTGTAAGATGCCATAGTGCCCTGCAGGCGCATTTGCGCGGTAAAACATAAGCCTTTATGATGGCCGCAGGCTGCAAAAAAACGTCACACTTATTTCGGACTGTAATATTTCCAACATTTTAGATATATTCAGGGAATAATTTTAGTCCGCCGAGCGAGTTTGCTTTGTGACTGAGGTGGCGAAGCCATGCGTAAAGAAAACGGTTGAGGATGTTTTTCTAGAACACGCTCTATTTGCTGGAAAAAGAAGCACTAATTTTTATGGCACGCCTATGCCACAAAGAAATCAAAACGCGTTTTCCCCAATAGATAAAGCTTATGTAAAAATATCGCCTTTTAACGGCCGGAAACTTATAATGTGATATTGTATTGACGCGGGTTAATATTATACGCAACAATTCTTATAACAGTTTATATTTGAACGTCTTTTAATAATTTACGCGGAGACAAATGGCAAAAGCTCCGCGTATATTTAAGAGTTGGTGGCAAGTTTTACAGACACCGTTTATGGCTTGAAAAATTAGGAAATGAACTTTTTCAATAAATCAAAACATAAGACCCCTGACCGTTATTCAGAAAACTCACAAGGAGATTTCTATGTCGAAGATGGAGTTTGTACATCTTGTGGAGCACCCCAAGCAGAAGCTCCAGACTTAATTGACCATTCAAAACTTGAATATGGACACTGCTATTTTAAAAAACAACCAAAAACAGATGGTGAAATTGAACGAGCAATAAATGCAATTGCAGTTTCTTGCATTTCAGGGCTTAGGTATGGCGGGACTGACGAAAAAATTTTGAAAAGGCTTTATGAAATTGGCGAAGGTGGACAATGTGACAACAAACCAATCGGCAATTACAAAACACTTATTTGGGACACAGTAATATTTGAATTCAATAGTTCAATTCAAGAACTATCAAAACTATTAACGACTCAAATAGTTTTGGGAGAAACACACCTAAATAAGCAAATTATTAATTTCAAAATTGAGGACAATAATTATTTTGAATTTATTTACAGGTGGACCAATGGAGCGACAGGAAACATTTTTAGATGTCATTTTATTAGCAATAATCAGTATCGTATTGAAATTGCAATAGAAGAAAATGGTCACGAAATTTCAATACGAGGAAACTCAATGACTGTAAATTCAATTCTCCGATCAGACAATAGAATTTCAAAAATAGTTTGGGTTGACAAAGACAAAAACATTTACAATGAAACAGAATTGCGATAGAATAAACCTGCCACCAACATCAGGTTTGCTGCAAGGCTGGCTGGACATTGGAGCAATGGTCATTTTATCACTGTTGTGCTTCATCTGGGCTGGACATTCAATCTTGGGCTTTTGTTTGTTAACCTGTACTTTTATATCTTTAATCAGCAGCGGTTCCGGGCGGACGGAATTCTATTTCCCCACCTTCGCCAAGCCCTACCCGTTGTGCGTCACCAAAAACTGCCAGTACAAACGTTGAATAGCATTTCCAAATTTGTGGCACCATGATAATTCAAGAAGAACAGACCTTAATAAAAAAGTTTGTAAAAAAAGATAAACAGGACAGATACTTGGCTTTTCTTTCTAAAGGTAAAACCAGAACTAAGTTCACAAATGAATTATATCATTTCAATGATTTCAATTGGAATCTGTTTCGTGAAATTCCGGGAAATGAAAATGAAGGTCAAGCAATTACTTTAAAAGTTAAGAACAACAAAAATATCTCAACTTGTAAAGTCATTTCTGCAGACCCCAACTTTGACGGAAAAGTTATGTCAGTAGAAGAAGCAATTAAAAATGCAATAGGAATAGAGGGAACCATTTTGATTTTCGGTGACGCAGACATCGTATATTATGAAGGTGAAGCTCCTAAAAGCAGATACATAAGCATATGAATAATTTGTTAACACTACAGGAAGCTGTTGCCGTAGTTCTTTTAAACAAACAAAACCGAACCGCGACATTTGAAAGCATAGCTGAAGATATAGAGAGACGTGATTTATTTCCTGAACGCAAAGGAGGAATTACTCTGGCAGAGCAAGTAAAAATTAGAACATCAATAAAATCCAGTAAATACAAGCATTGGTTTGACTTTATTCCGCCTAACATCATTTGTTTAAAATAAATCTAATCCATGAACATTGACCTTGGCGAACGCACAACAATGGGTTTGCTGCTATGCTGGCAGACGAATTAAACCTCAGCTTTTTGTTCGCTATCAGCATCGGTTCGGTCAGACGTAATTCTATTGAGCTTTTGTTCTTAACTTCATCATCAGTAATTCTATTGGGCTTCAGTACCGGGCTGGACAATATTAAATCCCAGCACAGCAGCAAGCCCTAACGTTGGCAGCAAGCATATGACGACATCAAACGACTTCATCGAATACTATAAAATTATAAGCGACACCGAGTTGCTGAGCATACTCGACAATTCTGTCGATTATCAATCTTTGGCAGTTGAAGCAGCGAAGGAAGAATTTGCTAAAAGGAAACTTACAGAGACAGATATCCAAGAAGCACGAAAATCCCTTATCGCTAAACAAGAGCAAAAAGGAAAGGGAAGAGAAAAGGTAAAAGCCGTTGAAACAAAATTTAAAGCAGCAGGGCATACATTTATTGACACAATTAATCCAATTCAATCTGGAATACCTTTGGTCGAAAAAACTATTAGACTTATTGTAATAATATTCGGAGGAATATTTCTATACCAATTTATTGAAGAATTTAGGATGCATTTGGCTTATATAAAAGATATTGCAAGATTTCCATTCGAAAGCATTGTTTATCTTTTACCATTAATACTTTTGCCCGTTGCGACAATTGCATTTTGGAAAAGAAAAACATTAGGTTGGACACTTCTAACAATATTTCTTACTTTTTCTGCTGTTGGTGTAATGTGGTTATTATTTCAATCATTTAATTGGAAAACTTCTGGTTTTGGTAATCTTGACAACTTATTTCCTCGACCTTCGCCGACAACGTACATCGTTCAGCTGCTATTTTTAGGTGGGACAATGTATGTGCTATGTAAGGAAAATATGAGACAGGTATTTTCAATTGATAAACAAAAAATGTTATCGACAATTGGTATTACAGGATTTGTAACCTTTGTTTTAATGGTTGCAATTTCTTAGTGCAGACGGAGAATGCCAGCTGCCAACATGGGGTTCCTATGCAAGTTGGGCATGACCGTGTAACATCAGCTATTTGCAAATCCCAGCTTTAGTTCCAGCAGACGAATATCTATCAGCGTTTGTACTTAACTTCATCAACATATTTTCAATCGGCAACGGTTATGGGCAGACGGAATTCTATTTCCCAACCTGCATAAAGCCCTGCCCGTTGGCGGCAAGGCTGACAGACCCTGCTTAGAAGACAAACAGCTTACAATATGACAAAAATTGAAATTTTACCCTTAGACGGAATTGAAATTGAAAATGTAGGAAAACTTTCCTTTGGACAATCCAAATCGGACATTGAAAAACTGTTTGGACAACCATCGGGAAGTTCTAACCTAAACCAATTATTTTATGACAATTACGAGTTTAGAATTGACCTTGACAAAAATGGAAATGCTGAATTCATAGAATTTATTTATGGACCTTTTCCTGAAAAATCACAACTTTCCATTTACGGTGTCGACCCTTTCCAAATCGGTGCTAACAAACTTGTAGAAATTCTTACTGAAAAGAATAATGGACAAATAGACAATAGCGAGGCTGACTTCTCTTATGGTTTTTTAAACATATCAGTTGGAGTTTGGAGAGAAATAACCACAAAAGACGTTGAAGAAAGTATCGCTGAAATGAAAGCAAAAAATGAGTACGAAGAAAATAAAGATTGGCTTGAGGAAGATATGACCAAAGCAAAAAACTTTTGGACAATTGGTATTGGAATTAAAAACTATTACGAATGACACAACCGAGATAGCCCAGCCGCCAACAGGGGTTTGGCAATAGTGGGGCTGAGGTGCAAAGGCTCAACTTTAGTTTTTCAATTTAGCATTTGTGCAAGGGTTGGGCTGAAGGAATTCTATTGCCCCACCATCGCCAAGCCCTAAACCGTTACCGGCAAGCAATATGAGCACCACGTTTAACATCATACCGACAAAAGTTGATAACAGTTTGACATTTCAAAATGTGTGCTGCAATAACCGGAAACTGTTTTTGTGGTGAACGATAAGGAAAAGTAGAAACTTGATTTCTGCAGGTGCGTATTACCGAGCTGAATAAATTGAATCAACTATTAAGCCTCGTAAGGCAATGAACGATGTCGAAAGCAGGGAGCTACGTTGATTCCTGTTAAGAGTACAAAGGAAACCTGATTACTGTTTGCACGGCATCCGGGGTAAAGTTGACAGGAAGGTAATACAGGGTTTTGTACGGAACAAGAGAAGTCGCTGGTGCGCTGTAAACCGAAAAGAGAATCAGCCGTATAAGGATAATACGAACCAGCGGCGGCGGACTAAACCGTAGTAGTGATAAAGTTGCTGAAAGGCAATGGAGCGAAGGGTTTAGCCTGTTTACGTTTCATAATTATTTACACCCGTAAAAGGAATGATTGATTATTATGAAACAAAGTCACAGCCAATTACCAGGGTAATGGTTTGGCAGGCATACAAGAAGGTAAAAGCCAACAAAGGAAGTGGTGGCATAGATGAAATGAGTTGGGAAGATTTAGATAGAGTGCGCAATGAACAACTGTATAAACTATGGAACCGGCTAACCTCTGGAAGTTATCAACCAATGCCTGTACGGGAAGTTGAAATCAGTAAAAGTTCAGGAGGCATTCGCAAATTAGGCATACCCACCATTTTGGATCGCATTGCGCAACAGGTAGTGAAATCACATCTTGAACGGATAGCAGAACCTCACTTTCATGAAGATTCTTACGGTTACCGGCCAAAGAAAAGCTGTCACGATGCAGTTGAAAAGGCTATACAAAATGTACAGACTTACGACTGGGTGATAGACCTTGATATCAAAGGTTTCTTTGACAATATAGACCATGCGCTTTTATTGAAAGCGGTTACACATTATTGTACCGATAAATGGGTATTGCTGTACGTTAGACGATGGTTGAAAGCAGGAATTGTTCAACAGGACGGAACGTACATTGACAGAGCAACAGGTACTCCGCAGGGAGGCGTTGTAAGTCCGTTGCTGGCAAACATTTTTCTGCATGTAGTATTTGATGGATGGATGAAGAAATATCATCCAGACAAACCATTTGAGCGTTATGCAGATGACATTGTGGTGCATTGCAAAACAGAAAAGCAATCGCTGTATGTATTAAAAATGATACAGCAGCGGATGAAAGATTGTAAGCTAACATTGCATCCTGTAAAGACAAAAGTTATAAACTTGCGGGGTATCACTGTAAAGAAATATCCCAGGAGTTTTAATTTTCTCGGTTTCACTATTCGTCCAATCTATAGAAAAATGGATACTGGCAACAAGCTGATGGTATCCGGCTTTATGAGTACAAAATCCAAAGCCAGCGCGTTGGCGAAGTTTAAAAGTTTCAATATCCACAAATGGCGAAAACCCATTGAGGCAATTGCGACAAAACTCCGTCCTGTTATACAAGGTATAATTAACTACTATTGTAAGTTTTGGACAGCGCACACTCGTTTTGTCTGGACTCAGCTTAATGCAAGATTATTTAAGTGGGTAAGATGGGAGAAAGGATTAAACATACGGGAAGCAATGAGTTGGTTGAAAAGGAAGTTTAAAGAGAAGCCCGGTTTGTTTCCCCACTGGCAATTGGTAAATCCATAATGTACAATACATTTGTGACTAAAACAGGAAGAGCCGTGTGAAGAGAGATCTTCAAGCACGGTTCCGTGAGAACCTGAAAGTGAAACTCTTTTGGGTGACTCGACTGGCTGCCATTAAACATCCGAGATGAAACAACTTTTAATTTTTATGGGACTTATAAGCGGACTGCTTTCATTTTTTGGTTGCAACAATCAAAAGGAAAGCAAAATCATTGCGACAGACTCTTCAGGAAATGTTCAGACTATTAACCCCAAGGACATCTTAATGACAATCCCTACTATCGAGAATACATTTCCTGACTTTGAAAATAAGACCGATTCAAATAATTTAAAAATTCTTGAGGATGATTGGCGTCAAATAGAATTTATTTCAAAAGACCAAAAAACTTCAATCGACCAGGAAATTGACAGCATAACTTATATTTTTGAACACGAAATGCATCAAGGAAAAGACTATTCTGCTTTTAACAATCTTCATGTTAGACGACTTATAACAAAGCCACTCTCACTTTCATTTGAAAAAATTAAAAGTTATTTGGGGGACGCCAAAAATGAAATTGGAGGTATTACAGTTAACGGAAACAGCGGACAAATTAAAAACGGTTTTTCGATTTCGTCAGAAGGCTTAAACTATTATGGAGTAAAAGGCGACAATAACAATGTTTCTGTTTTATGTTTTTATGGGGCAGACACAGACAAGGATTTTGTAAAGTCTGTTGACAAAGTTTCAAAGTTGTTAGCGACAGAAAAACTTTACTTAGTTGATTGGATACACAGAAAAGTTGTTGACGAGAAAAATATCAAAGACTTTTTTAAACTTAATGTCTCTAATTGAAATTAACGGCAGCCAACATTGAGTTTGCGGAAAGGTTGGCTTGACATTCGAGCAATGGTCATTTTATCGCTGTTGTGCTTCATCCGAGCTGGACAAACATCGCTGGTCATTAGTTCTTAACTTAATCAAAATATTTTCAATCAACAGCGGCCCGGGCGGACGGAATGCTAATTCCCAACCTGCATAAAGCCCTGCTGTTGCCTGCCATTATATAAAAGTCTCGTTTCTTTTAAAGTGACGACTTTATTCGGCAAATTTTGCAAAGACTAGTCACTATTATGACAAAATATTCGACAAAACATTTTGGTGAAATTGACTTAAACCAACATTGAAAATTTTTACGAAGTAGAAATTCAACTTGACGCTAAATCAATTGAAATAACAATAAATATTTCTACGGCGACAAAGAGCATCGACAGAGAGAGTATTCAAACTATAGATAATTATCTGACCGACTTAGAAAGTCACGAGAAAAACATTCGTCAGATCATTCAATACGACTATAAAAATGAGGGAGCTGCAAAAAATTATATTGACTATCAACTAGAAACCCAAGAAGACAAAGACATCCTCGGACTAATTAAGAATGCCAACAAAAACTTGGACAAAAAAGAAAAACTATTATCCGTAATTCAACTACTCAGAATAGGGTTTTATCCTGAAAAGGAAGATGCTCTTTTTGCTATGTACGACTATACAATTCAAGAAGAACTGACTAACGATTTGTTAGTTGTTAAAATATCAAAAAACGACCAACCCGTTGTGACAATCGAGAGCTGAATAACAGCAGGCAACATTCGTATGCTATTGTGGCTCGACGTTGTTGCAATGGGCAGTAGTCAATAATCAGCAGTAGTTATGGGCGACCATTTTTTAAACTTAGATTTGTTATATTCAAGTTCAATTTATTAACCAAGTTCCGTAGCTAGGCGGACGGATCACAGAGTCCAGCCCGGCGGCAAGACGTAAACATTGTGCAGCATTTTTATGGCTAAATTTCTAATTACTCTTTTGTTTTTCATTTCACACTTTATTTTAAGTGGACAAATACTTTGCACTGGAAAGCCGACTGAAATATTCAAATCACATAATTCATATGACAAAATAACTCAGACAGACACTTTTTTTTACTCTCAAAATATTTTTTATATAAGATTAAAATATGGCTTCAACGACAGTGTAAAAGTATTTATAAATAAACATCTTATACTAGATGAGCTGATAATAACCAATGAATCAATTGAAGTAGCCAAAGACTTATCGGCTAGGTTTGAAAGAAAGACAGACACAATAGAATTAAAAATAATTTTACCTAAGAAAAATATTTGTCTGACTGAAATATTAGAATTGAATTATCCTTTGATTGAAATTTCGTTGCTCAGTGACAGATGGAAGATCCTATACAGAAATCATTTTGACAAATTAGAATAGTGCTAATAAAGGGCCCTGCAATACAATTTGTGAAAATATTCCGTTTAAGCTCGGTGGACAAATAACCAATTATCTCTTAAAAATTTGAGTGTTTAAAAGATTAGCTTTCATTCTTGACAAAAACGACCGCACTACATTCGTACAGGAGACGGACCTATGTTGAAAAGAAAAGCAGTTAAATGAAACTAGTAATTCAATTTTTTATAGCCGTTATCTCGACAATACTTTTGCAAGTTGGGTGTTTTGCTTGCAGTATGTGTAAAGTAACTATAAATGGAAGAACTTACTTAGGTAATAATGAAGACAGTTGGAGAATTGGTTCACGGGTTTGGTTTGAAAATAAAACGTTTGGAAACTTTGGTGCAGTATATGTAGGTTATAGCGACAACTTTCCGCAGGGAGGAATGAATGAAGCGGGTCTTGCTTTTGACGGTTTAACAATTTATACAAAAGCTGTAAATCTTAACCCGTCAAAAACGACTGAAACAAACCCTACTAAGTTTATAAGGGAAATAATGCAGAACTGTACTTCCGTCGAAGACGTTAGAAGTTATGCCATAAAGTTCAACAGGCCATTTAATGGCGGTGTGTTATTTTTCGCTGACAAGCTTGGCAAATACCTCGTGATGGAGCCAGATACTATAACGATAGGCAACGAAGCAAAATACCTCATAGCTAATTTTTGCCCTTCCAGCACATCAGCTAAACAAAAACTAAACTTTCAACGCTACAGAAGAGGGAATGACTTTTTGCTTAACCATATCAACGACACCAGTTCAAACTATTGCTTGGCTTTAGTGGAAACAATGCACGAATGCAGAAATAAAATTGGCGATGGTACAATGTATTCGTCTATTGCAGATTTACAAGAAGGCAATTTTAGCTTGTACTTTTATCACGACTTTAAGCACAGCAAAGAATTCAACTTAAAAACAGAATTAGCAAAAGGAAATCATTCCTTTGAAATGCTTGACATATTCTCACCAAACACAGACTACAAAAAATTGGTTGATTTTAAAACGCCACAAAACAATGGTACAATTCGCTTGTTCCTGATTGTCTGTGAATTTTTATTTTCTTTTTCGTCATTGTTTTTCCTTTTCAGTTTTTTAAGAAACAGAAAATCCGTACCACTAGGAAATAGCGTTAATCCTAAAATCAAAATTCTACTATTTGTTGTAAATGCCTTATTGCTTTATTATGCAAACGTTCTATCAAATAATCAAGCAATCTTTTATTTTCCTTCGCCATACCACGATTGGAGATTTTCAATGTTAGATATTGCGGCTTACATTCCTTTCTTAATGCTAATTCTTATTGTGCCATTAATTGTACAAAACATAAAAGTTCTTAAAACGACAACTTGGACAACGTTTTTTAAACTCCTTTTTACACTCGACACTTTGTCATATTTGGTTTTGATATTTATGTTTGCTTATTGGAAACTTTATAATATCTTTTAGGTAACCGCTGCCAGACAGAGTTTAGGTGGGCGGAATGAAACAGCAGCTGTAGATTCTGTTCCATGTTGACCCACCATTCTGATTTATGTTGACCCACCATTCTGGGATGTTGACCCACTCCGTTTAATGCAATAGTTTCTCATAGAAAGTTGCTTATTCTGGGATGTTGACCCACCTGTCTAAAAGTAATTGTAAGGGCTTTTTGTAAGTCATTTGCTCCAAAAAAAAAGGAGCATGGCGCAAAAACCGATAGCAATGGAACTATTAAAGCAGATTGTTCAACTGCAAAACGATGGAGTCGGCATCCGTGAGATGGCCCGTCGCACAGGTATTAGCCGCAACAGCGTGCGCAAGTATCTCAGTTTATTATCAGCAGATGAAGCCATAAAAGGCGATGAAGCGCTTGCCGGTAAGGCTTATAGCAATGATAGCATGGCTCACGACTTGCATCGTCTGGAGCATATCACTCACCATTTTAAGTATGCTGAGATTAAGTTGAATAAGACAGGCGTTACGCGACAGCTGCTTTGGCAAGAATATTTTCAGCAACATCCTGATGGTTATGTATACAGCCATTACTGTTATCATTTTAATCAGTACCTCAAGAACCGGGATCTGGCGATGCATCTGGAATACCAGGCTGCTGATATGATAATGATTGACTTTGCAGGCAAAAAACAATATTATGTTGATCTTTCTACCGGCGAGCGCATCGAATGCCAGGTATTTGTTGCCATTCTGCCCTTTAGCGGTTTAATTTTTTGCCAGGCAGTTCATAGCCAGCAAACCGCCGACTTTGCGCATTGCATTAACAGCATGCTTAAATTTTATGCCGGTGTTCCTGCTACCATTCTTTGTGATAATTTAAAAACCGCTGTTATCCGGGTTGATCGTTATGAACCTGTATTTACCGATATCTGTGAGCAACTCAGCGAACACTACAATACTACTTTTTCTGCTGCGCGGCCTTACAGCCCGCGTGATAAAGCAATGGTGGAAAAAGCCGTTAATATTGTTTATAACCATGTATACGGTCCCTTGCGCCATTATGACTTTACCAGCCTGGATGCACTTAATGCTTCAATGCAACAGCAGTTGCAATTACTTAATAACAAACCCTATAAAAACACCCCTTACAGCCGCTGGTATTTTTATGAGAAACAAGAACAGGCTGCACTAAAGCCCCTGCCAGGCGAACCCTTCGGCGCTAAAAAAGTTGTTGTACTTACAGTGCAGCGCAACTACCATGTACAGCTATCCGAAGACCGCCGCTATTACAGTGAGCGCGCAGGACGCAATTAGACGCTTTGGAGCCGCATTTGCGCGGTAAAACGCCTCCCAATGGCGGATTGTACGCTGCTTAAGGCCACGGCTGTTATATCCAACCATGAATCTTTTAAAATAATAACTGTAGGGCCGTTACATTTCCAACATTTTAGATATATTCAGGACTGGTTTCAGCCCGCAAAGCAATGTTGCTTTGTGACTGAGGTGGCGAAGCCATGGGTGGCCGGTTGATTTTTCAATTGTATTGTCGCAAGTTTTCAAAATGGCAAAAATCTTTCAAAACCATTGTACTCAGTTGAAAATCAAAGCGAATATTTTTTGCAAAAATAACTATTACATTCGTATATACGACAATACACCTTGCACAAAATTGTCGCAACGTCACATTATTCAATTGATGTTTTGCCGCTGTCATAAATCATCTCTTTGTATTGGTGTATACTGCAGCTTAAAGGATAGCATTCAACTTTTTTTTGCAACCTAAAATGATAAATACTTGAAAAGTGATTTGAGGAAGGCGATGAAAGCTTGCTTTCAATCGTAAAGTGAAAACCACTTTTCTAAGTTAGCGCGGAAAATTTGCATTGTCAAGGTTTTTAAAGGAATTTTCCAAAGGTGAAAAAAATAGTTGAAGTACATTTTAGGAAGTTGCCAATTACCATAAGTGAGTCTGTAATTATGGCTGCGGATATTCAAGCTACTTCGTCAATCGAAAATTGACAAAATAGCATTCATTCAAAACACAGGTATCGAAAATGTACCGACTTAGTATCAACTTCGTGCAACAAGGATATTGCCAATAGTGGGCTTTACGATTAAGTTATGGGCAGTAGCATCGCTAAGTAACGACATACTGAAGTGACGAACAGACTCTAGCTTCAGTTCTTATTATTTAACTTTACTCAAATGCCACGCGGTAGTTCCGGCGGAACGAATAAAGATTCCCACCATCGGCAATATCCCCGCGTTGGGCGCGATTTCTCCTATGCTTAGAAAGCTATTGATAATTATAATCGTTGACATTTTAGTCTTCTGGCCTTTAATGTACTTTGGCGACTTGAACCCAAGTGTTTCAATAGGCTTGATCATCTTGATTCCAGTGATAATAGTTATTAATTTAGTAGTTTGGTTCCTATTGTTTTCGCGGCAAAGCAGTTGGACAAAACCTCTACTTATAAATAGTTTAATCAGTCCTTTTATTTTGACTTATTTCTTTAATGCAGCGACAGAAAAGCATGTTAATGATAATTATAAAACGTTCTATTTTAGTCGCAATAAAATGGACTATGAACTGGTGTTTCAATTGAAAGATGGTCTCTTCAAAGACGACCTTGAATTTAATTTTTGTGAACTTCAAAAAGGTAGTTCTTCGACCATTGATTTAGACGGAAGATATCTGTCTAAAGGAGATACTATACTTCTGACAACGAAAAGAGGGAAAGAAATGAAAGTCAGCAAAATGGTATTATTAGACTATCCTGCGTTAGGGGACAAAACAAAATTAAACGCATCTCGCGACTGAAACCGCGCCCAACATTGGGTCCTATGTATATAAAGGGAGTTTAAACAAGAGGTAATATAATTAATCTTATTCTTTTGAAAGCAAGAGATAAACGAATATTTTAGTTTATTCAATTATCTCCCGCCTTCGCCAGATTTTTTGTCCATAGCAAATTTACGTATTTTTTTCATCATTCATTACAGCGTCCTATGAGTAGACTTCCCTTTTTGGGGGTGCTACAAGTCCTTGTTTTTATGTGTGTATGATGTTTCTGTCTGTTGACAGAAAACAACCGGCTACAGGCTTTGGCAAAGTCAACAATTCGCTATTGGGGTATTTCGCGGTGACACCGAATGTTAAGTAGTCCGGCTGCAGTATTTTTGGTAATGAACAATGGATAAATTTTATGTTTGTTATTGTTTATTTTACAACGCCCTTTTCATAAGGCTTTTCACTCTGCCACACATACCTGATACGGCTCAATAATTTTCTTGCAATCTTTACTATTATAAGTTTAGGTTCTTTGCCTCTTTTTAATTGTTCAGTATAAAAGAGCGACAGTGCCGGGTCAGTCCGCTTTGCTGTCCAGGCGCATTCAATCAGGTCGCTGCGCAACTGCCGGTGACGCCTTACTGTTAAACGGCCTTTCAGCTCCCGTTCACCGCTGCTGTGCTCTGTTGGCAAGAACCCGATAAAACTATTGAGATCATAAAATGACTGAAAGCGTTTCATATCACCTATTTCAGTAAGTAAGCTAGCCGTTGTTAATGGGCCTATCCCGGTGATGGTACGCAACAGGTAATACAGTTTTTTATAATAGGCGCTCCGCATCAATTTCCGGATGTCATTGCTGACAGACAATAATTCTTTACGCAGTACATCTGTTTCGTTTATCATATAGTTAAGCGCAGTGCGGCTACTGGAATATTCAAACGGCAAATCTTTTAACCATTGCAAGAAATTATGGCTCCAGTTACTGTTTTCAAATTTAGCGGGTACTTCAATACCGGTATAATCGAGAAACCCTTTAATGCGATTCTTGCAACGCACCAGGTCCCGCCATATCTTTTTTCGTTGCCTTACCAAAGAACGATCGGCTTCCTGTTGAAGCGTGGGGACATAGATGCCTTTCAACTGACCGCATTGAAGCGCCATGGCAATGCCACGGGCGTCGCGCGGGTCGCTCTTGCTGACTTCGTCTTTATGAGTTGAAGGAATGTCAGCAGGATTGACGACCAGGCATTTGATACCTTTACTATTTAACTGACGCTGGATCCAGAAACCAAATTTTCCGCCTTCATAAGCGCAAATATATTCAGCACCCGGATAGCTGTTTTTCAAAAAAGTGTACAATGCCTGTGGTGATGGCGGCTGATGGATATTGCGCAGGTACTGGTCATTTAAAAACAAGGCGGCATTCCAGCTCCGTTTGTGAACATCCAATCCCACGTAAATAGTTTGATCAGAAAAGTTTGTTTTAACTTTAAACATGGCGTTTAGATTAAAGGATGACAAAGAGTATTGTTTTGTAGCCATTTGCAAAATTGGACTACTTCCTGTTCTGAACGCCATTTTTTATATAACATAAGGGCTTTTATGCTAGCGGGGCCGACGTATAAACAATGAGCTTTAGATTTCACTTGGGCATTCGTACGGTGCGACGTTTCCTATTCATGTTCTATAGTAACAATTCAAATCAGTTTTTTAACTTAGATCAGTGGCCGGACGGACGGAATCCTAATTCCCCGCCAGCATAAAGCCCCCGACGTTGTGTGCTATTATGAAAAAACTTCTTGCTACTATGTTTGGACGTAATAAAACTAAAAACGTATTTGAGTCGATAACTTATGACAGGTTCGAAGAGGCGAAGGAATTATTAATATCAGGTACCGACCCAAATCTGTTGGACGAATATGGACAGACACCATTATTTAGAATTGTTTATAATGCCTCCCCCTTTCAACTTGATTTTTTTCAACTGTTCGTTTCTTTCGGTGCAGACGTTAATCTGCCAAAGCCTGATGGAACGACTCCGGTGTTTTATGCTAAAGGGGCTATCCTGAAAAAGTTAATTGACAACGGAGCAGTACTGACAGTAAAAGATAACAGTGGGGGATCGCCCTTGCATAATGCTTCCGAAATTGAAGACGTAGAACTGTTCTTAAAAAGTGGGCTTGACATAAATGAAAAAAATAACTCTTTATCGACACCTCTCCACGGATATGTTTATTCAAGCAGTTCTTTGGTTAAGTTCGCTCTTGATAATAAAGCTGAAGTGAATGCAGTCAATAAAAATGGCTGGACCCCTTTAATCTGTTTAGCTAGGACAGAGTACGTGACAGAAAAAAATGAATTACAAGAAATTTTAACGACAGCACAATTTCTTTTGGATTTTGGCGCAGACAAGAATGTTAAGGACAATCTAAATAAGACAGCATATGACCATGCAATTTCAGTAAACAATAACCTGTTTGCAGAACGGTTGCTTAAACATTCGTGATAAACAGCGCACAACAAAAGGTTTTGTGCAATTGGGGCAGGACGTTGGAGCAATCATCGGCAGTGCATACCCAGGCTTTGGTTTCGGCGGACGGAATTCTACCGGGCTTGTGTTGGCTAACTTCGGCTTTTAATTATAAATTTAGCTTCAGTACCGGGCGGACAGTTGGTCAATTCCCAAACTGCATAAAGTCTTCAACGTTGTATGAAGTATTTAAACCAACATTATGGATAGAATAACAAAATCTCTTTTAGAGGAGTTCGTTAATCAAAATGGACTAGAGTCTTTACCAGAAGAAACTGCTTTTGAGCATTTCACTGGATACATAGTCACTTCAAAACACTATACTGAAAGCTTTTCATCAGATGACATACACGTTGGTGCTGGTAATGACTGTGGAATTGATAGTATTTCCATTGTCGTAAATGGTTGTTTAGTTGCTGAACCGGAGGAAATCGAGGATCTGACAGAGACGAACGGCTATCTTGACGTGACTTTTATTTTCAACCAAGCAGAAAGATCTAATAGTTTTGAAACTGCCAAAGTTGGCCAATTTGCTTACGGAGTTAATGATTTTTTCAAAACCAACCCATCTTTGCCGCAAAATGATGAAGTAAAAAAGAAGTTTAAAATAGCAAATGAAATCTTTCTGAGAAGCAGTAAGTTTAAAAAAGGAAATCCGCAATGCTACCTGTATTATACTACGACTGGAAAATGGGTTGGCGACACTAATTTAACAGTAAGAAAAGATTCTGTAATTAAAGACTTACAAGATTTAACTCTTTTTAGAAAAGTCGATTTTGAATTTATTGACGCTAGCAAAATTCAAACATTATTTAGAGAAACTAAAAATGCAATTTCGACAGAAATTAATTTTCCAGAAAGAACCGTTTTGCCAGAATTGCCAGGGATAGAACAAGCTTACCTTGGGCTCATCAATTCCTTAGAATATATAAAGCTCATAGAGAACACGAATGAAGAAGTAATAACGTCTTTGTTTTATGACAACGTCCGTCACTGGCAAGAATGGAATTCGGTTAATAAAGAAATAAAGGAGACTTTAGAAAATGCTGAGACCAAAATTTACTTCCCATTGTTAAATAATGGCGTAACCATAATTGCCAAGAGAATTATTCCTACCGGAAATAAATTTGTAATTGAAGACTATCAGATCGTTAATGGATGTCAGACTAGCTTTGTTCTGCATGAGAGTAAGCAATATTTAACTTCAGAAATTCTTGTTCCAATAAGATTAATCTCAACTGATAATCCGGAAATAAGAAATTCTATAATTAAAGCGACAAATAGGCAAACTGAAGTAACCGAAGAGCAATTATTTGCTTTGGCTGATTTCCCTAAAAAGTTGGAAACATTTTTTCCAACATTTGATGGTACTAAAAGACTTTTTTATGAAAGACGTTCTCGTCAGTATAGCTCAGAGGAAGAGGTTGAAAAAGTAAGAGTAATTAATATGACCATTTTGGTTAAGGCATATGCTTCGTTATTTTTGGGCTTCCCACATAGAACTAGCCGCAATTATAAAGCTCTTTTAAAACTGATCGGAGACGAAATATTTAATAAGGATCATAAATTAGAGATGTACTATGTTGCTGCGTATGCACATTACAAATTAGAGTATTTATTTAGAAGCGGTGCAATTAATTCTAAAATGAAATCAGCGAGACATCATATTCTTTATTTATTTAGGCTATTGGTAAATAAAGCGCCTCTTCCGAGAGCAAATTCACACGAGATGGGCCGCTATTGCGAAACACTGCTTAATGTCCTTTGGGATGACAATCTTGTTAAACAGAAATTCATAGAGGCTGCCGAAATAATTGATACTGTAGCCGGAGGAAATTTTCATAATGACAATATAAGAACCGAGCCTTTTACCAAAAGAGTCGAGCAAGCAGCGGCAAGATCTTAAAACATCCTGTTATAACACTTAGACAAAATTGGGTTTTGTGCAAGCAGGGCTGACGGAATAACAATAGGCAGCTTTGTTTCGGGCAGGACGTACATCGCTGGACTTTTGTTTTTAACTTCAACTTTATATTTTCAATCAGCAACGGTCCGGGCAGACGGAATGCTTATTTCCAACCTGCATAGAGCACTGTTCTTTGCACGGTATTTTAAAAGACAGCTCATGAGTTACGACATTTTTCTTTACAAATCTAAAATTGGCAGACCAGACGAAGAAGAAGCAGACGCTATAGTTTTAGCCGACACTGATAAGTGGGCTGAAAAGGAAATTAATCCTCAGATAAAACTTTCCATTGTAAAAGCTTTGACCGAATGTAATCCCAGACTACAAGCTTTTGATTTCCATTATGGCGATGTTGCCAAGCTTTCAGTTAAGACAATAGAAGAAGAAAAAAATAAATTTGACCACATAGAAATTAATACTTCTGAAGGTGACGCCGCACTCCAACTAATTGTTTATAATAATCATGTTTTTATTACCGTTCCATATTGGTATAAGGGTGACGAAGCAAAACAATTATTTAAGGACATAAAAAGCTATATAAAAATTATCCGACAAACAGCAGGCTACTTTGTTTGGGACCCACAGACGGGACAAGTTTTTGACCCTGCAGAAAACAATTTCGAAGGATTAAATCAGTATTTAAACATTAGTGAAAACCTTGCAGAAATAATTAACCCAAGTGACAATACACATTCAGACGACTTGAGAGAACAAATCAAAAAGCCTTGGTGGAAACTATGGTAAAAGGCTGCAGTAGGCAAAAACAGCGTGCAACATTGGAATTGCTGCAAGTGGGCTGGACGTTGGAGCAATGGTCATTTTATCGCTGTTGTTCTTCATCTGGGCTGAACGTACATTGTTGGGCTTTTGTTTGTTAACCTGTACTTTTATATCTTTAATCAGCAGCGGTTCCGGGCTAAACGTTTTCCAAATATCCCGCCGAACGAAAAGTCCTAACGTTAGCGGCAACTCTATTTGACACATCATTATGTTTTGGAAATAGAAAAACGTGGACAAAACTCAAGACAGTAAAATTATTTTAGGAATGGTATTGCTTCGAGATACCAATACATTTAACATTGACACTTTCAGCAAGGACTTTTTGAGTTTATACGGCTACGACATACAAGAGCAAACAGGCGACAATTCATCATTCGTATTTACAGTTGACGGAGAAATGATTGCAATTGCACACATGTCTGTTCCTGTTCCTTCAGGCGACATCGAAGGAACTGCTAAATACGCATACAATTGGGAAACCGCTCTAGAAGAAGCAAACAAACATAAAAGGCATTTGATAGTTTCATTGATGAAAGGTGGACAAGACCAGATCAAACGTTTTAGATTATTTACAAAAGTTATATGCTCGTTGTTACGGACAACAGATTCAATTGGTGTATATCAAGGCAATCAGTCATTGCTAATACCAAAGGAAGACTATCTAAATGAAACTGAGGCAATGAGCGACAGCTATTTACCGCTTAATCTTTGGATTTATTTTGGCTTACGTACCACCGAAAATGGAAAATCGGGTTATACATATGGGCTGAAAGAATTTAATAAAAAGGAGATGGAAGTTTTGAATTCAGCAAAGAGTTTAGAGGACATAAGAGGTTTTCTTTTTAATATTACTCATTATGTGTTAGACTATGACGTGACGTTTCAAGATGGACAGACTTGTGGACTTTCAGAAGAAGAAAAGATAGTAATTTCAGTCTCAAAGGGACAGTTTGTAGACGGTGAGACATTGAAATTAGCCTATTAAAAGAAGAAGAAGAGTATGCCGCTAACATTCGGTTGCTGCCATGCTGGGGGGACGAACAGATTTTGAGCATGGGTTAGCTAATTAGCCTTTGTCAGTGCGACGGATCATTAAGAATGTTTTGTTATAATTCTGTTTAGTTTTATTAACCGGATTTTGTGCTGGGCGGAAGGAACACAGAAGCCAGCCCGGCAGCAAGCCGTAAATTTTGTGTGCAAGCTTATCCAGACTATGCGCATTACACATATATGCTTTATTTTTCGACAACGACAATTGACAATATGGCACCGGTTGACATTGAGAATGGTATTCGCAAATATGCTGCAAAACGCCATACCTCTTTGGACCTTAAACAGGCCTCGACTTATATTAAAGAGGACAAGTACTTTTTAGGATTAGAAGGAACTAAAGACCTAAAACTAACTCGAATTAGAACTCCGTTCGAAAGGTTCTTTCCAAAAATTATTGTAAGCTTTCCTAAAAATAAGAAATTTGAAATCTACAAAATCCGGTACACTTTTTTATCAAATGTGGTTTTTCTAATTCTATCTATTCTTGTTGTACATGGCTTTTTTTCGTTGGCACTTGACAATAATTATTTTAGTAGCGACTTTCTCTTAGTATTAGTATTTTTCTTAATATTCCTTACTTTAACATTACTCGAAATCAGACTGACTAAATCAAAAATTAGGAAAGCAATTAGGGACTATTCGACGGCTCAATATCACGACCGCTCAAATAACGAGCGCTTATGAATACCAGCAGGTAACATGGAGTTTGCTGTTATGCTGGCTCGACGTTGTTCCAATAAGTATAAAGGTGAGTTGATAGAATGTTGTTTAAAAGCAATTCCAATCAGTAAAAAAACAGGCGACACTTTATGTTTAAACTATACTAATTCATTAAGTTTTTTAGCTGAAGCGTATGAACAGGCAGAAAGAGTTAATGATGCACTTAAACTACGATTTGAAATTTTAGAAAAATATCAAAAGATGTATAACGAAATATCCGACATGACTGCATTTGCTTACTACGACATTGGGAAAATATATGAAACTACTGATAGCATGCAAACTGCAAATGATTATTTTAAAAAAGTAGTGAGTTTACAAAAAGTTGTGCAGTCAAAATTTCTTACAGAAAGCATAGACAGTATAAAGGCATTTCAGGGTTCAATAAAATGGTTTAGGTGGCATTTTTAAAAGCCGCGACTTGATGATTATTTGGAGACAGCCTGTTTTAATTTCCATGACAAAATTGTCGTGAGGATAACTTTTTTCTTTCTGGCTATAAGTTTATTTTCATGCAGAGAGGGCTTTGACAAAAATTATTATCAGAAAATAACAAACATAAAATTCCCTGACAATTATGAATTGGTTGCGACAATAGATAATGGTGAATTCAAGACCATGACAGTTCTTGACCTCGACAAAATTGACTGTAAAAAATTTATAAGGGACAACAACTTTCAACCAATCACTGACTTTTTCCCAACAATGAATGGCTTTATTTTCATCGATAAAAAAATAAGAAAGTTACCAGACAAGAATGTATTACTTATGAACTATCATGATAAAGAATCTGGTAAAACTGGCTGGACATATTTGATCGACACGACAACTTGCCGACTATATTGCGAAATTGACTATCCTGACTGGGGAGGCGATTAATGCATCAACAAATTTGACGTGCCGGAAAAACGCTACCTAATATTCAGTTTGCTGCGCGGCTGGCGGACAAATAATTATTTTGATCATTAGTTCGCTAGTCAGCATTTGTTGGTGCGACGTTTCAGTAAAGTGTTTTGTATAATAATAATATTTAGTTTTGTTAACCAAGCTTAGTGGCCGGGCGAACGGAACAAGGAAGCCAGCTCGGCAGCAAGCCTCATTCGTTGCGCGCTATTTTATGACATACATTTTCAAAGCATTATTGTTTTCTTACTTACTCTGTCCTCATCATTCTTTTGGACAGGACACGCTTTGTTATTGTAACGCTTCCTATTATGTTTCGGATTGCTTGTATTTCCAAAAAATCGACCCAACAACAAACAAAGGAAGATTTGAAAAAATTATGGACTTTGACGATGGACAACATTTGTATGGAAGCGGAACTTTTTTAAAATTGAAAGGAAAATTAATTTTGGATTCTTTTAAACTAGTAAGAACATTATATCGATTTGTTGACGGAAAAAAAATAATTGATAATTCAGTCAAAGACACATCGACCATAATTAGTATGATTTTTTATGAAAAGAATGGATATTTGCTACCGTATGACAATAAAAGAAAGCAGCTCGACTATACCCACAAATTCCTATTAACAAAACTTGACAAAAAGAATTAAGACATAACTTTCAAACCAAAATGCCACTCCGACAGAACTGCGCCCAACATTCGTATCCTAGTGTGGCTCGACGTTGTTGCAATGAGTAGCTGTTATAAATCAGCAGTAGTTATGAGGCGACCGTTTATAAACTTAGATTTTGTTATATTCACTTCAATTTATTAACCAGGCTCCGTAGCTGGGCGGACGAATCACAGAAGCCAGCCCGGCAGCAAGCTGTAGACGTTAGCGGCTATGCTTCGAAATTCCATTTATAACTTAAATAGCTTGAGACATTTAAGATTTTTTAACCTATTTCTATTGATTGGCATTACGTTGTACGCATGCCACGACAACAAAATGATCGCAAAAAAATCAAACCAGGAATTATTTAAAAAAGAAGATCCGCTGTCACTCTTGACCAACGCCGACTCTATGATCATCGAGAAAGTAGAATTAATGGCCCATCGGACAGAACAAACTTTCTCGAACTATGATTGCACCAAGTCAGCGACAGTATTTGACAAAAACGACAAAATAGTTCTTATTCGAACAGCTTATCATTGCAATTCTGATACCAGGACCACTTGGACAAACGAAGTATATTTTGACCAGGGACAAAAAGTCCTTGAGATATCATTTGACGCATTTCTAAAAGTGATCTATGTTGAACGCAAAGAAAATGCATCAACTTAGTTTACAACCCGCACTAAAAATAATATTTAGTTTTATTAACCAGGCTTAGTGGCCAGCCTGTCCCGCGCAACGCATGGCGGGAAGCAGATGGATCACAGAAACCAGCCCGGCAGCAAGCCGTATACGTTGGTGGTAATTTAATTGAGTCCGCCACTCCGAAAAAAACAAAGATGACAATTTCAAAACAAACTTGTATTTATTTTTTATATATTACATGGGCCCTTTGGCCAAATGCCTGCTATTGTCAATCATCCGCAATAGACACTTCACATAGAATAATAACATCTGACTGGATTAAAATAAATTACAAACTTATTTCATTCAAATACCCACCGAATTGGTTTTATGAAAAAGAAGTAGTAGGGGATCTGACTAGACTGTCAATTACACCTGATGCTTTCAAGAATATCAAAAATTTACGAGCAGTCGAAATCTTCGATGTCGATATCTCAAAGTGGACTTTTGAAAAGTTCAAAAGAGACTTTGTTGAGTCAATTTCAAATAGAGGGCCAATAAAAGCGACTCTTGTAAAAAAAGAAATAAAACGAATTAAAAACCATGACGCAATTTATGCTGAGATTTTGCAAGATGGAATCGCTACAAAAGTTTATGGAATAAATTCAGGAATGACAGTGTATATGATTTTTATACTGTCACGTCCAAAGGGTGACATAGTTGAACCTAACATGGATGAAGAAACTATGGAAATCTTCAACTCGCTTCAGTTTAAGTTGGCCGACCCATAGAGCTCGCAAGAAACTGCCACCAACATGCTTGCTGCTAGACTGCCGGGACATTGAAGCAATCAGCATCAGATCATTGGTCAGCAGCAGCTATGGTGCGACCATTTTAAAACTGAGATTTTAGTTATATTCAAGTTCAATTTATTAACCTGGTTCTGTGGCTGGGCGGAAGGATAACAGAAGCCAGCCCATCAGAAAGCAGTCTACGTTAGCGGTAATTGTATTGACTCTCTCCCATAATCAAACCACATTATATTTGTATTTTAAAAAAAAATAATGACACGACTTTTATTTACTACAATCATTGTATTATTTGTTTTCATTTCTTTTGGACAAATCAATATAAACAAAGACAGCTCTCATGTTAATGTGCCTGACATAAAAGTTACCTTACTTGGTACGGGTACTCCACCACCGCTTATGGAACGCTTTGGACCAAGTATTCTTGTTCAGGCGGGCAGTGAAACTTTACTCTTTGATGCCGGACGTGGTTGTTTGCAACGGTTACGTCAAATAAATGTTTCTTATGATAAAATAAATGCGCTGTTTCTAACCCACCTTCATTCAGACCATATAGTTGGTTTACCCGACTTGTGGCTTACAGGATGGCTTATATCGGAGCGACAAAATCCACTAAATGTATTTGGACCGACAGGTACTTATACGATGATTGAATATTTGCAAAAAGCATTTGCCTATGATATCAATATAAGAATAGAAGATGATAGAAGGCTCAAAGAAGAAGGCAATAAACTTTTAGTTAAAGAAATTGAGCAAGGCGTTGTTTATGAAAAAAACAGCGTTAAAGTAATTGCATTTAAAGTAGACCACGGGATTATAAAACCGGCTTTCGGTTATCGTGTAGAGTACAATGGACATTCCGTTGTATTATCCGGTGATACACGTTATTCGGAAAACTTAATTAAGTATGCAAGAGGGACAGATTTATTGATACATGAAGTAGTCATTGCTTCTGACACATTAAGTAAATCAGACCCTAAGTATCATATAGTAGCACTTCACACAACTCCTGAGCAGGCTGCCAAAGTTTTTAATGAGGTAAAACCAAAGCTTGCTGCCTACTCGCATATTGCAAAACCTTATGGAAACACTGAACAAGAGATATTGAAACGAACAAAAGCGAATTATTCTGGATCGTTAATTATGGGCGAAGACTTGATGAGCTTTTCAATTAGTGATTCCGTGTCCATAACCAAATGGCCTAATAAATAACTAGCGCTAACATGGGGTTTGCTAATATGCTGGCTGACGAACAGATACTCATCTTTTTGTTCAACTATCAGCAGCAGTTCCGGCTGGCGGAATTCTATCAGCTTCTCTTCTTGCCTTCGACATAAACAATTTTATTGGGCTTTAGTTTCAGCTGACAATTATAAGATCCAGCACAGTAGCAAGCCCTTAACGTTAGCGGTATTTTTATGACCCCAAGAATTTTGGTTTTCATTCTTTCCTTTTTAATCGCTCATACATTGGTGGGACAAGATGTAATTGTTGCTAATTCAAGCTACAATATACTTTACCTAGGTATCGACAATCCGATTGATTTCGCAAGTAAGACAATCAAACAAAAAGAATTATTGCTAACTGCAAAATCGGGGGAAATTAGAAATTATCAAGGGAGCTATTTCTATAGAAACTGTAGCAATCAACCCGGGGCTATTGTAATATATGCTCACAATGCCCGGACAAAAAGATTAATTGATTCCGTTGAATTTCGTTTAAAAAGACTTCCTGACCCAAGAGTAACAATTTCCGCATCGGGTATGTTTGAAGGTGGTTATAAAGGAGAAGACATTTTAAAAGATATTTATGGGGTAAGATGTTATTATAGTGATGATCTTACTGATCAACCTTGTAAAATAATCGGGTTTACTATGACAATTTCACATCCTTCCGGTTCCAGCAAAGAAATCTATGTTAATGGTTCTCAGATATCATCAGACTTGAAAGCTGAACTCGCCAGCATAATTTTAGATGGCGACTCCGTAATAATTAATGATTTTAAAATTATTGTCGGCTGTGTGAAAGAATCTCGCTTAGTCAAAAACTTAATCAAAATAAAGTAAGAGTATTAAATTCTGCGACAGAAACTACCGCTAACATTCATATTTATGCAGAGTGGCCTGACGGAAGTGCAATGGATAATTTGCATCACCAAGCAGCAACTTATGGCGACAGTTCCAATTGGTGTTTTCGTAAAACGACAGATTAATTTTCAAAAAAAGTTTAGTAGCTGAGCGGACGTCTTCAAATACCAGCCCAGCAGCAAATCGCCTACGTTAACTGATATTTACAAACAGGTCACTATAAATGAAAAAACTCAATTCTCGACTCATACTAATTCATTGCGTCGCTACTCTACTAAATACAGTTTTTTTCGAGGTTTTTTCCGTGGTTTTTATGTTAAACTATATGCCATTTGCAAATCAAAAAAGCCCCCAAGTAAATCTAAATTTCGCGATAGAGAATAAGCTTTACATAATAGACATGTATAATTATTTATTTGGAACGAGTTGTGCATTATTAACAGCTTTATTAATTTCACTTATTCAGTCACTCTTAACGGTCCGAAAGATGCATATTTATTGGGTCAACTCGATATTAGCAATTTTATTTGCTATTATCCTGTATTCAGCCACGTATAGACTATTTCATTTGGGACAAACTAGTTATTATTTTAATTTAAAAAACGACTATTTTAATATAATACTTAAATGCACGCCATTCTTATTATGTAGTCTATTTTTGTTTTATTCGAAAACGATAGGAATATTTATAACGCGAAGGAACGAAAGAAAAAAGCAGTAGCATAAATAATAGGCGGTCATGTTGATTATGTCAAACGACACATCGAGGCCTCTCTAGATTACAAATAATGGCCTTTAAACCATTAGATTCCCGACATTTTAGATATATTCAGGTCATGGTTTTACTCCGCAAAGCAATGTTGCTTTGTGACTGAGGTGGCGAAGCTATGGGTTACCGCTTGATTATATAATTGTATTGTCGCAAGTTTTTGAGAAATTTGAAATCTTACACAATCTTATAAGTGTTTGAATATCAAATAGGATATTTTTATTCGGAAATTTCAACACTTTCGTTTATGCGACAATACACACGTAAGCAGCCATTTTAATGAAGCCCCTACTACTAATAACATTTTTATTTTTTACTTGTTTGTGTTTTGCACAGACACAGCAAAATTGTGACGCTGAGTACCATTTGTCAATAGCATATAGACCTGCGACTTTCCAAATATTTACAGACACAAATTCATTTCGAACTACCAATGTTAATTACTTGGGCAAAATGATTTATACGGACATTCAACCTGGACACTATAAAATTTTAATAAGCGGCCAAGGACAAACATCAGTAATTCGAGACAGCATATTGGTTGGACAAGGACAAAAATTAGTTTTGAATTTCAAAATAGATGGACCTTGTTTGTACGACCATCCTGTTGGTTACATTCCGACCTGCCCAAAAAATCATACTGACAGTATTATTCCCATTGTGTATGGTTTAATTACGACCAGGGGTGACACATTTATAAAAAATAAAAAGGACGAGAAAGTACGTTATGCTGGTTGCGTAACGACTGACTGCGACCCACAATTTTATTGCAAACAACACGACATCGAGTTCTAACAAAACGGCTGCTTACATTGGGTTTGCTGCAAGGCTGGCGGACGGAATAACAATCGGCTGTTGTACTACTATCAACCAATATCGGGCTTGACCGAATTCTATTTGGTTTTTAGTTGTTAACTTCATCATCAGTTTTTCAATCAGCAGCGGTTATCGGCAGACGGAATACTAATTTCCAACCTGCATAAAGCCTTGTCCGTTGTGTGCAATGAAAATGAAAATCCCTAATTATGCAAGCGGACTTACCGACAAAAACGAAATCTAACATTAGGACTATTGGTTGGTATCAAATTATTGGTGGAGGGCTGGGAGTGTTGATACTTTTATATTCTTTGTTTACTATTGACCAAATTGTTGGACTGAACATTTTAGTATATGGAATCATGTTTTTATTTTTTGGCTTCTCTGTAATATGTGGGGCTTTATGTTTAAATTATAATAAAAATGCACTCCAATATTCACTAATTAATCAGTTTTTGCAGTTAATCAGTTTGGCTATTTTGGGCTTTGCTTTTAGTTATGCTGCAGGCATTTATTTCGCGCTTGGACTTGACTTTACAAAATCATTTGAGTTAACCTTTAATATCGGAGTTTCAAAATTTGACTTCAACATAAATAGAGAACACGGCCGAATAGAAATAAATTTAAACTTGGTGGCTCTTGGATTAATATATTGGATTGACAGACTAATAAAAAGATCCAAAGCCGAAAAACTATCTCTCTTAATAGCAGAAATGGGACAACCTTGAATCACTGTACAAAACATGCAGTTGCTAATGGGCTGGCGGGACATGGAAGTAATCAGCAACAAATCTTTAATCAAAAGCGGACCGGAATCATATCTGGCAGGTTACAGAGTTTGTCAAATTTTTTGCTGTCTAAGGTGAGCATTCCTGGGTGTATTGCGCGGCAAAACTAAGGCGAAAATAAATAGATTGGGAGCCCGCATCCCCGGATGGCTATCTTACACTAAAGGCGGATATTGCCTGGCCCGAGCCAGAAACCAGCACCAGGCTTTTCAGCGAACCGCCCAGCATTGCCGGAATATCCAGGTAATAAGACCAGATCTTTTTGCCGTTTGTAATATCTACAGCATATAGGTTATTATTCGAACTGGTAAAATATATCACTCCATTCAAAATGGCAGGACTGGAAATAATTGCGTTACTGGTTGAATAAGCCCACCGCTTAGCACCCCCACAGGTGCAATGTGATGTCAATAAAAAGGAGGATTATTCTTCGGCTTCCATAAGCAAATGTTAATGATGACTGTATCAGTTGGTACAAGGTTATTATTCCAAAGACCCATTATAATAGTCAATTTTTCCTTCAATATTTCTTTGGAACGTAACGCCGGTTTCTTTTTCAAATTTTTCGCCGCATTGTTGTGAACAAAGCCAGCCAAAATTTGGCACTGGGATGGTACCAGCTTTGTATAATTCTTGACCAGATGGAACAAGTCTGTCATCTGTTATATCTGCTAATTTTTTTTCACAGGATTGGCAGAACAAAATGTCCTTGCCTTGCTTAGAGCGTTCTGTAATTACAATTTTGACCATTACTTCGTTTTAGGCTTCTCCTATTTTAAGAACGTTTCAATCTTTTTACTTGTTAAATGCGGTTGGCAATTCGAACAATGACTTAAATCCCTGCGGGTAAACGTATGAGCATTCATCCCTACTACATCGGACATTCCAAATACGAATCAATCCGTCATTTTTAACGACCTTCGCCCAAGTGACAAGTAGGATGGCACGGCAATCTGCGCAATGAGATTTGAATAAAAAAGATGATTGGTCTTGAAAATCCATATAAGTAAATAGTGCCTTTTGGTTAGTTTCCATATTAGCCAGCTTGGCAGGCCGAATGTTACATGTCGTTTTCAGTCAGGCGATGATTCTTTTGTTAGTCAGGGAATTTACAAAGGTTTCGCAAGTTTCTTTGTCAATACCATAAATATGAATAAATGGAGCGGGTCTGTCAAACCATGTTGCCTGTTGAAAGATTAAATTGCCGTGAGATAACCATTTATTATAATTGTCGTTTGTGGTATAGTGGAATGTAAAACCTTCAGTCAAAGAATCTAACATCGCTTTATCTTTTATTTCAAAAAATGCGGGATATTCATGAAATCTATTTGAAATTAATTTGTCGACAAGTGAATATGTTTCAATGAGCTTTTCAAAAGCTGAGAAAATTATGTTTACAGAATTGTCGTTGCGGTCATGGGTTCCTATTTCTCCTTTGTCACTGATTACGAACCAAAATTGTGCAGTTTGGTGATCTCCGCAGTTGAAGTAATACTGCCCATTTATTTGTATTATATCTATTGGGCTGTTTTCGATAATGTCTGATTTGGAGAACAGGGTCGCTTTGAAATTGTCGCCCGGCTTGCCAGAAATAGTTAACTCAAGTCCTGAAAAATCCGTTTGAAATTCAATTATTTTCTCAAATTGAGGGATATTTTGTTCCAGTAGATAATTAATTAATTTTTTAGGGTCAGAAATTGTCCAGTCTTTGTCTCGCTTCAGTCTGTCAAGATACTTATATGCTCTATTGGAAAATCTCATTGTTTGTAGATCATGAAAATGGCATGTCACGTTTACAGCTTGCTACTAGGTTGGCTTCTGTGTTCCGTCCGACATGAACTAAGATAATAAAATATCGTCAATGATGATCCATTTAATTAATCGTCCGTCTTATTTCCCGCTGCATCCTCTTCAAAGAACCAGCCGGGGCATTTCCCGGCTACCAAATTCCATTCCCACGGAATGTGTTCTAATTTCTTTTTAACCAACGCTGGCCGGTTACAATCAATTAGAAAGGTGTGATTTTTAGCCCTTACCTCAAAGCGTTCGGAATCGTCACTTTCATATTTCTGGGTAACAAGCATTCTATATGTTTCTTTGACATAAACGATTGGTATTTGAAACGGCATCATTGCTAAAAAATTAGCATCGAAAATATAAAAATTAGTTGCAGAAATGACACTTTTCTAGAAATAGCGGAAGGGAAAGGCAGGCCTTTTGGCGGTTGAAGAATCGCTAACCGTTGCCTTAATGAGTAATAAAGCAACCGTTTATTATCAGCGTTAGGTTACATTACACTGGGTATATAACCTACAATGGAAGTCAAAGCACCTTACATTCCCTTTTTGCAGTGGCTTCAGAACAAGCACCCGGACTTATACATCCGATGTTTAGAAGCCATCAGCGTTGAAGATAAACGCATTTTCATAAATGAAAAAGTGTTAAGCGGTGAAGATTACAAACTACTCCTTTTGGCAGTTGAGGAATACTACGGGATTGCAGCGTAAGATCAAAGATTTATGAGGGTGACTTTACAGCCGGAGCACACAGGATGCAATTATAGAAGCCTTGGATGGGCATTTGCGCGGTAAAACGCCCCCAATGGCGGATTGTATGCTGCTTAGGGCCAATGGTCTTAGTTCCGACCCTGAATCCTTTAAAATAATAACTGAAGGACAATCGCATTTCCAACATTTTGGATATATTCAGGCCATGGCTTAGTCCCCTGAGCAAGTTTGCTTTGGGACTGAGGTGGCGAAGCCATGGGTTACCGCTTGATTTTATAATCGTATTGTCGCAAGTTTTTGACGCTTTATAAATCTTGTAAAAACTTTATAATTGTTTGAATATCAAATTGGATATTTTTATTCGGAATTTTTAACACTTTTGTGTATACGACAATACACACGTTGTGCGTCATAATACATCGTTCACGTAAAAAATAACTTGATGAAGCCAAATGCAAACGATGTCTATCGGCGATTAATGGTACTGAAATATTTGATTAGTCATTCTTATCGAAGTATACCAAGTCAATACTCTAAAAAAGTTATCGACCGTTGGACTGTTGCCGAAAGGGAGGACTTTGAAAGAGAAGTTGAAAATGAAAAGACCTTAATTATTTCATCAATGAAGAGTTTCGATGTATGGGATTATGCTACTGAGTCTGAAAAAGATTTTATTTCAACCTTAGGTTCAAAAATAAATAAAAGATCGCAGGTGAATGCCAGCTGGAGAATGGAATCGGTAGTCGCGTTAATGTGGGCCTTAAATTTACTTGATAAATTTCCTGATATTGATGAACAAGCCAGTCCAGAATTATTACAAATAGTGGAGATAAAAAAACTTGGATTAATTTCTAATGGGTTTGCACTGCGGCCTCTCGATGAGATTAGCAGAGAGAGACGTATTATGGAGCTATGGCATTGGAGAGTAAATACACGTAGATTAATTGAAGATAACTATGATTTTCACCCACACGACAATATGAAAGAAAATGGTATTACTAATCTTAATGATATTGTCAAAATAACTGCCAAATCTGCATATTCAAATGGTGATATACCAAAAATTATTGAAGAAGATTTTGTTTTTCGGGAGCAAGCTTTCCGAGACTTAGATATTCATGAGTTCAATGAAGCCACGTCAATAATAATCGAACGACATTACGCTTTAAACTGGTTATGCGGCTATGCTCCAAGAAATAACTGGGACGAGACTCCAACCGATACATGAAAAGCAATAGAACTACGCAAAAATTACGGCGCACAAAATGGGGTTCCTATGTGAGCGACACTTCGTGATCGGCAAAATGAATGGTTACATAGTCGGTCTGTTTTTCAGATTCAGGAGGCATGCTAAAGCCTTTGTGGTCAAATAAATCAGTGCGCAAATGAACAGACCATGATTTCTTGTGAATGTCCATGCCAATAAATAATTTTAGCGTGGCGATAATTTGAGACTGCATCATGTTTTTTAATTTTGGTGGACAATGATTAATCACTATTGTACCACATCAAAAATCAGGCAGCTTAGATTATCGCTTTTACATAGTTGCTTTATGCTATTGGGGCTTGACCAACAATCTTCAGCTAAAAGCAAAGACAGTCTTCAGTTTCAGCAGGACAAGCACCTTTGAACATTTGTACAAACAATGAACTTTTAATTATAAATTTAACAGCGGTTGTGGGCGGACGGAAGTAGATATCCCAACAGCACAAAGCCCTTGAACGTTGCCTGCTATGCTAATGCGACACCCTAAGTCATGACGAAAAAGAAAGTATTATTACTAATTCCATTGCTGCTAATTGCAGGATTTATTATTTATACATGGGTTACCGTTTTGACAGGAGACAATGTACTTGTATGGAGACACTACTCAGGACTTGTTTTATTTGTTCCATTAATTTATTTCTTCACAAAGAACTTTAGAAAAACTAATCTTGGAACACTTATTTATTTGATCTTGGGGATTTGCAATGTATTGACATTAACTCCCTCAGTTATCTGGGACACTTATGGGATTCGTATAGGTTCTGTAAACATAGAGACACCACCTTTTCAACCCTTATCTTTTGGGCTTTTAATTCTCTTGTGCGTTTTAAACTTTGACACACTTGTAGACATATATCTTGACTTCAAAGAAATGCGTCAAAAAGCTAAAATGAAAGCGAGCATTCAAGTAGATATTGAAAAGATTTTGTTTACGGGAACTAACTTTACAAAAGACATCGCTTGGAATGAGATAACTCAAATAAATGCTTTCAAAAAAGATTTTCTTACTACGGACAGAATAGAATTGGAAATTGTTTATAGTGATAAATCATTAATAATAAACGAAGATGTTGAAGGCTGGGACTTATTCGTAACTAAAGCAAAGGAACTGTTTGTAACCATACCTAAAGATTGGGATACAGTAATTATTCATCCGCCGTTTGAAACAAATTTCAGAACCATTTATTCAAAAGTATGAACTGCGGGTGACAGTTCAGCAGGAAACATGGGTTTTGTGCAAGTGGGGCTGGATGTTGAATCTCATCGCCAGACATATCTAAGCTTTGGTTTCGGCTGACGTAATTTTGCCGGACAGTAGTTCTTAACTTCGGCTTTTAGTTATAAATTTAGTTTCTGTTCCGGGCAGACAGGTGGTCAATTCCCTAACTGCACAAAGCCTCGAACTTTATGTGGCATTCTATTTGACTATGAAAAAATTAACAATACATTTCCTATTGACACTTTCCTTTTTGACAAGTTGCAGTGGAGACATTGACATCAACAATTTAGAAGCAAGAGAACATGGCTTAAGATACATTAAAGAGACAAATACTTTGGCTGACGGAAAAGTTGTTCGAAAAATTGGAGGTAAAGTATCGGAATCAAATAATTACAAAGACGGTAAAATGATCGGTAACTGGTTTCAATATGGTGACAAAGGAGAGGTTGTCTCTCACGGTTTTGGGACAGAAATAAAAAAATATGAAAAATCCCTAAACAATTTTGATCTGACATATTGCATTCTTTCAATAGTTGAAATAAAAAAAGACTTTGGGTATGCAACATTGTATATGGACAATCCTATCTTATTTACTGACAAAGAAAAAATAGTTCGTTTAGCAAAAGAAATATTATCGGACTATTCCGACAAATACAAAATTGACAATTTATTGATTTTCGACAACAATCATGAATATTCAGTTTCAAAAAGTGCGACTATGGGCAATAATCAAAGTTATGACACAATACCCAACTCGACTATCAAAAAAATACACATTCATTAGGCTTACCAAAACGCTACCAAACATTGGGTTCCTATGCTAGCATGGGCGCCGGATAAACAATGGGCTTTTGATTTCAATTGACCAGTTAGATGACATACGCGTTTGAAATAATTACCGTAAAATGGCATCATAATAGAGGGTATTTTATCTTTGCCCGACACCTTGGTGATAAGCATGACTTTGATGTTCCTGACGGATCTCTCTTTGAAGACGTGCCAATTTATAATTATGCAGAAATGCGTCCCTTAACTGGCGAGGATGGTGTTTCTCACTATGACATATTTGTTTTCCGACCAGTTTCAATGAGCCGGCTAGCTGAAAATCATTTCACGGAGCGCCAACGAGTTAAATTAACCACAATGTAAAATTGCTGATTCAAAATCACTAGCGTCTCGTTATAAACAAAAGAGACCCAGTTGATTAGATTCTTGTTCTTTGACATATTGCGGATAAGAGTTTGAAAATAATTCAAGCAATGGCGTTTTGCAAAGCAGTGAGATACTT
>Ga0307515_10000697_pt1 | contig 77549 bp, 67 predicted proteins | sample 17_EM_MG_FD_194513 | JGI IMG/M metagenome (GOLD analysis project Ga0307515, IMG submission 194513) | Populus trichocarpa ectomycorrhiza microbial communities from riparian zone in the Pacific Northwest, United States - 17_EM | ecosystem: Host-associated > Plants > Roots > Unclassified | place...
GCTGCGTCGCCCCCCCGGGTGGCGGGGGGGGGGGGGGCCCCGCTGAGCCGACTTTTACTGTCAGAATCTAGATTTTGCGTTGGTAGAAAGAGATTGCTGCTGATAATTGTAGAGTCGCTGCTATACGAGGAGACTGAAGCTTCGACAATTTCCGAAAGAATAGCATGGTATATTCTGGTGTATGTACATCACTTTTAGCTTCGCTTTGCTTCTATGTATGAGTTTACTTAAGTACGTCGTTGGGTTGAGAACCACCTGTTGATATTTGGTGGTGATTTTCGCTGGCGCCGTGAAAGAGCCCGCGAGCGAGGCAAAGTTTAGTTTACGAGAGCAGGGCAATTCGTTTCTGGTACTACCAGGTTTGGTTCACTTGCCATTCTAGCACGTAACTGGGTAAAAACAGATGTCTATTGTGAGTATTATAATGCTGGGTATTTAGAGACACAGACTGCAGCATTACCATCTCTCCCAAACTTCGCACTAGAAAATCTAGGTACTCCGCTACACCCCTTAATCTTCCATCTCTTCATTATCTGACAGATCCATAACTTGCGCCCTTGCCCTGCGCTTTGCAGCAGGAGGCTGTGCTACCTTCTCTTTCTTAACTCTCTTCATCTCCTTGCTCACCGGCTTTTCTCCCCCTTCCTCCTCCTCCTCTTCTTCTTCTTCTTCTCCCTCTTCCTCTTCTGCCATTTGCGCCTGTATTCTCTCCCTCTCCATCCTCTCCTCGTGCCTCTTCATCTTGGCCAGCAAGTATTCATCCTCTACTAGATCCTTAGCAGTGAGTTTCTGGGAACATCCAGGTACCGGACAGTCGATTCCACCTCCTCTCTGGTTACGGATCATCTCGAAGATGGCATCCTTTTCAAAGCTGTGTTTACACACCCTTGTTGTGACAGGGGCGACAAACGGGCGGAGGGTAAGCGGGCACTGGTAAGAGATCCTTTCCTGCGCCACCTCGAGCTCATTGTCGCTATCTTCTTCGGCTTCATCGGCAGCAGCAGGTCCGAACCACTGCCTGACGGGCGGCATGGGAACGTCGGGGTTCTGTGCATCCCACAAGGTGCGGCGGAAGTCGGTATACTCTTTCACACCCCCGTATCTAACCCACATCATTAGTCTGTCCAGACTGTGTAGGGGCGGGGATGGTACTTCTCCCTATCCGACTTTCCCTCATAAGCTTCCTCCCTTCCCGCATAAGCAGCCTTATACCGACCCCAAAGACCCTCACCCACACTCACAGGTTCCATTTTATCCTCCCCCTCCCCCTCCGCCTCATCCCCACTATCCGCATTTGCAGCCGCCCTCCTGGCACGGGCCCTACCCCTTCTGGCCGCCGCCGCAGTATCATATCTTTTAGTCTCAACGCCTCCAATCGACTTCAGAATCTCTTTAGAATCCTGGAGCTTCATGGACGCATCAACAGTAGCTCTTGCAGCTTGCTCGAGTGCGACGAGGAGCTTCTGTTTCTCGGCGTAATTGGGATCATCGCGCTTAATAGTTCGTTCTCCGAGGTCAGATGCAACAGAGGTGAGGACCCTGAGGGCTGCGGAGATCTGGGATTCGACGCTGCCGTGGGTCTTGGGGATCTTGTCGGTGACGACTTCGAGCGCGGTTCTGTGGAGAGGGAGGATCGGCGGTTCATAGGCTGGGAGCACATGGCTGCGTTGTGTTTGCGTGCCCGATGGGCCAGCTTTGTTTTGTGTAAGGCGACGGGACATGGTGGAGGTGGAGGTAGAAGTAGAGGTGGTTGTGGTGATGGTGATGGCTGCGGTTTGATGTGGAGGGAACGGGCGACGCGTTTAGTCTTTAGCGCGTTTGTGTAACAATTGCTGTCATAGCGTCATAGCTTAATTGCCATCCTGGATCCTACACATCTCCTTCGACCACAGACGATAAGAACCCTATGTATAATGCTATATCCTGGAGATCTATTTAAGCAATAAATACAACTTCCACCGGTTCCCAAAACCCATGCTAGCCAGCCGAGTTAGTAGTTGCTAGACGAACGAGAAGACAAAAGGCTTAGGACTGATGCAATGATCCCGCTGCAATCATCAGTGATAGCACATACAATCAGCGGGGAAAAAATCCATCATCTTTATACACCTATTTCCCACCGCCGTTTCCGCTCCTTCCATGCGTCACGAATGAAAGGCTCAAAATCCCCAACACTCGCTCGGCGTATCTAAGACCAGTAACACCTCCCAACCTTCACCGGAAAACCCCCGTTGCTTCCATTGAGCAGTGACTTCGATCGAAGAAGAGTGAGTCAAGGCTAAAAAAAATGCAAATCCCTAAGTATACCAAGAAGCGAAAAAAGAAAGAAAACGATAACACCGCATGCCCAACCGACGCTCCTAAATTCATACATCAAACAAGTGGGAGCGTGTGTGTATGCTAAAAGAAAAAAAGAAAACAGAAACCTGATACACTGATGCAGAAACCACCTTCCTTATGCAATAGACACTATCAATGCAGAGTCGTAAAGGGTACACACACGCTCGCCGAACCGTTCCCAGATGGTAACAGAAAAAAATGCATCAACTCCTCAAATTTTGAAAACCCAGAAAAAGACGAAGTGTGAAAGGCTCATTGTAAAACGCCAACAGTAGGAACTCTGAGTCCAAGGAAGGGGCTGTAATCATGGAATCGTAAACTGTAGCTGATCACTGGTCGCCATCAAGAAGCTTGTACACTTCGGAGTCTTCTACCGAGTAATTGTCATCTTCGTCTAGGTTTTCTATAACTTCTTTGATAAGATGTCCCGCCTATGGCTTTGTTAGCACGCGGTCGGACAAGTACCCGCCGGGACCAGAACGTACCTTCGGATCAAGATTCAACGCGATTGTCAAGTGCTTGATCGCCATTCCCTTATTTTGCAGACTCTTGTACAATCTTCCCAGCGAGAAATGCACTGTCGCCTCATTCGGAGACAAGTCTTTGAGAATAATGAGCTCTTCCAACGCTTCCTACATAGCCGTCAGTATACTAATCCAACGCAGCTTAAAGTACTCACATGATAGTTATGCATGCTCATCAATATTCTCGCTTTCTTGAATCGGGACAGCGAACTTTTCGGCGACATGTCGACAGCGTTGGTATACTGCACCAACGCACCGTCATAGTTCTTCATCTTCTCTAGGACCATTCCGACACAACACACAAGAACAGCGTTGGTCGGGTTGATTTTGGCTGCAGTACGGAAATGCTTCTCAGCAACTTCATACTTGCCCATCTTCTCGTATACCTTTCCAAGACCGTACCAGGCATTGTAGTGCCTATTATCAGCTGCAACAGCATTGCGGTAGCTGATAAGAGCCTTCTCGTATTCCTCGTTGCTTACATGCTCATGACCTTGTAATGTGAATGCATACGCAAGTTTGGGATTAAGCTGCGTTGCTCGCTTGAAGCACTTGAGCGCTTGGTCATGGTCGCGCTGGAGGGAGAAACAATTTCCAAGCGCACACCATGATTCTGGAGAACTGCGATCAAGCGCTATCAGCTCGTGCGCCAGGTAAGAAAGGTCTACGTCCTTCCGCTGATGCCAGAGGATTGTCGAGAACACTTCCATATCCTCGGTTCGGACCTGATCCAATTGTCGGACCTTGACAAACAGCTGCTCCGCCTTCACATCGAAATGTCAGCACTCCTGCCGTTGCGGATGCGGGAATTTCAGGAACACACTTCCTTGTATTGCGCCATCTCGTAGTACGCTTTCCCCATCAAACACTGTATCCGAGGCGTGTCCCGTTGGTTGGAGGACAATGAACCGAACGCCTGCAATGCCTCTGGGCAATGGTACCGATTGAGATTGAAGTACCCATTACCAAACTTTTTGTACATGTCTAACAGATACAACTGGGCCTCCTCTTTGCTTTTATCGGTCTGGGGTTTTGCGGGAGGCAGAGGAGCATGAAGCGTTTTTGATGTAACATCCGACATCTGTTTTTTTGTGACTCGTGTTAGCGAAGATTCCGGAGGCTCTTTGCGCTTATGCTGTCTAAGGCTATCGCAGGCAGTATTTAAACTGGAGGGTCGATGGCGGGAAGTCGGGTTGCCACGAACATTGACATCTTCACTTGATCCTCTATCCTTTTCCTTCTCTTTACCCATGGCGACGCCACCGATCAAATTTGTACGCATCCGAGCACTAACAGCCCGCTTCTTCTGTTCCCTCTCACGTTCCTTAGCTGCCAGCCTTGTCTCCCGTTCTGCGGTACCCAACTTGCTGCCGAACTTGAGTGTGTTAAGCCTTGTACTCCTCCTAGCTGGTGCAGCGGGAGCCGTAGGTTCCGTATTCGGTCGTTTCATATCGGCGTTGTTATCCCGAGTACTCCTACTTGTAAGTTTTCGTATCGCAGGATCAGCTGCGGCCGCACGGGTCTTACGGACTGGCGGTGGCTTGTCATTCACTCCGTTAGCAGCAAAAAGATCGTGCGGACCAGAACCTGATGATTGCGCGGTAGGTGTCTCAAGGTGGCTAACACTGCCAGTGCCCTCATTCAGCCTGTTAAAGAACGACGGGTGGTTATTGTACGAAAGATCCGATCGATCTCGGTTTTGAGCGGTTGATGTAAACGGATCGTTCTGGTAATTCTCCGTAGCGTGCCTTGCCCGAGTAGCGGTTTCCTCCGCCGTCGCCGCGGTGCTCGCTTCACTTGGCATCAATTTGCAATACTCAATCATTTCTTGAGATGGTTTGAATATGTTGTTCACCCGAAGGTTCACACCTATATAATTTAGTGTCAGAACAGCCATTCCAAAGACCACCACGGTCGGATCTTACCAGTATTACACAAGCCAGTGAAAGCTTCCCAAAGAAATGGGTTCACCTTCACGGCAGCCACATACGCATCGACAGCCTTCTTGGTATCGCCCAAGGCATGCCACAGCTTTCCAACCATGCACTGTATTGCGGCGGCGTCTGGAAGGGCTTTCCTGTCTATGTCCGTATGATTGTCTGAAAATCATGGCAATCCGTCAGTTTCGATTCTTCAAAGCCTAGAAGGAGACAGAGGACACGCGCAAACAGCCGAAAATCAATCATGCTTTGGGCGAGCAGAGCTACTCACTCCATCCGTTATTAGAACTCCACGACCGCTTGCACCCCTCGAGTGCGCTGATTCCGGAATTCTCCTTTCCGCCGCCTAATTTGAGACAGCATTGTGCATAAATATATGCACATCCCACATGTCGAAGCCAGTTTTTGGTCAGGGCTTCAGCTTGGCGATACTGAGCATCCCGGAAGAGACACAGTGCGAATAGGTGGGCTGCATCAGCGCTCTTATGGTCGTACGCAAGCAACCGTTCGGCAGTGAAAAGTGCAGTGTCCAGTAGGCCGTTATCCAACGAATGCCATATTAACGCGCGAAACTGAGCGACGGTGTGTGTTTGTGGTGATGTCGGTGACGGCATTGCCACAGTCGGAGGTTCTATGAGGCTCTTCGGGGACGAAGGGCAAGGGTGTTGTTTTGATTCACGATTCTTTGAAACTTGACGGAACGAGTTTCTTAGCCTGCTGAACCGGGTGTGATCATGAGGCGCTGTGACAGTCGAGCGGGAATTGATGGCGGCTCTCAGAGAGTGTGACTTGGATGAACGAAGGGGTGAAAGAAGGTTGGAGAAGAGATCCAGGGTTCCGATTCTTTGGAGCGTACCGGTTGAGGAGGGATCGGAACGATGAAGTTGAAAGCGAACAGGATCAAAAGCCCTGTGTCGGTTGAAGGAATGTGCGGGCCGAGATGAAAGCGAGGTGGAGGATGATGCGGGGAGGAGTAGACGTAGAGGGAGTGGTTTGATCGAGGTGGTTGGGCGGGAGTGTCTCTCTCGACGAGATGTTTTGGCGTCGGTTGGTGTTGTTGAAGATCCCAGTCTACCGCCGGCTTGTCTTGTCTTTGCTTTATCTTAGTAACACCGTTGCCCGGAGAACGTCCGCCAACGATGCAACCGCTGATTTCACCGCTTTGAAATTTGGATTGAGACTTCACTTCGCTTGAACACGGTGACCTTAGTCCTATCGCTTTGGCAACAGCGCTTCAGTGCAGCAATAAACATTCACCCTCGGGGGGCCTTGGCTCTTGGACCCCCTATTGCTATCGGACAAAGCATATCTGATCACAAATAGTCACTCATAGATACCTAGGCAGCCAAAACCCACGACGGGCTTAGGAGATTATCGCAGCTATGCCAAGTCTCTAGCAAGTCCAATGTAACCGATTAAATAGCAGTACATTTTTCCATTTTCTGGGATTGCTCTTCGGCTACTTATAGGGAACTTAGCCTATTAACTCTGTTTCCAACTCTCTTGCGGCCTTGCTCAACTGGTCCGCTCTCCGTCCCCTCCGCCTCCAAACCCAAGCCCCCGCCTCCCACTTCACTTTGAAGATAGTTTGGTGGCAATTGGAATCTGCCGTCCATTGTTGCTTGCAGAATAGGCACACATACCCTGTAATCTAGGTAGTGGGAATGTGCATCCCTAATGAACCCCAACTTACCGTTTCCCTAGGTTCCAGTATATGAAAACGTCTAGAAGTACCTATGCTGCATGCTGAGGATTGTGACTGCCAGAACGAGATAGCCACAGTCTCATCGATAAATTCATTGCCGTCATGTAAAGGAAGAACCCAGCTGGCGCCATGGTATTGCTGAGTATAACATAACCTCAGACGTATCTTACTGCTTCGAATCCATCCTTGACATTATACATGACCCCGCAGACAGCATGCATGGTAGGACGAACAGCTATAGGAGCCTTTCGAGGTTAGTCACGACGAGACTGGCAGGGAAGCTCAAGACGCCCTGTCTCGTTAGCAATCTCGTTGGCTATCTCAGTCTCACACTCTCTCCCAGAATCTTGAGGTTTGCAGTTGTTACATAATTTACCGTGTGTTACTAGGAGGAAGATGCACGGAATATTATACAGCAACTATAGCGGCAGAAATGACATCTGAACAAGCCGAGCTCAGGTACAAAGAACTACAGTTTCCTAACTTAGCCTTGTAACTGGTGTTTATAACATCTACAAGCTTCGAACCCGCATCTGGTGTATCTAACATCATACACGACCAGCTAAGTGAAAAAAAGCTTGTCTTCAAGCCATGACCTGCAGGTTCATAGTTAGCTACAGCGGGGAGGGGTAGAACACAAATTTTCCTGGGCTGGCTATTTTGTGACCTACCTAGATTATGGACTATCACTCACAGACTCGATCGATGCGATGGATGGAGCAGAGTCGTATTGAACTTACTCTTTACTTCTGGTCTGCAGTTCTCCTATCTCCGAGTCCAGATCAGCAACTCTGCACCGTAATATCTGAATCGGGGCAGTTAGAGTTGTTCACAGGCAGGATTTCTTGGAACTTCTCCTAGGAAGTGAGGCAAGGTAACACGGGAGCTGATCCGTGACAAAGATAAGATACCGGGATACCATTTGCAGGTATCAGGATTTGGTGAGTGATAAATTGTGACCGAAACTACTGGAAGTGGCCAAATACTTACCTACTTAGTACTTTATGGGGGGTTTGATTAAATAGGTAAGCATGACATGAACCTCACATGGGGCTATCATCTTTGACAACCTAGTTTGACATGTTGTCCTCACTCCTAGGCTGTTAGGTATTTTCAGCTATCACAGTTGTTGACCTTGCAGTCCATTGCAAGCCTTACAGGTGTATTTGAGTGACAGCCTAATGGCCTTCATGTCAGCCTGTCAGGTTTGTCAGATTGTCAAGAGATGGCTGCTGCGGTAGCCATTGCCGTAGCAGCCATCGCTGTAGCAGCCATCGCCGGAGCAGCCATTACCGTAGCAGTAGCCATCACCATAGCAGCCATCACTGTAGCAGCCATCGCCGCAGCAGTAGCCATTACCGTAACAGCCATCGCCATAGCAGCCATCGTCGCAGCAGACTCTGCCATTGACAACCACCACTCTCATCACCATCACCATCACCATCACCATCACCATCACCATCACCATCACCATCATAATGATCACCACCATACACAGCAGCTGTATGCCTCGCACCCATGTATACACATAAAAATTATGGAAGCAGTGGGAATGTAATCTGGAGATGAAAGTAGATCCTAAAAGTGACAAACCCATCATCCCAATTTCAACACTTGCTGCTATATGCTGCAGCAAATGTGGGAAGCTGATGAAATCTGCAGCTCTATACTGTAACCGAAAAAATTCTCATCACAGCAACACCCTCTACTACTGACAGGTTGATGTCAGGTTGTTAAACCTATTAACCTAACCACTGTGCCAGCATTACACACTACTGCAAACCTGTCAACTCTACCAACCTTTGCAGACTTGGGCTGCTGTCAAATCAGACAGGCTTACATTTTGGTGTTGCTAACAAATTGGTTTTCCACATGTCAGCCTGCAAATTGAAACAGCACCACATCAACCTAATAAAACATGATAGCCTCACTTCAAACCCATGTGAGGCTTATGTACTTATTCGAGCCCCCGTAGTGTAGGTACTTAAGTAAGTACTTAAACATCCGGGTATTAAGGGCCGCATTGACGGCATTTGATTTCTATATTATACACAGAGCTACTGGTTGAGCTACTCCCTCTCCCAAAGCATCATTCTGTTCAGACTAAAACTAGATTTCAATTCTCTTACCACGGTCTGAGTTGCAATATGTTTACAACTCCTCCCAGCCTATCTGCAAGTTTTCTTCAAACCTCTATGTGAACTGGGCTTGGTTTCAAAGAAGCCCACAGCCCGGTATGTCTATCGATATCCGTGACACGAATGGCGGCAGTGAGGGTCCTTGGAATACTGGTGCAAGGTTGAGGATCTGATTACCAAAAGGTCAATTTGACTATCTTCAAATTTGGGAATACTGTTATCGTTATAACCATTTGCATTCAACCGTTTGCAGCCATGACTTAAATCCATTTCTTTACATACCATCCTCCCGCCACCCTGAGATTGGACCAAGTTATCCCCCTCATCTTACCGTGTGCGTAGATTCTATGATATAGTGAGGAGAGAAGAGAGAAGACTCGAAAAATATAGTACAAGAGAGTAGCGATAGTTGCGCGGTCTTTTGCCACCTTTGCTACTGAATATGCAACACGTGTTTCCGCCTGAGTCCCCAGTGATGGACTGTGATGCAGAGTTTCCACACATCCCCGCAACCAGCTCTCCCGTACCTGCTCCGCAAGTCCCTCCAGTAAACAAACTCCATCATCTCAAACCATCAAATGGCTCTCCGCATGGCTATTATACCTCCCCCCAACAACCTCAATGCTTTCAATAATCTGATCCACCTCCAGCAGCTCCTCCTCGCTCACACTGACCAACTTACAATTTTCCTCCACCCTTTCCTTCGTCGTCGCACCAGGGATGGGAATAATTGTCGGCTTCCCCTCGGAATTTCCCTTACTTTTAACCCACGCCAAACAAAGCTGAGCCAACGTGACACCATCCCCCCTCTTCTCCGCAATCTTCCGAATCGCATCCACAATCTCCAAATTCTTCCCAAAATTCTCCGGCTGGAACCGATCGAAGTGCCGTCGGAAATCGCCCTCTGGGAGGTCATCGTAGCTCTTCAACGAACCCGTCAAGAACCCCCGTCCCAACGGAGAGTACGCTACAATCGGGATTCCAAGCTCAGCACACGTATCCGCGACTCCGCCGGGCGAAAAAATTTCAGTACTCCACATCGAGACCTCAACCTCGACCGCCGCAATCGGATGCACAGCGTGCGCGCGGCGAATCGTAGTCGCGCTCACTTCACTAAGTCCAATCCCGCCGATCTTACCGGCCTTGACGTACTTGGCGAGTGCCGCAACCGTCTCCTCAATGGGAACATTCTTGTCCACCCTCGCGCACTCAAAGATGTCCAGGAATTTCTTCCCGTCGAGTATGCGGAGTACATTATCGACCGACTTGCTCACACCCTCTTTGTCGCCGCGAGGCTGGAATACTGTCATGTCAACCCCGCCTTTTACCGAGAGCACGACTTTATCCGCGTCTTCGGGATACTGTGTGAAGTATCGGTTCAGGAGGGAAAGGTTTGTGGTGGGGTCGGGAGGGTTGCCGTAGAATTCGCCGCCGTTCCAGAAGTTGCTTCCGCATGCGAGGGCCGCACGCATGGTCGAGAATGCTTGGTCGTCTGGGGTGACGGTGGGGCGCCAGGTGAAGCCCATTAGGCCGAAGCCGATGGGGCCGACGGGTTTGTTAGTAATGGTGATGGTGGACATTGTAGTGGTTGTTTGTGTGATTTGTGTAGCCGCTTGAAGATGTTGAATTGCAGGTAAGTTGTTTGTGTGATTTGTGTAGCTGCTTGAAGATGTTGAATTGCAGGTAGGTTGGTGGTGCGGGATTATATAGTTTTGGAAAACGGAGATAGAGTAGCTGCAGCTCCGGCCCGAGATGTAACCACGGAAGTTTCTAGGTTCGGAGGTGATGTCATGATCCGTATTTCAAACCTCTAGCGAAGTGCTAATACGCAGTGTAACAACCCACATGCTCTACATTATGCCGACCTGCATTTTCAAACACATCTCCATTGGCATCGGGTAAATTCAGACCATTCCAGCACCGGAACCCAACATCGAGATCACAGCAGTGACTCCTATTTCGGGATGTCACACAACAGATGACATATCAGTATTCCGACTTCAATGGAGGAGATATGTTCTTAACACCGAAATCTCTATTCGGACTTCACTGGAAGGCGATTCGCACCAAGGAGATATGTTCTTAAAACCGAGATCCCTATCACTTGGCCAAGGTTGCCGTGTCTCAGGCGTGTAGATGGGTCAAACGAGGGAAGAATCATTGCACCGAAGGAACAACGCCGTGGGAAGTAGAGCATAGGGTTGAGAGAGATAAGAGGTCTCAGTTGGTTTGGACGGTGATTCAACCAAAGGGGTTTATTCTTAACACCGAGCATCTCTATCTCACTTAGTTAAGGCTGCGCGCAGATGAACAAGAAAGCGGAGGATCATTCCACCGAACAAAGGCCGCAGGAGATAGAGCATACCAAATGGGAATGGGTGAGTTTCAATGAATTAATACTGCAGTTGGGGCTCTTACGTTCATGCAATATTACATACGTTTACACAGCCATGACTCTGGACCTTTGACGGACTGGCACTCGGGGTCATAAGCCAATGAGGTCCTAAAATCACCGGTAATAGTGGTCTTCAGAAGGCACTGCAGTACTAATCTGGCGATTCTATGCTTACAGGTATGGCTGAGCGGACAGGAAGCCTCGATCAAAAGAATCATTTTAAATCACATGACCTTCTTCGATAACCCCAACCCTAAGACTTTTCGCTAGACTAGAGCGAGATAAAGCAAGCTGTAAAAAAAACTCAATCATTTGCTTTTATTTCTTGGTCTCCGCTATTGATCTCTTCCACATCCAGCTTCTCTTTCATCAGCTTTTCGGCGAGGATACTCGCATCCTGGTCTAGAATCGCGGTGGAGTATATCTCTTGCGGCGCTAGAACGTTGAGCCTTCCTCTGCAACGAATATCTTTTCGCGCATGCATTTACCTAGACTAGTCCAGAGAATTTACTGATGGAAGAGGGGCTTCCTCAATGGCCCTGTATGGTCGTGCTTTTTGGCTCGCAGAATTGACAAAATGTAGTAGAACTACAGATAACGTGTCGCCAGACGAGCATCTGTTTAGAACTTTAACTCACAGCGGTCAAAGTGGCTGAATGCGACCCCTTGTTTCTGTGGGAACATGAAGTTTGTCGATCGAGTAAATGATACGGATAATTTACTTATCAATGGTCTTGTTGGAATTCAGCTTCGCCCCAGTACTAGGAACGATGACCATTTGATGCAGGCCGAATCTGTACTTGAATCATCTATAAAGATCCGTAGATCTGCAAACCGGTCAGGTCACATCTGACCGATCTGACCTGCCGGGAACACTATGAGTAACTTTGATAGTCCGGGGGTTGATATATTCTCCAATAATTGGGTATCACAAATTCCTGCCTCTGTCTGGCGCCTCATGGGCATCGATCAAGCTTTTCGAAAGGCGGATTGTTGTTCGAACGATCTCTTATCTTTTCTCCAGAAACTCCAGGAGGATCTTACATAAATTCTTCGACGGTTCCGGCGGTAGATCATAATCGGAAGCGAGCTCTTCTGCGAGCATTTGCCATATTCGTATCTCTTGTGCATCGTCAAGATCGATTCGGGTAAGCTCGTCAGAAACATTCCTAATGCCATCCATAGATCAATATACCCAAGACTTCGTTTCGGTATTGAACTCGGGATTGACGAGACCATCCCTACTACGGGATGAGATATCCCGGGATACTTTTTGACAAGTCTCGAGACGGCCCCGGGCTTTGTGAGTGAGATCTTATGATCCGGATATTTAGAAGCCAATGACAAACTCTGCACCAGAGTTTGTGGCCGCAATTACATTCTAAGTATACCCGCCGGAATCCCAACCTCTTCTGTCACCAGTATAATAATTCGGTGTGGGTAGATATAGGACACTAGTTGAAGGAAGCATCGGGAGTGATCAAGCTTTCGCTGAAGCATTATATTACCTATGTCTTAAGTTAACCCCATGATGTCCCGGGACCTCGGGCAAGACTATCAATGTGCCCCGAGAAAATGAGCCCTTATCTTCCAAGAGGCAAGATGTCCCGGGCCTTCTCGAATCTCGTCTCGTTTCGTGGCCAACATTAAACATGCCACCAACGTTTGGGATCATCGTATCGGTTGAATGATTCACGCCTTCTTTTCAGCTTCTTACGCTGATTGCTAGTCTCTACGTGTGACGTAGTTCGTTCTAGGATGACCGGATATCTGAGTCCGGCGTTTTTGGAGATAAAGACGGCTGGATCCATTCAAAAGGACTGTTCTAGGTATAATGGAATTGACGAATATGAAAGTGAAGTAAGTGAACAAAAGCGTTCAGCGGAAGAAACTCTTGTTTGAGAGACTGTAATGAAGATGTGGTGGAGTAGATATTGAAGAAGGTGAAAGTATTTATGCAAACGAACTAGAAGCTGTTCTTTGGGAAACGGGTAACGAATGACTATGACTAGCTTCGGATCATTGAATTAACCTTCTAAACATTGCTGAGAAGCTTCACGTAAACTTGTGAGAAGTCACTTTTCTGAATATGTTTTGTAGTTTCTGGAGTCTAGTTTGTCTCTAGATTCGACACCAAATCACAATTGAAGGGCTGCTGGAAAAAGCCAGAAACTCCCAGGTATAGTGCAAGCAATGTATAGAAAGCCACAAAGACATCAGATAAAGGTCGATTTATTCTCTAGAGCATTGGAAGCCAAAGTCTTTCGGTCCACAATTTCGCCTTCTAAACGTCAACCACAGCCTTTACTACTGTATTCGATAAATCCCTGTGTAATCTTGACACCCAATAATCTAAATTCCAAAGAGAAAAGACCCAAAAATAAGATCCGAGTAGTGAGTGAGGAAATAGGCAGTTACACATGAAATATCACTCAATTAGAACTGGAAGAAACTGTTGCATAAGTAGATCTCAGCCTTCGTATGGCAGCTTACTGGGTCGGTACTGATACGGGCTGATGGTATTCAGCCGTCTCTATACATAGATAATTACGTACGCATTTGTACATAGACTACCGTATATACGGCCTTTGTGACTCTCTTAGATAGTACAATCAAGCTTCTCTATCTCTACTTTAACAGAAACTAGAAGAGTTGGTCCACTGTTCACGGGAAATACCCGGAGGAACGGCCATGATGGTGAGAGCAAAAGAGAACGAACGAAGAAGCTCAATTGTCTATCGTACAGAGAGAGAAGAAGATAGACATATATAGAGAAAGAGATCATCTCAAGCACTAAGAGCGAAGCACCATGAGAAAGGCACTACTCAGGACCGAGGCTCACGGGGAGATAGGCACCGCACCAAGCCCGAGGCTCGCGGGGAGATAGGCTCCGTACCAAGCCCGAGGCTGGCGGGGAGATAGGCTCCGTACCAAGCCCGCAAAGTTAGTGCCCGCCTTAGTTCCGGTAGCCTTTGGGCTAAACCCCTTAGTCAACACATGATATTTGGTATTTGATATGGCGAGACTTATTGTGTGACTGGCGCAAAGGGGACTTTTAGAATTGACATTCTGTGATACTCCATCCTCACCCCTCCCTGCGACAGTAAACTTGAAATCTGCCTCCACTCACCATTCCCATTATCTACCCAGCAAGGGGGATATAGAGCACACTTGGATCTTCCTCCCCCGCCAACGAAAAAGCATCTAAAGGACGTGCTAGTCGCCAAAACGCCGGACAATGCATCACAATCCAATGGGAGGCAAATAATCGACAGCTTTATCAAGACTAGTAATCAAATACGGATCTTACAAACGAAACGAGATGAGGTCACAGCAAAGCCCGTAATATCTCGCCCTAGCCTCAGGACCCCCAGTACGGATCTTGATATCGGTTGAAGTGGATATGTAACTGTCGGTATATTCGGAGTTTCATTTGCCACATATGCCAGTATGGATGATGAATGCGACGGTATTCATAGTACCACTCCGTACACCCGAATCAAATTTGCTCCAATAATTCCACAGATTATCACTCGGTTTCCAACAGTAAGGTCACGGCAGTGCCTAGATGTACCGTCACGTACCTAGTTTTGTTCTGGGAACTTTGCTTATGATATATTTCATTGTAATCTGCTCTTAGGATTCTTGCAATCCGAGTTATAAGCTGTAGAAAGTCCAGAGTATGTATTGGTACGTGGTGGTACGGTACTATTGCATACTTCACATCCACATGCCGTCGTCATACTGTACCGGTCGAAAAGGAAAGTACGTCAGGTGTCAGATGGGGTGTACGTACTTGTATTTCTGATCTAACTGTCATGGTCAGGTGGGCCCTGTACTTCTTGTCAAATATGTCAGAAACGGGTTGTATTAAAGAACAGATATTTCAAAAAGGTAATGGACTGAATCTACACTGCGAATGTGGAATTTGGGCAGCACAAAAATAATATCACCGGACAACTCATCCACTACTACTACAGTACCATACCTTAGCCTTCATGAATATACTCTGTACTTTGCCTTATATTTATCAAGCTTGACTGTACTTGGTAGCGTTACTAGTCAGAATCAATTTGTACTAGCAAGATTTCATGTCAGGTCGAGGTAGTGTACTTTCCTTTTCGACCGCTATAGTATTGTTAAATTTAAATGTCAAAGGGTCTTTTTTTAGCTTATATGTATACATGTAATCGTACATCTTGATATCTGCATTGTCGACATGTCAAACCACGAGTTTGGAAACTGAGATGTTAGTAAACCTAACAGCTCCGGATTCACAAACAAGTCTAGTGGTTTTCCATAAGCAATGGCCCACTCAATCTTCCTCGCCGCCGCCCTTCTATATCCATCAGTTTACCAGCACCAATACTTCACTTCCCACCCAATTAGCAGCTAGAATCAAGGCTCATATAGAGAGCTGCTGTTGTATTAGTCTGTCACCCATCAATTCTCAAATCGACTTGGGACATTCCAAAACATCTCCATATCCCGACTAATCTAGTATTTCGTGCTCATCCGTATCTCCGGTAATCATATTAAATAACAAAGAACTACTAGCTTGCACTACATGCTACTAAGGAAAGATATGGATGGGCCCCAATATCAACACCCAAGCCCCTCCGTACCAATGCCCTCCGTTTCCAAGGATTAACCTGATGCCAAACAAATCTCTCTACATATCTCGTCCGAGGTACCTGGTTCTCCGGTTTACCTAGCGCCCACTGGAGGTAAACGTAGTTACACGCAACAATTCGCAAATTAGGGGGGCAGTGCCCCACGGCGATGGTAGCCGCGCGGATATCCAGTGATGATCTCAATTTGGGATAAAACATCGAACGACTTCAAATGTTTCCCATGAAATGTACCAGGAGCTGAAACTCCGTTCTTTCCGTATATATATACATGCCCGGAGGATCGTCGATCCCACAATGGCAGGACACCCAGCAGAAACCGTACCCCACCGGCAAACCTAAAGACCCCGACCTCGACGGCGGGGGGCATTACAAACCTTCGACGCGGACGCAATCGGGGCAGCTCCAGTGGCGGTGCAAATAAGGTGTGGTCCGTGCGCCCTCAACCAGCGCAAGCTAGGCCGCGTAAGCCCGCCCTCCAAAGCACAACGCTACCGCAACACCTTCCCAGCTCCCGATTCGCCAGGTTTTTTACATACCGATCGGCCGGATGCAGGTACTCGGGTCTGGCAGTAAAAGATCGGACGCTCCTTTCCCAGCAGGAGCACCCAGAAATGGCAATATTTGAGAACGCCACATGTAGTATTGAGTAAAACGCGATCAGCACATTGATAGAAAGGGAAATAACTAGCACACTCTCATTTTCACCCCCCGGTCAGCACCCTGTCTCTCAGCAAAATGATTACTAGAAATGGGGTGTCCGATCTTTTACTGCCAGAGTACCAGGTTTTCCACCGCGGCCCGAATTCTCCAGGACGCGGTTAGACCCCCCAAATCCCCCCTTTGCTGCGCCCCAAACACGCATGTACAATCCCAGCTTGATCATATCAATGTCGTAAAGCAAGGCAGAGGTAGTATTTGAAGTAAGCGGGAAGGACTGGGGGGCTGACGACGCCACGGGGCCGCCGACGGGCGAAGTGCAGCGGATGCCGCGGGTTTCGGCGACGGCGCTGCGGGTGCCATCGGCTTACGTTGGCGCAATGCCGCACGCGGGAATATTGCCACTAACGGCCCACTACGGAAGCGAATTGATCCGTCCCCGTAAATAGTTACTCTCCGTGGCTCAGTTCCCCAGTCTTTTGGTCGCTGGCACTAGCCCAAAAATCCTACCAAGCCGTCTGACAGAATATCAGTTCCCCTGAGCAGCCATTGGCCGACCCAACGTCGCCCATTGGAAATTCCCAAACCCAAGTTGATCAGGCCCTAAACCTACCGTGGCAGGTAGTTCCTAGTAAAAATAAAATTAGAGGAGCTCAGCTAGTTTGTTGTTATTGGTGAGTGAGAGGAAATGAAGAAGGATATCGCCATTCTCCCCTTTTGCGAGCCGTGCCAACCGATTGAAGGTGCTTCTTTTCACTTCGAACGGATCCGGATTACTCTATAGGTGGCCAGTGGAGGACTTCCCGTCGTTTATAGGGTGCCATTAGAACACCGCTAGAAAATATCATTTCTAACGGTTAAGATAGGGGTGGCAGGCAATCCCCTTTTATAGATAATCTTCTATTGAGTAGTGTCAGAATAGCTATAGAACTTTTTACACTTTATAGATGATTGTTAGGAATCCGAACCCTCTTGAGTGAACCTTAACTTTAATCCATGGGAAGTACCTTGTTTCTGTCTAGTTTCTATTATACAAAATAGTTGGTTAGAACGACGGAAAGTCTTTTAATATTATTAAACCACAAGACATACCAAATAAGAAAGCAAGTAAAAACTAAAAATACACGCTACTAAACATAAACAAGCAAGACACTAAGAATAGGCATCTAGGTGTCCTAAACATACAAAAATCGTAACTTCATAACTTCGTAACGAAGGCTTCCCTGGGTCCCATATTAGAATTCTCACTTTTGCTCATATACTGCGGCACTCGGGTATGGAAGAGGAATCGGAATGTTCTAACCCTACTCCCATAGAAATCGGTACGGGAGCAGCCCAAAAACATTCCCGAATTCGCCTCCTGAGTACCTGTGAGAATTCCTGTCCTCAGACTTCGGAGGCCGCAGTTTCCGACCTCCGACTAATTATTCTCCACTGCCTGCGCCAGCGATCCATCGGCAGGGTAAAACCAACTCGCCAGCCTATTCCTCTCCATTAGCCCCATTCTCACTCCAAGACAACGAATGACATACGCAACAATCAGATAGAGTGCCAGCAGCAAATTACCCTCGAGATAATTACTCTTCCCGTCTTGAATGAGGTAATTCACCAACAAGACGCTGACAAATAATATCATGACCTGGAACCCATCAAAGTACAGACTCATTTCATCGATACCAAGAATCCATCCCAGAATGATAGTCAGTGGGATCACAAGCAATGCAATCTGCATGCTGCTGCCCACCGCAACTGCAATTGAGAGGTCCATTTTGTCCTTGATGGCAACAGTGACGGCGGTGGCGTGTTCTGCGCGGATCAGTCAGTATAATGAAAGCTAGTAGTGGGGATGGGAAGGGCTCGGATGATTTGGATTAGAACTCGGGAGGGCGGGTGGGAAGGAACGATGCACATACCAGCCGCGTTTCCAACGATAGGGATGAGGATCAAACCGACGAACACACGCGAGATGCCGGAGGACGAAACGAGGTGGTCAATACTAGCCACAAGGCATTCGGCGCAGATGGCAACGAAGACGGTGGCGACGACCAGAAGGATGATTGCGAATATGAGAGTGAGCTCCGGTTCTTCCTTCTCTTCCTCTTGGGTCGGCTGCTGTGGTTCATCAATGGTACCAGGATCGGTCTTTTTCTCGTCCTTCAATAAATTCGTCTTTGGCGTCTTTTCTGATGGGACGGTGTAGAGATCCTGATGCGTCTTGAGCTGGAACGCCAAATAACTCGCATAAACAATCAACAGAATCACGGCCGTGCCTCTAGAGAGTTGGGTGATGCCCGCATCCCCCGCTGCGCTAGCCATGTGGAATGCCGTTGGGACAACCAGTGATGCACAAGAGACAGTGAGCAACGAGGATGCAGTTTGGGCAACCGTCGTGTTAAATTTTTGCTCTCTGCGGTTTATACCGCCGGCCAGAAAAGCACCTCCGAGTACAAGGAGAAGATTACTGAGAATACTACCAATGAGCGAGGTCTGCACAATCACCACTTCGTGCTTGATAAGAGCCAAGATGGCGACGATGAGCTCAACTGCATTGCCAAAGGTCGCCTTGAAACGGTGTTAGCTTCGGATCACGGTGCCAGGACTATTTGAGGCAATTTACGTTGAGGAGACCTCCAATCACTTCACCGCTGTAAAGAGCGACTTCTTCTGTTCCAGCAGATAGTAAGCCAGCCAGAGGCACAATCGCAATGAAATTCATGACAAAGACGATCGTACTAACTATTGTTAATCTCTTATCTATCTAGAGATGGGAATAACTCACGGGTCAACGCCAGCATAATGTGTTGCAATTCCCACGGGCACAAAGAGCAATAGACAATTGAGCCAAGTCATCAATACACTCTTCAGTTGTCCCATGATTGTGAATTCCTTCTGAGCATACTTATGCCCGCCAGCTTCAGCCTGAATGGTATCCGAGCGCTGGGTAGGTGGTCGTGATACATTGCTATTGATAGCCTCTGTTGACGGCGTTGGGCTGGGGATGCTCTGACGAGCTGGGCGACTCCGGCGGAAAAAGTTGATTCCTGACCCCTCCCTGCTCGCACTGGTTGCTCTTCTTTGGATCCGATCTAGTCCTTAGGTCGTCAATTTCAATGAGTACACTGGAGAAAAGGCTGCAACTGACGCATGTTGTAGATGTAGAGCGATAGAATTAATAAATAGTCGATATGCTCTTCTGGATGGTTAGGTGTCAGTACCGTTACTTTTATCACTTCTGTGAAGCAGGCTGTGTCGGAAGTTGCGAGTAGATGAGCGCAGGAGGTTAGGGGCCCAGACTTTAGTAGTAGTCTCTCCGGTAACCTGCCGCAGGTTTAATAAATGCCCTTAGCCCCGCTAGGACGGTATCTCCCCTGGAACTAGTAATGCGCTAATGAAGCTTGACAATGCTTGTCGCTTTCTACGTCATAAAAACAGCAAGATTGTTAAAAAGTCGATCAACCATGAATCGGAACGTGGCGCGATGAACTTGCGTGTGAAACTGTGATGCTTGATGATGGACTGTTCTCTTCCTTGCGAGATGTGTGCCGTGGCCTGCTGTTGAGCCCCGCACAAGGAATAGTCAGCAACAACCATTATATAAATACCTCGCCCTACTTTGTCAGCTCGTATATCCGCAGCACACAGCCTTTCCGCCATCGTGGCTTCACTATGGCTTAGAGCGCCCATATCCAATCGCTTGTACGCCCAATTCTTGCGCGCCACTACTATGAGTCACTGCGAAACGCACAATAGAATTCCCCAAACCCTTTGAACGGCATCGCGCGTCGTGTTTCGAAGCAATCCTTTCAAAGTCCCTTCGATACTTATTGATAGCAACTCCGCCATTTATATGACCCCACGAGGAAATCAACGACATGACTCGGTAGTTGGATGACTGTATTGGGGATTCTTTTCTATGGTCTGAGAACCGCAAAGTGATATTGCAATGTCGGAAATATAAGTGCAGCTTTGCGTGAGCTCTCATGCTTCTGGCCACAAATTAGTTGGGAGTGAACAATAGAGGTTATACCAGAGAACTGACGGCTGAAGGACTGTGAGTGCCTGTCACCACGTAAGTACCTCTACGTTCGCCTGTGTCATTAAACCTGGATTCCAACATTTTCTACAACTTATCAAAAGAGCAATGGAATATGTCAAAAGCAAAGTTTCCAGGTAGACGTCCTCCCACTTAACAATCGAGAAATCAAAGGATTCAGGCGTATTATACCGAGCACAATGCTTCAAACCAACTTCAATTGTGACAATTTGTCCTTACTAACGGAACTATGATGCCTTGCCATGAGTGATCCGTACATAATTCAACTCCTAATGACCTCTGGATCCGGGTTGGTGAGAATTCCACCACTCCAAGTCATGTATACTACATAACTTGGGGAGACTCCAGACAAAGCACTCGAGTTGGCGACATTAGTGTGGTTGCATTTAAAGTCTGTGGTTATGTAAGGGGTGATGAGGGGAACAAAGGAGAGGTGGAGACAGAATACAGGAAATGCACTTGATGTCATAACTTCATTCCATGTGATGTGACAAGGGATTCATACAGTCTCTCTGTAACTCAAAGAAAGAAAGAAAGCGCTGTCCATCTCTACCACACGGCGCTCTGTTGTATGCCACATCTGAAGTAGTGCATTCGATAAGTTCATGAAGTATTATGGAATACAGTCTTACCACTTGCCATACAGAAAACCCGGCAAATGACAACTTCGAGTATGAAGGTATAGTGACAGGTATAGTAGTTTTGTCCACTCTGAACCACCATAGTCGATAACACATAGGTTCGCTTGACAAGCATAGGCTATTGCCAAGTCCCAGAACACCCTCAAGACGAGACATCCTGTACTAGGATCGTTTGGTTTTGTCAATACGAGCTGAACTTCCAATGGCTTGCCTCTCAGAGGAATCAGATAGATATGATGCGTTGTCCCTCCTTGGCAACCACCCTCAGACTTTGCTTCGTCGTCAGCCTTATTGTTGACGACATCATGAGAATCAAGTAGGGAGACGGAGGGACAGGATGATAGCAAGTTGCACCCTGCCCCCTCCAGATCCAGCACATTTGGACAGACTTGCTGTCACCTGGATTGTCATATCCATTATTGTACCATCTGGGTTGCAAAAGAACACTCAAGCTTGCCAAGGGAACAAATATATGGGCATCTATATCTCTGCTACCTACTAAACTGTAGGAAGAAAAAGGGAGAAGGGCAGCTGGCAGTGCATAGAATGTGTAGAAGAGCTGCTGGACTCGAGATAAGAGACTGAACGGCCCTATGTCTCCGCTATCAAGAACGTTGGTGTGAAAATCGACATATTTGCAATTGGCTCTAGGCAAACCCGACCAAATACCTGGGATAATTAGATACTTCGGACGAAACTGTATGTGGGCATACTCAGTGGTGACAACGAGGAATCCCACTGAGCCACGGTACTTCGGCCGTAGAAATAAAGGTTCATTCATGAGTGGTAGTCAGAAATATCGGAACTCAGCGATTTATATTAATCATTTCTCACAGCCACACACGACCTCCCCGCCAAAGACCAACCCACGCCACCTAAAGTATCCACAACCGTACGCACGCAGAAAACTATTACCTGGCACCACTCAACTTAAATCCACTATGATAAGTCGGCAAAATTGAAATTTGTCGGGTGATTAACTATGTAGTAATTGGACATAATCTGATCTAATCTCTCGGCAATATTCAATAATGACGTCTTCCCACCGTGCCGAACTTCAACCTCTTCTGCCAGCGGTCTGCCCGGTCTGCCCGCGAAGTCACCTCAGAAAACAAACTACACTCTGACTACTACTCCGACGTACACACGGATCACCTGCAGCAATGACAGCAGCGTAGTATCATTCCACATCCCAGCTGCACTCACCACCCAAGCCCTATCTCTCTCACTTCTCTCGACCGGTACAACGACTATCAAACGCAACCCCACCACAGGTTTCAATATCTCTGGTTCCAAAGACCTGTTTCTCGCAATAATACAGGTGAGGGGTGTGCACAATTCCAATGTGGTCTTTGGGGTGCCGATCGATGGGATCAGTGGGCTTCGTGTGCGGAGGGGAGATGGTGGATGCTGCGACTGGAAAGATGGTAGTCAGGTCATTCGGGTATAATACTGTGGATGGAGTAGAGATACCGGCGCTCGAGGTTTGGAAGGGGGGGGAGGGGATTAGGGAGTTGGTTGTGCGGTTTGGGTTATGGGGCTGTGGGTTGAGTATGCGAATGTGGATTAGATGAAAATGGGAGCGCGATGATAGTAGGTTGTATGAATTTAGGGAAGTTGCTGTGTTATTGTTTATGGGGGAGATGTTGGTATATTTGGTTTGAGAGATGGCTGGGAGGTGGTGGTGGTGGTGGTGGATATTACGGTATGTCACTCGACACTCTGTACGCGGATATGAAATATATAAGGGAGGAAGCGTGTACCTGTACTGATGTCCATAATGACGACAAAGGAGAGAAAAATAAGCTCAAGAAACTATGTACATACACTCTGTGCGCGTGAGAGGGCAGTTAGTCATGGGTGCGAGTGCTCGTAAGCAACGAAGCAGAAACATCCTCTCACTCCAGAACATACTGAATGACATATACAGGTATCACGTATTGGTAAATTGCAATACGTTGAGATCATCAGTCAAAGCTGAGACAATGTGCAACTGGCCGCAACCTCTCAGCCCCATCACCTGATAGCTTAATCTCGGAGTGTGGTACGCCGTTCCATGACAGCTGACTCGCTTTCGTTATCCCCAACGTCCATCCCCAATACACCAATCATCCCAGATCTAATGAGTACCAACCAACACCCCCTGGACCACTGCAAGCCGCAAGCTAGTGCTCACCTACTATCCTGACCAAGTCTCGAGAAAAGAGGAAGAGTTTAGCGATTCCACAATTCCTACGATCTATTGATGGATACGGGAGTAAGATGACTGTAACGATCCATGATTCGCGCTGTCGTATTGTACTGTACAATTACACCGTCAAAGAAAACCATGATGATATCAGTCCTGTTGAAGGACAAATTGTCACTGACATCGAGATGGTTACCAAAATATGCTGTTGAGTTTCCCAGGGAAATGGAATCGGCCCACACTACAACACTGGTGGCACGGGCGGGAAAGGTTATCTCGCCCGATAGCAACCGCGGTAAGGAAGTGAGAATACCTACTCCTGAACCTGGATAGGAAGACGGCGAGTCACATCAATGACGGGCCGAGCCGAAACCTATACGGCCAGAGTCGTGATCGGGTAGTAAGTAGCTGTATTCCAATGTCGTTGGTCTCTATAACTTCAATGCTTATGGAGACGACAACACCAGAAACCGGGCGGCGAAGCGGCAAGTTCTCTTTAACTATGCTAGCAAGGACTTTCCCGAACTTAGGTTCCTAAGGACGTAATTATTGAGAGTGTGGAGCATAAGTAGAGTAATTATGGTGGTGGGGAACTTATATGGTAAAGAACGGGTTTTTTGTGGGTATCCTTCGCATTCCCATCGACTGCTGGGCAAGATGTACTGGCGGGTGATCCTGGCGAATTGTGCGATGTTGTCGGGCTAGATAGGTCCTGCGGAATTGTAGGTAGTGAGGGGGAGTATACGGCGATCTACATGGAAGCGGGTGCGACTTTGTAAATTTCCTAGAAGCCCGGCGACTTAGGTGGATTTAAGTTACATAGTTGTCTTCAACGACAACACTTAAGATAGCTCTATAATATGTTTCGGTTGTTATTAAAGTTCTCCTAATTATCTGTCAATGATGTGCATCGAGTGTTATCCTATGATCCTCGTTACCAGTATTGATTATGACCTCTCTGCGTTAAACAAGCTTAATGGTCTTGTATACATGTAGCTACAGACATTGAATTTGTTTGAAATATATTGCGTAAATTCCATCAGGATTATGCATGCGCAGCTGTTGTGAGATACTCTGAGCATCAGGCCCATGCCTGTTCTCGGGTTTCCACTGAGTTTTATAATGCCAACATGGATCACAGGTATGATGAAATCAAACGGAGAAGAGTTGCTGATTTTGAAGCATATAGCGATGACAATGGATATCTAACAGAGCATTAGTTTTATTTCAGCGCCTTGTAAAGCTCTCAAATCTCAACAAACATTTCCCATTCAGTTGTTGTAATCGCTAACCTTCCTCCAGAAAATGGCCTAATGCGCTGAGCATCCGTTCGAAACCGTCGCCTGGGAAGTATATTTCTATGTCTAAATTGTGGATGGTAATGGGAGAAGTATTGGGGAAGAGTTTACTGACGGGGTTACTTTTTTGCTTGTAGTAGGTACTTTGGTAGCTGTGGAGACTGAGGACCCGGAATGGTTGGATTGTGATACAGTGCTATGTGGCTCTATGATATTCCACAGCCACGGCTTGTAAAGAGAGTAATAATTTGGTTATCGTTCGTCCCGCTCAACCGATCTAACTTTCTTGAATAGTACGCGTGGCAATACAAAGAATTTCACTGGTAGTCAACGCATCTGAGGCACGACTGGTGATGGTATTTGAGGTTCTTGAGAATTCTGGTGATTACCTGAGAAGGGTGAGTGAAGGCATGGATGGTGGTGGTAAGAGGGAGTGGTTGAGATGGAGCGTGAAATTCTGCAAGATGAGTGACCGTCTGTGCTTCCGGACATGCATAAGAACTCACTCGGTACATATCGTGTCACTCAAATCACGCGTTGACTTCAACGATGAGACCAGGCCTTTGCTTCTATTCTTTCTGCAATCTCAGACGAAAAGCCCAGCAATTCAATGATTTCAACTTTCCCGAGAAGACGATTTCGCAGTGTTGGCGACATGGTTGGCGCCGGCGCAGGTACTTATTTTACGACGCTCGCGATCGCTGGGCATGGTAATAATGACGAAGATACATCTAGTTGACAACCTACCGGAATACTCCGCTACACAGAGTCTATCGCAGCCGTTAGTGTGTAATTGGGTGAATGATGAAAAGGCTTATAATCATAGCTACTTCCTCAACTCAGGGCCTTGTTCCGAAACACGACCTGTGGAAGTATTGATAGAATATGAAATATCCTCTTGGAGAAACGCCAATCACTATCTTGGTAGCCAGAGTATCTCCAAGCTTGGTAATTTCTAGCGTCGCTTTAACGTAGAATAAACGTAGAAACCTCTCCTTCTAAGTCCGCAAGTCTTTAAACTCTCAATCAGAATGATGTCTATCAACTGAATAAAGAAGTACAGTGGATAGGCGGCCGGTATGTACCGTGAAGCTTCGAAACACTCTATCTTGTCACAATTCTATTGTCACTTCGCAATGAGGGCTGAAGTAATAGAATATTGCTCGAAGAGCTCCTTCGGTGTCGTTCGCCACTCGCAGGTGAATCTCGGGGTGGATCTTTTATCTCTTGTCACAGTGTGATGACTGCGACTTCGTGAGGATGCCTCCCGGCTCTAGATGGTAGGATGACAGGAGCACAGCAGGTCAGCGGGAGATCGCAAAACTAGTAGGAAGTGAATTCACCTCATTGAGACAATGGTGGGTTCTGGCGTGGCCGAGTTCACTTGAGTCTGGCGGTCTGTTGGATAAAACCGTTGATGAATTGAGCCGTCTGGAGAGTAAGAGAAGGAGGGCTGACTTACAAGAATCGCATAGGAGAGGAGGTTCAAACTCCCGAGTGAGAAATAATGCACCGCCAAGAGTCACCATGCCCAATAAGGTTAGTATTTGGAGAATATCATCTCTTTCTCCGCACAAGCCCCTCCCAAACCGCCCCATCATCCTCACCATCACCACACAACTAACCGAATCCTCATCAACAGCTTGTTGACTACTCAGGGCTGCCTTCCAATATCTATCGCCGAACCAGATCGATGGTAACAAACCGACTGCATGTTGGGTCTCATGATCGGGGTAGGGCGTCGGTTGTGATTGGGCCGGAAATCGACACCAGCAAGTTGTGTTGTTCGCTAACCTTACGGTATGTGGGGTTTTCGAGCGAAGTTGTTGATGAATCTTGCGGTTGAGTTTAGGGTCTGCCTGGACGAGATCGAAACGTTGAGGCTTTAGCGGTCTAATGACAACTGGATTTTGGTGCGTTAGATGTGAATGCACGCGATACAGAATTCTATTGCTGGGCATCATTATCCGAGCCTCGTTTGTGCTTTATTTTGAATTTGGTTATCGTGGTCAAGTTTGCTAAGTTTTATTCAGAGCTACCTACTACCCTGACGAAAATTTTCGGAAACCGCCATCAACCACGGCCTTGTGGACGGGATGGGAACTATACACATTGATCGGCTACAGCCGTCAGCTTTCATGAGCGATGGCAAAGTGAGGACCATGTGTTTGGGACTCGAGAGCTATTATAAAGGGACTTTGTGATAGGCAATCACAACGCCGTGGGTGTGGAGAGCTTGCTAGGCACGCACTTAAGGTGAAGCATGTGTACTTACGTGGTACTCGTGTTGCTGGGGTTGGACGGGAATACCGGCTCGGGATGGACGCGATTTAGACCGTCCAGCTGTGTACCGCTTATGTTTGTTCAGTATGAGGCGTCTCACTTTGATGCCTTGACCGTGGCAGATAATACACCGCCGCCAGCCACCAAAACTATTCTTCACTATCTCTCCCTCTCGACCTGGAATGTTCCCCTCTTATACAGCCTGCCCTCGACTTACTGGCTCGGACTTTTCCTAGTCGCTCATTCGACTAAAGACTAGATCCAGATGCCATGTTCATGGGGTTTGGGCCTCGCGGTTCTGGTGCCGGCAGTGGTTTCACCAATCCCCACAAAGATGGCAGCTTCTAGCTTACTCTATCAACCTAGGTTGGTTGGAATTTGTTCGGACGGATAATAGAGGATAGCAATCGCTAAAGTTTTCCGGGTCTGGCGTTATGCTCGGTAGTGGATATTTAAATTTGGGAATTCAACGGCCATAATTGCGGGTTACCGGAGTTGACGGTTTAGGGCGGGCACTTCTCGGTGGGGCATGCCAATTCCCTTCTGTTTTAAGGACTCTTTCTCCTCGGATACATCTACATACCACTTAAATGGCAGGAATACATTCTTCACGAACATCGAGGTGGATAGCCTGCTGTATGTCCTGTCATACAGTTGGTCATTTGTGGTCGGATTTCTCTTTTGGTTTTGAGAATGACTATTATTCTTCAGATTCCTGCGTTCGGCTATCTCGGGTTCTGTCGTGGCGCTTTGGCCGCTAAAGTTTTCACACCGTGTCATCACCTCTGGAAGAATATACTCGACGGAAATCACATGAGTCTATTTGGGTATGTACTAATTTGTGCTTAGAGATAATGTTGCAGATTGCTTTCGTGCTCTGTGCACGTTCTTGTACAGTAAGGTACAGTCAGGCGAACGAAATGTGGGAGGTCTGGAGGTTTGGAGGGTGAGTGCGAGGCTCTGAGTTTCTTCCCCTTGAGTCTTGGGCTCGGGTGGTCTCCATTTCATCTCCAGTCACCCACAAAAGTGATCTAGAATGTAATGAACAAAGTAGAAATAAATAGAGAAATGAATGGTTCTCATGGAGCGATTGACCTTGGAGGAGAATCGGTGAATGAAGAGGTTTTAGCCTCGAAGGGCTTGACCTTCCTAGTCTCTCGGAGAGCAGCCCTCGACTTACTTTCTCTGCCACTTCCATCTCTCCCTTCCTTCCTACTCACATCATCAACGCAACTTCATCATTCATCGCCTCTTTCTGTTCTCCTCTACCTGCTTCAGCTCTTTCTATCTCTCCAAACCGTGATTCATCATCGCATCGTTCAATCGCAGATCCTCAATTGTAAGTACTCGGCCGTTGGCTCAATGTTCATCCATCCATCCATTCATTCCAACCACAGCACCGCACTCTCACTTTTCTCTTGGTTCTTCTTGTTGCTACATACAATTCGAAGGTACCACCCACCACCTCCACCACTCCTTCCTTCGTCCTTGGCGATCCCTCACTCCCTTGTTGCTTTTACTACAACTGCTACCTCTGCTGTTGCTGCTTGCTGTACATCTCATCACTCCCAGCAAGCACAAACATCCACGCTCGTCTTCACAACTTGCGATTATCATTGTACTTTATCGCATACTATTCCTTTACCTTCCTCTTCTCTTGCCTGATAACGAGAACTTAATTTGTCGTGTTTCGCTTGTATTTTTTTTGGTTTGCTGTTGCTTTATTAACCCGTGCTCTAATATACCCCGTCGCGTCGCTAACTCGGTTCTCAGGCTGCGTCAAGAGAAATCACTCACCTTTTCTTCTCCCATCCGACGCGACCTCTGGTGCATATCCAACACCACACCACAGCGACTATCGGGTCCACCACCACAACATGCCAGCATCAACGAAAGGTTCGAGAGGGCCTTCACCGGCACATACGCCGTCGGCGACATCCGGTCCCGCTACGCCGTCGCTGGGGCGTAACTCGAGACCATCGACTCGGAGGTCCACTCCCGTCAGCACCCCCGGTGCAACTACGAAAGTTCAACCCAACCCACCAGATCCTGACGGCGACAATTCAAGCTCAATAGTACCTCTTCCGGCACAGACTAAACCTTCCTACAAAGAATATGACGATAAAGCTATTCCTAATCTCTCGACCCAGCATATGCACCCCCTGGGCGAGATGCCATCGACAAAAGCGCTCGAAGCTACGAAGCGGCCATATGCACACCAGTCAAAAAAGAAAGCAAAGGGGAAAGCTGCAAATGGAAATGGGGCTTCTGGAGGCGCTGTGGCACCGGTGACAGCAGTGCGACCAGTACAAGCTGATAAAGCAAAGACTGCAACACCATCTGCCACCATATCCTCCGATGCTTCTGCGAGGACATCGGGTTCCCCATCGGCCCAAGTGACCACTCCTCGGCCCGCTCCTCCGAATCCTTGGTTTAACGGAAACGCACCAAGTTCCAAAACCCCTCAAGGCCGGCAGCGATTATCAATGGTCGTGGAAGCGGCGGTTCATCGTAGTAAGATAACCGGGAATGTGGACATGGGGCGCGCGATTAAAAAGCTCTACGACGAGTCTTTGTCGGACCTCAGTTTGGCAGATTTACTGGATGCGGTACTGGCTCAACGGTCTACTCCACAACAATTCCAGCAATTCCAAAACTACGTCCGCACCGCTAGAGCGAATCCTGAGATATTGAATGCCCAGAGCCCGCCGTCTACTAATGCGCGGGCAGGTCTAGAAAAAGAGGGTGCAGCTACTGGAGAAAGAGCAGAGATAAAGAAGGAGGCATCCCCAACAACACCACAGGGACTGAATGGCACGATTCAATATGACGAGAAGGATATAGGAGGCCAGCAACGGGAAGTGGGCACAAAGGGAGACGGCACAGACTCAGATACGGCTATCTCACCAGGGACGATCAACGAATCATCTAGAGCAGCTGCAAGACAAAGCAATGCATCCACACCACAGCCTCTCGTGGGTGTTCCTGATCTTTCCAAACGATCAAAACTCCCGTCTTACGACGAGTTGAAGCAGGACAGTTATATCCGAAATAGCTCTCCAAGACCCACACCTCCGGCACGGACAAGGGGCAAGAAGAGACCCCGAAGCTCTAGTCCAGCACGCAGTATGAATCATCCATCGCCAGCTCCAGCTCCTGCGGTTGCCGGGAATACCCCACCCACGATGCTTCCCACAACCCAAACACCTGTTCTTGCGCAACATCCTAAGAAAAAGTCAAAAACGAATAAAACCAAAGTATCGTCAGTATACCCCGAAATATCTTGTTTTTGTGCATTTTCTATGTGTGCGTTGTATTGTTGGGGTGTTTGCCCCTGGAACACGTGGCTAACTTCCTGGAAACAGGCCCATTAAGAAGGCTGCAGCGTTGGACAATACCGTTGTAACTGCGGGGATAGGGGAAGTCCCTGATCATCGTAGAGCTCGGTATGGATCTGAGGAAGTTTCGGTATGTTTGACGACTTTATCCAGCGCTCCCTGCCACGAGAGAGGGGATATTCAACCGGAGAGATAATTAACACACAGATCCAGGAAAATGAGGATGTTTGCGCTGTTTGCAATGGCGCCGGCCGCTTCTTGTGCTGCGAGCGATGTCCGCGCTCGTTTCACTTCAGTTGTTTGAATCCTCCGTTGGAAGACATACCCGAAGGGATGTGGTTTTGCAATAAGTGCCAAGCACAGACAAACCCACCACCAAAGGAACCAAGGGGATTGTTCAGCGCTTTGCTCGATAACATTAACAGACAGAACCCGACCTCCTTTAGACTTCCAGTCACGATCCGAAATTACTTCAGTGGTGTCGAAACGGGCCTTTTAGGAGAATATGTCGATACACGGGATGCAAAGACCCAGAAATTCAGGTACGTTTGCCTCCTCAGCGACTTCCCCGACAATGACTTTTATGATGCTAATGCATTGGTATCACAGTAAAAGTGGGTTTCCTGAAGAGTATGATACGTCCAGGCTCAAAGACAAGCAAGGAAACCCGCTTCTTTGCCATGACTGTGGAAAATCTGCCGTGGATGGACAGCAGATAATATCGTGTGACTACTGTCCCTTGAGCTGGCATTTAGACTGCATCAGACCCATGCCTATGTCAAACCCGCCTTCGGGCAAGAGGAAGTGGATGTGTCCTGCTCACGCCGATTGGGTGGTAAGTTCCGAACATGGCTCTTACTGGCCCCCTTTTTTTAACTCCAGCGCTGAGGATCTTGAAACAGCTGCAGAGAAGACGACCCAAAAATGCACCTGTGGTTGATACTCTCCTTCGCCGTGGACACAGAAATGATGGCCTAATAGAAATCGACAATGAGGAAGAACAAGATGATTCAATCGACTTTGAAGACATTACGATCAGTGGCGTTGTTTATCGACTACCAGAACGTGGTATCAAACTTGATTTCTTGGACAAAGTGAAGCAGTAGGTTTTGGGCGATGATGAAATATTTGTATGGGCAGCTTACGCAATATTCAAGGATGAACGAAAAGGCACACTCTCGCAAGAGAGTGTCTGAAGTGCGGATCTCCGAAGAACCTCCGAAGAGATTGCGGGTTTCAGAAGAACTTTCGCAAGTACCCACGGTTACACAAAATCCTAAGGAATTAGTCACAACAATTCCCGAAGACATCTCTCCCGTAGATCGAGAACTGATCGATGCATTACTCGAACTTAAGTCAATGGAGAGAGTGACTATTCCCCCGGCCGCCGCTCCTTTGCCTGGTGACAGCGTCGGTTCTTTGATTCGGAGCTTACTTGTATGAACCTTCATTGCCCAAAATTAGAGGCTATCCCATGCTAATGTCAATTCTAGAAGGAAGCTAATCCGCAAACTGTTGCACTTTTTTCAACTTCGAATGCGTCAGACCCCCTTGAACATGAGAAGCAGCAGTTGTTGGCCTTACGAGACCTTATCTCGACCCGGTTGTTGGATATCATTACTCCTAGCATTACCCCTCCTCCCGCCGAAGCGGCCGAACCTTTTGAACTGGAGCCCATTGCGCCTTTGCCGGCTAAGCAAAGACCAACTAAGAATGGTCAGCCGAAACTTGATCCAGTGATGCTTGATGAGCATCACGAAATGGATGACAAGGAATTCGATGAATTGATGGATGCCGAGATGGATGCGGACGGTGATTACGAAATCGATGAAGAGCCAGCCATGCCGCCTTTGCCAGCTCCTGTGGCTCCTATGGCCCCCATGATGCCTGTGCCTGCTATGGCTCCAGTTGCACCCATGGCTCCGATGGCCTTCATGAAGCCAGCTTCGCCGGAGGCGGAGCTATAGGGCTAACGACATCATAGTCCCGCAAGCTGTGGGACTTTTATATACGCATTACATCCGTATCGGGGCGGATTTTGCGGGAATACTTTTTGGCAGCGTTGGTCGCGGCCGATCTGATGGAGATTACTTGTGGGGAAGGAAATTGCGACCATTTATTCCCGAAGTACCTATGGCAGGGGGGAAAGTAGCCATCAATTGGAACAAGGGTGGGCTCATTATGCTGGCCTCATGGATGGATACTAGTTACTGCCTTTTCTGTTTACTTGTTCTGCTTTTTCTTATAACTGTAGTTTCTGGAATATCGGGGTCTTTGTAGCCATTTTATGCTCCTTTAGTTTTTCGCCTTTTGTCGCCTTTTGTCGCCTTTTGCTGAGTTTGGGGTTTTCTACAGTTGTTCCTTTCTGCGTGCTTACTAGAAGGGTGGTTGGTTGTTGGGCTGAGCTTCTCTGAGGCAGAACCATTTGCGGTTGCTTCATCTGTTGCATGTGCTTTTGAGTTGCGATTCGATTCGATTCAATGTATTCTTTTATGGATTTTTTTGATTTTATTGTTGCTTGCCCTCCACATTGCGTTTGTTTTTTATTGAATCGGCGGTGGCGGTGGCGGATCTGGAACAGCTATTACTATTGCTGTTTGGTAAGAGTTGCTGCTCTGCGATGATTGATATTATGGATGATTATGATGGAGGATGGGGCCTTTTCTATGGAGTTGTGTCTTTATTCTTGCATGGTCCTGTTTCTACTGCTAAATCGGAGAGGGAATGAAATTTGATGGTTGGGCGTAGAAGGAAGAGATCAAATTGCGAGCGTCATAGATGTGCGAGTGAGATATTATGCATCCATGCATCCATATACGGGGAGATATTTGCAAGCATTGTCTGCTCTAGCCAGCTACGGGTAATCCTCAAGCTCCTTTGGCATCAGGAAATGAGGCCATCACGACCGTACCCACAAAATTATCGAACTTCTAACTTTAAACTACCTTGATATTTACAGCGATAAACCCGAACCCGTAATGTTTCCACAAAGGGGATTTCAAGCGGCTTCCAGGCTGTTTAACTATAGAAACGGATGACTCTTACTTAGGAGACTATAAATTCCATGAAGAGTATAGGAAATTATGAAGCTAAATGGTGGGGTAAGAGCGGTGAGGGCGGAGTATTGGGCTAGTCGTGAGTGAAGGTACTGGGCGGCTGATCGTATCAGACACCGCTTTTGAGAACTAGATTCGGCGAAGAGAACGCCCGCCCCATCATGTGGAAGAGTGGCATGATCATAAGTGAATCAGGGGGGTGGGAATGATTGGCGGGCTTTGAGCTATAAGTGGTCATAAGTTCGGGATGTACTTTTGCCATACCAATGCGGCTCTACCAGAGTGCTCCCATTTGTTCCCGCAAAACACAATCGCATTTATCACTGGCCTGACCGATAAAGCAACAGCGTCTCCGCTGAGCCCTGCCCCAGGCATTCCGCAGAGAGAATGTTGAGTGTAAGATCAGATATGACTGGAAATCCCAAGGCAGTGACTAGTAGAGGGTCCCCACAACCTCGCCACCTTCACCCCGCTCGAGAGCCGCTGTCATTATTTCTCCCACCAAACCGGTCGTTAATTGATTGCCCGTCAGTTTTGTTTGCCGTAGGCTGTTCATCCCTGTAACAGACTCCCAAACAATGCCCCAACAGCAAGATTGACCGTGCGAATTTCCAGAGGTCCACGCTCCTATGAAGTCATCGAGGTAATAAGTCGTGGATCTGGGTTATGTTCGCGCAGATGATACTCGAGGCGTCTATGTTCACTTCAAAAGGTGGGAGTAGTCGCAATGTTGGTCATTAGAGGACCGAACCAAGAAACTAGAACCTAGGTCTTCGAATATGGTCCTTCCATCCGTCATCTCCACAAACCCCCTTTCTCTCCGACGGAGCGGTGATTGAGATAGTGGTTGGTGTCCAGTGTATTGTCGTCGTCGCAGGATGGTATCTGTCATGAGCATCCCCAAAACAAACCCAAAACAAAAGCAACACTCCGTCAGCTATCCTTCGAGTCAGAGCCAAAATATCGCATGTTATTTCTCCTAGGTTCTGGATTTAAAACAAGCTTTCCGTTATAGGGTACGTGAAGTGCGGTTCAACCAGCCCAACGGAACGCTGAAAATATGGGGGAGCCCTCCAGAGTACGTCGCCCTCGGTTGGTGTCCTGATGAGTGGCGTTATCGTTTCCATCCATTCTCGAGACGGGATCATAGTATTAAGATTAAACAGACCACGGAGGATAAACTAAGCTAGTGTGTCTAATGGTGAACGAAGCCTAGCCTCGAATCGTAAGGTATTCTCGATAGTATATTTCTGCGAACTTGAGCCTCTTCTCTATTCCGGGCGCCGCCTACCCTCTCTGCGCCGCCACCGTCATCAGACCTAAACCTGCGGACCGGGACGACGAAGCTGAGTCCATGACTAGCAATGTAAGGTCTTCTTCCAGTAGTGTCGGAAACCGGCCACATATGCTTCGTTCGCTGCCCTCTCAGACCCCACAAGAGTGGTTAGCCTCGCTTTCTCAAGTTGATTCTACCTTGCCACAAGGTAGGTTGCATCGCCAGTTCCCCTGTAAGCAAGTCATCAACTCTGTGGAAACCATCAAGCTGCTGAGCGGATGTGGAGCGAGGAAGTTGAGCCAGTCGGCGCCTATCACCCACTCAGGATGTGATATTCGTAAGTCCGAAGCAGTAACCATCATTGACAGAACTCGCGTATGTGTTCCCTTCAATTCCCGAGGTCCTCTAGCTATCAATCAACCTTACCACAACCCCCTTCTCCGAAAGAAACCCGAAAGAAACATAACATATCATATCCCATATCCCATCTATTTTTCACATCACCTCATGGCGAGATTTACAGATCTACACAATAAACCAACAAAAAAGAAATAAGAATCGCAAAGCAAACAGATCTAACAGATGAAACCGGCAAAGCAAAACGCCCCTGTCCCAACCACCCACCCTGAAAGCCTCCCTCAATTGTACATTCCAATTCGTTCTCCTCCTCCTCCTCCTCCTCCTCCTCCTCTATAATCCGTCACGCCGTCGGGGGAGGGGTAGCCAATAGCCCCAAAATTTGCTCCCTCTCCTTCGCCCCGAGCTTCGCCAGCGCCATAGCAACCCCCTTCAGCGCAGCCTTTCCATTCTCCTCAATCAAGCTTGCCACTTGCGCGGCCACGCTATCCTGCCTCAAGCCCTCAATCTTCTGTAGGACATTCTTCATATTATCCTCATACCACATGGCCACCAGCCTATCGTTATCTTCAAAGACAGTTGAGTTCTCATCATCAACGACCAAGCTCTTGAGCCTTTCCAAATTCTCGGTCCGGATAGATCCCTTGTCGGCGGTTGCCATCTTCTTAAGGAAGAGTTCCTCGTTGAGTCTGCGACGTAGACGCCAGTAAAAGAAACGACGGGCATGTTGCCACTGCAGAGGTTGGCGGATAACGCCCTTCGCCTTCATGCGTCCGGCACGGTCGTGAAGATCCGCAAACTGGAGGGTGACTTGGGTGTAGACGGGTAACAACAGGTTTTCGCGCTCGGTCATCTTAGCCTTAATCTCGGCCTGTTCTTCGGCGGAGAGGTCCTTAGCCGCCGCCCGGCGTCTGAGCGCACCGTAGATAGTGTCCAATCGTGCCATGGTGTCTAGCTGCTTCTCACGACGGAATTTGATGCCAACGATACCTTCAGGCTCCAGAACACCAGCACGAGATTCCTCATCGGCATACATCTCCATCATTTCCTCATTAATGGTTGGGTCGACTACAACCCAAGAACCACCACGGAGCTCACCAAATGGCGGAATGTAGACGAAGATTGGTTGCTCGTACTTGACGAGTGCGTCAACTATGTAGGAACCATACTTGAGAACCTCATTATACATGTCTCGCTGACCTCCGGAGAAACCACGCCAGTTGGCAAGGATCATCAATGGGAGCTGCTCGCCATAATTAAAGTCGCTGATAGCCTGAGCAGTCTTGAAGGCGGAGTTGGGGTACCAAACTTGACCAGCCTCGAGTGTAACCGTCTCCGTGGAATCCGGGTTAGCCGGGTCTGCCGGTGTGATGTTCTCCACCGACCGTGTCTCAACTGCGATGACACCGACAGGAATACCTGCTAAACGAGCGCGGCCAACAACGACAGTTCGTGCCCATCCACTAAGAGTCTCCTGGAAGGAACTTCGGTCGAACAGTCCAGACTGGAAGCCGTCTTCATCTTCCTTGCCAGCGATAAGCCACCTAACGTCATAAGTATCTTTGTTCGGAGGGACGAAGGTGACATCACGGTCCCATCCATCCACAGTAGGTGAGATTGGAACCGGTGCTCCCTTGCGGTCAGGCACGAACGACATCCACTCGATGATTTTCTGTACACCCTCGTAGTCATCGGTAGCAGTAAGGTGAGAAACACCATTTTTGTACATGATTTGGGTACCGCCAAGTTGAAGATTTGAAGTATAAACATCACGACCAAGCAATTTATTGATGGCGGGAGCTCCAGTAAGAATCTAAGAGTTTTATCAGCATATATATATCGAAATTCAAAGCCATCAATCACTCACGATAGGTTGGCCTTCAATTTGAATGGCACGCTGTCCCAACCGAACCAGATATGCACCGATACCGACGGACCGACAGGTGACAAGCGTGATTGTGAAGATATCCTCGTAGGCCCTGCTCGTAGAGCCAGCGATCAATCCGGATCCCCTTAGACACTCTACACCCAAACCGTCCTCTGCGCCAACAATGGTTGTGATCTTGTATCGCTCTTCGCCTTCTTCGACAATGCGTTCAGTGATCACTTCCTTCTTTTTCCGGTCATTGAACCGCTTATGGATCTCGGGAGTGAGATAAAGGTATCTGAATCCAGCCTCGGGCTTCTCCAGGTCATTCCAGGCAACCGAGAAATGAGGAATCAACTCCTCTGCCATACCAATTCTAGCGCCAGAATTGGCAGAGAGGTAGATGCGAGGGATACCCAGTCGTCGGGCAAGTTCCGTGCACTTGTTAAAGAAGTTATCCTCTAGAGGACCGAAGGATCCAATCTTGAAAGTGATATCGTTGGCAATGACGATGAACCTCCGTCCTCGGGGATACTCTGGGGTCCTCGCAGTGACGATCCATCCGACCATACCATGGGTGTTAGTACCAGGTTCCCTCTGAACCTCAGCCAATTCGCCTCTCTCGTCAATAATGAGCTCGCTGTATTCGAGACATTCCTCTGGCATCTTGTCCTTCAAGGCAGGCAATTTCTGTATGATCTTCCCCCACGACTGGGAAACAGCTTGTCGGAAAAGGTCGGGAAAGTCATAAACATATTGGGTACCCATGATATGAGCCTTGTATCTCTTTGGCTGCAGCCATTCCTTTGCGGCATATGGAGTTGTTGTAGGGCGGAGATGCATTGATCCTGGCTTCGAGCCGATGCTATGGAATACCCACTGACCCTTTTCGGCCTTCCTCTCGGCATACATCTCGACTTGGACGACGTAACCAGAAACATTTTGGATGATCACACGGATCGGGAAGGAGGTACCAGTCTCAGAATCAGTACAAACGATACGGATCTCAGCACCGGTGACTCGCAGTCTCCAGAGTCGTCTTCCAAAGCGCTCAATAAAACCAGCAAGGGCAGGCTCGATCTCTTCGGGGCCCAATGGGAACACGGGGGAGAAGTTGACGAAGATGTGGTTAAGATCAGAGTTGTTGTTTCCAATGATCTCCATAGCATCCAGGATATCATTGACCAATCTATCAGTCTCTGAAATAAGATAATCCGCAGTCGGGATCTCATCGCGCAATCTCCCTGCCCGAACGACCGCCCTGGTGAAGTACCGCTTGTCGCTGGGGGATTCCTTACCGATAGCTTCATAGACATGGATGTTGCGGTTCTCGGTAAATACTGGCTTGATATTGAAATTACTAAGTCTCCCCAACTCAAGCTGGAACGCCAACGCAGGTTCAATGTGACGAATACTCTCTTCTTCTTTGAAATGGGGCCATCTGAAAGTAAAGTATGCAGGATATGTTCCATCTTTGTGTCCACATACGAATGTAATCCGTCGGATTCCACGAGCGACAAGGTCATCTTTGACATCGTTGACCAAAGGCTGAATTCTGTCCAGAACTTCCTTGTCATCCTTCGACTCTGCATCCCTGACAGCAACATTGCAGACGGCCGACATTGACTCGTCTTCGTCGTTGCCAGTTGCCAATGGGTGGGGTCGTCGTCTTCCCTCCAGGTTAGCCATCAGTCCAACCGCCGGCGATTTGCTCCTCTTGATGCGGAGTGGAATCTGCTCAATCGCCTTGGCCAAGAAGTCTTCCGCTTCGTCTAAGAAAGACACTGGAACAATAACACCCTTACGGATAGGCTCCTCCCCTGATTTGGCGACAAGGAACGAAAGATCACTGATGGATCCGACCCGCTTAGAGAAAGGGTTTCCGCCCTCTGTGGTGGGTGTGGCAGGAGTAGATGGCTGGGAAGCACCATACTCCGCAATGCCGACCTTCCTCATTTGGAAGTCCCAAGTGAGAACAAATGGAGGGTCGGAGTCTGTACCCTGGTACTGAATACCGTGAATCTTATAAGCCCTGTATGCCCGGCGGACGTATACTTCCAGTGCAGCCAATGAAACCCAGGGATCTGAATGAGCAAAGAATATGGGGAGAACGTCAAACACCGTGAATTTCGAGTCAATGACTTCTCGGAGGACCTCGAGAGATGGTGTTCTGTGCTCCCATCCAGTCTCGCCGTATCTGCTTTCCACCACAGAAGACCGAAGAATGTGTTCCATCTGACTGGCCCGTTCCTCCAACGACGGCAAGGCACACTGGATGAGCACTTCTCGGGCCTTCAGCGAAACCTTCGCAGTGGATCGCGTATCCAGCTCTGTGAGCTTCTGAAGCACGGGACGGAAAAATTTCGCAACCTGGGCATTGTTCGGTCTATTTGGACGGTACTCCTCGAGGATTGCAAGAATTAGGTTGTTCTTTGCTCCAACCCTGCTATGCGAAAATACGGTATTGACAGCCTTGGTAATATCATCCTTATTCTCATCTCGGAGCTTCAAAACGACATCCTCCTCGCGGGTGTTGTAACCAGAGAAATACTTTTCGACGGTCCAATACTGTTCCAGAAAACCAATGAAGACTTTGAACTCGTGTGCCTTCAATCCGTCCGCATAATCATCCATGACCTTGATCAGCGGTGCAAAAGACTGTTTCATCATCTCTACATCGCCGGGTAAAACAAATTCCTCATGGAACTTGTCTAGAGCCTTGCGGAGTTGTTTTGCGGGAAACTCGCTCTTCCTCGTTTTTGACCTGTCGACAATCTGGGAAAGAATATGATCGAGTTTCTGTGGCATCCGGGAGTGCAACGCCGAGAACTGGGAAGAGAACTCGCCATAAGGAAGCTCCGGGTCTCGTAAGACGTCAATCAGGTCTTTCACAGTGGAGCCCATAATGACCTGGTTATCATAGCCGTCGAGGATATTGCTGAGGATACTCGTAAGAAGGGCGAATCGCTGGGGGGGCTTGTTGCCGACAACCCGCGGCGGCCCAAACTGCGGGAGCTGGCCACCGAACGGCGCTGCATGCCTAACTCGGCTCGGATCGTCGAGAGCAAGTATACCTAAAATATCTCCAGCTTCCAAAGTTGCTCCGGGCTGTTTGACAAATTGTACAATGCCGTCTTCTGCTGTCAGAAGAGGCATATACATCTTCATGACCTCGACTTCTGCAAATGCTTGCCCTTTCTTCACATGGTCTCCGTTTTCAACGAGGAATTTGACGAGCTTTCCGGGTGATGGAGTTCGAAGTTGGGTAGGGTCGTTTTCTTGTTCTAGCAGGCAGGTCTTGCTATCGACGCTAAGTCGTGTCGCACCGACCTCCTCTTTCCAATAGACGTTGTGACTTTTTCCGTCCAATAGAACCAATAAACCTCCATCAGACAATGCCCAAACGCCCACTGTACACTTGGAGCCATTGACAAATAAATTGTAGGAATCGGCGCTTGACCTTGTCGCAGTAAACTTGTATCTTGTGTTTTCGTAGATAAAATCGACGGGGAAGACAGTTTTGAGGATATCCTTAGCTGGGACCTGGCCCTTCTCCAGCGAGGCCTTGTATTCAGCAATGCAGGCCTCGCTCTCAATATGAGCCTTTGCAACGGCGCCACAAACAACAGCAACCATGGGGTCCGGTCGTTCCGAAGTGAGCTTGTTGGTGATGAGTTCATCAAGCCATCCTGTGGTAATGGTGTTGTCCTCAAAGGCGGGAGTTTCCAATAACTTAATAAGGTATTCAACGGTAGTTCTGAAGTCACCGCGGATACTCAGTTCCTTCAACGCCACAACCATGTGCTTGCGGGATGCACTGCGGCTCTCTCCATATGCGAAGATGTGACCAAATTGCGAATCAGAGAAGGAATGGATACCTCCGGCAGTACTAACGGAGAAATAACCCCAAACATTTGAGGAAGATCGGAAGTTGAGCTCATGCATCATTCCACTCGAAGGCTTGAACCCTTCACCAGGATCTTCGGACGTGATACGGCAAGCTGTGCAGTGGCCCTTAGGTGATGGTCGTCGTTGTGTCGTCTCGGAACCCTCCTTGGAGAAATCAAAGTCAATTTCACTGGTCGTGTTGGGATTAACTCCGTACAACAGGCGAATGTCACGGATCCTGTGAAGGGGGATTCCCATAGAAATCTGCAACTGGGCGGCAGGAAGATTGACTCCAGTGACCATTTCTGTTGTTGGGTGTTCAACCTGGAGACGAGGATTCAACTCCAAAAAGTAAAATTTGTCCTCGGCGTGGGAGTAGAGATATTCCACGGTACCGGCGGAGACGTAACCGACAAGCTTTCCCAATCGTACAGCTGCACGCTCCATGGCATGGAAGGTATCCGGCTTTGCAATAGTAACCGGCGCTTCTTCGATAATCTTCTGGTGTCGCCGCTGAACGGAACAATCACGCCCGGACAACGAAATGTTGTTTCCATATTGATCGGCAAGAAGCTGTACCTCCAAATGACGTGCACTACCAGCCAGCTTCATTACAAAGATAGGCGAACCGGGCACCTCGCCGGCAACTTGACTGTACAGGGCGTGGAAATTATCCTCATTATCGACTTTTCGGATACCTTTTCCTCCACCTCCCTCAGAAGCTTTAATCATGACCGGAAACTCAATCGCCTTAGCTTTTTCCAAGGCCTCCTCGGCTGAATGTGTGCATCCTTGGTCATAAACATCAGCAGACACAGTGACCAGTCCGTTTTCACCAACTACAACCTGATTCACACCAGATCCACTCCAAGGGATGCAAGGGACTTCGGCATGCTGAGCAACGATAGTAGACGAAATCTTGTCCCCGAGCGACCGCATTGCCGATCCGGGAGGTCCAATGAATACAATCTTCTGTTTCGACGCTGCAAGGGATTCGGGAAGCAATGGGTTTTCACTGGCATGACCCCTGGAGACGAGAAACCCACTTAGTAACATGACCCCTTCATCTCAAGTCATTGAACAACTAGGTTCGAAGACTCACCATCCTGCCCACACGGCATGAACACCCATACGTTCTGCAACGTCTACTATTAACTCCACATTGGCGTAGTTATTATTATTAGTTCCACCAGGGACCTAGAATGAAGTGTCAGCTTCCCAATTGCCATGTCCCGAACTCCAGTGAAGATATTCAATCTAATTAGCATACCTCCACATATTGATCTGCCATTCTAATGTAATCCGCATTGGCCTGGAGGTCCTCTGGCGTTGCCATGACGGTAAATTGTATCGCTCGCTCATTTCCAAAGGTTTCGTATGCCCATTTCCGAACACTTCGGATTTCTTTGACGGCGGCAATACCGTTATTCGCAATCAGAACCTGTCCACAATCCCAATTGATCAGTTTAACGTCTTCACTGGATTGTTTGTACATAACTCATCGCCGAACAAGGTCTAAAATGCGGGGCAATGTGGGGAACAACGATAAGATATAGGATATGCATACCTTCGTGATCACAGTATGTCCATCATTTGCTGCAACAAAATCCTTAACTTTGCTGGGTGCAGCAACATCTAATCTGTTGCCTCCATAGAAGTTATCGGGAAGCTTGAATCTCGCCGAATAAACGGATCCGGAGCGAGAGTGCCCTGAAACTGTTGATGACTCTGCCATGTTCGTTGTGTAATTCGAGTGACGCCAATCTAAAAGGATAGAAACTCAAACTTCCAAACGATTGCGTAGAGGAAGTAAAATTAAGCGCGGGTATTGACTTCAACGACACGCAGTACGGATGACAAGCACAGACGCAATGGTTGCAATGAGGGCGGCGAAGCGAACGGGAAAACGAAGAACACAACGGCAAGGGCAAATAGTGGTGATGCACGGCAAAGAAGACTTGGTTGAAGATAGGGGAGAAGGGAGGAGGTAGGGGAGAGAAGAACCGTGGAGGCGAGGAGGTAGTGGTGAAGATATTGATTCGGTGATAGTCAATGCCGGACCTCAAGTACTGTACACGCCAAGCCAGCACTGAATGAAAGACCTATATACAGCCAATTGTAACGTCTTGGTTTCGGAAGATGCATGGAGTAGAGAACACCCTATACATACAACAAGTATTTAGACCAACGAGTAGGAGCATCACGAAGAAGGCGATGGTGGTTACGAGAAGATTTTGCTGGACGTTGGGAAAACCTCGGAGCCCCAACGACACTAAAAGTTTGGCCCCTTTGTAACCCCAACTCCAGAGTCCGAACGCCTTCTCTGCTCCTCCGAGTTCCTCCTTGAACTTCAGGAATTATCTATCTCTTCCTCCTACACTTCCTCTTGCCCGCAATCTTTGCGTAGTAACCGAACCGCATCCGCCAGTTCTTTGTATATATTCTGTGAAGTTGAACCAGCACACTCATTTCTGTTGAGGACCCAACAACGCCATTCACCGGAACAGCCCTGGCCCTAGTCCCGCGTGCGTCTCCAGTCTTGGGTTCCAACTTCCCAGTTCTTGGGCTGCTTGGGCAAGATTTGGAAAGTCCATTTCGCCTTCATAAGAAAGATATTCTTTTTAAGGTTCCAGCAATCGCGTAAATGGATGTCCGGATATATCATGAGTTTCGCGCTAGCGATTCCTATCCGAAACGATGCCGCCACCATATATGCTCTACTCCACGGGTTCTCTAGCAACGGAGTTGACATGTTGTTTCTCGTATATCACCAGTCGAAGGCATTGAACCAGGGAACTAGAGTTATCATCCACCACCAAGGACGCCAGTATCGACAGTCTCCTGCTGCCTACAGTGACTGACCATCCGGTAGCGAATATCGTCCAGTGACGAATCTAATAGATTGTTTTCCTTGTTGCCGGTGGCTACAGCAGGTTTTCCCAACCTTACTCAAGTAGTTTGTTTGGAATTCGTCAATGGACGGTATTCGTTATTGGATAGTGCTCTCATTCCCAAACTTGCTCGTCGCTCACAAGCTCCGTCTAACAGACAGCTAGTTTTCGAGTTCAATTAGATGTTCGACCACTGCACTCGCAGAAATAAACCCGTCCATTGAACAAACCTTGGAGAGAATAATACGCCTGCTAAGGGTTCAAATCCAGGTCTGTCTCCATTGTACCCACCAAATGCCATGTTCCACTCCTATAACGACAACCTAAGCTTTATAAGTACCACCCATCTATCACCACACACAACGCCGTTATCGATATCATGCTTATACAACATCAGAAGCCGGTAGTGAGTGACATCTCATGACGCCACTGCTCCCCACACCATCTAAACACCCCTTAACGGGCTCTACCTCCGCAGTCCCAGCCCATGCCGGCTTCTCTACCACCAAGTGACCACTTTCACACAGCACAGCCGACGTGGTGCTAGCATAGAGCTCTTCTCACTCCCACTTAGGCAGCGCCCAAGAACTGACTAGGACAATAGGATTTAAATTTTTAAAAGAGAATTGAACCAGGGATTCAGGGATTTTAGCCTCCAGTGGCAGTGCAAAAGGCACGATGGTTTGGATGTGGTCTCGAATGTGGCAAGCCCACCAACACCAGGTGCTCTACAGTGGGCGAAAACCCCATCGAACGGCGCCTCCATGGCGCGTTACATCTAGGTCGCCGTGCTTGCTGCGGATGGAGTCTCAGCCATCAGTCTCTATCTCTTATATATTTCATCTCCCACCGTATGAATAGTATCCCCAGGCGGTCAGATTGATCACCCGGTTCTCTACAGACTCTGTGGACTGGTCTGGTCGAGCGTCAAGAAGTCTAGGTATCTATCTATCCTAGCAGATCTTGGGTGTGATGAACACCACATTATATCGACAATCACTCGACAACCGCTGGTCAAATGAAAGTCCCTATTTATCCAAAGGAGGAGAACCATAGGAGGATTTATACTGTGGAAGTTTTGATTAGTACAGTCTTCATGGTGTACTGTAGTGGGCGGTGAGGATACAACGTCACCTGTCACCGGGAGTGTTTGTATCACAAAATAAGATACGTTGGTCACCGTCACAATGAAAATGTAGCTTCGAAAATAGGTGTCACTGGGGATATGTATCAGGTAAAAAATGACACCTCTACTTCAAATTTGCAAGCTTAGTACTAAGTTAGCAAAGCTCTCAGCGCCCGCAGGGAAACCTCGCAGTAGAGTTGTTTTCACACGCCTTAATTCGTTTACTAAGTACTACTTATTATCTATCTTGCACGAATCCTACCCCATTACAACATTTCTCCCGGTACCTTCCCCGGTGTGTCTATATCTACATCTGTCACAGCTTATATGTATCACCCCAAAAATGTCACTCGTGTGGTGTATCTGCAAAAAAATATGTCACGTCCATGGACTGTATCATCCTCACCGTCTACTACAGTAATAGTGATCCAGAGTGCTGTTGGGTGCCTATACCACAGCCTGGCCGAATACCTATCCATGTCTCGGTTGCTCTTCGGATATTTGCCTTGGCAAAAATATCTATGCATATGCAGCCCTTGGCGCTTACCGAAATATGGAGCATACTATGGAAGCCGACTGATATCTTGAAGATATAGGTAGGTTTATTTCTCTATATAACAGAAAGATTCTCGGGACGCGACACCCGAATTCCTCCATCATGTTAAAACCTTCCGCCCCCGGCCGATGCGGGTCCTCCGATATGAGATGATGGCCAAACATCTTCACCTCTTCATTTGTAAATCTGTAGACCACACAGATGGACATGCATCCATTGATCTGTAGGTCGGTCAGATCGGGATTTCAAAGCCGCCCTTGGCATAACATGGCCCGGTCAAGGACCAATCTAACTGCTTTGGAATATTTCATATACATCTCTTCACTTATTCCTAGTCAAATCACCTCTTCCATCTATTTGCGGGCAATTCTAACAACGCACGATTTCCAATGTTGGCCGAGTGACCAGCTGTGATTCCCCTGGACGACTCCCTAAGGCCTAGGGCGAGATCTAGGTACGGCCCCATACTCTAGAATCGGAAACAGCCTATTCAATGAGACTGCCAAAATGCCAATCAACAACCGACTCTTATTACGCGTTCCTGCTGGCTATGCAATCCCAGTGTTCCTTGTTTCCCTCGTGCAGTGATCGACTGGTGACGAATATCGTTCCGTTGAGTCGGCGCTGACGAATCGCCAAGATTGGGCAAACCACAACTGCAGAATCGTCGTCAACAAACCGGCAGATTCATCACTGGACGGATGTTCTGTTCGCCACCAGACGATCAGTCTTCTAGCAATTAAAATATTTCACCCCCGAGTGACTGGCTGTGATACGCCTGGATACCCATCCATACAATTCGGATATCTGCATTAGACACCTAGTGCAAGCATCTGTCAAACCACAGCAGCTTACAAACTCCACTCTGGATTCGGAGTAGGATAGTTCCGGACCCCGCCCTTAGCCCCAGCCTCCGGTCACTGGCCTCGAGTTGTGTGGGTTGGTGATTTCACCGAGTCCATAATATGCTCCAGGATGAAAACCCCTGGTTTAACAGAACCGAGTATTACCTCGTTTATTTTTATTTTGCTGTTATAGGGCAGGCTAGGCATCCTACTGGCTCTCTGGATCACAATTCTAGGGTCTCGTTGCAGAAGACGTAGGCACGATGCATGGAGGGGTTTCGGACCGGCGACAGATGCGCTAACTATACTAAGCAAGCGTGCATGCTGTGTAACCGCCTTGACCTTCAATGTTCCAACCATTGGACAGCGAGCAACTTGACAATAACAGCACAAGCTCTCTCGCACGGCTACGGTTATATCGAACGCTACTCCGAAGACTGATTCACTTCATTCTTTTGTTGGTGCTAAGTCCAAAGTTTGTTTAGTACTAATTTGTTCTCTCGTTTACAGCAGGATCAAAACCTCGGATGTCGTATCTATTGAGGCTCGATATAATGAGTTTCAACGGAGAGCCGTTCAAAGGAAGGACTCGAACTTACGACTGGGTCTCGGTGTTAGGAATAGGAGTAAATAAACCTACCTCAAGCCATAGGACGTGAACTAGCGTTGAGGATACTCGTCGAACCGCAAAGTTATCGGATGCGTCATAAACCCTAACCCATACCAAGGCTTAGAGGTGGTGATTTTGTAAGTAGCGTCAGAGTATTGGTGTGTGTTAGGGTTTATGACGTGTCCGATAACTTTGCGATTCGACGAGTATAACAACTTTACAAGTGTCTTGCAAGAGACCAGTAACAATCATAGCAGCTTCGTTTACATCCAAGCACATGGAATGGAAACGTTACTGTGAAAATTGACGGCAGAATAGTTCTTCCGCGGGATATGCTTGTGCGTTATACCAAGCTCGAAGGCGGTTCTAAGTTTCTGAACGACACAGCTTTAGTGTTCATGGTATCAGATGTCCCGGGACCTCGGAGCGCAGGCAGGACGAGACTTCCCGTTGGGACTTTATTGAAAGCCCTGACGAGACAATAAACACCGACCTCCTATTACCTCCCGAACCTACCTTTTTGAATCTTGAAGAGAATATACGAAAGAATATTTCTAGGGGATGCTTCGCGAGCTTGGTCTCACTAATCGTACCCTGAAACCCATCAGAAGGGGCAGTGTTTTGAAAGGCCAATGTAGGTTTCACTTGTTGTTCGGATGAGATTGGTGCACTGCTTGTTGTCGAACTCGTATGTAGCTTAGATGGGTAACTCCTCTCAATTAGGTTATTACGGCAATCGTTTATACAGCATGCATGCGGTGGAGGTTGCTTCATTACTTCGCCCCACAATGCATCTGTTTATCCGAATTAACTTGCCCACTTGGGTACGCCACAACCGAGTCCCTTATTTCGCTTCTTCCTGCCAAGGCAGCGAATGATATCTGAATCTTCAATCAAAGTTCTTCTGCGGGGTCTCCTGTCAAAATTGCCTCTTTGAGTAGGGCTATTCGTATAGAGCGACCGGAATAGATTCAAGCCGAGAAGCCATCCACTAAAACAAGGCAGGGAGGTGGCTTGGGACCTGCCTAGAGCCGCCGAAAAATTAGGCGTGTGACAGCCGGGGAGGCTATGCTCCCAAATCTGGAAATACGCAGCAGATTGCAGCTACATAAAAACTGCTTGGCGGGCAGGAAATCTCCCGCCGATCTTGTTTGAGCTGACTCCACCACCCCCTTCTCACCCAGACATTCTTTCTTTCCTACCCTACCACCGTCAATCCACTGCCCATCCTATCACAGCCGGGCACCGGTCTTGTGTTGTGGACTTTCCTTAGGTCCTTCGTTTCAATCCACGATCAAAACATCGCCGCTGGTTTTAACTAGTAGGAAAAGGCACACGACAGACATCCTCACGGCCGCCTCAAGCTCCATCCATTTCGGTTTATCTCACGTTTGTTTGCTACTCCGGACGGGGATAGACTTTCCGTAAAGTTTAAATACTGTACGAGTTACTCTGCCTTTTCAGCATCTTAATTTATCCTTTGTTTTGACTGAAGCTGTTTGACAACATAGACTCTCTGGGATAAGTCAACACTATACAGAGCTCACTGCAAGCACCCCACCGAACGGGGCCTTGAAACAATCTATAGTCGTATTACAATGGCTCTCCCGACCCAGACGGCAACCGCTTCACCTACTCCGCTAGCATCTGCACCCCCAGAATGGGTCAGCGATCCGGCATGGAAGCTCCCCAGCTGGGCTGAGCCTGTTATCGTTGCCAGCATCTTGTTTGGAGCCTGCTACTACACCCGCCGACGTAGCTTCGCCGTCTTCGGTAAACAATCAACCTATAAGCCGCTGCTCGGCGAGGACGCAGATACTGGGGACGAATCCTCTGCCCGGTTTGACGATGAAGATACCGACTCCGACTACATCTCTACCATCAAGAACCCACCGAAACGCCGGTCATGCTTTGGAGCAATAATCCTCACGCCAAATTCGTCGCAGTTTCAAAACAGTTGGCATTCGCGGATACTGTACAAGTTCCCGTTCCTAATTGAGATGTTTTACTGGATCATCACATACTTCATCTACCGGCTTACCCATATCCTTTCCCAGGCATTGTTTTCGGATGAAATATGGGATCTCGCCCAGGCAAACGCGTTCAGGGTTTTGATGATTGAGCAATTTTCGGCCTTCAGTTTCTTTTTTCCGGTCCAGGAGATTACAGTGCAGAAGTGGTTTTTGAGCGGGCATCCTGAGTTATTGACGGTTCTGAATAAGGCGTATGCACTGATTCATATCCCGGGGACGGTGTATTTTATGGCGTGGTACTACTATGCCGCCCCCAATCATGCTATTTTTGCTGTCACCCGAAGAACAATGACGCTGTGCAACCTCCTTGCCTTCGTCATATTCACAGCGTATCCGTGCATGCCGCCACGACTGCTACCTAAGGAGTTTGGCTTCATCGACACGGTGCGAAGGGACGATGCGGAAAGTGTATGGATGTCGGGCAAGTTTGTAAACCATCTCGCGGCGATGCCGAGTATGCACTTTGGATACGCGTTCATCATCGGGGTGACTTGTATGAACCATGCGGGTGCTTTCAGGTGGATGGGATGTGGATATGACAACAGAAGTCCAAGACTGTGGAAGTGGGCTCTGTGCTTGTTTGGTGCTTTTTACCCGTTGAGTGTGCTCACCATCATCGTCGCGACGGCGAACCATTACTGGCTCGATGTTGTGGCGGCTATCTTTACGGCATCTATTTCACTGTTTTGCAATCGCATCTTTATGGTTTTTGTTCCCCTCGAAGATCTGCTCCTCTGGGTGCTTAAGGTTGAAAAACCAAAACCAAACTGTGGACCGGCTGCTAGGAGGTCGTGAAAACGCAGGATGTGAAGGTTTCTGAGCGTGTCGTTTGCATCGGTTTATAGGAGTTCATGTACTTTTTTCCCCGGTGCTTTTCTTGAGTCACTGGTATATATGGAGGCGATCTTTGTTTTCGGTTTCTGGGTTGTGGGATGGTTGCTAGATGGGAAAGAATTATACCTTTATGTAGTTTTTTTTTGTGTGGCTATGGATAGTACTGAACCTACACTAAATATGACAAAGTGTGGTTGATATAAAGTTCTTCGGTCCTCACTCGTTTTGTGATTTACAGACACCAATTCTTACACGAACCAACCTTTACGCGGCGGCTGGCTTTGCTGGGTAACTAAAGGCGGATACCTCCCTAAATCTTACAGTTAATGGAACTTGAGTGTTCGCAATACCATCTTATAGGTCCTTTTCCTTCCTACTCTCACAACTGAGCCCTCGAACGACAATTGTAATACCGCTCTCAAGACATTTAAATGCCGTATGTTGACTAGCTTTCATGGATACGCAGATCGATCTGCATATCTGTGTGGCCTGCAGAAGCCTGAACAGCCAGGATGAGTCTCCGAAACCTGCAGATTCGGGGTTTTAATGAAGTCTACGAATATCTGGCGACTGGCCAGGGCTTGATCTTGGCGCAGGCCAGGTCGGTAGTGCTCACTCCCAGCTGGAAATTGTCTGGCGGGAAGTATCTATAGCAATTAGATCTGGCGCAGCTGTTGGCCTTTGATTTCATGGAGCTGGGCTCTTTGAGACAGGAATGACTGGCCCGCAGACTAGTTATCCAATTATAACAGAGCACAGAATAACTTATAAAGAATCTTCTAGATCAGTCGGTGGAGAATAGAATATGCTTGGTAATGAGTCGGCATTGATATCACGGTGGGCGTAACCACTGCTTCCAACGATTCTAGCCTACTGCGAGATCTTTGGCACTTTCATCCAAGCGGTCCGGTCCGGCCGGCCGGCCGGCCTGCATGAAGCCGGGCCTGATATTCGCTCCGGCCGCCCGGTAGCCTACAGGCCACCAAGTCTTGTGCAGGCCTCGAAGATATATACAGGCTTCGAAGAAATATGTAGGCTTTGGTAGGCCTCAAAGATATACGCAGGCCAGTCGCCGTATATCTGCAGGCCGGCCCAGGCTTCTGCAGGCCTCGAAGATATATGCAGGCTTCAAAGATATGCAGGCAAGCCGTCAGATATCTGAGGCCGGCCTGGTTTTTAAATCACAGGCTGGCTTGGCCTACGTTAGCGGCGGCCGGCCGGGCTGCTTAGGAACATGCGTTCATCGTCGACGCCTTCGTCCATCACCTCACCCAATGTCTTGCTATGGACAAGCTCGAGGATGATGTAGGAACATGGTACTGAATTTCCGCTAACGTATCTAAAGGACCGGCATACAGGACCGGAGACTTTAGACGGTCCCGTCGAAGCATGATGATACTTTGAAGCTGCCATCTAAGTCGATTCAATTCATCCCAGGCCCATGAAATCTATACGCCAACGAGACGAGCAAATCATAGATCCCGAAGGTGTGGACATCTCCTTTGGCGGCCTCAAAGGTTTATGATGAACCCAGGTACGAGCGGAAGAGTGACAACTCGGCAGGATTAACCTTCTGCAGCATCGAAACGCTAATGGTGGGATCGTTCAGATACAAGCAACTGGGTCTTGGACGATTTCGCTGATTGGTGGCTTGATTGGCGGCTGTAAGCCCGCGCTCGCCGACACGTAAGCTGAAGGCATCTTGTATGACCTAGGGTCTATAAGAATGTTAGGAGGTAGGAGTGGAAGCGTAGTGGAGGTCCATTCAACCTCAGGTACCTATACTCGACACTACTAAGTAGGTACCATTCTAAAACGATTGTTTGGGATTCTGTGACGCTTCATACAAGCTTCCTGCTCGCAATTCTACTGTATGGTATCACTCTGAAGTAGCCTTGAGCTGATCCTGAAGGTAATCATGTTTATACAATGCTGAAATAGCCGTGCTGGCTAGCTTTTCAACATCATGCCGTATTTTCAAACTATCAGGTCACTAAACTGGCTTCCCTACAGGGTTCTCAACAAGAGTACCCTGAAATTCACACTGGCTTCCTCGGGAGGTCGAATATCTATACATTTCGTTGGTAAACTCATTTAGAAATAATTTGCATACCCACGATTAGGAGATCAACGATAGTTTCCTTTCTTAAGAAGCGTAGGAGGGGACTCGTAGCAAGATCTCGGCGTGACGAGTACACAGATATCACACTATTCCCACATTTAGAAGCCCAAGAAAGGCATAGTATGCGCTAATCAACTGTAATGGCCCAATATCCAAGTGGGCAACCTTAGTAGCACCCAGTAATGTGCCGCCAAGTTACCCATTTGGGAATACCATATAGCCTTTGCTGGTGTGTTTAAAAGTTAAAACGGCCTCAATGGTCCAAAGGCTTGGAAAAGACCTTGGGAAAGTCGAAAATGGATGCTCCCATCGACTTTGTACCTCAAGTCGTGTGCTCAGAGAATCGAATCGCCAGAATCTTGTCCGATATACAGTTATACAGTTAATCAATCGATACACCCCAGCAAGATGGTGTAGTTAACCCATCCATCTGCCTCTAGGAAGAGATCATCCTCGTCTCATTGCTCGATTAGATACGTGGTCGACCACCTTCGCCAGGAAAGGGAGCACTCCGATATAAACTTCATGCCTAATTTTCTGACCGCAGAAAACTGTGACTACGTTCCCAGTCTAGCTCGGTGTATCCTAACAGGAATGGGATCCCAAGCTGTAATTACTCCCCCATGGTCCCCGGATTTGGTGGAAGAAAGCCAGGCGAGGTCCGCTTTCTCATCAAAGACTTTCTTGATCACAGCCCAAAAGTTTGCGCTATCTTTCGCAAACACCTCAGACAAGAGATGGCACTGGTTTGTGATTCTAATGTTCGCCGGAAACAAGATCATCCGTCAAGACATCATCTCCATTAGATAGCTGACGAGACGTTAAAAAGCCTGGGGTCCAAAAGAAGAAGGGGCGTAAGGGGTCTCTAACCTTGGAACGATAACAAGAACTCTTCAAAGCCCGGCCCGATAGATTCAGGACATCAAGGACAGGGCTGATGGACTTTGATATTGCAGCAGAAGTCTCTAGTAATGTACCTTTAAGCCACCATGATCCTACGTATTGAGGTGTGGGAGATGAAGGAAGAAAGATAGATAGGGGCCAAAAGAGTTTGACGTAGCAGTACATTCTGGGTCCAAGGGTTATGAACTTGTCGAATGAAAAAGTGTTTGCTTGTTCCTATTTCATTGCTGAGAAGGTAGGAAACGGTATGGATGGATAAGTATCCTCAGGAGAGACGTTTAAGAACCAGAAGAAGGGGGAAAGTAGCGACGAAGGGTGCCTTATAACATCACGACTTAGGAGGCCGCGCGGCTTGTTCCTAATAGCGGTAGGGCTGAACGGGGAGAGCAAGCCAACCATTTCCTATGTTGCTTGATATAATTAAAAAAACAGCAGAATAACATCCAAAGCTCGAGTGGCCAAGCGGTAAGGCGTCGCACTCGTATCACTTGCAATGCGAAGACCACCGGTTCAAATCCGGTCTTGAGCATATAATCTTTTGCTTTTTCCCTACAGGAACGACTTTTTGCGCCTGTTGTCCATTAGCTACAAGTAAAAAAAGTAAAAAGGCGAGGATCTATCGTCGTCCTATTCACCTCATTCCTATATAGGATTCGAGTGTAGTATTTTGAATCCAGTGTGGATCTTCTTGGTAAGGACATGCACTGGAAAAGGTTATTGTGTGTAGCTACCTTTTGCGTACTTGCACGCTGAGCGCTGGAATTGCTAGATTCCCCATTGAAAAATATGTGTTGAGAGCCAAATCGAACGTCCGATTTTTAAATGAGTGAGTTCAGTCAATAGCCCTCCAATCAGCTTTGTCGCCTCTCCGGGATGGATGAAAGGCTCTTGAGATCTATTTCGTCTCGGTCTTATGCTCTAATACTATACATTCTTGCATAACTTCCTTTTATCGCGGCAGAGGGGATGTGGGTATTCGAACTCACCACCAGCTGGTCTCATGGGCTACTGTGTTCCCCGTCTCATGACAAGTATCCGGTTCCATCAAAGCCATGCACACACTATCACCCGTCATATGCCAGATGCATATTTACTAACTTGCCTTTTGCAGGTATATCTTCATCCACACGAGTGGAGGAGACTCTTGATATTGAAATATAAACTACTCAATATCTTAAGAAGCCAACATCCCTTCCACCCTGGATTCTACACACAACTTCTATACCAACTGCCCTACAAAACGAACAAAAGAAAGAACAGCCTACAAAACCACTAGAGAGTGACTTTAGATATGAAAGAAAAGAAAAACAGAAAAAGGGATAAAGGGTAAAAACCCCACATGAGAAAGGCAGAGTATCGAATCAACAAAAACCAAACCCAAACCAACCCGCAAATGAATCCCAAATGTTTACACCTCCCACTACTTGCTCCTCCTCTTCCTCAACTGCCCATCCACTCACTGGTTCCAATTACCTCCATCCATGCCGTAAAAATACAACCTCATCCGAAAACCACTACGAGCTTCCACCCCTATCCTTCTGCAACCGCAGGTCGACGCGTTCTCTACACATATCGATTAGCCCATATTTTACATCCTTCCACCGCCACCAACACGTACCTATGACCCCTATTCTTAACATGGACTAAGAAGCTATCGACTGTCTGCTCTGGGCCAGGAGTATATAACTTCCCAGGACAATCATGGCACCTAATCCTTGGAATCCACTTCCACTTCACGGAGCCGCTATGGTTCGGCAGGTTTGACTGCTGAATGCTCTGGCCCGTCTCCGCATCATATGCGACTCTTCGCATTGTAGCCTCGAATCTATCCGACGTGTATGTCTCCCGAAGCTTTGAAAGAGCAGTGGAGAGCCATTCTGGTGGTTGCTGGGGTGTGTTAGTGTGGATTGGTGGAAATGGGGTGAGGGGGCTTACGGGGATGTCTTCAGCTGAGCGTGGTGGGGGAGGGTGAACTGGGAGTGGGGAGGACGCAACAGGGGGAGAAGAGGTTTGTGGTGCCTTTTGTGCCGGTGGTTTTGGTGGTAGCATCGACGCCTGTTGCTGTAACTCTTGTTGCTTCTTTTGCATCGCTTCCTGCTGCTGCTCCTTAAGTTTTGCCGCGTCGTCTTGACGTCGCTGTTCCTCTACCCACTTCTGCAGTTTGGGAGCGGAGATTTTGATCTTGAATAGCGCCGAGTCTTGATGGAGTGGGACTCCTGCACGCCTTGGTAATGTATTGTGGATCACTGGTGGGGGATGATGCACTGGTGTCTGCTGTGGAGTCTCGTGTCGTAGCCGTTCTGCGTATCGCTCGCCTCTTTCTGATCGTACATGGTGCTGCTGTGTGTGGACCTCCGGAGTTTGGGAGCGTGCTTGTGAGTTTACCTTTTGAGCATTGATAGCTGCAACCCGTTGTCGGCGCGTCATGTTGTTGAAGCCGGGGATTGTCTTCTCAGGTGGTAGGTCTTCGGGTTCAGACTCGCTTTCTTCGTCATCCGAGTCTCCGTCCTTGACCTGTTTCACTTGCATGGACTTTTCAAGGTCGGTGACCTTCTGTACGGCGCCTGGTAGGACCGAGGAGACGATCTGTGTTCGGTGGGTCTTGGGCATATCCTTGAGATCGGGGATCGTTGGACCTCCACGACGGTTCACTCTTCGTTTCAGACGTCGCTGCTCACGGGATTGACTCTTTTCCGCGCGGTCCAGCTCGTTCTCGGATAGCTCGTACAGGAGGGGTGTGAACTCCTTTGCGAGAATGTACGGTCTGAATACAGACGGCATTGGAGATTGCAGCATTGCGGAGCGCACATCTTCATCCTCAATCGGCCGGCCATCGAACGGATGATTGGTGACATATAGCGCCTTGGTGAAGAGCTGACATTGCTCTCTGATCGAGTGCGCGATCGCCGTCGTAAACTCACCCGAAAGCGATAACTCCCTCGTGAGTAGCATCGCAAAGTCCTCCGGCGAGTTCAACGGGTTGTTGATATCCCACTCAAACTGATCCACTAATGTATGTTGCCCAATCGTGATATTAAGCTTGATAAGCACCCGCATATCATCATTCTTATACGCCGTATATGGCAATACTGGATCCAGCGGCTCGTCCGCCAAAAACACGTGCGGATGGTAGTCTGTGACTTGATCCCGGACGCTGTTCGTTACCATATGCAGCAGCGCCGGGTTCAACGGAAGATGAAAATCCTCGACCAGCTGCTCCACAAACAAGTCCAACGGCACTGTACGCTCATGCATATTGTACGTGAACGTATCGCGTAGCTTGATCTGGTTAAAATCAATATCGAGCCGCACAGGGACCAGCATCTCCACTTGATCCGCCTGGTCCTGCAGCTGCGCCCGCGTCAACCGCAATTCTCGCGCCTTCCTCCCGCCAGGTCGTTTTCGCTGACAAGGATATAGCACGCGCGCATTCCCGTCAGTCGTACCATTTCCGTAGCCGGCGTAGCCATAACCAAATACAGCCCCTGGGTTGCGACCTCGTTCCCGCCGCAGCTGGTGGTAGTATTCGATTTCTCGCCTTGTACAGCGGATCAGCTCGTGGGAGTAAGAGTGTTGCGAGTGGAGCGCTGAGGCATGGAGTAGGTCACGGTGAATGTACTGTTCGAGATGTAGGGCTGCAGTGGTAGGCCGTTCCTTAGATGTTTCATTCGATGATGACGAAGGTCGGGTCGAGGGGTCCTTTCCTTTGACCTTCGACTTTAGCGGAGGCTTGTGATCGGGCGCGTCAGCTGTTGGGGAGGTGTGCGAGTTATTATTAGGCGACGACGGCTGCGAGATGGAAGAAGTTGTGTGGTTGTTTCCATTATTGTTATTGTTAGCAGTAGCAGGGGAAACTGGGCCCTTAGATGGATTTGATGAGGGGACCTGTTGCTGCTGTTGTTGATTCTTTGTGGGAACGGTCTCAGGAAGGGATGGGGAATGGACGCCAGCCAGAGATGTATCAGGCATCGTGTGTGAGATGAAAGATAAGAGGGGCGAACGAGAACGGATGACGCGGTCACGGTCGGGGACTGACAGGCGCGGATTTGCAGCGAAGGGGGATAGATCTGGATCTGGATCTGGATGGGCGGGTGGGAAGGGAGGTTGAGATTATTGATGTGCTGGTATAGAGCAGAGAGAGCCACAGCACAACGAGGCGACACGTAGAAAGAAAAAGGCCGCCTCGCGAATAAGCAGAGTTCACGACATCGCCATGATACCCTCACGCTCACGCCTTCTCTCGCGCATATATTCTTTACGATATTCTCAGGCAGTTTTTTTACAGTATTTCACATGGCAGAGACGCTAAAACTAAGAATGGGGTTGGCTGTGTCGAGATCGTTCTTCCTGCAGCCAACCCTCTCGCTCTCTTCGAGTTGCACTTTAACAGGAAAGGAAACCTGTTGCGTTGGGTCGAGTTGAATCTCAGATCTGCTAGTTTAACCCCAGCTGTCAAGGCGACTTCCTGCGCAGCCGTCCGCCCGAGAAGAAAGCTTCTTTGAGATTGTGATTGCGACTGTGATTGCGATTGTGATCGCTGCACATGCACCGTCATCCCAGCGAGTTATCTATCAAAAGACAAACTGTATCCCCCGCATTTTCTTCACTCCGGCGACGGAGCCGGTTGAGATCCAGCTCTCAGATAGAACATAGACGGGCTCCCCCTCATTCACAAATAATGTAGATTGAATTCATCATCATCACCCTACACGCACGAATCCCAACCTATTGTAAAGAATCCACAAATCGAAAACAGACAAAACACGAACGATACAGGGCCCCAGAAGCGATACGAAAGCAATGAAACCCCACAGCACACAAACTCCAACTCGAGGAACAAAACCATGTCCATCCACCAACAAAGAAAAATCTGTAGGGAAAGTAATCGTTCCGCAACGCAAGCACTACCTCTTGTCCAAATCACTGTTCTCCTGACTGACATCCTCAAACTCCAATTGCCATTGGTCCACTTGCTTGAACTTCTTTTTCAACTCCTTCAGCTTCTTTATCCCCGCCTTCCCCACCACACCATCTGCCATCTCTATCGTGCTAGCAGGATCACTACTACTACTTGGCAGTGGTGTCAACTCTGAGTTCCTCTCCTTTTCTCCCAGTTCAATGGGTTCGTTCGCACTGTTGTCCAGCGGCTTCTTGGTGTAGGTCTTTGCTGGTGTCTTTGCTGGTGTCTTTGCTGGTGGTCTGGTGAGGGGGCGGGTCCATGCGTTTTTCGTTGCCTTGGCTTTTGCATTGGTGGTGCTTTTGCTCTTGGTTGTTTTCTTAGTGGCGCCTCGAGGTGCGTCTTTGCCGTCTACGAGGTCGTCCTTGGTGGAAATATCATAAATATTCCAGGGTTTGGCCGTCGTTTTGCGTTTGGGTAGGAGACGGCGAAAATCGCTTGTTTTCAACACCTTTGGATCAGGCGCTGCCGTTTTGTCCTCGGTTGCCATTGTCTTTGCTGTACGACGACGTTTATCGGCTAGGGAGGTCTCGAGAGGGGGATCAGGCGCTGCCGTTTTGTCCTCGGTTGCCATTGTCTTTGCTGTACGACGACGTTTATCGGCTAGAGAGGTCTCGAGAGGGAAAGGCTCAGCTGCTTCTGAACTGCGACGTTTCCGCGAGGGCAAGGGCGAGGACGAGGACTCAGGAGGTCGGTTGTCATCGCCACCGTTGTCCCTTGGGGTCACTTCCGCTGGTGAAGGCTTTGACCTAGAGTCTGAAAAGATTATGAACTCTTCGCCGCCTACCAAGAACCCCTTCCCTCCTTCTGGTCGTGGCAGCGAAGCTTTTTGTGGCGGAAGGACTGGAGTACTGCTCAGACCAGCGTCTTCCTCGTCTTCCGTGATCAAAAAATCGGACGGTCTTCCGCGCCGTCTCCTTGGAGTCGGTGAGGGAAGCTGCAGCATATCATTCTCATCCTCATCTCCAGTCCCAATAGGCTCTAACGTCTTAGTATCAAGATCCTGCAACCTCGGCCTTTCAGCAGACCCCACTTTCTTTTTTGGTGTGTATCCCGCATCAGACGAAAATTCAATCACCAATCCGTGCTGACCGCCTTTAGGCGTCGACTGTCTGATTGGCGGAGAGGACGCGAAAGACGGTAGTCGAGGAGAGTGGTTTTCAGCATTAGACGATTGTGCGGGCGAGGAAAAGCCCTTTTCGAGCTCATCGGGGTACAGCCGTCTAGCAGGGGTCGAGTGGATTATGGTAGATGGAGTTAGCTCCCGAAATTCCTCCTCCGGAATTGGAGACGGGGATTTTGTGACGGCGAGGGCCGTACGACGCGTCGGCTTCGTTGTTTTTGTGCCGGAAATGGAGGATGAACGCGCTTTTGGTGCGGGTTTCTTTGCTGCCGCAGCTGGTTTTGCTTTGGCAACGGCAGCATTTTCTGAGCGCGATTTCCTTGTTGGCGCCACTGGCGGAGACGAGCGTATTTCTGGTGCTGAGGAACGGGTTCGTGTGGTTTTTGTTACTTTGGCCGTGGCTGTCGTTGTGCTCTTTTTAGTTGTGGGTGCTTGCAATGGCTTTGTTGTTTTTTTCGTCGCGGTGGCAGTCGATGTTTGCGTCTCGCTAGGGGTAGGCGCCTGCCTTCTGGGCCGCAGCGGACGTGTCATGATGGAAATCGTAGGTAACGATGTATCGGTGTTTTGGTCTTGCAGGTGTAAGGTAGGTGGTCTAGGAATGATATCTAAGGTGGTGAATGATGGGGCCCAGTTGTTTGGCGATGATTCCAAGATCAAACTCGGGTGTATAAGCGAGGCTTGGTGCCAAGATTACAACCGAGTGATGATCAGTGAATGTCATCAGATCCGCTCAAAAGAAGAAAGGAAAGAAAGAGAAATGGCAGGACGAATTGACCCATCTACAGGAAGAGAGTAGCTTGATCATGCAGATTGGATTGTTGTTGCTTCAGATCGTTTTAACCTATTTGCGGCTCGCGTGACGACGATGTTTCGTTTGACCCCCCCAATCCAAACCCACTAAACGCGCGTTCAAGACCCCAATTCAAGCTTCTACTTTCCGCACCCGAGTCTATATACATACTCCTCCCTAGCAGCTACAGCTCTATCAATTCATCAAAATGAGCATGGAGGAACGGAAAGGCGCCCGCAACAAGAAGAAGGTTCTGCTGATGGTACGTCTGGAGCTTTCGAGGACCTCTGTCGCTGAGTACCGACTGACTCTTCAATAGGGCAAGTCCGGTAGTGGCAAGTCCTCGATGCGCTCCATCGTCTTCAGCAATTACGTAGCAAAAGACACCCGTCGCTTGGGCGCCACAATCGATGTCGAGCACTCGCACCTTCGGTTCTTGGGGAACTTGACATTGAACCTTTGGGATTGCGGAGGGTGCGTCTTTCCCGTCAATTCACATCGATATGCGTACAGCGCACTGACGACGATGATCCAGTCAAGATGCATTCATGGATAACTACCTCGCTACCCAGCGCGACCACATCTTCAAGAACGTCGAAGTCCTCATCTACGTCTTCGATGTCGAGTCCCGTGAGTTCAATCGCGACCTCCTCACTTACTGCTCCATCATTGAAGCGCTCTCCCAAAACTCGCCCGATGCCTCCGTTTTTTGCCTCATTCACAAGATGGATTTAGTCCAAGCCGAGCTCCGGGAACGCCTCTACCAGGAACGGTCCGTCGTCCTCCGGGATAAGAGCATGGGAATGGACATCACAACCTTCGCCACAAGCATCTGGGACGAGACGCTGTACAAGGCGTGGGCCAAGATTGTCTATACCCTGATTCCGAATCTCCCACAGCTTGAATTCCACCTCAACCGGTTCGCCGATCTCGCCGAGGCGGAAGAAGTCATCCTATTCGAGCGCACTACATTCCTCGTCATCTCACACGTTACCCGAGCCACAGAACCAAATCCGTATCCCGACCGCTTCGAAAAGATCAGCAACATAGTAAAGCAGTTCAAGCAGAGCTGCACCAAGATGGCGAGTAATTTTACGGCGTTCGAGCTGCGCGCACATACGTTTAGCGCGTTCATCGATGTGTTAACGCCGAATACGTATATCCTTGTGGTTATGCCGGCGAATGCGGCCGAGAGCGCGACAACGTTGGGAAATATTGCGGTGGCGAGAAGACACTTTGAGAAGCTGGAGAAAGACTCGGGGGTAGCTGCACATGCGGCGGCGGGGGGTCGGTGGAATGGAGAAAACGGTCACTAGGAGTGTTCGTACTCTGTACGGGAGGGTGGAGGTGGAGGTGGAGACCCGACTTTCAATACTTAATTCTAATCGTCAGCAATATACCCATTTCATATCCGGTTATTCTGGGGCGGCTTCATTCAGTCGTGTCAACGGCAGTCCACCGCTCCGCTTTGGTCAATGGACTTGTAATCCGGCGGTGTGATCTCCAGATGTAATCGCTCACAGAAGTGGAGGGTTGCTGGATTGCGGAAGTACATAGATGATGCATGAGCACGATGGCGTAGCTGGGCTTAGCACCTGCCAGGACGGAAGAGACTGAAAACCGGCACACATGTTCAGGACGACCAGCGCGCGGGAATGGGTGATTGTTGGCCTTTGAGATGATTTCTGGGTATAAAACGCGGTGGGTGTAACTTTAAACTCTAGCAATAATGAAGAGCTGGGAATATTTTTGCTCAATGACCTCCGTAATCCTCATTACAAGTCTAAAAAACAAAATTATTCCCATAAGTGGGCTCTTCATTACAACTGTCTCCTCGTTTACCATCCCCTTCATCCATCTTCACCTCTGTCTTTTCATCAGCCTCCGCCATCTACATCCACTTTAACCCGCTCAAATCCCCCAACCACCTCATCTCCCTTGGCCTGATGCTTCTGCCACTTCCTTTCTTGTTGTCTATCAAACCGATAATCATTGTACTACGAAAATATTCTTGCAAAAACCAGGACTACCGTTAGCATTCCAAGAACAATGAAGCTACGATCATATCTGCGTTGTGTATTGTGGTAGTATAGTGGTGACAGGCGGTGGGTTTTATTGAATACGGGATGGGGAGGATGAAAATGAGGCAGTATTTTGAGGATTTTAATGTTGAGAGTTTGTGGTTGCTATTTGTTGCAGATATATAAAAACCCTACTAAGTACAAAAGCTTCGTTCGATATCAATCGCCGGAAATTGATACTCCGACTAATAAAAAGACATGTTTCAATCCCATGGGTATTCGTACTAACTCCAGAAATGAAATAAATATCGTGGCATGATTATCCGCTCACTTTCTCCCCTCCTCTGGCTCTTTGGGAATCCTCCTCACCTCTGGCAGAAATTTGCCCTCTCTCTTCCATTTCTGCACCACCAATGCAGCAACATTATTCCCCATCAGACTCCCCATCTCCACACCTGTCGACATTTCATCCATAGCGCCCGTATACCACAAATTGTCGTCCAAGAGGATATCACTGAAGATGCTCCTTGGCTGCAGGAGCGGGTGTGCTGCCGGCGACTATACCACCGTCAGATATTCTAACAGAATGTGCGTGTATTGGGGAGCTTACGTAATGTCTATAAACCCAGCTGATAGTTTTGTCCTTCCCACCTAGCATCCTGTGGATCTCTTCATCCTTTAACTCCTCCGCAGAAACGACTTTGTACACATACTCCCTCCTCCCCTCCCACACAATCTCTTTTATACGGGAAAGGACCCAGAATGGCGCATGCCCCATTCCATCTTTCCCCGTTCCCCCTGAAATTTCGGAGTACTCCCATGAACATGGCGTAGTGAGGATGAGCCCTGGTATCCCCTTCTTCCCCGAAAACGCATGTGAGGAGAGGTCGTGCGGAGAGGTGAACAGCGTGATGTGCTGTGGAGCGTAGGTTACGTTATGCGGTATGTTTTCGAGCGTGATGTTGTGAATGTTGAGACTTGTCAATACCCATGGAGAGGCGAGAACTATGGCATCAAAACGTTCTACCGTCTCCACACCGGACGGAGAAGAAGAGGCAAGAAACCAACCGCCCCAACTACCCTTTGCCAGCCATAGGACATCGGTTTCAAGGTGTACTGTTGCGCCACTCGAAGAAACCATCCGCTCCCACAGCCCTGCCATTCCGCTGTCGCCATAAATAGATAAGGCGTTATTATTATCCGCAGCTGTGAACGCTCCCATACCGCTAATGGTGCCGAGGTTTTGAGCATACCGTGCGCGGATCCAGGGGTTGAAAACTTCGCGCTGAAAGTTCTTTCCAACATTCCGGGAGGAGAGGTAATGTTCCGCAGTTTCTATGGCATGGCGGTATAGACCGACACTGTTGATGGCGGTGGAGAGATAGTTGAATGGAATGGATGATGATAACTTTGCTCGTTTCTTCCTAAAATCGGAGACTACGTCCGCCGCCCGGTTGGGGGAATATCCGTAGCGAACCCACAGCCAGAAGGTCCACCAACCACTCTCTAAGAAGTTTTTGGGGCGGGGTTCAGAGTAAGCCCAGGAGCGGCCATCGTATCTGCCCACATGTTGAGAGTTCCTTCTGGAAAGCCGTAGGGGGGGACTTACACGCCAAAGCTCCCAGATCCTTTGCCGACTAGATCACCTATGCCATCGTGGACGGCAACTGTTCTCAAGCCAAGATGATCCGCAGCCTGGACGAGGATAGTGGCAGATTTTGGAAATGTTGTGGCTCCTAGTTCGACGCTCTCTCCAGAGCCCGGCGAGAAGATGTCGACCGGGTATACAGAACGTCCACCAATGTGGGGCCTCTTGTCGTAGAGTGTGATATGGTGAGGAATATGAGCACTATCAGCTCGCTGGGCAAGGTGGTAGACAGTGGAGACACCAGCGGGTCCAGCACCTGGGATGTCAGTGATTTTGTAAGGTGATGAGCCGGATGGGAGCATACCAATAATCGCAATCCGCCGTTCATACGGCGGTTCCGTAGCCCAGCGCATTATCCCCGTCAAAAGCAGCGCAAAGCCGTATAGTATGGCAATGAGGATAACGAGGGAACACAGTATGCTCAAAAGCATTAAAATTAGCCCCGAATCATTCACAGACCGTCTCTTTGGCCTTCTAAATTCTGAGAAGAGTGGCGTTGTCTCCCCAGGAGTGTACCGTGTTGGTCTCGCTTCGGGAACCCTCGAGCGTTGTATTCTCCCTTCAGAAGTCTCGCTCTGTGATGGTCTCACCCTGGTATCGTAGTAGTTTGGTGTCGGACCAGGCGAATATGGCGGCGGCGGATCATCATCAATGTTGTTAAAGGTGCTATATGTTCTCTGTCCGTTATTAGACATCAGCTAATATATATATATTGTCTCGCAGTAATATAAGCTCTACAGGCGGGTTCTCTGCTAGTGATGTCGCTTGTGTCGGGGAACGTTGAGATGTGGTCAACACGCGGCTGCTGCCTTCGTACAACTACGCATTCGCGGCTTGCCGCTTTCATTCGCCGGTTGTCTCAACACACCTCCGTGCGGTGAAAAATGCATGAAAGCACAAGTGTGGATAACTATACACCGTTTGACTGTTTCTGGAGTAGGGTAGATTTGTGATAACAGGGGAAAGTGCAGTTTCTGGCTTCGAGTGAGAGTATATGCACAAATCCCGAATGAAGAGATTCGTCCGCTGTGGATGAGAATACGCCAGTTTACTTCGAGTAGCCAGAAATTCTTAGATATATCGGAAAGAGCAGCGCTAATGACCTGGGGTGGTATGTTGCTGCTGCTCACGTGATCATCTTAATGCGAGTGCTATTGCATGAATGAGTGGAAGCGGCAGTCTCATCGTCCGTCTCCATCCGCTACTATCATGGATCACTTTACAGCGGCACTGCATCAGCTGTGACCTGACTCTCCTATAGCACCTAATTCCTATAGGCAAAGCATTAGATCTAAGAGAAAAATATGACGATGGAATGCGAGGTTGGACGAAACTGGCTACGAGAATCTCAATTTGGGCCAGTCACATCGCTTCTTCAGCGGGTATCCGGAGCGGTAGAAGTAGTCACCAGTAAAAGGAACTGAGAGTAACGATTTAGAAAGGCAAACTATAGATAGGGTCGTGATGTAGCACGAGGGGACCTATCAGCCCTGCTCCGCCAATCTGCCACAACCATAACTGTCACCATGAAAGTGCCAAGCTGACGAGAGGAGTTACACAGATGTAATGAAGAACATCATGAAGTCATGTCATACGGGCTCCAGCAGAGCCTGGAAATATCCACGTGTTTCTTTATTCATCTTCATAAAATTGAAGAGGGTGTTTGTGACAATTTAAATGAACTTCCCAGCCTTGTGCGGGCATTCTGTACTGCGGCTGCCGAGATCAGATTACAACAGAAAAACTAATTCCAACCATAGAGGCAAGAATCCACGAAGAAAAGGGGTGGAAGAGGGAGACGTAGAAGGATGAGATAACGTACCCAGATGTGAGACCAATTGAGGCAACACAAGATATCCTGGGTCATCGCTTGGGACGCCCAGGGCTCCTCTAGCTTGAGCGATGCACAGCGGCTGGAAACTATTCAGAACTGTAAAAGAACCGGATTTAGGGATGCAACGCCTCTTGCTTCGCTGTTTCTAAGTCCTTACATACTGATATTATCACAAGCCGAGAAGCAAGGAAGGATGGTGGCGAATTGGCGGTGCGGTTGCGTGGTAGTATATTGCTTGATTCTCTGTTAGGGAAATGCGCCATGTTGAACCCCACCAGTAATTTCCTTCAGTGACCAAGTAATTTCTTCGAGTGATACATCTTGTAGGTGGTCTAGGGCACGAACCCTATTAGGCGCGTAAGCGCACGTCGCAAAGCCCAGAGCACAGACCTGATCAAACTGCCGCCACAGAACCTCTGCGCCTTTACATAACACATCTACCCCTGTGCCGGGGGTGGTCTCCCATTGTGGCGCCACCCACTCCGCCACAAACACCACTATCACTTCTCATCAAACCTTTGATAAATAGACGACCGTTCTCCCGTCTGTTTAGTCGTCTCTGCTTTTTTTGTGAATGTGCTGATTCGTACTTAGGTACCAGACACGGGGGAGTGATTGGTAGCTTTCAGCTACTAGTGAATCCCTAGATGATATCATCGGTAATGCTGCTCTCATCAAGGGTTGGGTTGTGGATTTTGGGACCTTTGTCACAAACCTCCGTTTCAGCTGGTCATCTTACGCCGAAATTTATCCCTCCTCGTCTTCGGCTTTCCTTTGGTCGAGAGCTTTCATGGTCCTTGAAGGCTATACTGAAGGAGAGGGTTTGGGATGCTTCTCGAGTGCTTTTCGAGTGTGAGTGGTGTCTTTCCTATTTCAGCAGATCTAATCATCGTATGCTAGTGTAGAGGTTCCCGTTGTTGCCTTTTTCGACTTCCCTTTGATTTGGAACTTTGATGGTCCTAGGAAGGAGAGGATTTGGGGTTCTTCTTAAATATTTTAGGAAGCGATATCTGGTGAGTGCTGTCTTTCTACACTTGTTTTAGCAGATTCTAATCGTCGTCTACTAGTGTGGCTGCCCTGTTCGACTTCCCTTTGGTTTGGAGCTTGGTGGTTCTCGAAGGCTACACTAAAGGTGAGGGTTTTGGGGTTCTTCTCTGTGAGTAGTGTATCTACTTGTTTTATTTTTTACACGATTTAACTATTAGGGGTAGAAATTCTCGTAGTTAAAAGGACCTAGAGTTGCCTGCTGCTGCCTTCGAGAACACTTTCGAAATAGGAGATTGGGGTTGGGGAGTGCAGAAGAGGAAGGGCAGCAATAACTTGGGGCCTCATCAACTTTGTGGGGTAGAAACTCCGGTGGTTAAAAAGGACCTAGAGTTGCCTGTCGCTACCTACGAGCCTCTTCCGAAATAGGAGATTGGGGTTGGGGAATCAAGAGGAGGAGGAAGGGAAGCAACAGCTTGGGGGCTGTGGGGACGGGTTTGAGTGCGGTCATCACGTGGGTTGGTTTAGGGTTGAGCGCGGCGGAGCCGCATGCACTTTAGTTCTTGTGTACAGTGACAGACCACCCGATTGCGAATATTACCCAGTTGCGAATCTAGTAGTTATGCTTGGTTAAATCTCGACAAGGGTTGTGTTGCAACCGTGGTTTGTATGGAATTCGCAACCGGGGGGTATTCGCAATCGGGTGGTCTGTCACTGTACGTGTCAGTTAGACTTAGAGACAGTCAGTGAGTTTAGGTCAATAGAGAGATTCAGCACAGCGGACACGGTACAACAGGGGCCTCACCAACTTTGTAGCTAGGGAACAGTGTTTATACGCTCTCTTGTTAGATTAGGGGTTTCGACGAAGTACGACCGATCATGCCTGTAATGCCAAAGCAAAGTGAGAAATCTTCAACATTGGTCCAAGTCCACCTCGACTGCACGTAAATCCTCTCGTCATGAGCGAACCTGACAAAACCTCTCCTATGCCAGCCCTCTCCTCTCGTTCCAACAAACAAAATTCTCTACCCTTTACCTTCACATCCACAGCATGCAATTATACTCTCCGAACCCACCAATGTAAATATCGATCTTTCCCGATAATTCATGGTCTTATTTCTCCTTCCCGACATCGGGACCCACACAACTTACGAAACACTTTGATTGCAAGGCTCTCCTAATGGAAAAACTGATGGCGTGGACTGTCGTTGAGTTTAACATCGGTTTAGCGCCGAACCGCGGGTCTTGCCGCACCCTAACATCTGCCCATCGGGGATCACTCGTCAATATAGGAATCCGTGGAGAAGATAACTCAAGAGCATTACCCAAGTTACACTCAGCAGGAAGCCACTTGTGTGGATGTATCACCGTCTACTCCAATGAATACTAGTACTTAAGAACGCAGCAACCACATCATAATCATACAGCTATCTTACACTCCCCGAACACCAATGCACTCATTACCAAACCAGCCCCCGCATAATCCATCTTTATAACAATAGTAAAATTAACCAAAACCGACGCCAAAGCACACACAAAAAAGCCTCCAATATCTACACCTTCACTCCAACCTCCCCAAAATCAAACTCTGGATTAAATCATCATCATCAAGCACTTTAAACCCTCGTCGTTGCTTCCACATCTTCGCCGCCTTATCCTTCTCCGATGTGCCAACGAGAACACAATCCCACCGTTTCCCTTGTTCCTTTAGCATTTTGTCTGCGCCCTCTAACGTCTTCGCGGCTACCACTTTATCCGCGCCTAGTGCGAGAGCTAGGAATGTGAATGCTTCCTATTCCACATTAGCGGGGGGAGAGGAGAGGAAGTTGCGACGGTGGTGGTGGGGTACCTTCTTATCTCCCCCCATCCCCTTCCCGACAACCATCAAATTCCACCCCTCCAGAATCCGTCTCCTACTCTCAACATCCCTCAACCTCGCTGTCTCAGCACTAAACACGGGTAACACCCTACTCCTCACCACGCCGCCCAGGAACTTCGACTCCCCCGCGGGAAGAAGATAGTACTCCCAATCGACGACCTTGCCTTTCTTGATACAGTCCTCTATCCAGCGGCCAGCAAGACACGGCAGTCCTAGCGCAAGTGCCTGCAGGAACTTTGGCCGTCGCGAGTGGCTATGCGCAATCACAGCGGCGAACCCTAGATTCTGTACATCTGGTCGGAGTCGCAGACTGCTTCCGTCCTCCGCAGGGTTGTCAGGGTCGATATCGTGGAATAATTCATTGAAGCCGGACTCAAGGATTCGGCCGCCATTGGAGCGGATCTTGGTTTCGATAATGCGTTTTTGGGATTCTTTCTCGCCGAAGGAGAGGGCGAAGATCATGCCGTTGAAGATTCCGCCCCGCGCTGTCGGTGTGGGTACTGAAAGGTTGGTGGAGCCGTTAAACGCGGGCGTTGAGGTCCGGCGAATACTGAATGATTGACTTGCACCATAAGATGGACTCATGGTGCGGCGGAGAGATGGTACTGACGAAAGAGGGAAGGTCATTGCTTTCGAGGATGTATCCCGGGCTGCGAATTGTGACCAAAGGGATTTTATGAGGTAGATGGTTGTGACTGGTATTTCTTCAACAGTTTCTGCATCTGCGCTTGCATTTTTGGGGGAGACGGAGACGACGGAGCGGCCCCGGATGTCCGTAAACGTGCCTTCCGGCTTCTGTATGGGGGTGACGGGGCCTGCACCAGTGGGTGGCGAAGGGCCTTGCGGAAAGCCCTTAATAACCCAGGAGGACTTCTTCATATGCGGCAAGTCGACCTTTATTACATCTCCAAGCCTGAGATCCAGACTCCTGACGCAGTGCATCTCAAGAACATCCTCTGTTCCATCATCGAAAGCCACCCGGACCTGCTGCTGCGATTCGGACGGGATAACGGTCGCGGGGTGATATTGCAGCTTTGAGTCTTTGAATAACGCAAATACTCGATGGGGCGCAACCATTGGCGTACTCGATTGCACCGATACGACAAGAGCTGGACCATTTCTGGTCAGAATGTCGCTTTCGTCCTCCGTTTCAGCCATGGGGCTATCTGTCATAGCAGTTGATTGGCGTTGTGAAGCACCTCTCGTCTTTGCATCGGCCTTTTTGACAGGGGATTTGGCAGAGAGAATGCTTGATCTCGCAGCTTTCGCAGCTTTGCTCTTGGCCTTTGAGCTAACTCTAGATGGTTTTGTTGTAGATTGTGGAGGTGGAGGTGGTGGTGGCGGTGGTGGTGGTGGCGGCGGCGGCGGCGGCGATGGTGGCGGCGCTAATATTGGGGTTTCGGGTTCTTTGGGAGCCGGTGGTACTTCTGGCTCAGCAACAGGAACGCTGTGCTCCTTTGACGTCTTTCTCCGCTTGTTAGATCGGCCCTTGGGTGTTGGTGTTATTGGTGCTGGTATTTCCAGATCTGGGCAGTTGCCAACTCCAACGCTTTGCACTATATCAATCATATCAACCTCATCCGGATCCTCTAGACTACTTAAAGGGAGTTGACTGCTGTCTAACGCGGCAAAGCTTTTAAGCTGGGACTGAGGTTTTGTTAACTCATCAGATACTAAGGTGGCGTCGTTTCCGTCATCTGCATCCCTTCTCCTCTTGTTAGGCGATCCTGCTTCACCGGCCGTCTCGACCGGCGGTGGTGGGGCGGAGGGTTCTGAGGTTGACATATCTATGTTGCGCTCCAACTTGCTCGTTGTCGGGACACCATCCCGGGTCTCTTCAGCTGCAGGTTGGATCTCGGGGGCACCCTTCGCGTTTCGAGTGGTAGTTACTATAGGTGAACTCCCCCGCACCTCGCGAGTGGGGCTTGACGGATTAGGTGTCGGTGCTTGACTGGTAGTAGGCAGCAACCCTGACGACTCCCGGACGTATTCATGGGCATCTCTCAGTGGATCGGTAGATTCTTCAGTACGCTCGGGAGGTGTAAGAGGTGGGGCGGGGATATTGAACGGAACCATGTGTTTCAGTGACGCAGGGTTGGCGCTTGTTCCCAGTTTCTCTAGGATTGGCGGAGCTGGCATTGAGCGCGTATGACGTACTGAAGCCGATGGTGCTTGGCTCCTTCTTAATGCAGAGTAAGATTTCGCCCGCCGTGAAAGCTGCGGACCATGTAATTGCTCCCAAGTTTCGTCCAAATCAATATCTGGCTGGGGTGGTTCTTTCGGCGGACTGGCGGGGACTTGCGTCTGATGCACTTGAGGCGGTGGTGGTTGGAATGCTGTGTCGTCCACACCATGATCTTTCTCCTGGTTGACTACATTCTGACTCTCGCCGGTCTCATCACCGGTCTCATCATCGTCTGGTATTTTGATTGCCGGCTGTGTCCTGACATCAGATTTGATTGATCTTTCAAGTGCCTTCGAGCGCTTCTTCGGTTTTCGCGTGACGTTCTTTGCAGCCTTCGTTGCGACATTCCCGACCGCCGTCCATTTCTTAAGCTGTTCAGCTCCTTGGTTTCTCGCCGCCCGAGCCCTTCGTTTTCTCTCCTCCAAATTGGAAAATAGGAGGTCGTCATCAGAGTCGCTCTCTATAACCTGAACCGATTTTGCACGTCGAGACCGCGGAGGAGGCGAGGACGGCACGACAGGTGATTTGGGATGTGGCTGTGCTGTTTTGGGATCATTTAACTTCTGCTTTGTCGGTGATTGCTCACGATATTCTTTTAAAAATTCTGGTGGTTCAGTTGTACTGCGCCTTCGCGCAGCAGGAGAGCTCTGGTCTTCCCAAAGAGTAGCAGCTAAAGGCATAGACCTTGCCATCATTCTAGCAGCAGAAGATGGCGTCGGAGGCGGTTGCGAGTCCAGAGTCCTTGTTCTCTGAACGGGCGAAGAAGGCATGTTGAAGACCTGTGATAGGCTCAAGCCCGTCCCAGCACCCATTCCATCCAGATGAGCCAAAGGGTTGTGTCCGAATTTTACCGGACTCGATTGATATCCGGGAGAATTAAAACGGCTGGCTTCGGGGAAGTAAGCCGAGCGCTCAACACTGTCGTCGTCCACTAACAGGTCGTCATCTGGCTCAGGCCCTGGCGCAGTTGCTGGCGGGGGTGCGCTGCTGATTTCTATCGTTTCGTGCTCACGTGGGGGAGAACTCTTCTCTCCGGCCAGTTGTGACTGTCCATCTTTTTGCGAGCTCCTCACTGATTGCGCGTTATGATGGGCTGCCTTCAGGCTGGACGAATCCACTTGTGTTTCGCCGATGTCTATCTGTGAAAACGGGATCGAATAGGCCAACTGTAGACTCCCGGACTGGTCGTGGCTGGTAGGTTGCTCATGACTGGTTGGGGTTTGGTGTGTATCTGGGGTGTGAGATGGTAGAGATGAGTTGATGGTCGGGGAAGCTGGTACCCTGTCTTCTGTAGGCGTTGACGTTGCTGGGGGAGCTGGTGGTGGTGGTTGTGGGGGCGGAGAGCGCGGGACTAGCGTTTGCGCGGGCTGTTGCTGCTGCGGGTTTTGGACGGGGATTTTCTGTATAGGTCAGTGTTAAGTTTGGAGAAAGGAGAGGTGGCGAAGGAATTATACCGAAAGGAGCTCCCGTAGATGTCGAACATCGATTGAAGCATCCTCTTCGACTGGCATTTCGATGACTGTAGATCAGCTTGACATCCGTGCTGGAAGCAGCGGCAATGGATTGCTTTTAGGAACAGCTTGCTCTAGGTAGAGCAGAATAAAGTACGAAAGAGTTTGTCTGGTCTCGTCGCGGAAAGTGGGAGGAACGCGTTCTGGCTGGTGTGGAGCAAGGGTTGTACGAAGCTTTTGGCGAGGCTTGGCTGCAGCCCACGTGAGATCTGAATACGAGGGATGTAGAACCGCGTATCTCCCTCAAACATTAAGTAGACAACCACGTACTCTCGGCCAGATATTTCTCGGATATTCAAGGTTTACCGTTGGCCACTCTGGTTCCCAGTCAATATTGTCTTCCATCTATAGTTGTATTTATTGGTGTCGTGTCGGGGAACCAAGGTAAAAACTGATGGTTTGAAAATGGGCCTGAAATCCGGGCCTTCAAGTGTTGTGGCTCACATGATCGTACCATGATCGTGCAAATCACGGCGCTCGAAAAAGTCGTGACGATAAAATGGTGCCCAGAAAATGGGTAAAGAAGCCCGTTTTACGTAGCCAAGTACCTTCAAATGGGTTCATTTTTGTCAGGGCATCGTTAGGTACAGTAAAGGGCTTAGGAATATGTATTTAAGTACTCTAAAGTATGCGAAGTTGTTCAAAGCACCGCCTTCTCGTCCTCCCTTGCTTTCACTCCTCTTGCTGAATTCATGCTCGATGCAAAGGAGAGTGTTCAGGCAGCGGCTACTACCTTCCACGTGAAATGAGTGTGTAACACTCCAGCGAACCAATCGAAACATGAAGCCGGTATCGGGAGAGCCGAGGTCAGCGTCTCACCATCTCCACATCACACTTTCTCACCCAAATATCACGTGTAGCTAAGTCTCGCCAACCGCCGCAACATCCCTAACCCGCTTCTCCTCCTCGTTTGTACGGGCCACCAGCTCCACCTCATCATCAACCTCCGCACAATGAACCATCCCACCGGCATAGACTGGTCCGCTAATCAACCCGCGAAACCATCATCAGCACCATCCAATGCCTTCTCCAATCTCTCGCTAAAACCATCCCCGCTCACCTCAAGAACTGCATCTCCCGCTGGACCATCTGCGCCACAGAATGGCACCGCATCAAAGAAAGGCGGTGATAGCTTCTCGAACCTGGTTCCATTCGGTCGTGACAAGCAGAATTCTAACCTGTCGCTGCTGGAGCAGCAAAAGAAGCTCGAGGAGCAACGACAGAAGGATGACGAGGAGCGGCAGAGGAAGATGGATGCGCTGTTCGGAGGTGGCGGGGGAGCCGGCGATGGCTTTTGGAATGCCCTGGATGGGAAAGGAAGCTCGTCAGTGCCAGCTCACACGGTGGTCGATGACGATGATGACATCTTAGCAGCTTTCAATTCCGCAACTCCAGTCGATAGTAGCTCCCACTTTCCACCACCACCACCACCACCACCACCACCCAACTCCAACTCTACTCCACAAACTAGCGCGTCGGCCTCGGCAGGAATAGATATGCTACTGAACCCAACACCCTCGAAGCTTAGGACGTCGACACCATCCGACCCGTTTGATCCATTCGATGTCCAAAACCTTCCATCTCGCGATCAATTCTCGGCGCAGCCTACACCACAGGTACAGGATGATGACGATTTTGATATCCTTGGTGACCTAGCAAAGCCCGTGTCCGAGCTTCCCCCGCGACCACTGCCAACTCCATCCCCGAAGCCCGAGTCGCGCCGGCAGTCTTCTCCTCCGCCACGCTCGGACCCTAGAGACCATGCAATTGCTGAGATTATGGATATGGGGTTTACAGCGGAGCAAGCAATGCAAGCATTGGCCGAAACAGAGACCGGGATAGACGTTGAGGGCGCTGTTGGGTGGTTGTTGGAGCAAGCGCACAGGAAGAGCAAGCCTACTACTTTAGCTGAGCGCCCAGGAAGCAAACAGTCCCGTTGGGACACAAGTTCGGACGAGCGAGAGAGAGAAAGTGACGATGCTAGTGTTCTAGCATGGGCAAGAGGAGGAGGAAAAAGCGGAGGGGAGAAGGATCTTGGTGCTTACGCGGTGGAGGTCGGTGGCACACTATTCAAATCAGCCAATAGTCTCTGGAGCACCGGTCGTAAAAAGATGGAGAAGGCGGTCGCAGAATTTAAAGCTGATTTGGTAGATGGCGGTGGGGATCCTAACCAGCCAAAGTGGATGAGAGAGCGTCAAATCCGAGAGGAACTGGAGAAAAGAGGTGCACGAGGTATCTCGCGACAGGACAGACCGCCTCCTGGACAGTTTGAAGACGACGAACAAAGCCCAAGTTCCACACAGGAGGTGCAAATTACAGATGAGGCGTTAATGCTAGAAATGGGAAGTGGACCACCGCAGCCAAGAAAGCCTGGAGAAAAGAAGCCCCCGCCACCAGTACCTTCGAGGGATTTAGCCATATCAGAGAGGGAGCAAATACAACGGCAACGCATGCAGGAAATGGAAGCTGCTATCTGGGAGAAAGAACGAGAAATGCGTGAGCGAGAACGTGCAAAGGCGGCTTCAATTATCCCTGACAGCGCAACCCGAAAAGCAAAGCTGGCGGCCGAAAACGAGCCAGTGTACGTTTCACGCAACCGCCGGCGCCCTCCTCCAGCCACCTCCTCGAAGCCATCAACTCCAGAGCCAGATCTTCTCGGTGGCGGGGGTGGCGGCGGCAGAGCCGGTAGCTCACTCAATCCATTTGCTCGTGATGTCGCTGCGGAACGCCAACGCACCGCGCATCCACCTACTCCAATCGCAACACCACTATCCCGCCGTCGTCCTCCTCTCCGACAGCGCCTCAGTGTCCCTATCTCGCCGTCCGCTATCTCTCAATCCAATGGGGCCCGCCAGAAAGGAACAGAAGCCTTCAAACGCGGTGACTACACCGCCGCACAAACATTCTACACTACCGCCCTCAACCCCATCCCCGACCTCCATCCCCTCCGTATCATCGTACTTACAAACCGCACCCTCTGCACCGTGAAACTCGGTGATCCCAAATCCGCACTTATAGACGTCGAGGCAATCCTCACTCTCATCGGTGACTCCCGCGGCGAAGGAGAAACCATCTCCCTCGACGGCGCAGAAAAGGATATGAAAGAGTACTGGACCAAGGCGGTATCACGCAAAGCCGAGTGTCTGGAGCAACTCGAAAAGTGGGGCGACGCAAAGACAGCATGGGAACTTGCGCTCACTGCCGGCGGCAACGCGGCAGCCATCAACGGAAAGCGTCGCTGCGAAGCCGCCCTCAAACCAAAGGCGCCGCCGAAACCGAAGCCGAAAGCACCTGTGGTGGCTCCGCGACGACCCCCGCCCGTACCTGCAAGGCCCAGCGGCGCGGTAACGGCATTGCGACAGGCAAACGCCGCCCAGGAGAAGCAGGAGGCCGAACGGCTGGAGCTACACGATGTAGTACACGAACGGATCGGAAACTGGAAAAATGGGAAGGAGGGGAATCTTAGAGCATTATTGGCGGGATTGGATACGGTACTTTGGGAGGGGAGTGGGTGGAAGAAGGTTGGGATGGGAGAGCTACTGGTGCCGCAGAAGTGTAAGGTCGCATATATGAAGGGGATTGCGAAGGTGCATCCGGATAAGGTATGTTTCCCAGTCGAGGGATAAGAATGGGTGTAGGACTAACGGATGTTAGATTCGACCGGATGCTACGACTGAACAAAGGATGATTAGTGGGGCGGTGTTTAGTTTGCTGAATGAGTCGTGGGATAAGTTTAAGGCGGAGAATGGACTATAAATGGAGTTTTTGGAGTGCGAAGGGATGTTTGCTGACGATTGGTGTACGCTTTAGAGCTTTCATTTATGGTTGGCGTTTTGTTCTTGTAGTTACTTGTTTAATGAAATGGAGGATGAGTGATGTTAAGAGCTCGTCTAGCGTAGAGACGCCAATAGTAGCGGCAGATAAGCTCCGTCGTGCAATTGTGAACAGAGCTCACCATGTAGACTCACGCAGATGACAGCAGATAACATCAGCGGCTCTGGCGTCTAAGCCTCAACACCTCCGGCTCCGGTACACATCCGTACCCCGCCCTCGCAGTCATCACCCACCGCTCGTCTTCACCACCACCACCACCACCACCACCACCACCACCACCACCACCACCACCACCACCATCGCCCCACACCCCACCGGACCACGAAGCTTCGCCACTCTCCGCAGCTCCACCGCAATGTCAACAGTCTCGGAAATCCTCTCCGGCAAATACCCCGCCAAAGCGCACGCGGAGGCAGTCGCTAGCTACATCCACCGTTTGCGTCCATCGGTAACAGACGGTTTAATCTACCTCGAATCCGGCCAATCTAAACTATTCGAGGACTGCGACCAAGAAGGTTTTTTTCTCCTTTCCCCTCCCCCTTTCCCAGTTTCCTCTAACTAAACCAGCAACCTTCCGCCAACGCCGCCCATTCTTCTACCTCTCCGGCTGCCCCCTCCCAGATTCCTACCTCACCTACTCCCTCTCCAAAAAAACACTAACCCTCTACATCCCGCCCATCGACCCGGCCGAAGTCCTCTGGTCCGGCCTCCCGCTCTCCCCCGTGGATGCCCGGGGAAAATACGACGTCGACGACGTCCGCACGACCACCGACCTCCCCGCCGACATCGCGGCAGCAGAAAAACAAACCGTCTTTGCAATCCCCACGCAGCTCTCCCGCGAGTTCTCGGGTACCCTGGATACCGACATCCTGTACACTGCCATCTCGGAGTGCCGCGCGATCAAGGATGCGTACGAGGTCGCACTGATCAAGAAGGCCAACACCATAACCGCAGATGCACACCACGCGTGCATGCGCGCCGTCAAGGCCGCCACCAACGAGCGCGAGTTGCTCGCAATATTTATAGCCACGTGTATCGCCGCCGGCGCGCCGACACAGGCGTACACCGGGATCTTTGGGGCCGGCCGGGCGGCGGCGACATTGCACTACGTCCGCAACAACGCACCGTTGGGGAGGAAACTTAACCTCCTTCTTGACGCGGGCGCAGAGCTAAGCGAGTATGCATCCGATGTTACGCGGACGTTTCCGATCTCGGGGAGGTTCACGGCGGAGAGTAGAGCCATCTATGACATTGTGTTGAAGATGCAAAAGGACTGTCTCGCGCAGTGTGCGCCCGGAAAGAGCTGGGACGAGATACACGTGCTAGCGCATCGGGTTGCGATCCAGGGGTTGCTTGATGTTGGCGTGCTGCGGGATGGAAGTGTAGATGAGATACTAGAGAACAGAACGAGTTGTGCGTTTCTTCCCCATGGGTTGGGTCATTATTTGGGTATGGACACGCACGACACCGGGGGACACCCGAATTATAAGGACTCTGACAAGATGTTCTGCTACCTCCGCAAGCGCGGGCCGTTACCGGTGGGCGCGGTGATTACTGTCGAGCCAGGGGTGAGTACCACCTACTACACACACTGAGTGGGGGCTGATGCGGGTAGATCTACTTTTGCGAATTCATTATCCGTCCATATCTTAACGACCCGAAGCATGCGAGGTATATTGACGAGAGCGTGTTGGAGAGGTATTGGGATGTTGGCGGGGTTAGGATCGAGGGTGAGTTTTTTCTGAAGGAAGCAAGAGGGCGGGAGGCTAATGATGCAGATAATATCTTGATCACCGAGGACGGGTATGAGAATTTGACAACGGCTGTGAAGGAGGTGGAGGATATGGAGAGGATTATCAATGAGAAGTAGAGGTGGGGGAAGAAGACATTAGAGGATGGTCGAGTATTATCGTTTGTTGGTTTGTAGATCACCCTTCATGTCCCAATGGGATATCACTGTTCGGTGCATTTCTCAGGTCCGGTGGAGTTCTGTGGGTGGTAGAGATACCTTCACAACCCAGGCATCGGAATTAGTACTAGAAAATGCGGAAGTACAAAGGATGAGATGGAGTGAAACAAACCCTTGCCCCCACAACCCACAAATTCTCACCAATGCATGAAAAGAACGGAGAAAGTCCCAACAGCTTTTATAACCCCATATCCCCATCACCATTACCCATATACCTCCCCCAAACGCAAAGAAACATATCATTGTGGTATAGAAAAGCAAACAACAAACGCATATGTACAACCCAACACCCGCAACAACCCCCAACACTCTGAA